>ERZ1645185.282-NODE-282-length-21506-cov-9.785045_pt1 | contig 21506 bp, 20 predicted proteins | sample MGYA00575351_ERZ1645185 | MGnify/ENA primary metagenome ERZ1645185 (study PRJEB40838, sample SAMN11284767) | freshwater sediment metagenome | isolation source: river sediment | host: Sediment | place: India: Jana village, Kanpur | collected 2015-12-17 ...
AAGGCCAGCCAGGTCGCCAGCAGCCCCGGCGCGGCGATCGGCGGCAGGAAACTGGCCGTCACGAACGCGCGCAGCCGGGCGACGGGCGACAGACCGGCGGCCGCCACCGCCGCCGCCAGCGCCGCCGAAACCTGCGCGGCCACATGCCGGTAGGTCGCCTCGATCAGATCGTCGATGCCGTCGAAATAATGGCGCAGCAGCCCCGGGGAGACGCCCGCGCGGGCGCAGATGCTCCGCACCGAAACCCCGGCCGCCCCCTCCTCCGCAAGCCCGGCGGCACAGGCCTCGATCAGCGAAAGCCGCCGGCTGTCGGGGTCGCGGACAAAGGCGGCGCGCAGGCTCATGCCCGTCGGCATAGCAGCATTGCCGCCGTCGGGCGAGCTTGTTATACACTCGTTCAACAACGGAGCAGATCATGGCCGCACAGCCGCAGGACAATCCCGATCCGGATGCAGGCTGGTCGCTGCCGGCCTGGATCTATCACGACGCCGAATGGTTCGCCGCCGAATGCGCGCGGGTGATGCGGCCGTCGTGGCAGATCGTCTGCCACCTGAACGACATCCCGAACCCCGGCGACTGGCAGACGCTGGAGTTCCTGGGCGAAAGCATCATCGTCATCCGCGGCGACGACGGCCTGCCCCGCGCCTTCGCCAATGTCTGCCGCCATCGCGGATCGCGCATCCTCGACGGCGCGGCGGGCTGCGCGAAGAAGCTCGTCTGCCCCTATCACGCCTGGGTCTATGAACTGGATGGCCGGCTGTCGGGCGTGCCGATGAAATCCAGCTATCCGGGGCTCGATCCGGCGCGCCACGGCCTCGCCCCCATCGAGCTGGAGGTCTGGCGCGGCTTCCTCTTCGTGCGCCTTGCCCCCGGCCTCCCCAGCGTGGCGGACATGATGGCCCCCTGGGATGCCCAGGTCGCGCCCTACCGCTTCGAGGAGATGCAGCCGCTCGGCCCCCCGCGCACCCGCCCCCGCGCGGTGAACTGGAAGAACCTCTGCGACAATTACAGCGACAATCTGCACATCCTGCCCGCCCACCCCGGCCTGCGGCGGATGTTCGGGCCGAACTATGTGACGAAGGCGGCCGAATGGTCCGACTGGCTCGGCGGCCCGCTTCAGGAACCGGGCAAGGGCGCCAGCTGGTCCGAACGCGCCTATCACCGCCTGCTGCCGCCCGTCGCCCACCTGCCGGCCGACCGGCAGAAGCACTGGTGGTACATCAAGCTGTGGCCGAACATCGCGTTCGACATCTATGCCGACCAGATCGATTTCATGCAGTTCCTGCCCACCGGCCCCACCACGACGGCGCTTCGGGAAATCAGCTATGCCCTGCCCGATGACCGGCGCGAGATGCGCGCCGCGCGCTATGCCAACGCCCGCGTGAACCGGCTGGTGAACGCCGAGGATACGGAACTGGTGGCCCGCGTGCAGGCCGGCATGCAGTCAGCGCTGTTCACCGTCGGCCCGCTCTCCGAAACCGAGGTCTGCCTGCGCAGCTTCGCCGCCAAGCTCCGCCGCATCCTTCCGGAGGCCCGCCTCCACCACCCGCCGGCTCCGGGCTGGAGCCGCCGCCACCTGCAAGGCGCCTGACATGACCCTCAAATATGACGCCGTCATCCTCGGCGGCGGCCACAACGGCCTCGTCTGCGCCTTCTATCTCGCAAGGGCCGGGCTGAAGGTGCGCGTGCTGGAAGCGCGCGACATCATCGGCGGCGCCTGCGTCACCGAGGAATTCGCGCCGGGCTTCCGCAATTCCACCGCCAGCTACACCGTCAGCCTGCTGCGGCCCAAGGTGATCGCAGACATGAAGCTCGCCGATCACGGCTTCCGCATCGTCGAGCGCACCATTTCCAACTTCTTCCCGATGGACGGCAATTATCTGAAGCTGGGCGGCGGCACCGCCCGCACCCAGGCGGAATTCGCCCGCTTCTCGAAGAAAGACGCGGAAACCTTCCCCGCCTATGAAGAGGCGCTGGAGGGCGTGGCCGAAGTGCTGCGGGCGCTGTCGCTGAAAACGCCCCCCAACGCGGGCGGCGGGGTCCGCGCCCTGCTGGCCGCCGCCGCGCAAGGACGCCCGCTGATGGGCCTCACCGTCGATGCCCAGCGCGACGTGCTGGACCTGTTCGTGAAATCCGCCCGCGACTTCCTGGATGGCTGGTACGAGAGTGACGCCGTGAAGGCCGCCTTCGGCTTCGACGCCGTCGTCGGCAACTATGCCAGCCCCGATACGCCCGGCTCCGCCTATGTCCTCCTCCACCATGTGTTCGGGGAAGTGAACGGCAAGAAGGGCATGTGGGGCCATTCGGTCGGCGGCATGGGCGCCATCACCCAGGCGATGGCCCGGGCCTGCGAACTGGCAGGCGTTGAGATCAGCCTCGAATCCCCCGTCTCCGAGGTGCTCGTCAGCGGCGGCAGGGCCGTGGGCGTGAAGCTGGCGGGCGGCCAGGAAATCGCCGCCGACATCGTCGCGGCCAACGTCGGCCCCGCCCTCCTCTATCGAAAGCTGGTGAAGGAAGCCGACCTTCCGGCCGATTTCGTGAAGCGCATGGCGACCTTCCGCACCGGATCCGGCACCTTCCGCATGAACCTCGCGCTGTCGGAACTGCCCGATTTCAGCGTGCTGCCCGGCCGCGAAAAGGCCGAGCATCACACCAGCGGCATCATCATCGCCCCCACGCTGGACTATATGGATCGCGCCTTCACCGACGCGAAGGCGGGCGGCTGGTCGAAGCAGCCCATCATCGAGATGAAGCTGCCCACCACCGTCGACAGCTCGCTCGCCCCCGAAGGCCGGCATATCGCCAGCCTCTTCTGCCAGCAGTTCGCCCCCGAACTTCCCCCCGCCGCCGATGGCAGCGCCCGCAGCTGGGACGATGTGCGCGAGCAGGTGGCGGATCACATCATCGACTGCGTGACCCAGCATGCGCCGAACTTCCGGGGCAGCATCCTTGCCCGGCAGATCCACTCGCCGCTCGATCTCGAACGCAAGTTCGGCCTCATCGGCGGCGACATCTTCCACGGCCGCATGAGCCTCGACCAGCTGTGGGCCGCCCGCCCGATCCTGGGATATGGCGATTATCGCAGCCCGATTGCCGGCCTCTACATGTGCGGATCGGGCACGCATCCGGGCGGCGGGGTCACCGGCGCGCCGGGCCACAATGCCGCGCACGAGATCCTGTCGGACCGCTCGCTGTTCGGCCGGCTCCTGCGCCGGGCCTGAGGCCGGAAAGGCGGCGGGGGCGGCTGCGCGCCCCCGCCCGCCCCGTCAGAAGCGTCGGCCCAGCTTCAGGCCGATGGTCCGCGGCCGCAGCGTATAGTTATAGAAGATCCCGCCCGACGCGGTCAGCCCGTCCGGGTCGCCGCAGGTGGTTTCCGGGCACTGCACGCTGCGCGAGGTGATCGCGTTGCTGTCGAACAGGTTGGTCGCATACAGCTCGAACGACCAGTTCTCCTTGCTGACACCCGCGCTGAGGTCGACCTGCGTGTAGGACGGGAAATCCCCAACGATGTCGCGCACGCCGACCCGGAGGTCGCCGTTGCGGGAGCCTTCGTAGATGATCGCGCCCTGCACATGGGCGTCGAGATCGCTGCCCATGGTCCATTCATAGCGGCCGACGGCGTTGCCCTTGAAGCGCGGCGTATCCGGCAACCGGGTGCCCGAAGGCGCCAGCACCTCGTTGGCGAGGCCGCCGGGGCCGGGGATCGTGCAATCCTGGTCCGGGTTCGCAAAGGCGCAGAAGTCCGTCACCAGCTTGGCGTCGTTGTAGCTGCCGCTGGCCGACAGGGTGAAGCCCGGCGCCGGCACCCAGGTCAGGTCCGCCTCGAAGCCGCGGATGCGGCCGTCGCCGGCGTTCGTCACCACGGTCAGGCCGTTTTCACCCAGCGCGGAAAACTGGATGTCCCGCCAGTTCAGCTGATAGATGGCGCCGTTGAAGCGGACGCTGTTGTCCGCCCAGCTCGTCTTCCAGCCCAGCTCGAAATTGTCGAGCTGATCCGACAGATAAGGCTCCAGCCCGCCGCGCCGGTTGACCCCGCCGGGGCGGAACCCGCGCGAGAAGGTGGCATAGACCAGCGCGTCGTCGTTGAACTTGTAGGTGAGGTTCACCTTCGGCAGCCAGCCGGTGTCGCTGGTGGCGCGATCGAGGTTGGTGCAGGGCGCGCCGTCCACCTCGGACGGGGCGAAACACTGGGATTCGCCCGTCTTGCTGCTGAAGCCCGCCGAATAGCCGAAGAAGCCGATCAGCGAATTCTTGTACTTGTAGACGCGGGCGCCGCCGGTCAGCGTCAGCTGGTCGTTGATGTCCCACGCAAGTTCGCCGAAGGCGGCATAGTCGCGGTCGATCCGGCGCTGGCGGGTCAGCCAGATGTTGCTGTCCGTGCCGGTCACGGTGATCGAATCCGCGATGCCGTCGATCACATAATGCTCTTCGATGTCGTTCTGCTGCCGCTGATAGAACAGGCCGACGATCGCGCGGACGGGCTGGTCCTGCGGAGAGGTCAGCCGCAGTTCGTGGCTCTGCCGCGAATAGCGCGGGCGCGACTTCACATACTGGTTCGGGCTGATGATATTGCCTGCATTGTCATAGATATAGGCGCCCGAACCGAACAGGCTGTCATAGAAATAGGCATAGTCGGAATAGTCGCTGTCGGCCGGCGTCTTGCGCTTCATGTAGCCGCCCGCATAGACGAGATCCCAGTTGCCGATCTTGCCTTCGATGGTCAGCGCCGCCTGGAACCAGTCGTCCCGGCCCCATTCGGGGTTGTACTGGGCCACCTGCCGCTTATCGAGCCCGGATTCCTCGCCGAAGAAGCCGTTCGCCTTCTGCTTCTGGCCCATGATGCTGGGCGTGATCGTCCAGTCGTCGTCCAGCTCGATCCCCAGCGCCAGTCGGCCGCCGAGGGTCTCGACGTCGTTATAGTCCTTCTTCACATAGGGCGCGGTCGTCGCGGTGATGCCCGACGTGGGATAGACCCGCGTCTGCAGCACATTGTCGATATAGCCCGCATCCTTCTTGTACCAGCCGACGGCGCGCACCGCGATCCGGTCGCTCAGCGGCACGTTCACGAAGCCTTCCAGCACGCCGCCGATGCCGCCGTCGGCAACCGTGTTCACCTCGGCGTCAACGGCGCCGGAAAAGGCCGACGGGTCCGGGCGGTTGGTGATCAGGCGGATCGTGCCCGCCATGCTGGAGGCGCCGAACAGCGTGCCCTGCGGCCCGGCCAGCGCCTCGACCCGGGCGAGATCATAGACATGCACATCGACAGCGCCCGAAATGGTCGTCACGGGCAGTTCATCGAGATAGATGCCGACGGTCGGCTGCGAGGTGGAGTGGTTGGCGTTCTCGCCAGAGGAGACGCCGCGGAAATAGACCTTCGCCGTGCCGGGGCCCGACGACTGGAAGGTGACGGACGGCAGGAACCGCACATAGTCGTTGAACGACTGCACCTGCAGGTTCGACAGCGTCTGGGTGTCGAACGCCTGCACGCTGATCGGCACGTCCTGCAGGTTCTGCGACGTCTTCGTGGCGGTGATGATGATGTCGCCAAGGCCGCCTTCCGGGGCCGCGGCCGTCTGGGCCGATGCGGCGAGCGGAAACGCCAGCGATGTCGAAAGCAGCAGCAGGCCACGCACGGCCGTGCGCGCGGTCCTCTTTTCATGGACTCCCATAGATACCCCTTGTGATCGGGCGGCCGTTCACCGGTCGCCTCGGTTGGCTGGCGTCAGTCCTCCCCGGGCCTGTACCGGCCCCTGCACCCCCGCTTGTGGCACGGGGTGTGCAGCCACAGACTGCTACACGCCCGGGTAGCTGTCCAGCGCCGAACCGATGGCGGCCCGCAGCGGCCCCAACCATTCGTCATACTGTTGCCAATGATCCACAGCAGAGGCGTAGAGCGGCGTGCGAACCTGTTCCGAACTGGCGGTGCGGACGGCGCGCTCGGTCTTGTGGAAGCTGAGGCAGGCGGGCTCGAACGCCAGCCCGCAATAGTCCAGCAGGGCGCGGATCTCGGCCTCGGGGTCGGCCACCATGCGTTCGTAGATCACCCGGTGCACCCGCCCCGGCAGCACCTCGTCGAAATGCGCCATCAGCCGGGCATAGTCGCGCCAGTAGCGGCCGATGTCCGACAGGTCATAGCTGAAGGCCTGGCCGCGCGCGAAATGCTGCTTGAAGCCGGAAAAGCAGCAGCCCAGCGGGTGCCGGCGCGCATCGATGATCTTCGCGTTCGGCAGGATCAGGTGAATGAGGCCCGTGTGCAGGAAATTGTTGGGCATCTTGTCGATGAAGAAGGGCCTGTCCGTCTTTCGCTGAACCCGCGTGCGCGCCAGATATTCCTCGCCCAGCGCGCGGATCTGCGCGGCGTCCAGCGCCGCCACCCGGTCCGCGAAGCGGGGGCCCTGCCCGTCCTTCTGACGCTCTCCCAGCCGCCGCGCCATGGCGATGATGTCGGGCAGCTCCATCGTGCCTTCGACAAGGCTGTGCGACGACAGGATCTGCTCGATCAGGGTGGAACCCGATCGCGGCAGGCCCACCACGAAGATGGGATCGGGCGCGGGGCAGCCCATGCCCGCCCGCGCCTCGAAGAAGTCCGGGCTATAGAGCTGGCGCACCTGCTCCACATTGGCAGTCGTGTCGTCGGCGCTGTAATCCAGCTGGGCGCGGCGCAGCGCGTTGCCGCGGGCATAATGGCCGAAACTTGCCGCCCAGTTGCGCCGGTCCTCCTGCGCCTTGCCCAGCGCGAATTCCAGGTGGAACCGGTCCTCGTCCGCCAGCCCGTCGCCCGCCAGCGCGGTTTCCATGGCGGCGATGTCGGCGTCGGTGAAGGTCACCGTCTTCAGGTTGGCGAGGCTCCACCAGGCCTCGCCCAGCGCCGGGGCCTGTTCGATCGCGCGGCGATAGGCGGCCACGCTGTCGGCCTGCCGGCCCACCGTCTTCAGCGAATGGCCATAGCTCATCCAGGCCATGGGCTGGGACGGATGGCTTTCCAGCAGCGTCTCATAGACGTCGATCGCGGCCTGATAATCGCCCAGCCGCACCAGGATCGCGGCGCGCAGCACGCGATAGCCCGGCGCATCCGGATCCTCGGCCATCAGCCGGTCGATCTCCGCCAGTGCCTCCTCCGCCTTGCCCTGCCGCTGCAGCACGACGGCCAGATTGTGCCGCGCGGCGTGGAAACCGGGCGCCAGTTCCAGTGCCCGGCGCAGCAGCTTTTCCGAATCGGCATAGCGGCCGATCCGGCCCGCCAGTTCGGCCAGCATGCGGATCGCGGGCACGTCGGTGGGGCGCTGCTTCAGCCGGGTGCGCAGCGCCCGCTCGGCCACGGGCAGGTCGCCGGCCGCCAGCGCGGCGGCGGCCGACAGCAGCTCGGGGTCGGCCGTCGCGGCGTCCAGCATCTCGTCGAGGTCAATGGCGGAAGCCGGTGTCGCCACGGATCAGGCGCCCGTCTCGTCCAGCGGCAGTTCCGCCTGGCCCTGCGGCGCCTTCAGGCCCAGATGCGCCCAGGCAGGTGCGTTCAGCACCCGCCCCCGCGCCGTGCGGGCGACAAGGCCCGTCTGGATCAGATAGGGCTCCACCACATCCTCCAGCGTGTCCCGCGCTTCCGACAGGCCGGCCGCCAGCGTCTCGATGCCGACGGGGCCGCCCCGATAGAGGTCCGCGATCATCCACAGATAGCGCCGGTCCTGCGCATCCAGCCCCAGCCGGTCCACCTCAAGACGGCTCAAGGCATTGTCTGCAAAGGACGAATCGACAGGATCGGCCCGCCCGGCGGCGAAATCCCGCACCCGGCGCAGCAGCCGCCCGGCGATGCGCGGCGTGCCCCGCGCCCGCTTCGCGATTTCCCGCGCGCCATCCTCCGTCAGCGCCAGCCCCAGCAGCCCGGCCGCCCGCGTCACCACCGAGTGAAGCTCCTCCTCGGTATAGAAGATCAGCCGCACCGGGATGCCGAAACGGTCGCGAAGCGGCTGGGTGACGAGGCCCGACCGGGTCGTGGCGCCGACCAGCGTGAAGGGCGGCAGATCCACCCGGATCGACCGGGCGGAGGGGCCTTCCCCGATCATGATGTCCAGCGCCCGATCCTCCATTGCGGGATAGAGGATTTCCTCCACATGGGGCGCCAGCCTGTGGATCTCGTCGATGAACAGGACGTCGTTGGGTTCCAGGTTGGTCAGCAGCGCGGCGAGATCGCCTGCCTTGGCGATCACCGGGCCGGATGTCGCGCGGAAGCCCACGCCCATTTCCCGCGCCACGATCTGCGCCAGCGTCGTCTTCCCCAGGCCCGGCGGCCCGGCCAGCAGCACATGATCCAGCGCGTCGCCCCGGTGCCGGGCGGCATCGATGAACACGCGCAGATTTTCCCGCGCGGCCTTCTGCCCCACGAAATCGGCAAGCGTCTTGGGCCTGAGCGCGGCATCCGCGTCGTCCGTCCGCCTGCCCGGATTGATCAGCCTGTCGGCATCGTCCATCCTGAACCCCTTAGCAGCGCGAACGGGGGATGAAAGAGTGCTGACACGTCGAACCTTGCTGGCGGCGGGCGCCGCGACCCTTGCCGCACCGGCGCTGGCGAAACCGCCGCGCTGGTTCGACGGCGCGCTGGTGATCGACGGGCTTTCGGGCCTGGGCGACCCCTATGCGCCGGAGGAGCAGACCCGGCTTTCGGACCGGGCCAAGGCCGAACTGCGCCAGTCCGGCGTCACCGCGCTGCGCACCACGCTGGTGCCGGTGGGCAACCAGCCCGACGTGTGGGACGAGGTGAACCGCTTCATGGACAATCATGATTCGCTGTTCGCCGCGAATCCGGATTTCCTGGTGAAGGTGAAGACCGCCGCAGACATCGAGGCGGCGAGGAAGGCCGGCAGGCTGGGCGTCATCTATGGCACGCAGGACACGGCGATGGTCGGCACCGATCTGGACCGGCTGGCGAAGATGAGGGAACGGGGCGTCCGCTGCGTCCAGCTGACCTACAATCTGAGGAACCTGTCGGGCGACGGCGCGCTGGAACCCGCCGACGCCGGGCTTTCGCGGCTGGCGAAGGCGACGATCGAGCGGATCGAGGCGGAAAAGCTGCTGCTGGACTTTTCCCACGGCGGCGCACGCACCATCCGCGAGGGGCTGGCGACGGCGAAGCGCCCGCCCACCGTCAGCCACACGGGCTGCCGCGACCTGTTCGATCATCCGCGCAACATCTTCGACGCCGACATGAAGACCACCGCGGACAAGGGCGGTGTGGTGGGCATCTATTTCATGCCCTTCCTGGTGCGGGGCGGAAAGGCGACCGCCGCCGACGTGATTGCCCATATCGAACATGCCTGGAAGGTCTGCGGCGAGGACCATGTGGCGATCGGCACCGACAATGGCCCGCTGGCCCGCGAAATCACCGAGGAAACCTGGAAGGCCGCGCGCGCCGACCATGAATACCGGTCGAAGATGGGATTCGCCGCGCCCGGCGAGGGGCCGGACGTGCTGCCGCTGGTGCTGGAGCTGAACCGGATCGACCGCTTCGCCTATCTGGCGGACCGGCTTGCGGCGCGGGGCCATGGGCAGGCGAAGCTGGAAAAGCTGTTCGGGACGAACTGGCTTCGCGTCTATCGCGAGGTGTGGGGCGGTTAGCGGCTGGCGCGCTTCAGGGATTCGCGGATGAGGGCGGGGGTGGATTGCTCCTCCCCCAGGTCGCGCAGGGCCTGGGCGACGGCGCGGGCGGCTTCCGCCGTGCGGAAGCCCAGCGATTCGAGCGCGGCGATGGCGTCCGCCTCTGACGAGGCCGGGCGCGGGGCGTTGGGCAGCGCGATGTCGGGGAAGCCTCCCGCTGCCGGGGCCTTGCCCTTCAGTTCGGTGGTGATGCGGGCAGCGAGGCGCGGGCCGACGCCCGGCGCGCGGGCGATCATCGCCTTGTCGTCCAGCGTGATGGCGCGGGCGATCTCGTCCGGCGCCAGCGTGCCGAGAATGGCGAGCGCGAGCCGGCCGCCCACGCCCTGAACGCCCGTGAGAAGGCGGAACCAGTCCCGCTCCTCAGCCGTGCCGAAGCCGAACAGGGTGATGGCGTCCTCGCGGACCTGCGTTTCCACCAGCAGGAAGGCGGCGGCGCCCGGTTCCAGCAGGGCAAGCGTGCGCGACGAGGCCTGCACCAGATAACCGACGCCGCCGACGTCGATCACCGCATGGTCGGCGCCGATCGCCTGCACGATGCCCTTCAGGCTGGCGATCATGCCGGCACCCGCATCTGGGCGGCGGTGCGCAGATGGGCATGGGCGATGGCGACGGCGAGCGCGTCGGCCTCGTCCTCGCCCAGCGGGCCGCAACCCGGCAGGATGCGGGCGACCATGGCGGCGACCTGCGCCTTTTCCGCCGCCCCGGTGCCCGTCAGCGCCTTTTTCACCAGCCGCGTCGCATGTTCGGAAACGCTGAGATGGCCCACCGCCAGCAGCACCACGCCGCGCGCCTGCCCCAGCTTCAGGGTGGATTGGGGGTTCTTGTTCACGAACACTTCCTCCACGGCCGCCTCCTGCGGGGCATGGGCCGCGACAAGGGCGGCGATGCCGTCGTGCAGCATCTTCAGCCGCACGGGCAGCGGATCGGCGGCCCGGGTGGGGCATGCGCCATGGGCGATGTGTCTCAACCTGTTGCCCTCGGCCTCGATGAGGCCCCAGCCGGTCCGCGACAGGCTGGGATCAAGGCCCAGGATGCGGATCACAGCTGGCTCAGCACCTCTTCCGGCACATCATAATTGCCATAGACATTCTGGACATCGTCCAGGTCTTCCAGCGCATCGATCATCTTCAGCAGCTGCTGGGCGGTATCCGTGCCGACTTCGACCCATTCCTTGGGCCGCCAGGCGAGCTTCGCGCCGGCATTGTCGCCGAGCGCGGCTTCCAGCGCCTTCGCCACTTCGTGGAGGGCATCGGCCGCGGTCCAGATCTCATGCTCGTCCTCGCCGGATTCCACATCGTCGGCGCCCGCTTCGAGGGCGGCTTCGAACACCTTGTCGGCGTTGCCGGCCGCGGCCGGATAGGTGATGAGGCCGAGCCGTTCGAACCCGTGGGAGACGGAGCCCGACGAGCCGACATTGCCGCCGTTCTTCGAGAAGGCGGTGCGCACGTCGGTCGCGGTGCGGTTGCGGTTGTCGGTCAGCGCCTCGACGATCACGGCGACGCCGCCGGGGCCGAAGCCTTCGTAGCGGATCTCCTCGTAATTTTCCGCGTCCCCGCCCTCGGCCTTCTTCAGCGCCCGGTCGATATTGTCCTTGGGCATGGAAGCCGCCTTGGCGGTGGCGATCACGGCGCGCAGGCGCGGGTTGAATTCGGGATCCGAATTGCCGCCCTTGGCCGCCGTGGTGATTTCGCGCGCGAGCTTCGAAAACAGCTTCGACCGCTTCGCGTCCTGCGCACCCTTGCGGTGCATGATGTTCTTGAACTTGGAATGACCTGCCATGACGTCGCGCCTTAAGCCGGGACAAGCCGTTTGAAAAGACTTGGCCGACAGCCGGCAGGCAATGGCCCGATCCGCGACCTGCGCAGCGAAATTGACCGTTATGGTATTTAACTTGTTGGAAAATGTTCCACGTGGAACATTTCCCTACACTTTGTTTTCAAGGAGTTGCCTGAATATCCTGTTGGAAACCGGTCAGAATCCGGCGGATGAATGCCCGGGTTCAGACAAGCTCCGACGCGGCCTTGCGGAGCATGACGCCGGCCAGATGCCCGCGGAATTCCGCGCTGGCGTGGATGTCGCTCGCCAGATCGTCGGAGGCGAGGCTGAGGCCTTCCAGGCTCTCGCCCGTGTCGAGCGCGGCTTCCGCGCCCGTCCAGCGCATCACCCCCATGGTCGCGCCCGTCACCGCCACCCGATGGCCTTCGGGGAAGCGGGCGACGAACAGCCCCGCCAGCGCATAGCGGCTGGCCGGGTGGGGGTGCTTCGCATAGGCGGCCGCCTGCGGCACCCGGAAGCGGATGGCGGTGAGGATCTCTCCGTCGGCGAGCGCGGTTGCGAACATGCCCTGGAAATAATCCTCGGCCGCATGGCTGCCCTGGCTGGTTTCGAGGACGGCATCGAGCCCCAGCGCGGCGGCCGGCCAGTCGGCGGCGGGATCGTTGTTGGCAAGGCTGCCGCCGATCGTGCCCCGGTTGCGGACCTGCGGATCCCCGATTCCGCCCGCAAGCGTGGCGAGCGCCGGGATCGACTGGCGCACGGCTGCGTCGCGCGCGACCTTCGCGTGGCGCGCGGTGGCCCCGATGCGCAGATGATCGCCTTCGCGCGCGATGCCGTCGAGGCCGGGGATGGCGGTGAGATCGATGAGCGTTTCCACCGCGCGCAGCCGGGCCTTCATCGCCGGGATCAGCGTATGGCCGCCGGCCAGGAAGGCGGCGTCGCCCCGGAAGGCGTTGCCCGCTTCGGCGAGGCTTTTCGGACGGATCAGGGTGAAGGGATGCATGGGCCTTACTCCGTCTCGCCGGCGGGGGCGTGCATGGCGCGGGCGCCGATGCGGATCGCCTCCACGATGTGCTGATAGCCGGTGCAGCGGCAGAGATTGCCCTCAAGCTCGTGCCGGATGACCTCTTCGGACGGTTCTGCGCCATGGCGTTCGGCGATGGCGATTCCGGCGACGACCATGCCCGGCGTGCAGAAGCCGCACTGCGAGCCGTGGGCCTGGCGGAAGGCGGCCTGCATGGGGTGCAGATGCGCCTCGGTTCCCAGCCCCTCGATCGTGGTGACGCGCGCGCCTTCCAGCGTGGCGACGAGCAGCGTGCAGGCCTTGGCGCTTTCGCCATCCACCAGCACGTTGCAGGCCCCGCACTGGCTGGTGTCGCAGCCGATGTGGGTGCCGGTAAGGCCCAGCGTGTCGCGCAGATATTCGGTGAGGAGGGTTTCATCCGGCGCGTCGGCGGCATGCGCCTCGCCGTTCAGGGTGAATGTGGTTCGCATGCCTGCTGCCTCCTCCCCTGCCTGTTAGCGTGGCGCGCCGGGCGGGGCCAGTGGGTTGATTGCGCAGGTGGGCCGAAGCCGATACCCCGGGCGGCATGGATATCCGCCCTGCCCGCCGCGCCGACGCCGCGGCGATCGCCGCCATCATCCTGCCCGTGATCCGGGCCGGCGAAACCTATGCGCTGGATCCGGCGATGCCCGAGGCGGACGCCATCGCCTATTGGATGGGCGCCGACCGGGAGACATTCGTGGCCGAAGCGGACGGCGAGATCCTGGGCACCTATTACATCCGGGCGAACCAGGCGGGCGGCGGCGGCCATGTGGCCAACTGCGGCTATATGACGGCGGCGGCGGCGACCGGGCGCGGGGTGGCGCAGGCGATGTGCCTGCATTCGCTGGCGCATGCGAAGGCGCGGGGATTCCGCGCGATGCAGTTCAATTTCGTGGTGAGCACGAACGAACGGGCCGTGCGGCTGTGGCAGCGGCTGGGGTTCGAAATCGCGGGGCGGCTGCCGGGCGCGTTCCGGCACCCGGCGCTGGGGTTCGTGGACGCGCTGGTGATGTTTCGCGCGCTGGAGGGCTGAGCGCTCAGATCTCCAGGCCGAGGGCGGCCTTGTAGGTATCGAGCAGGGCTTCCATTTCGGCGCGGGCGTTGGTGTCCATCTTGCGCAGGCGGACGATGGTGCGCATCGTCTTCACATCATAGCCGTTGGCCTTGGCTTCGGCATAGGTGTCCTTGATGTCGTCGGCGATGCCGCGCTTTTCCTCTTCCAGCGTTTCGATGCGCTCGATGAACAGCTTCAGTTGCTCGGCGGAGACGTTCGCGCTCGACATGGGATTCCTTCGATTCGGATTTGTGCCTGCCTGCTAGGGCGCTTTGCGCGGGACGGCAACATCGCTATGCGCCGCCGATGGATGCGATGCCGCACAGAGCCGAGGGCGCGCCCGAGGGCACCTACCGGGAACTGCTGAAGCTGGCAGGCCCGAACGTGCTGTCGCGCCTGGGCATCATGGCGATGGGCCTGACGGATGCCATCGTCGTCGGCCATTATTCGGCGGTGGAGCTTGGCTATCACGCGCTGGGCTGGGCCCCCACGGTGACTGTGCTGGTGGCGGGAATCGGGCTGCTGCTGGGAGTGCAGGTGCTGACGGCGCGGCACATCGGGGCCGGGCGGCCGGAACGGACCGGGCCGGTGCTGCGGCGCGGGGTTGCCTATGCGCTGCTGATCGGGGTGGTTTCGACGGCCGTGCTGGTGCTGCTGGGGCCGCCGGTGCTGCGCAACATGGGGCTGGAGCCTTCGCTGGCCGCCGGGGCGAGCGCGGCGCTGATCGTGTTTTCGCTGAGCCTGACGCCCTATCTGGTGGCGGATTCGCTGTGGTTCTGGCTGGAGGCGCAGGGACGTCCGCAGGTGCCGATGGTGGCGATGTGGATCGCCAACCTGATCAACCTGGCGCTGGCGCTGTGGCTGGTGCCGGGGCTGTCGCCCTTTCCCGTGGCGGGCGCGGTGGCGGCCGGCTGGGTGACATTGGTGGCGCGGATCTGCCTGATGCTGATGCTGGGCTGGTGGATCTGGCGCTGGCCGCAGGCGCATGAAATGGGCGTGTTCCGCCCCAGCCCGCCCGACCGGGCCGAAGCGCGGGAGCAGCGGCGGATCGGCTATGCCTCTGGCGTGAGCTATGCGATCGAGGCGGGGGCCTTTTCGGGCATGAACTTCGTGGCGGCGCAGCTGGGCGTGCTGGTGGTGGCGGCCTGGGCCGTGGTGCTGAACGTGGCGGCGGCGGTGTTCATGGTGCCGATGGGGATTGCGGCGGCGACCGCCGTGCTGGTGTCGCGCGGGGTGGGCGCGGGCAGCGTGACCGCGGTGAAGCGGGCCTTCGGCATGGGGATGCGGCTGGCGCTGGGGGCGCTGCTGATGCTGTCGGTGTTCGTGTTCCTGGACCGGGAGCTGGTGGCGAGCGCCTATTCCGAAGACCCGGCGCTGCTGGCGATGGCGGGGAGCGCGCTGCTGCTTTCGTGCCTGTTCTTCATGGCGGATGGCGCGCAGGTGGTGGCCTCGAACGCGCTGAGGGCGCGGGGCGACATCTGGTGGCCGACGGGCATGCATTTCGTGAGTTATGTGGTGATCATGATCCCGATGGCCTGGTGGCTGGCGGTGGTGCGGGGCGGCGGGCTCGACGGGATCATCTGGGCGGTTATCGTGGCCAGCCTGATTTCGGGCGGCGCGCTGACGGCGCGGTTCTATTGGCTGGGCGACAGGATGAAGCAGGTGGACGGATGAGTGACGCAACGGATGTGAAGGCCGCGCCGGCGAAATCGCTGCAGCAGTTCGCGGTTCTGTATGGCGGGCTGCTGGTGGTGGCGGGGGTGCTGGGCTTCAAGCTGATCAAGCTGGGGCCGCTGGCGGTGCCGGGCGGCGTGTTCGGCTTCCTGCTGGCGATCGTGGTGACGAACGCGACCGCCGAGCTGCACGGGCGGCCGGTGGCGCAGCGCATGGTGCTGATGGGATTCGTGCCGCTGCTGTTTTCCGTGGGACTGATGCAGCTGGTGCTGGCGCTGCCGCCGGCGGCCGGGTGGGACGGCCAGGCGGTCGCCGAGCAGGTGATGGGCAGCTCCATGCGGCTGATCCTGGCCGGGATCGTGGCCTATGGCATTTCGCAGACGCTGGACGTGACGATCTTCACCTGGATGCGCGGGCAGCCGGGCGGGCACATGCTGTGGGTGCGGGCGACCGTGGCGGCCTTTGTGGCGCAGACGGTGGACACGCTGATCTTCGTGACCATCGCCTTTTACGGGAAGTTCGCGCTGCTGCCGGTGATCGGCGGGCAGCTGGCGGCGAAGGCGCTGATCTGGGGGCTGGCGATCCCGCTGCTGTACCTGGCCGTGGCGGTGGGCCGGCGGCTGGACCGGGGCTGATTGCGCGCGCCCCTGTCGGGGGAGTTTACAATTTGATGACCTGCGCCGGAAAATGGTTAACGGCTTATCACCCTATTCCAGCGACTTGGCGAAATGGCGGCAAATGGCACCGATCTTGCTTTGCAGGCGGTGTAGCCGAGCTCTTCCGCTAGGGTTGGAAGAGGCCCCGGGGCCGGACGCGGCCTCGGGGTTCCTCTGTCGCTGATGCCGGCGTTCAGGGCTGGACGGGCGTGTCGGCCGCGACATAGCCGGTGATGCTGTCCCCGGCCTTCAGCTTGGCGTTGCTGCCGCGTGCGAACAGGCCGAACGGGCCGAGACCGACGATGCCCAGCACCGTCTGCGTTGCGCCGCCCGGCCCCGCAGAGGCCGCGGTGCCAGAGAGCGGGACGAGGCCGTGCCGCCCTTCGACATGCAGCAGGCGGGCGGAGAGCCGGCCGGACTTGCCCGCCGCGCCGCTTTCCCGCGCATCCTCCACCACGCCCCATGCCCGCGCATTTTCCGCGATGACGACGCGGTTGTTCACGATCACCGGCTCCTGCACGATCAGCACGAACCTGTCGCCCGGACGGGCGTTCTTGGTGCTGACTTCGTTCAGCACCATCAGGTGAACGGGCGTTTCGCGCGGAATGCTGAATGACGCGGCGGGTTGGGGCGGCGGCACGGCCGCAGGCGCGGATTGCGCGAAGCCGGGGGTGGCGGACAGGGCGGCGAACAGCAGGGCGGATCGGATACGCATGACGCTTCACCTCGCACCTCTTCCGGCGATCGGCAAGATATTGCGGCGGGCCCGCGCCGGTGCGAAACAGGGCGCATGCCCGCCGCCCTGGCGGGCCGAAAGGGAGACGATCTTCATGCGTTTGACTGTAATTGCGCTGGGCCTTTGCGCGGCGCTTTCGGCTGCCGCGCCCGCGCTGGCGGCCGACAAGAAGGCGCCCAAGACCTTCGTGGTGGTGAACGAGGCAGTGGGCGTGCCGGTGTTTCCGAACGACATCACCGACCGGCCCTACAAGGTGGTCGGGGAAGTGAAGGCCGGCGTGCGCAAGGCCACCATCTTCTCGTCGGAAGCGAGCCAGGAAAAAATCTACAAGGAACTGTGGGAGCGGGCCGAAAAGCTGGGCGCCGACGCGGTGATCAACGCCCGCTATGGCGACAGCCGGGTGACGGCCCTGTCCTGGGGGCAGACCGATGCGACCGGCACGGCGATCAAGTTCGAGGCGGCCCCGGCGGCAGCACCTGCGCCGACACCTGCGCCGGCCGAGGCGGCTCCTGCCGCGACGCCTGCCGCATCGACGACGCCCCAGGCCGACTGAGGCCCGGGCAATCCGCCGATTTGACCCGTCCGGTTCCGGCCGGGCGGGTCAGTTCGACGCGGGCACCAGCACCACATCCTCGCTGGTGACGGCCTCGAAGATCGTGCCCGGTGCGATGGCGGCGGAGCGGCCTGTCATCAGGCCGGACAGCAGAACCACGCCCAGCGCGACTTCGGCGGCGTCGGCCTCTGCCCCGTTTGCTTCCATCCGCCCGCGGATCGGCACCGGGCGCAACCCCGCCATCACATGGCTGAGCGTGACCACCAGTTCCCCCGACTTGCCGAAATCGCCCTTGCGTTGAACACGGGCGACTTCCCCCACGGCGCGGGATCCCGCCGGGATCAGCACCTGCCCTTCGACCAAAACCGGATCGACGACGGCAAGATAGAAGCGATCGCCGGGCTTCGAATGGATCGATCCGAGCGGGGATTTCAGCTGCAGCTTCAAGGGGGTGCCGGCCGGAAGCCGGAGATCGGCCGCAGGGGCGGATTGGGCAGCCGCCAGCATCAGCAGCGCGGCGAATGGGAACAGGATACGCATGATCCGTGGATTCTAGTGCGCGGTGTAGCCGCCGTCGATGACGAGTTCGGCGCCGGTCATGAAGCTGGATTCATCCGAGGCGAGGAAGAGGATGGCATCCGCGATCTCGCGCGGGACGCCGAAGCGGCCGAGTGCGTGGGCGGAGATGAGCTGGTCGCGCATCTCGTTGCCGTTTTCGGCCTGTTGCAGCGCGGTGGTGACCATCGGCGTCTCGATGAAGCCGGGGTGGACGCTGTTCACCCGGATGCCGAGCGGCGCCCATTCGAGCGCCGCCGCCTTGGTGAGCAGCAGCACCCCGCCCTTCGATGCGCAATAGGCCCCGGCGTTGGGCAGGCCTACCTTCCCCAGGATGGAGGACAGGTTGATGATGGAGCCGCCGCCCGATTCCGCGATCACCGGCCCGCAGGCGCGCATTCCCAGGAACACGCCATCGAGGTTGACCGACTGGATGCGCCGCCACTGATCGAACGTCAGCTCGGCGAGCGGCGTGCTTTCCCCCGCGACGCCCGCGTTGTTCACCAGCACGTGAAGCCCGCCGAAAGCGGCCTTCGTGGCCGCGACGATGTCTGCCCAGCCCTGTTCCGAGGTGACGTCCTGATGGCGAAATTCGGCGCGGCCGCCTTCGGCGCGGATCCCGCGCAGCACGTCATCCGCCTGGCCGTCGGCCACATCCGTCAGCATCACGGCCGCGCCCTCGCGCGCCAGCCGACGGGCGGTTTCCGCGCCCAGCCCCATGGCCGCGCCGGTGACCAGCGCGACCTTGCCCGAGACCCTCCCCATCTGCCTCTCCCCTAATCCTTGTTGAACAGCTTCTGCAGGAACAACGTCTCGACCTCCCGCCGGAGGTCGTTGTTGGGCTTTTTCAGGAAGCCATGGCCTTCATCGGCGAACAGGACGTACCAGGTCTCGTTCCCGTTCGCGCGGAGCTTTGCCACCACCTGATCGGATTCCGATTGCGGCACGCGCGGATCGTTGGCGCCCTGCATGATGAGCATGGGTTTCGTGATCTTCCCGATGTTCGCCATGGGCGAGATGCGGGCGAACACCTTCTGCATCGCCGGATCGCGCTCGTCGCCATATTCGGCGCGGCGGTTATCCCGGCGATAGGCTTCGGTGTTGTTGAGGAAGGTGGCGAAGTCGCTGATGCCGTAACGGGCGATGCCGCCGGCCAGACGGTCGGAATAGTGGGTCATCACGGCGAGCGACATGTAGCCGCCGTAGGACTGGCCATAGACGGCGACGCGACCGGCATCGAGATCGGGCTGGGCCTTCACCCAGTCGAGCAGGGCGCCGATATCCTTCACGCTGTCCTCGCGCTTCGCCGCATTGTCGAGGTTGAGGTAGCGGCGGCCATAGCCATCGGAACCGCGGACGTTGGGGAGGATGACGGTGGCCTTCAGCGCATCGGCGAAATATTGCGCGCCATAGTTCCAGATGGGCCGTGTCTGCGCTTCCGGCCCGCCGTGGATGTCGATGATGACGGGGGTGCGGGCGTCGGCCGCGACGCCCTTGGGGCGATAGACGAAGGCGGGGACGGATTCGCCGTCGAACGAGCGGAAGCGGATGAGGCGCGGTTCGGCCAGCGTCGCGGGATCGAGATCGCCCAGTTCCGAGCTGGTCCAGCGGACGAGCTTCGCGTCGGCGATGTCCCAGCTCCACACGTCACCGGCGGAGGTGGCGTTGGTGAAGCCGATGGCGAGGCGCTTGCCATCCGGCGAGAAGCGCAGGGCCTGAAGGACGCCGTTGGGCAGCGCGGGGGCGGGAAGCGGCTTGCCGGTGGCGAGATCGAGGAGATGCAGGCGGGAGAAGCCATCCTCGTTCAGCACATAGGCAAGCGTGCGGTCATCGGGGGCGAGGGCGAATTCCTCCACGTCCCACTGGCGGGCGCCCCTTGCGGCGGGCGGGGCGATCACGCGCTGCGCGCCCGTCGCCATGTCCAGCTCCACCAGTTGCCGCGTATCACTGCCGCGATCGGAAATGGCGAGGAGCTTGCCCGGCGCCGGGCTGTAGCGGACGGATTCATAGCGGGCGGCGGGCGCATCGGGCGCGATGCGGGTGACGGCGCCGGTTGCCAGATCCAGTTCGAAGATGCGGTTTTCGCGGTTGGAGAGGCCGCGCAGGAAGATGAGCTTTCCGTTGCCCGGCGCGATCGCCGCCGGGGCGACTGCGCCATCCGACTTGTGCAGTTCGCGCGGCGGCCCCGGCGCGCGCGGATCCGTGGCGAGAATGCGATAGGCGCTGCTGCCCTTGCGCGCCTCTGCCCAGACGAGCAGGCGGCCGTCCTTGCCGACGACGGCGGACTGGTTGCGGGTGCCCGGTTCCGTCAGCTGGCGGGCCGGGCCGGACAGGGGACGCAGATAGAGCTGGAACCATTCGTCGCCGCCGGTATCGCGGCTGAGGACGAAATCGGTGGTGCCGGGGATGGCGATGGCGTTGCCGACGGGTTCCGCCCCGAAGGTAAGCTGGGTGCGGGCCGCGCCGGGGGCCGCGACCTGGTGCAGCTGCCGTGTCGCGCCGAAGCGGGTGCCGATCAGGATGGACCCGTCGGCCAGCCAGTCCTCGAACTCTGCCGCGCGGTTCATCTGGTAGCGCTGCACCGCTGCCGACACCTCTGCCGGCACCGGCGGCACATTTTCCAGCCGGGCGCTGCCCTGCTGCCGGACCGCGACAGGCGCGGCGATTGCGGGGACGGCGGCGGCGAGCAGCAGGCCGAGAAGGGCGGGACGAAGGGGGAAGGAGCGCATGGGCGACTTTCAGGCTGCGAGTTTGCGGCCGCCTGTCTGCGCCCGCCGTTCCCCCTGCGCAAGTTCCGCCTTCAGATCATGGCAGTAGAGATCGAAATCGACCTGGATCGTGTGCCGCTGCGAGGCATAGTAATGACCCTTGTGGACGGCTTCGTCGGCCGCCGTGATGCGGGCCATTTCCGCCGGGGGCGGCAGGGCATAGCGGCCGGCCACGCAGGCGGCGAACAGCTTCGATTGCTGTTCCGCGAAATTGACGAGCGTGGGCAGGGGCTGGGCGAGGCCCATGAACCACAGGCCGTGGAGGCGGGGATCGGGCTGCACCATGCGTTTGAAGAGCGGCAGGTGATTGTCTTTCAGGGCGACGTCTTCGGGTGACAGGAAGGGGAAGCTGAGGCGGTAGCCGGTGGCGTGGATGAGGATATCCACCTTTTCCCGGCTGCCGTCGGCGAAGACCAGTTCGGCCCCGGCCTTTTCGGTGACGATGGGCTTTACCTCTATGTCGCCGTTGCCGCAGCGCAGGAGGAATTCCGAGCTGACCGTGGGATGCGCCTCCAGCGGTTTGTGATCGGGCGCGGGCAGGCCGTAATCCTCCATGTTGCCGACCGCCTTGCGCACGGCCCAGGCCCCCAGCCGCCGCTTCAGCCAGCCCGGCACCCAGGCGGGCAGCGGCGTCTTGTCCATCGGCTTGCCGTTCAGATATTTCGGCAGCACCCAGACGCCGCGCCGGGCCGAGACGATGAGCCGGGTGCCGAGCGAGCGCTGGCCGAGTTCCGACGCGATATCGACCGCGGTGTTGCCCAGCCCCACGACGACGATCGTCTTGCCGCGCGTGTCAACGGGTTCGAACGGGGTGCGGTAATCGCGGGCGTGCAGTTCGGTGCCGGTGAAGGTGCCGGGGATGGCGGGGATGTTGGGGTCCCAGTGATGGCCGTTGCAGACGGCGACATGGCTGTAGGGGCCGTGGGTGGCGGTTTCGCCGCCCGACTTCACCTCGGCGAACCAGCCGGCGCCCTCCTGCCGGACACGGACGACCTCGCTGTTGAAGCGGATGAGCGGGCGCAGGCCGAAATGATCGACATAGTC
>ERZ1645185.283-NODE-283-length-21504-cov-8.890391_pt1 | contig 21504 bp, 15 predicted proteins | sample MGYA00575351_ERZ1645185 | MGnify/ENA primary metagenome ERZ1645185 (study PRJEB40838, sample SAMN11284767) | freshwater sediment metagenome | isolation source: river sediment | host: Sediment | place: India: Jana village, Kanpur | collected 2015-12-17 ...
CTTCGAACGCGCGGTTGGCTTCCGTGCTGCCGTCCACGAGCGAGTCCACCCCTTCAACTTCCACCGCGATGCGGCGCGTATCGGAAAAGGCCGGTCCCTTGGGTGCGAAACTGCCGTCGGGGCGCTTCGTCATCACCCGTGTCCGCAATGTCAGCTGATGTTCGCCCTTCTGTTCGGCTGTGATCGTCCAGCGCCAAAGGCCTTCTGAGCCGGCGAACAGGTCCTGGAGTTCCGGGGTCGCCGGATCCGGCTCCACCTTCAGGCCGGGCTCTGCGAGCAGCTTCGCCTCGATGTAGCGGCCCACGGCGGGGGCGAAGCGGCCCTCGCGGCCTTCCGCGCCCGCGATCGCCTTCGTGGGCGCGTCGCTGTTCGCCTCGCGCGAGATGGCGAGGATCACCGTGGAGCTTTCGCCCCTGCGCATACGCTCGGGTGTCTTGAAGGCGCCGGTGCCGCGCGGGATGGCGGCAAGGGCCGCGCACTCGTCCGCTGGAAGCCGTTCTTCGACCAGCGGGCACCAGGGAAGCGCGGCGGCCGCGCCGGTTTCCGCACTGCCGGTCGCGGGTGCCGTGACGTCAGCCGGCGCGCTGCCGGATTCGGGCAGGGCCTCGATCGGGGCGGTGGTGGCCGGGGGCGCGGGGCGGATGACCGGCGCTGGCGCCGGGATCGGTGGGGGGAGCTGCTGTCTGGGCGGATCGATGACGGCCGCGGGCGGGCGGGCGGCGGCATGCAGGATCAGGTGAAGGTCGGGGTCTTCGCACAGATCCTGGGTGCGCCTGAGCGTGCGGCCATTGGCGAATCGGATCTCGATGCGGTGGGCGCACTGCCCGCGCAGGCCGCTCAGCTGGCGCGTTCCGCCGGGGGGGATGGGGGTGTCGAGGAGGTTCGGGCCGGCCTCTGCGCTGCCGTCTGCCGGGGCGAGTTGCAGGCTGACGGCCGCGACCGAAAGGCTGTTGCGGACGGTGAAGGGGGTGGCCCGCAGCTGGGCGGCGAGAGGCGCCCGGACGGCGGCTTCGGCCCGCAGCGTCTGCGAGGCCGGGGCCTGTGCCGCGATGGCCGCCGATGCCAGCGCGCACGTCAGCAGACATATCACCCTGTGGCGCATGGCAACCTCCCCCCGACCCGCGGAGAGGTTAACGCATCATCGCGAGCCTGTCATGCCGCGGCGCGGGCGGCTTCCCCCGGCCATTTTGCCCAGAGCGCGGCGCGCTTCGCGGCGACGGCCTTGACCGCCGCCTCCTTGACCGGGCCGAAGCCGCGCACGTCCAGCGGCAGGCGCGCGATTTCCACGGCCAGCGCCAGATTGGCGGCCGACAGGCCCGCCAGCAGGCGTTCGATTTCGGCCTCATAGGCGGGGATGGCCTCGCGTTCGGCCACACGTTCGGGGTTGCGGCCGAACGGGTCGAAGGCGGTGCCGCGCAGGCCCTTCATCCCGGCGAGCAGGCCGAACAGCGGCTCCACCAGCCAGCCCGGCATCGCATATTTGCGCGGCCGCCCCGTTGCCGGATCGATCTTGGCGAAGATCGGTGGCGACAGATGGTAGGTGCGCTTTTCGGCCTTGCTGAAGGTTTCGCCCATCAGCCGGTCGAAGCGGCCGTCCGTCATCAGCCGGGCGACTTCATATTCGTCCTTGTAGGCCATCAGCTTGTGCAGCGAGCGGGCGACGGCTTCGCTCAGCGCCTCGGATCCGGGGCGCAGGGCGGTTTCCGCGGCGCGCACCTTTTCGACCAGGGCGCCGAAGCGCGCGGCCCAGGCGGCATTGCCCCAGGCCGAAAGGTCGGCGGCGCGCGTCGCGATGCGTTCGTCGAGCGTGGCGGACAGCGTGGGCGCGGGCGTGACCATGGCTTCGATCCGCGCCGGATCATGGGCCAGCAGCCGGCCGAGATTGAAGGCTTCCTTGTTGAAGGAAACGGCCACGCCGTTCAGCTCGATCGCGCCTTCGAGGGCGGACAGGGGCAGGGGGATCAGCCCCTTCTGCCAGGCAAAGCCCATCAGCAGGATGTTGGCGGCGATGGCGTCGCCCATCAGCTGGGTCGCGATGCGTTCGGCCGAGACGAAATCATGCGCCTTCGACGCCTGCTCGACGGCCTTCACCACCTGCCGTTCGCGGAAATCGAAATCGCGGTTGCGGACGAAATCGGCGGTCGGCGCGATGTTGGCGTTGGCGACGACATGGGTGCGGCCCGGCGCCATCAGGTTCTGCGCGGCCTTGTCGGCGGCGACGATGGCATCGCAGGCGATCACCAGATCGGCGGTTCCCGTCATGATGCGGGGGCCGAGCAGCTGGTCGTTCGTGGGGGCGAGGCGCACATGGCTCCACACCGCGCCGCCCTTCTGCGCGAGGCCCGCCATGTCGGCGGTGGTGGAGGCGACGCCGGCGAGATGGCCCGCCATGCCCAGCAGCGCCGAGACGGTGAGGACGCCGGTGCCGCCGATGCCGGTGACGAGGATATTGGTGGCTTCGCCGAGCGCCGGGATCTGCGGCTGGGGCAGGCCCGAGAGATCGAGCACCCGCTTTTCCGGCTTGCGCACCTCGACGCCTTCCACGGTGACGAAGCTGGGGCAGAAGCCCTTCACGCAGCTGTAGTCCTTGTTGCAGCTGGACTGGTTGATGCGGCGCTTGCGGCCGAATTCGGTTTCCAGCGGCTCCACCGAGACGCAGTTGGACTGGATGGAGCAGTCGCCGCAGCCTTCGCAGACGGCCGGGTTGACGATCACCCGCTTGTCCGGATCGGGCATCAGGCCGCGCTTGCGGCGGCGGCGCTTTTCGGCCGCGCAGGTCTGATCATAGATGATGACGGTGCAGCCGGGCGTTGCGGCGGCCGCCTTCGAGATCGGATCCAGTTGCAGCCTGTCGTGCAGCTCGACGCCTTCGGGCAGGTAGCCGGACGGGTAGCGCGCGAAATCCTCCGTCAGCACCCACACCTTCTTCGCGCCTTCGGCGAGCATCTGGCGGGCGACCTTGCCGACCGTCAGCTGGCCTTCGACCGGCTGGCCGCCCGTCATCGCGACGGCGTCGTTGAACAGGATCTTGTAGGTGATGTTCGCGCCCGCCGAGATGGACTGGCGGATGGCGAGCAGGCCCGAATGTTCATAGGTGCCGTCGCCCAGGTTCGCGAACACATGGCGTTCGGCCACGAACGGGGCCTCGCCCACCCAGGTGACGCCTTCGCCGCCCATCTGGGTGAAGGTCTGCGCCCGATCCATCCAGAGCGCCATGATGTGGCAGCCGATGCCGGCCAGCGCGCGGCTGCCTTCGGGCACCTTCGTGCTGCTGTTGTGGGGGCAGCCGGAGCAGAAATAGGGGGTGCGCTTCGCGGGCGTCACGAACTTCGCCAGCAGGGCCTCGCGCTTTTCGAAGAAGGCGATCGCGTTCTCGATCCGGTCCGTCTTGTGGAAGTGGCTGAGCCGGCGCGCGATCACCTTGGCGATCATGCCGGGCGTCAGCTCGTTGTCGGGGCTGAGCAGCCATTCGCCCTGCTCGTCCTGCTTGCCCACCACCTGCGGGCGCACGCCGGGCTTCCAGTTGTAGAGCTGCCACTTCAGCTGGTGCTCGATGAACTCGCGCTTTTCCTCGATGACGAGGACTTCCTCCAGCCCTTCCGCGAAGGCGCGCACGCCATCGGGTTCCAGCGGCCAGGGCATGCCGACCTTGTAGAGCCTGAGGCCGATGTCGGCCGCGACCTTTTCATCAATGCCAAGCTCTTCCAGCGCCTCCAGCGTGTCGGCGAAGGCCTTGCCGGTGGAGAGGATGCCGAAGCGCGGACGCGGCGTATCCCACACGAGGCGGTCGATGCCGTTGGCCTTGGCGAAGGCCTGGGCGGCGAAGCCCTTGTAGCGCTGAAGCCGGGTGTCTTCGTCGCGCCAGATGTCGTTGGGGCGGATGTGGAGGCCGCCTTCGGGGAAATCGAACGGCGGAAGGATGATGGAGCGGCGTTCGTTGGCGGTATCGACGGTGGCGGAGGTTTCCACCGTGTCCGCCGTCGCCTTGAAGCCGACCCAGGTGCCGGCGAAGCGGCTCATGGCGATGCCCAGCAGGCCATATTCCACGAACTCATGCACCGAGGCGGGGGCGAGGAACGGCACGAAGGCGGCGGAGAAATTATGATCCGACTGGTGGGGCAGGGTGGAGGATTTGGCGCCATGATCGTCGCCCACGATGGCGAGCACGCCGCCGTTCTTCGACGTGCCGGCGGCGTTCGCGTGCTTCAGCACGTCCATCGCCCGGTCGAGACCCGGACCCTTGCCGTACCAGAGGCCGAACACGCCATCGACCGTCGCCGTGGGGTTCAGATCCGTCATCTGGGAGCCCCAGACGGCAGTTGCGCCCAGTTCCTCGTTGATGCCGGGCACGAACAGGATGTTGGCGTCGGCCAGCCGCTTCTTTGCGCGCCACAGTTCCTGATCGAAGCCGCCAAGGGGGGATCCGCGGTAGCCGGAGATGAAGCCGCCCGTTTTCAGGCCGGCGGCCGCATCGCGCGCCTGCTGGACAAGGCCCAGCCGGACGAGGGCCTGTGTGCCGGACAGGAATATGCGCTGCGCCTGAAGCGAATAGCGATCATCGAGCGAAATGGCGCGCGGCTGCGCGGTGGCGATGTCGGTCATGTCTCTCTCCCGGGAATAGGGCAATAATACTGACCTTTTTTGCCGTTTGCAACCGATTCCGCGTGCTGCCGACGGCAATGCTTGCGTGCGCGTGATGCGCTGGTATAAGCCCGCGCTTCATTTCTGGCTTCGAGCGGTGGTCCGTCAGGATCGTCCAAGGCGGGTGTGGCGGAACTGGCAGACGCGCTGGTTTTAGGTACCAGTGTCGAAAGACGTGGGGGTTCGAACCCCTCCACCCGCACCATCCGCCGCAGCGCTGCTCGAACGCATCTCGTTGAGAGGACTTGGTTTTTCATGAACGTGACCGAAACGCTGAACGAAGGCCTGAAGCGCGCCTACAGCCTTGAGATCGCCGCTGCGGCGATCGCGGACAAGGTGGAGGCTGCGATTGCGCAGGTCGCGCCGCAAGTGCGGATGCCCGGCTTCCGCCCCGGCAAGGTGCCAAGCAACCTCATCCGCAAGATGCATGGCGACGCGCTGCGGCGCGAAGCGCTTCAGGAAGCGATCAACGATGCGGTGAACAAGCTGCTGGCCGACAACGGCCTGCGCCCCGCGACGCAGCCGCAGATCGACGTGGACGGCGGCCTGGGTGAAGGCGAGGATCTGAAGATCTCGGTGAGCCTGGAAGTGCTGCCCGAAGTGCCGGAATCGGATCTGGAAGGCATTTCGCTGGAGCGGCTGACGGTTGAGGCGGGCGACGCCGACATCGACGCCGCCGTTGCGCGCCTGGCCGAGCAGCAGAAGACGTTCGAGGACGCCCCCGCCAAGCACAAGGCGAAGGACGGCGATCTGGTGGTGATGGACTATGTCGGCACTGCGGACGGCGTCGCCTTTGAAGGCGGCACCGGCGAAGGCATGGAGATCGAGCTGGGCTCCGGCCGTCTGATCCCCGGGTTCGAGGACGGGCTGAAGGGCGTGAAGACCGGCGACAAGACGACGGTGAAGGTGACCTTCCCGGCCGACTATCCGGCCGAGAACCTTGCCGGCAAGGATGCCGAGTTCGCCGTGACCGTGACCGCCGTGAAGACGGCGAAGGAAGCGGTGATCGACGACACGCTGGCGACCAACCTGGGCCTGGAAAGCCTGGACCAGCTGAAGGCGATCCTGAAGGACCAGGTCGAGTCCGAGCTGAACGGGCTGACCCGCACCTATCTGAAGCGGAAGCTGCTGGACCATCTGGCTGCCGCCCACAGCTTTGATGTGCCGCCGACGATGGTGGACGCGGAGTTCCAGCAGATCTGGCGCCAGGTGGCCGCGGAAGCGACCGACGAGGACAAGGCCCAGATGGAAGCCGAGCGCGGCGACTATGGCCGGATCGCGGAGCGCCGGGTGCGCCTGGGTCTGCTGCTGTCGGATATCGGCCAGAAGCACGGCGTGCAGGTGACGCAGGCGGAAATGAACCGGCTGGTGGCGCAGGAATCCGCCCGTTATCCGGGGCAGGAACGCGAAGTTCAGAAGTATTTCTCGGAAAACGCCGTGGCCGCAGCCCAGCTGCGCGCGCCGCTGTTCGAAGAGAAGGTGGTGGATTTCCTGCTGGGCAAGGCGACGATCACCGATCGTGTCGTGAGCCGTGCGGAACTGGAAGCCGCCATCGAGAGCGAGGACGAGACGCCGCTGGGCGCCGGTGTGCCGCATGGCGCGCCGGGCCATGTGCATGGGCCGGATTGCGACCATGACCATGACCACAAGCCGGCGAAGAAGCCGGCCGCCAAGAAGGCGGTGAAGGCCGAGGACGCGGTGGCCGAAGAAGCGCCGAAGCCGGCGAAGAAGGCCGCAGCGAAGAAGGCCGAGGAACCCAAGGCCGACGCTGAGGACGCGCCCAAGAAGGCCGCGCCGAAGAAGAAGGCCGCCGCCAAGTAAGCCGCTTCGGGGCGGCGCGGGCGTTCAGCCGGCGCCGCTCCGAGCGGGCCTGCGATCTGGCCGGTCCCGGACCCGGGCAGAAAAAAGGGGGCGGAGCCGCAGTGGCTCCGCCCCCTTCTTCATTCGGGCGTGTTTGCCGGGGCCGTGCCTCAGAAGGCGGCGGTCACCGAGAACACGATCGTTTCCTGGGCGTTGCGGTTGAAGCGGCCGCCCGGGAAGGTGTTGTTGGTCAGGTTGTTGCCGACATAGGAGACGCCGACGGTCAGCGCTTCCCAGGTGAGGTCGGCGCCGATCTGCCAATCCCACTTGTGGGTCTTGGTGCCGGAATCGTCGACCACGAGGGCGCCGCGCTCGTTGCCGAGAACGGCCTTCAGCGTGACGGGGGTGTTGGGGATGGCGGCCGTCAGCTGACCGAAGGCGTAGCGGCTGGACGTCGCCAGATTCTTCTGGTCGGGCGCCCAGTTCAGGCCGAAGGTGGCCGTGACCGGCCCCAGCGGAACGCCGACGGTGCCGAACAGTTCCACGACATCGGTGTTGGAGCCGCCCGGATAGCTGTAATAGATGACGCCAGCGCTGGTGCTGACACCGGCGATGTCGCCGCTCCAGCCGGCCGTCCAGTCCATTTCAACGGTGGCGCCGTTGAAGTCGGCGATGGAGGAGCCCCAGGCGCTGAAGAACAGGCCGGGCGCGGTGGTGAGGGTGATGCCGGCCTGCACCGCCGGATCGAGATCCGAATAGCTGATGCCGCGGAAGCGATAGTCGGTCACGAAGGCGGCGGTGCCGCTGACGGACAGCGCCTTTTCTTCTTCCTGCGCGACGGCTGCGGTGGACGCCGACAGACCGGCGATCATCAGGGCGCCGGCCAGGACGGCCCGGCTGCTGATGGACGAAACTGCTTTCATTTTTCGCTCCTGGTAGCCCGGGCGTTTGCGCCGGGTCTGATTGTCGATGCACTCGCTTCAGGCATCGTTGTTGAGGCTTGTTGGGCGGGCGATATCCCACCGGTTTTGCAGCCTGAGGGTGAACAAATATTGTGCGGCGCACAAGTTTGGAAAGCGCCGTTTGTGCGGTTGCAGCGCAAGTCGGTCACGCAATGTGGCTGCGCTGCAACAGTGACAAGTTGCTGCCGAGGCCCGTTTCCTTGCGCCGAAGCTGCCGCTATGAGGCAGGCATGACCGATCTCTTCGCCGGCGCAGCGCCCGGCGCCGCCCAGGGCAATGGTGGCTATGACGCTTCCGCAATCGAGGTTCTGGAGGGGCTGGAACCTGTCCGCCGCCGGCCGGGCATGTACATCGGCGGCACCGATTCCAATGCACTGCACCATCTGGCGGCCGAGATTCTCGACAATGCGATGGACGAGGCGGTGGCGGAGCACGCCAGCCGGATCGAGGTGGAGCTGGCGGCGGACGGCACGCTGACGATCGCCGACAACGGCCGGGGCATCCCCGTTGATCCGCATCCGCGCTTTCCGGACAAGTCGGCGCTGGAAGTGATCCTGACCATGCTGCATTCCGGCGGGAAGTTCACGGCCGGGGCCTATTCCACATCGGGCGGGCTGCACGGCGTGGGCATTTCGGTGGTGAACGCGCTGGCCGAAGAGCTGACGGTGGAAGTTGCCCGCAACCGGACGCTGTGGCGGCAGCGCTATTCGCGCGGGGCGGCGCTGGGGCCTGTCGAGAATATGGGGCAGACGCTGAACCGGCGCGGGACGACCGTTTCGTTCCGGCCGGATCCGCAGATCTTCGGGGCCGGCGTGCGTTTTTCCCCCGACCGGCTGTACCGGCTGGCGCGATCCAAGGCCTATCTGTTCGGCGGAGTCGAGATTCGCTGGCGCTGTGCGCCCGAACTGGCGAGCGAGAAAGTGCCCGAGGCGCAGGTGTTCATCTTCCCCGGTGGCCTGGCGGACCATCTGGCCGAGGATATCGCGGGCGAAGCGACCGTGACCAACCAGCCGTTCACCGGCACGCACGAGTTCGGCGGCCAGCAGGGCCGGGTGGAATGGGCGATGCACTGGACCGTCGCGGCGGAGGGCGCCCACAGCTGGTATTGCAACACCATTCCCACGCCGCAGGGCGGCACCCATGAGGCGGGCTTCCGCGCCGCGATCATCAAGGGGCTGAAGGGCTTTGCCGCCCTCATCAACAACCGCAAGGCGGCGGACCTGACGGCCGATGACGCGCTTGTCGGCACCCGCATCCTGCTGTCGCTGTTCATTCCGCAGCCCCAGTTCCAGTCGCAGACGAAGGATCGGCTGTCGTCCGTCGAGGCGCAGCGGCTGGTCGAGACGGCGGTGAAGGACCATTTCGACCATTGGCTGGCCGAGGACCAGGAGCGCGGCCGGGCGCTGCTGCAATTCGCGATCGACCGCATGGACGAGCGGCTGGCGCGGCGGGCCGAGCGCGAGGAGAAGCGCAAGACCGCGACCAACGCGCGCAAGCTGCGGCTGCCGGGCAAGCTGACCGACTGTTCCGCAAACGGGCGCGACGGCACCGAATTGTTCATCGTGGAAGGGGATTCGGCGGGCGGTTCCGCCAAGCAGGCGCGCGACCGGCGGACGCAGGCCATCCTGCCCATCCGCGGCAAGATCCTGAACGTCGCATCGGCGGCGGCGGCCAAGATCGGGGCCAACCAGGAAGTCGCGGACCTGGCGCTGGCGCTGGGCTGCGGCACGCGGGACCGGTATCGCGACGACCAGCTTCGCTATGACCGCGTCGTCATCATGACGGACGCCGATGTGGATGGCGCCCATATCGCGACCCTGCTGATGACCTTCTTCTTCCAGGAGATGCCGGGCCTTGTCGCGGCCGGGCGGCTCTATCTGGCGCAGCCGCCGCTCTATCGCATCACGGCCGGGGCCGAGAGCATCTATGCGCGCGACGATGTGGAGCGGGACTATCTGATGGGCACGAAGTTCAAGGGCCGCAAGGTGGAAGTGGGGCGCTTCAAGGGGCTGGGGGAAATGGCGCCCGGCCAGCTGCGCGAAACCACGATGGATCCGGCGCGGCGGACGCTGATCCGCGTAACGCTGCCGGAAAGCCATCAGGACAGGCATCAGGTGCGGGACCTTGTGGACCGGCTGATGGGGCGCGTGCCGGAGCACCGGTTCAACTTCATCCAGGCCCATGCCGCGACGGTGGAGGTGGAGGACATCGACGTCTGAGATTGCGTCGGCTGCGGCCGGGCGGCCATTCGCCGCACGGAAGCGCGTGACATTCACCGCCTGCTGCGCCATTGCTTGCAGCGCCTGCCTAGGGCGCCTGACTTGGGGGAATTTCCATGCTTGCCAATATCTTCTCCAGCATCTTCAACTTCGCGATGTTCACCTTCGTGGTGTTCATCTTCGTGCTGTGGCTCTGGCTGCTGTTCTCGGTGATCGGGGACCTGTTCCGCCGCCATGACATCGGCGGGTTCGGCAAGGTGCTCTGGATCATCTTCCTGATCGTGCTGCCCTATCTGGGCGTCTTTGCCTATATCCTGACGCAGGGGCGCGGCATGGGCGAACGGCAGGCCGCCCATGTGAAGCAGGCGCAGAAGGATCTGCGCGAATTCGTCGGCTTTTCCCCGGCCGAAGAGCTGAAGAAGCTGGACGAACTGAAGGCTTCCGGCTCGATCACTGCCGAGGAGCATTCGAAGCTTCGCGCCAAGCTGATCGGCTGACCGCATCCGGCCGGGCGTTGATGGCGCACAGCCATCGACGCCCGGCTGCGCGCTGCCTATACTCCGCCGGGAAGGAGAGCCTGTTGCCGTTCCCGACCCACCGCTTGCTGATCCTGCTGCTGCCCGCCGCCCTGTCGGCCGGCGCCGACGCCCGGACCTCTCCGGTTCTGGCCACAACCGATGAGGCGACCCAGGCCTATGTCCAGGGGCGTCTGGCGCTTGCGGACGATGATCTGGCGGTTGCCGCGCAGCGGTTCGAACGTGCCCTGCAAGCCGCCCCCGACGACATGCTGACGCGGCGTGCGCTGGATGTGGCGATGCTGTCGGGCGACATGAAATCCGCGCTTCGGCTGGCGAACGCGATCGCCCTTCCGCCGCAATCCGAGCCGCAGATGGCGGTGGGCGACAGCCTGGTGGCGCTGACCCGGCTGGCAGGGGCGACCGCCGCGCGGGACTGGCGCGCCTATGAGGCGGCGCGGCTGGCCTTCAACGCGCCCGGCCGGCAGGTGACGTCGAACCAGCTTCTGGGCACGCTTGTCGAAGCCTATGGGCTGGCGGGCAGGGGAGATGCCAATGCGGCGATCGCCCTGCTGGAGGGGCAATCCGAACGCGGGATCTCTGCGTCCTACATCGCGGAACACAAGGCGCATCTGCTGGCGCTTTCGAAGCGCTGGGCCGAAGCGGCGGACGGCTATGCGGCGATCGTGAACGCGGAAGGGGCGAATGTCGCGCGGTTGCGGATCGCGGCGGCCGCCGCGGCGCTGGAAGCCGCGAAGACCGATCCGGCCTATCGCGCACGCGCCATCACGATTCTGGGCGGTGGGCCCGATCGGGATCCCGTGCTTGTGAATGCCCGGCAGCGCCTGTCCGCCGATCCGAAGATGGATGGCCGCAAGCTTGGCGGCGTGCCGGGCCGGGTGGAGGAGGCGCTGGCGCTGATGCTGCTGCGCGTGGCGACCGACCTGGCGCGGGAACGGGCGTTGGCGCCGGCGATCAGCTTTGCCCGGATGGCGACGCTGGCGGACCCGTCGCTGCCCGATGGCTGGTTCGTCGTCGCCGATACGCTGGCGCGGGCCGGGAAGCTGGATCTGGCGCTGGCCGCGCTGAACAACGCCCCGCAGACAGAGCCGTGGAGCGTGCTGGCCGATGTGCGGCGGGCGACGATCCTGTCGGCCGAGGAGCGGCACGACGACGCGCGCGCCATCGCGACCCGGCTGGCGACCCGGCCGGATGCCGGGCCAGAGGACTGGTCGCGGCTGGCGGACATCGAGCGGCGTGCCGGGCGCACCGCGGATGCGGCCGTTGCCTATGGCCGTGCGCTGGACATGCTGCCGCCCGAGACGGGGCCGATCCATGCCCAGCTGTGGTTCATGCGCGGCACCGCGAATGAAGTCGCCGGCAACTGGAAGGCGGCGGAGCCCGACCTGCGCCGGGCGGTGGAGGCGCAGCCCGAAAACCCGCTGATGCTGAACTATCTGGGTTATTCGCTGCTGGATCGCGGCCAGAATGTCGCGGAGGCGCGGGGCCTTATCGAGCGCGCCTTCAAGGCAGCCCCCGAAAGCGGGGCCATCACCGACAGCATGGGCTGGGCCGAATATGTGAGCGGCAATTATGCCGAGGCGGTCCGGCTGCTGGAAAAGGCGCGGGCGTCCGAGCCCGGCGACCCGACCATCGCCGATCATCTGGGGGATGCCCTGTGGAAATCCGGGCGGCGGATCGAGGCGCGCCATGCCTGGGCGAGCGCTGCGGCGCTGTCGCCGGAACCGAAACTGTCGGCTGCGCTGGCGCACAAGATGGATTTCGGCCTGGACGTCGCGCTCGCCGGGAAATGACGGGCCTGCTTCGGGGCGCGGAACCGGCGCCCGCCAAGATCAACCTGGCCCTGCATGTGCGCCGCCGCCGGGCCGACGGCTATCACGAGCTGGAAACCCTGTTCGCCTTCACCCGCTTCGGCGACCGGCTGGAAGCCGTGGAGGCGCCGGACTGGCGGCTGGACATGGACGGGCCATTGGCGGATGCGGCCGGCCCGCTGGACGACAATCTGGTGCTTCGCGCGGCCCGGGCCTTCGAGGCGGTGGCCGGAGGGCGAAGGTTCGCGTTCCAGCTGGAGAAGCGCATCCCGGTGGCGGCCGGCCTTGGCGGGGGAAGCGCGGATGCCGCCGCCGCCCTTCGGCTGCTGAACCGGCTGGCCGGCCAGCCGCTGGCCGATGCGGCGCTGGAACAGATCGGCGCCGGGCTGGGGGCCGATGTGCCGGCCTGCGTGCGCAGCCGCACCGCGCGCGGCGTTGGCGTGGGAGAGGAACTGGCCGATGCGCCGCCGTTGACCGGGATGGGCGTTCTGCTGGTGAACCCCCGTGTCGCGGTGCCGACAGGGCCGGTGTTCAGGGCCTGGGACGGGGTGGATCGCGGGCCGCTGGCGGCGGACTGGCGGCTGGCGCGGAATGATCTGGAAGCGCCCGCCATCGCGCTTCAGCCGGTGATCGCGGACGTGCTGGCCTGGCTGGCCGGGCTGCCGGGGGCGACACTGGCGCGCATGTCCGGCTCTGGCGCGACCTGCTTTGCGCTGTTCGACGGCCCGGCGCCCCGGGTGACGCCGCCGGCCGGCTGGTGGGCGACGGCGACGGACCTTCTGTAGCCCTCAGGCAGCGGCGCGCTTCAGGCGGTCGTTGATGGCGGCACCGAGGCCGTGGGCGGGAACCGGGGCGACGGCGATCCCGGCGCGCCCGCTGGCGTCTGCCCGGTGCAGCAGATCGAACAGGCGGGCGGCGGCCTCTGCCAGATCGCCAGAGGCGGAAAGGCTTTCATCGCCCGCGACAGGCCCGAAGCCGATGTGGAACTCATGATCCGTGGCCGTGGCCGCGTTCAGGCGGATGGGCAGCTGCGGCGCATAGTGGCTGAGAAGCATGCCGGGGGCGGCGACCGGTTCGGCATCGGCGGCGACCGGAAGCGGCCTGCCGAGCGCGGCCTCGATCGCCTCGACGGGGATGGCCCCCTGCCTCAGCAGCCGGGCTTTGCCGTTGCCGATGGCGACGATGCTGCTTTCCAGCCCCGCCGTCGTCGGACCGGCATCCAGAACCAGCGGCACCCGGCCGGAAAGGCTGTGCAGCACATGCGACGCCCGCGTGGGCGACATGCGGCCCGAGGCATTGGCCGACGGGGCGGCCACGCCGCGCCCCAGCCCGCGAATCACGCCCTGCATCGCCGGATGGGCGGGAACCCGGATCGCGATGGTGGGCAGGCCCGCCGTGACGAGGCCGGCGGCCGGCGCACCTTCGGCCAGCGGCAGCACCAGCGTGAGGGGGCCGGGCCAGAAGCGGGCGGCCAGCCTGTCTGCCAGCGGATCGAAACGGGCATAGCGTTCGGCCATCGCCCTGTCGGCCACATGGATGATGAGCGGGTTGAAGCTGGGCCGCCCCTTGGCGGCATAGATCCGGGCGACGGCGTCCGCGTCCTCGGCGTCTGCCGCGAGCCCGTAGACGGTTTCGGTGGGGATGGCGACGATGGCGCCCCGCGCCAGCAGGGAGACGGCAAGTTCGATCCCCTGTGCATCCGCGGGGTGAACCTGTGTCGACTGGGCAGTGGATTCCTTCATCCCTGCCGCTATAGCCGTGGCCCGACCCGAAACACAGGTGCCTGAGCCATGACCTATACGCCCCCCATCGCCGAGCAGCGCTTCGTGCTGGAGACGATTGCCCGCATGGATGAGCTTCAGGCGCTGCCCGGGTTCGAGGCGGCGACGCCGGATCTGGTGGACGCCGTGCTGACGGAAGCCGGAAAGCTGGCCGCCGGGCTGTTCGCGCCGCTGAACGCGCCGGGGGACCAGCAGGGATCGAAGGCGGTGGATGGCGTGGTCGCCACCCCGCCGGGTTTCCGCGCAGCCTATGACGCCTATGCCGAGGGCGGCTGGATCGGGCTGGGCGCCGATCCTGCGCATGGCGGACAGGGCCTGCCCTTCGTGCTGGCGTCTGCCGTTCAGGAACAGATCACCAGCGCAAACATGGCCTTTTCCCTGTGCCCGATGCTGACCCTGGGCGCGATCGAGGCGCTGCAGGCCCATGCCAGCCCCGGGCAGCAGGCGCTGTATCTGAAGCCGCTGGTGGAAGGCCGCTGGACGGGCACGATGAACCTGACGGAGCCGCAGGCCGGGTCCGACGTGGGCGCTTTGCGGGCGACCGCGACCCCGGCTGCCGACGGCAGCTGGCGCATCAAGGGCCAGAAGATCTTCATCACCTGGGGCGAGCATGATCTGACGGACAACATCGTCCATCTGGTTCTGGCGCGCACGCCCGATGCGCCGGCGGGCACCCGGGGGATTTCCCTGTTCATCGTTCCCAAGTTCCTGGTGAACCCCGACGGCTCGCTTGGGGCGCGGAACGACGTGCGGGCGGTTTCGACCGAACACAAGCTGGGCATCCACGCCAGCCCCACCTGCACCATGGCGTTCGGTGACGGGGATGCCTGTGTCGGCTTCCTGGTGGGCGGCGAGAACGCCGGCATGCGCGCCATGTTCACGATGATGAACCATGCGCGCATCAACGTGGGGCTGGAGGGAATCGCGATTGCGGAGCGCGCCGGCCAGCATGCGCTGGCGTTCGCGCGGGAGCGGGTGCAATCCGCGAAGTTCGGCAGCCCCGCGCGGGAGCCTGTGCGGATCATCGAGCATGCCGATGTCAGGCGGATGCTGATGACCATCCGGGCCTATACCCAGGCGGCGCGCGCCATCGCCTATCTGAACGCGGCCTCTGTCGACCGGGCGCATGCCGAGGCGGATGCCGCCCGCAAGGCGGAGGCGCAGGGCCTTGCCGACCTGCTGACCCCGGTGACCAAGGCCTTTTCCACCGACATCGGGGTGGAGATGTCCAGCCTGGCGCTGCAGGTGTTCGGCGGAATGGGCTTCGTGGAGGAAACGGGGGCCGCCCAGCATTATCGGGATTCGCGGATCGCCCCCATCTATGAGGGCACGAACGGCATCCAGGCGCTGGACCTGGTGGGCCGCAAGCTGCCGATGGACGGCGGGCGGCACTGGCGCAGCCTGCTGCAACGGGAACGGCAGTTCGTCGCCGGGCTGCCGCGCAGCGGCGAACTGGGGCAGCTGGTGCCCTATCTGGAAGATGCGATCGAGGCGTTGCAGACAGCCTCTGTCTGGATCGGCGGGAACGAGGGCGAGCGGATGGGCGACACCGCCGCCGGGGCGACGCCCTATCTGCGGATGTTCGGGCTGACGATCGGGGGAACGCTGCTGGCCCGGCAGGCGGCGGAGGCGCACCGCAGGCTTGAAGCGGGCGAGGGCGACCCGGCCTTCCTGAAGGCGAAGATCGCGACCGCCCGCTTCTTTGCCGAACAGCTGCTGCCTGCCGCCCCGGCCCTGCTGGGGCCGGTCACGCGCGGCGCGGACCTGCTCTATGCCATCCCCGAGGACGGGCTTTCCGCCTAGGATCAGGCGGCGCCGACATTGCCCCAGCGCGGATCGATGATGAGCGGCAGGCAATAGCTCTTGTCGTCCCTGTCACCGACGATCAGGGCGAGGTTGAATTCGGCGACCTGCTCGTAATCGGGATTTCCGGGCTCGTAGAGGAACTGCACGCTGATCCAGCGCTCGGCATCTTCATCGAAGCGGGGATTGCAGATCAGCAGCTGGCCTTCGGGCGTTTTCACCGTCAGCGGAAAATCGCTGAGCCACAGGAAGCGCAGATCCGGATGGTGCAGTTCGAACCGCACCAGCACCCGCTGCTTGCCGCCGCTGCTGTCGAACAGCGGCTTCAGGTTCATGTCCCACCGGGTTTTCATGGAGCCGGGCGCATGCGGCGGTTCCTTGATCTCTTTGGCGGGCTTGTTGGGGGCGTGAAAGTGGATCTGGCGCGAAATCCGGTGGGCGTCGAGGGCGCCGATGGCGAAGATCACCGCGCCCATCGGCGCATAATCCCCGATGTCGGGATTCTCATGGATGGGGAGGAGGGACAGGCCCCGAAGAGTCGAGGAGAAGGACTGCCCCGCCGCCAGCGCGGCCTTGAGCCAGCGCGGCCGTTTCCAGACCGAACCGGCCCAGCTCCAGCCAGCCTGTTCAAGTTCGGGGAGGTTCAGGGACTTGCCGTCGATTTCATCCGCGCTCATCTGCCGGTCCTTTCCTGCTGGCCGCCGGCCTGCTGTTCGAGGCCCTTGATTTCAGCGGCATAGTCGAGCCCGAAGCGGGCCGAGAGACGGGGGGCGCCGGGTGTCTGCCGGGCCCCGGAGACGGCGGCTGCGAGCGACCGGGCGGCGGCCCTGTCGCCACGCAACAGGGCCGCCCGCGCCTGAACCAGACGGCACCAGTCCTCCGGCTCGGCGAACGGGTCGGCGATGTCGGGGCTGGCGCAGGCGAGCCCTGCGGCCGCCTGCCGGTTCCCGGCGATCAGCCGCGACCGCGTTTCCCACAGCTGGGCCATGCGGAGCGTGGCGGCCAGCACCGCGCTTTGCGGATCATCGGCGGCCGCGCGGGCGGCGGCCTCTCGTGCGGTGCGGAAATGGGCGCTTGCGCGCTGCGGGTCGCCGGCGGCGTCCGCGATCCGGCCATTGGCGATCTCGTTACCGACAAGGCCGATTCGGAAGCCGATGTCGCCGGGGTGGCGGCTGGCGGCCTGCCGCAGCATCCGGGCCTGTTCGGCGCGCGTGTCGCGGGCTTCGGCCAGCTGCCCGCCGACGCGCTGGCTGTCTGCCAGCCAGGCAAGCCCGTCCGCCAGATCCGCCATGGCGACCGGGTCATCCGGGGCGAGCGCGAGGGCGTCGCGGTAATGCCGGATGGCGGACCGGAACCGCTGGTCGGCGGCGGCCACGTCCAGATCCTGGCGCAGGTCCAGGATGCCCAGGTTGCTCTGGGCATAGCCGGCCTCCAGCCGCCAGTCCGGCCTTGTGGGCTGCATCGTGACGAGCTGATCCGCGAGCCGTGCATACTGGTTCCAGGCCCGGCGCGCGTCCGCCGGGTTCCCGCTGCTCCAGGCATAATGGCCCAGCCAATATTCTGCCTGCGCATGATCGAAGATCCGTTGCGGATCGCGTGGGCCCGCGGCCAGCCGGGCGGCTGTCGTTCGGGCGGCTTCCTCGAAATGGCTGCGCGCCGTCGAGAGGTCGCCGCGTGTCGCCTCGTCCTCGCCCATCGCCATCAGCAGGCGCGCCCGCGCTGCCAGCGCGGCATCGGGCATGTTCTGCAGCGACTGCCCCCGGAAATAGGCGACGGCCGCCTCGTTCACCTTGTCCAGCATGGCGAGGTTGCCGGCGGGCTTCACCGCGCCGCGCAGGTCGGTGACGAGCGAATTCACCATCGCTTCGGATTTCCGCCGTTCCGCCTCTGCCTGCTCGCGGGCCTGCATCGCATAGAGGCTGAGGCCCCCGAAGGCTGCCATTCCGGCGACCGAGGCGGCCACGACCGTGATCAGCCGCCGCGCCCGCCGGCTTTCCTCGCGATGCACCAGCTCCCCGAGGCCGATGCCCGACATGGCGGCGACCAGCTTCAGCAACGCCAGCCGCCGTCCATCGCCCGATTTGCGAAAATCCGCCGCGAGGGGCTGCCTGCTTCCGCCCGGGCCGACGAGCGCTGGCGGAAAGGATTCATGTTCGTCGCCTTCGAACAGCGCGGCGAGGATGTCGGCGCCGCGCCCCAGCGCCTGCATCAGCCGGATCTCCTGATCCACCCAGTCAGACCGGGCCGCCTGCGGCGTGCACAGCACGATGAGATGTCCGCTGTCGGCCAGCGAATGGGACAGTTCGTCGAGAAGATCGGGGGCGGCCGTCAGGTCCGACTGGTCGAGGAAGACGGGCCGGAACCGGCCGGGGACAGGGCCGTACGGTGTCGGCGTGCCGACCAGCCGCCTGGGCATGCGATAGGATTCGAGCGCGGACTGGAGCCACCGCGCCAGACGAATGTCTTGCCGGCTATAGCTGATGAAGGCGCTGTAGCGCGCCGTCGACTGTTGCCCCGGGTCCAGCATGTGCACCCCCCAAGTCGGCGGGGATCATGCCACAAGACGGCCCTTCGGACAATTTTGCCGCGCTTCGGGCCGCGCTCAGCCCTTGCCGAAGGCCGGATAGCTTGCCCTGGCAGCCGGGTCGGCGAGCGCCAGGAAGCTGCCGTTCAGATAGCGCGGTTTGCCATAGCCGAGCGCGGCACCGTCCTCCCCCCAGGTGAGGCCGCCCGCAGCCCTGAGGATCGCGTCGGCGGCGGCCGTGTCCCATTCGCTTGTGGGGCCGAAGCGCGGATAGGCATCGGCCGCGCCTTCCGCGAGCAGGCAGAATTTCAGGCTGGAGCCGGACGGGTGCGTATCTGCGCCGGGGCAGGCGGCTGCCCAGGCCTTTGTCTGTTCGTCGAGATGCGAGCGGCTGGTGACGATCCGGGGACTGTTGTGCGGCTTTGCGCGGGTGCGGATCGGGTGGCGCGGCTGATCCGGGGCTTCCTTCCAGGCACCGAGGCCGACAGAGCCGGTCCAGAGGGTGCCCGTCGGCGGGTGAAGCACCAGCCCCAGCGTGGGTTCGCCATCCTCGATCAGGCCGATGTTCACGGAATAATCGGCGCCGCCGCCGACGAAATCCTTCGTGCCGTCCAGCGGGTCGATCAGCCAGAAGCGCGCGGTGGCATCGGGGATGGTACCGGCGGCCACCGCTTCCTCTCCGACGATGACGGCGCCCGGCTCCATGCGGCGGATGGCGGCCTCCAGCAGGGCTTCGGCTGCTTCGTCGGCCTCGGTCACGGGGGAGCTGTCTGCCTTGTCGCGGTGGACGATCCCGCGCGCCTTGATCGCCTCGATCAGCGCGCCGGCCTCGCGCATGGCCGGCGCCAGCACTTCGAGCAGTTCGGCGTGGGCGAGCGTGTCGGACAGGCTTGTCATCGGTCGGATGCCCTTGTCGGCTGGGTAGGGAGGCTTATGGTGGGTGCCATGCGGGAGGACATCTGTCGATGCGAATAGTGTTTGCGATGCTTGGAGCCGGGCTGCTGGGGGCGGGCCCGGCGCAGGCGCAGGTTCAGGACAGGATGGTCGCCTGTTCGGCCGAAGTGGACGATGCGAAGCGCCTGGCCTGCTATGACGGGGTGGTGAAGGCCCTGTCGGCGGATGCGCGGCGGGTGAGCGATGCGCGCGAGGCAGAATCCGCCAAGGCGAAGCAGGCGGCGGCGGCCGCCGCCGCTGCTGCGGCTGCCGCCGCCGCAGCCGAGGCTGAGGCCGCGCGCCGCGACAGTTTCGGGAAGCAGGCGGACAGCGCCGAGGAGATCCGCGAGGTCAGCGCCTCGATCAGCGAGATCCTGCGCGACGCCAGCGGCAAGCCGGTCTTCATCCTGGACAACGGCCAGATGTGGCGCCAGGCGGACGGCTTCAGCATTCCGGGCGCGAAGGTGGGCGCCTCCGTCATGGTGAAGCGGGGCGCGATGGGCAGTTATCGGCTGGTCGTCGAGGGATCCAAGCGATCCGTGCAGGTGATCCGGATGCGGTAAGTCAGCCGGGCCAGCGGCTGACGATGCCGGCCATGTCCGGCCGGGGCCGTTCCTCGAGCGCGGCCTTGGGCGTGCCCAGGAAGAAGAAGCCCGCAATCCGCCCGCCGGGATGGCCCAGCGCCTCTGCAATGCCGGGCAGGAATGCGGGAGCCGCCGTCAGCCAGTTGCCGACATAGCCCATGGCATGGGTGGCGACGAGGAGGTTCTGGGCCGCCGCGCCTGCGGATAGCTGTTGTTCCCACAAGGGGATATGGCCTTCGACAGGCTTTGAAACCAGCGCGACGAGGACAGGGGCCTGGGTGGCGAAGCTGGTCATGGCGTCGAGCTCGAGCCGCCCGGCATCCGGCTTTTCGGCCCGGTAGAGGCTCTGGAGAAGATCTGCGAAGGCGGCGCGGTCGTCGATGATCACGAACGCCCATGGCGCCAGCTTGCCATGATCCGGCACGCGGGCGGCGGCGGCCAGGATCTGGCCCAGTTCGCTGTCGGTCGGCCCGGGGCTGACGAGATCGCGCGCCTTGGCGGACCGGCGCGTGAGCAGCAGCGAGAGGGTACTTGCGCGGTCGTTGAATCCGGCCATCAGAGCGGCTTGAAGCTGGCGACCGACCGGCGCTTGCCGCCCATCCCCATCGGCGCGGTGACGTCGGTGTCGACGACCTGCGCGGTCAGGAAGGGCAGGGCGTTCGCGCCCGTTTTATAGTGGCTGGTGATGTTGAACCGGTTGATGCTGGCGACGATCTTCACCCGGAAGGGTTCGCCCGCGAAGATGCGCACTTCATCCAGCGCCGTGCCGTCGAGCGTGGCTTCGGCGGACAGGTGGCCGGAGATGTCGCCGCCGGGCGTGACGACGGCGCCCTTGGGCAGGCTCTTCCAGAAATAGATCGTCTTGCCGCCGGCTTCGCGGCGGCTGGTCGGCGTCTGGCTCAGCAGCCTGTGCAGGTTGTGGAACCCGGGCGGCGTGCCATTGCCCTTCGCATGGGCCTCCAGCTCTTGCGGGGCGGGCTTGCGGCCGTCGATGCTGACGACTGTCCAGCTGCCGCTGTCGGCCGACTTCGGCGTGAAACGGTCCACGACAAGCGCGGGTTCCTTGCCGGGGTCGGCCCGGATCTCTGCCTTTGTCGTCCGTTCGAAGGCCACGACGGGCGCTTTTGCCGATTCGGCCAGCAGCCGTTGCAGCAGCGGATCGGCCGACGCGGCGAGCGGCGAGGACAAAGCGAGGACAGCGACGGCGGGAAGAACAGCGCGCATGGAGGCCTTTCGCGGGCAGGGGCAAAGGGAAGCTTTGGCCGGACATGGGCTGTCCGGCCGATGAACGGCCTCAGCTGTCGAGGAAGCTGCGCATCTTGCGGGAGCGCGAGGGGTGCTTCAGCTTCCTGAGAGCCTTCGCCTCGATCTGCCGGATGCGCTCCCGCGTGACGGAGAATTGCTGGCCCACTTCCTCCAGCGTGTGATCGGTGTTCATGCCGATGCCGAAGCGCATGCGCAGCACCCGTTCTTCCCGCGGCGTCAGGCTGGCGAGAACGCGGGTGACGGTTTCCTTCAGGTTGGAATGGATCGCGGCATCAACGGGGATGACGGCGTTCTTGTCCTCGATGAAGTCGCCCAGATGGCTGTCCTCCTCGTCCCCGATGGGGGTTTCGAGGCTGATCGGCTCCTTGGCGATCTTCAGCACCTTCCTGACCTTGTCGAGCGGCATGGAGAGCCGCTCGGCCAGTTCCTCCGGCGTCGCTTCGCGGCCGGTTTCGTGCAGATACTGGCGGGAGGCGCGCACCAGCTTGTTGATCGTTTCGATCATGTGCACCGGGATGCGGATGGTGCGGGCCTGATCCGCGATGGAGCGGGTGATGGCCTGCCGGATCCACCAGGTGGCGTAGGTGCTGAACTTGTAGCCGCGCCGATACTCGAACTTGTCCACCGCCTTCATCAGGCCGATG
>ERZ1645185.284-NODE-284-length-21468-cov-5.807640_pt1 | contig 21468 bp, 23 predicted proteins | sample MGYA00575351_ERZ1645185 | MGnify/ENA primary metagenome ERZ1645185 (study PRJEB40838, sample SAMN11284767) | freshwater sediment metagenome | isolation source: river sediment | host: Sediment | place: India: Jana village, Kanpur | collected 2015-12-17 ...
ACTGGTTCCGCGCGTGTACGCAGCAGACCGGCTGTGCGGCACCCTGCAACGCCTGCTGCAAAACAACCGCCTGCTGGCACGCAACATTGCCAATCTCGAGCAGCGCAATCTGGTCGACACGGTGACCGGCCTGGGCAACCTGCGTTATCTGCAACAGCGTATGGCCGACAGCTTGCGGCAGATCGATTCCCGCGGCGGGGCATTGTGCTACCTGCTGATCGGCCTCAAGGAAGCGCCAGAGTTGCAGCAGCAACATGGCAGCCAGTTTCATGAAGAACTGTTGCACTCCGTCGGCCGCCGCCTGCAGCAACTGGTGCGCCCGCTGGATACGCTGGTCTGCCTGAATGAACACCACTTTGGCCTGCTGACCATTCTGGATGACCTCAGCGAATGCTCGCCGAGCAGCTTCAAACGCCTGCATGCAGGCCTCAACCTCAAAGCCTTCAAGACCAGCGAAGGCTTTATCAGCCTCAAGGCCGGTATTGCGCTGGTCGGCATGGACAAGAAAGCGCTGCCGCAAAATGTCGATGACATGCTGCAACTGGCTGAAAAAATCCTGCCCGAATCCTATGAAACAGGGCGCGTCACGGCGGTACGGCTACCACTGCCCTCGGTCTGAACCCGACCATGAGCTGGCATGTACTGGGCGCCGGCAGCCTGGGCATGCTCTGGGCGGCAAGGCTGGCAATGGCCGGCCTCGAGCCACAGCTGATTCTGCGCAAGCAGTCCGGCGTCAGTGCTCTCAAGGCAACAGGCGGCATACGTTTTTGTGCAGAGGGGCAAGAGCGATTGCTTGCGATGAACGCGCAGACTGCCGACCATCGCGAACCGATCGAGCGGCTGGTGCTGGCCTGCAAGGCCTATGACGCGGAAGCCGCGATAGGCACCGTGGCTCACCGCCTGACAGAAACAGCCTGTGTGCTGCTGTTACAGAACGGCCTGGGCAGCCAGTCTGCCGTCGCCGCGCGCATCCCCCACATACGCTGCATTCTGCTGTCGAGCACCGAAGGCGCCTTCCGCTCAGGTGAGTTCTCGGTCACCTTTGCCGGGCAAGGCACAAACTGGCTGGGCGACCCGCTCGATGCCCGCCCGCCCGAATGGCTGGATGAACTGACGCAGGCGGGAATTCCCGCCCAGTGGACGCCGACGATTCTGCTCAGGCAATGGCGCAAACTCGCGATCAACTGCGCAATCAATCCGCTGTGCGTGCTCTATGACTGCCGCAACGGCGGTCTGTTGCAACACCCCGAAGAAGTGGCCGGCCTCTGCGCCGAACTCGGCACATTGCTCGATTCAGCCATGGGTCAGGGCGCCAGCGAGGGACTGCATGCCGAAGTGCAGCAGGTCATCGTGGCCACAGCGCAGAACCAGTGTTCGATGCTGCAGGATGTGCGGCGCCAGCAACGCAGCGAAATCAGCTACCTGATCGGTTTTGCCTGCGCTCAGGCGCTGCGCTCAGGTCTTCACCTGCCGCGACTCGAACGCCTGCACAGCCAACTACGCCATCATCTGCAATCATTGGGTCTGCGCGATGACTGAGAAGTAGCTGAACAATCGCGGCCAATCCTTTACCCTGCGCAACCTAATACCCTCCTGCAGAAGGCGCGCGATCGCATGGGACAACGACTGTCGAAAATCTATACCCGCACCGGCGATCAGGGTGAAACCGGACTGGCCGACGGACGTCGCGTCGGCAAGGACCATCCGCGGGTAGAAGCCATGGGCGAAGTGGACAGCCTCAACAGCCAGTTGGGGCTGCTGCTCGCCGAACTGGCGCATGAACGGCAAACACACCCGAGCCTGCAAGAGTTGCTGGAGGTGCTTGCACCATGCCAGCACCGCTTGTTCGATCTGGGCGGCGAACTGGCGATGCCGGACTATCAGGCCGTGCAGGAGTCGCACATCGAACAGATGGAACAGGCCATCGATCGCTGGAATGCAGAACTCGGCCCGCTGGAAAACTTCATTTTGCCTGGCGGATCGCGCCTTGTTGCACAAGCGCACATTTGCCGCAGCAGTGCCCGCACGGCCGAGCGGCGCTGTCAGCAACTCAATGCACAGGAGCCACTGCGCGCCATCATGCTGGCCTACCTGAACCGGCTCTCCGACCTGTTGTTTGTCACCGCCAGGCTGATGGCCAGACGTCAGCAGATCAGCGAAGTTCTCTGGCAGGAGGCCAGCAAACCCGAATAGGTCAGGAGAACTGGCCGTGGCGCCCTTGTCCGGCCTTGAACCGACTCGCCCCCGCCGCCGATTCACCACTTTCAAGCACCACCAGACCACCAGCAAACTCATTGGCCATGGCCGCCGCAAACGGCATATCCCACTGCGCATAGGCACTGGCCCGATCAGCCAGCAGACAGCCCTGTGGGAATCCGGCGATCTGCTCGGCCAATGCCTGAGCCGCACGCAACGCACTGCCCGGCGCCACCACCCGACTGACCAGACCGATCTGCAAGGCCTCCTCGGCCATGACCGGGCGGCCGGTGAGAATCAGATCCAGCGCCCGCCCCTGCCCGATAATGCGCGGCAGGCGCACCGTGCCACCGTCTATCAGCGGGACACCGAAGCGCCGGCAGAACACCCCGAGCACGGCATCTGCGGCCATCACCCGCAGGTCTGCGAGTAAGGCCAGTTCCAGGCCGCCGGCGACCGCATGGCCTTCGATCGCCGCAATCAACGGTTTGCTCAGGCTCATGCGACTCGGCCCCATCGGACCATCACCCTCGACTTCCAGGCGATTGCGGCGCGCCGTGCCTTCAGCCACGGCGCCAAGGTCCGCACCGGCACAGAAGGTAGCGGCAGCGCCGGCCAGAACGGCAACCCGCGCCTGATCGTCAGCTTCAAAAGCACGCAACGCATCCGCCAACAGCTGCGCCGTTGGCCGGTCAACTGCATTGCGCACTTCAGGCCGATTGATCAGGATGGTGGTCACCACGCCCTGCTTTTCGATCACTACCGACATGCCACCCTCCCGTTGTAACCCGTGCTAGGCGCTGAAGCGCTGCAGATTGGCCAGCATCTCCTTCATCGCTTCCATGTTGTCTCTGGGGTGCGCAGCGCCCTCGAAGTCGCAGATCTGCGCCCAATGGGCCGCCACATCATCCGGGCTGAAGCCTGTCCGCGGATCAAATCCGGCGCCCAGACTACGTTCCCAGCGCACCTTGCCAATCCAGCCCCCGCCGACTTCGAACAGCCCCGAGGTTTCCTGACAAGCTTCGCTGCCAAGGTACACCACCAGCGGACTGACCAACTCCGGCTTGAGTTGCTCGAACACCTGCGGCGGCAGCAAGCCTTCGGTCATGCGCGTGGCCCCGGTGGGGGCAATCGCGTTGACCAGAATATTGTTCTTGCGGCCCTCGAGCGCCAGCGTGCGGGTCAGGCCGTATAGTCCAAGCTTGGCCATGCCGTAATTGGCCTGCCCGAAGTTGCCGTAAATGCCCGAGGTTGAAGCGGTAAAGATCAGCCGCCCGTAATTCTGCTCGCGCAGATATGGCCAGGCGGCATGCGTGACCTTGTAGGCGCCTTCGACGTGAACCTTGTAGACCAGATCCCAGTCGGCGTCTTCCATCTTCTGGAAGCTCTTGTCGCGCAAGATACCGGCATTGTTGACCACCACATCAACACGACCAAAGGCATCCAGTGCGTTCTGGATAATCTTGCCGCCGTCAGTCACCGAATCATGGTTGGCTACGGCCGTGCCGCCGGCAGCACGGATTTCGGCAACCACCTGATCGGCGGCGGATGAGCTTGCACCCACACCTTGCGCGCTACCGCCCAGATCATTCACCACCACCTGCGCACCGTGCCGGGCAAACAGCAGCGCATGGGCACGACCCAGTCCACCGCCAGCGCCCGTCACAACCACCACCTTGCCTTCGAACTGGACAGCTTCGCTCATCGGTTGCACTCCACTATTGATTAAAAGTGTTGGCAGTTTCTGCCTGAGTGGCAGCCTCGACAAGCCAGCGACCCCGGCTGAATGACCGCCAATAACGCACCGGCATGATCAGGCAGGGCGAATCAGGCCAAGGTGGTTGTACAGGTGCATGACATGCGCCATTGCATACTCGGCATGGCTGAGCACGCCATAGGCAAAATGTGGTTGCAGCGGCCCTTGGTACTCCGCAAAGCGCTGCATGGACGCCTGCAGGCGCTGCAGTGCCAGCTGCTGAGTGGCCGGCTCATCCAGCGGCGGCGCTCCCGGTATGGCTTCATCCAGCGGATGGCGCATCCCGCCACGCGCGGCGAACAGATCAAACACCGCAGGCCCCACACTCTGGCGAAACCAGGCAGGTTTGAGCTGCGGATAGCCATCCATTGAATAGTCGACACTTTGTGCGCAGTGGTTGAATACCTCGGCCGGCGACCAGCCTTGCACACTGCGCAACGGGCTCGCCGCGAGTTGCTGCAACAGCTCACGGGCAGCCTCCAGACTCAGTGCCGCGGGTGCCGGCGCCCCGGGCAGCGCCCACCAGGCGGTGCCGAGCGAAACTGCTGAGCCTGCAGCCAGCAGACTGATAAAGGTCCGTCTTTGCATGTCTACCTCGAAGACCTGATCAGTTGGCGTAGCCGGGCATTTGCTGATCCAGCTTGCGCAACAGCGCCGGCCAGGGCAGCGCTCCGCCCATACCGACCGGAGTGCGCATGACCCCGGCAATCATCTGCCGTGCACCGTCGAGGATCTGCTGGGAAATGTGCTGTAAATCGCCACCACCACTTTGCGCCATCAATTGAATTTCGCAGGTGCGCTGAAAAATGAACATCATCAGAAACGCATCGGCAATGCTTCCGGCGCAGGTCATCAGGCCATGGTTGCGTAGCACCATGAAATTGGTGTCACCCAGATCCGCCTGCAATCGGGCTTTCTCTTCGTGGTTAAGCGCAACCCCTTCGTAAGCGTGATAACTCAGGCTGGCCAGCACGAACAGGGACTGCTGGGACAACGGCAGCACCCCGCACTTTTGCGCGGACAAGCCAACGCCCGCTGCCGTATGGGTATGCAGCACGCAGTTCACATCGTGACGCACTTCGTGCACCGCACTGTGAATGGTGTAACCCGCCGGGTTGATCTCGAACGGACTGTCCATCTGCTTGTTGCCGGCCTGATCGACCTTGACCAGGCTGGAGGCGGTTATCTCGTGAAACATCAAGCCATAGGGATTGATCAGAAAATCTTCCGTCCCAGGCACCTTGGCCGATATATGGGTAAAAATCAGATCATCCCAGCCATGCAGGGCAATCAGGCGGTAACAGGCCGCCAGGTCGACCCGGGCCTGCCATTCAGCAGCGCAAACCTGATTCCTGACATCGGGCAGAATGAATTGTGCAGTCACGGTGATCACCTCAGCGAGTGGATTGAACAGACTCAGCAGTCTAGACAGTAAGGCCGTATTGACCACTGACTGGAGCGGGTACAGCCATTTGCCGTCATTGCGCTTCGCGCAGCTGATCCACCAACTGGGTCAGCCAGGGCTCGGCGTCCGCTTCCGGATTGACACTTTCACTGGCGTCGAGCCGCAGCATGGGCAGCACCTCAAGAATCCCCAGCTCCTCGTACAACTCACGCACCATTTCACCACCGGCGCAAAAGGTATCGCCGTAACTCGAGTCGCCCAGCGCCAGCACCGCACCGGGCAGGCCGCGCCAGTTCGGCAGATGATCGCGGATGGCGTAGTACAAGGGTTGCAGATTGTCTGGCAACTCGCCCATACCGGTAGTAGCGGTCACGCACAGCAGCGCCCCGGGGGCAAAGGCCAACAGCTCTTCCAGCGTCATGCGTGCCTTGTGCCACGCGTCAAATCCATTATTCCTGAGGTGCTGTTCGGCGTGACGAGCCACCTCCTCCGCGGTTCCGTAGACCGAGCCGGATAAAATCGCGATCTTCATGCAAACTCCTGTAAAAGAGGGCTATTCGAAGCATTATGCCGCAACTGGACAGCCTGCTCCGATGCCTTAAAATGCCTCGCACAACCATCCGGAAGCACACCAATGATCAACGCCAAGCTGTTACAACTGGTAGTCAATGCCTCCAATGACGGCATCGTCGTGGCCGAACAAGAAGGCGATGACAATATTCTGATTTATGCCAACCCCGCGTTTGAACGCCTGACCGGCTACAACAGCGAAGACATTCTGTATCAGGACTGCCGATTTTTGCAGAGTGGCGACCGCGATCAGCCGGGTCTGCACGCCATCCATGAGGCGGTGCGCACCAACACGCCCTGCCGGCAGATCATTCGCAATTACCGCAAGGACGGCAGTGCATTCTGGAATGAACTGTCGATCACTCCGGTATTCAACGAGGCGGATCAGCTGACCTACTACATCGGCATTCAAAAAGATGTCAGCGATACGGTCGAAGCGCGCCAGCGCGTGATCGAACTGGAAGCTGAAGTCGCTGCACTGAAGGCACGCCTGGGCGAATAACGCCACGTATCAGTGCTGCGGCCACCACGCGCGAATCCCCGCCACACCTTGCGCGCCACAATCCCAGGCGCGCGACAGATCATCCGGACCGACCCCTCCCAGCAGATAGGCTGGCTGGTTGAAGTCGCGCAACAACGCGGCAGCCTTGTCCCAGCCCAGCGCCATGGCCTCCGGGTGGCTGAGGGTATTCTGCACGGGCGACAGCGTGACGAAATCCACCCCCATCTGCTGTGCCAACGCCAACTCCTGTGCGCAATGACAGGAAGCGGCCAACCAGCGTTCTTTTGGAAAGGGTCGGCCCGCCGGCGCATATTGGCGTAACTGCTCGGCCGTCAGATGCCAGCCAGCAGCCGGAAAATCACCGAGCCATTCCAGCGGTCCCTTGAGCATCAACTGCGCCTTGCCGGCACACAGTCCCTGGGCGTCAAGCGCCAGATCACGGTATTCCGGGCTGTACATATTCGGCGCCCGCAACTGCACCAGACGCACACCGCTGGCCAGCGCCTGACGCAAGCCGCTCAGCAGCTCATGATGGCTCAGACCATCCGGCGTAATCAGATACTGGGACGGCAGACGCGCGGCAGCGACGATCGGCTGATTGGCTGCGGGGAACGGGTAGTCAACCAGCTGCCGCGGCGCGACCCAGGCCAATGACTGACCTTCCGCTCCGTGCGGCTGCCCCTTGAAAGCACCGACTTCCCAGACATCCAGCAGTACTTGTTTATCCGGGTAATCATGATTGACCTGGAGCAGCGGCCGAGCCTGCGTGACACGAATCTGCAACTCTTCGGACAGCTCCCGCTCCAGAGCAGCACGCACACTTTCGCCCGGTTCCACCTTGCCCCCGGGAAACTCCCAGAGCCCACCCTGATGGACATGCTCCGGTCGTTTGGCAATCAGGATGCGGCCATCATTGCCACGAATAACTGCCGCTGCCACATGGATACGTTTCAAGCCCGGACCTCACTGGTTTAGCTACGGTATTCCGCGTTGATCCGCACGTATTCGTGGGACAGGTCAGTGGTCCAGATGGTCTCGCTGCAGCTGCCACGACCCAGCTCGATGCGGATGGTGATTTCCTCGCGTGCCATCACCGCTGCGCCCTGCTCTTCGGTATAGCTGGCCGCGCGCCCGCCTTGACTGGCGATGCATACTTCGCCCTGGCGCGGGTCGCCAAGGAACACATCGATCTTGCTCACATCCAGCTCAGCCACGCCGGCGTAACCGACTGCGGCAAGAATGCGTCCCCAGTTCGGATCAGAGGCAAACAGGGCAGTCTTGATCAGTGGCGAGTGCGCCACGGCATAGCCGACATCCAGACATTCCTGATGCGTGCCTCCGCCGTTGACTTGCACCGTGACAAACTTGGTCGCCCCTTCGCCATCACGCACGATAGCCTGCGCCACCTCCATGAATACCTCAAACACTGCCTGCTTGAGCTTGGCGAACAGCTCACCAGAGGTAGTGGTGATTTCTCCCAGCGCCGCCTGACCGGTGGCAATCAGCAGACAGCAATCGTTGGTCGAGGTGTCGCCATCAATGGTGATGCGGTTGAACGACTTGTTCGCTGCATCCACCACCAGCGCCTGCAGCACGTCACGGGCGACCTTGGCGTCGGTGGCGATATAACCAAGCATGGTCGCCATGTTGGGACGGATCATCCCGGCGCCCTTGCTGATTCCGGTGACAGTGACCGTCACACCGTCATATTCAAATTGCCGGCTGGCGCCCTTGGGCAGGGTATCAGTGGTCATGATGCCAGTGGCGGCCTCAGCCCAGTGATCGACTGATAAATCATCCAGCGCCGCCTGCAATGCCCCTTCGATTTTCTCCACTGGCAGCGGCTCGCCAATCACACCCGTGGAAAAGGGCAGCACAGCCGTTTCCTCCACACCGGTCAGCGCGGCCAGCGCAGCACAGGCTCGGCGGGCATTGCGCAAGCCATCTGCACCCGTGCCGGCGTTGGCATTACCGGTATTGGTCAGCAGATAGCGCACGTCGCCGCGGAAACGCTCGCGGGTCACGATAACCGGTGCCGCACAAAAGGCATTGGTGGTGGTCACTGCCGCCACGCGCGAACCTTCAGCGCAGCGCATAACCACGACATCCTTGCGACCGGGACGCTTGATCCCGGCAGAGGCGATGCCCAGTTCGAAACCGGGAACCGGGTGCAGGGTGGGCAAAGGACCAAGACCAACAGCCATGTGTGCACTCCTAAATCAGTCAGTTCAATCAATGCGCGCGGGGTGCGCAGGGTGGAAAAACGCCGCGAGCGGCAGAGCCGGTCGCGGCGTCGTCAACAGCAGTAAAGCCGGATCAGCCCAGCTGACCGTGGCAGTGCTTGTACTTCTTGCCGGACCCGCACGGGCACGGCTCGTTACGACCAATTTTCGGCTCGGCACGCACTGGAGCAGCCACCACCGCAGGTTCGGCCACCTGTTCCTGCTCAGGATCGGCCTGCAGTGCGGACGCCGCCTCTGCATGCTGGAACTGCATGCGCTTGGCCAGCTCCTCAGCATCATGGCGCATGCGCGCCTCTTCTTCGGCCGCATCTTCACGACGCACCTGCACGAAGGACAACACACGAATGGTGTCGGTCTTGATCGAGCTCAGCAACTCCTGGAACAGTGTGAAAGACTCGCGCTTGTATTCCTGCTTGGGATTCTTCTGCGCATAACCACGCAGGTGAATGCCGTGCCGCAGGTGATCCATGGTCGACAGGTGGTCTTTCCACAAATCATCCAGCACACGCAGCAGAATCTGCTTCTCGAAGGTTCGCAGACCTTCAGCGCCAGCCAGATCCTCCTTCTCCTTATAGGATTTCAGCAGCTCTTCAAGGATGCGCGCACGCAGGGGCTCTTCGTACAGCTTGTCGTCTTCATCAAGCCACTGCTGAACCGGGATCTTGCTGCCAAAATCGCTGAACAACACAGCTTCCAGACCCGCCACGTCCCACTGTTCGGGCAAGGATTGCGGCGGGATATGGGCGTCGATGGCATTCTTCAGCACTTCCTCGCGGAACTCGGCGATGGTTTCGCCAATATCGTCAGCCGCCAGCAGACTGTTACGCATGTGATAGATCACTTTGCGCTGCTCGTTGGCCACGTCATCAAATTCCAGCAACTGCTTGCGCATGTCGAAGTTGCGACCCTCAACCTTGCGCTGGGCTTTCTCGATGGCGTTGGAGACCATGCGGTGCTCGATCGCCTCACCCGACTGCATGCCAAGCGCCTTCATGAAATTCTTCACCCGGTCGGAAGCGAAGATACGCATCAGGCTATCTTCCAGCGACAGGTAAAAACGGCTCGAGCCAGGGTCACCCTGACGACCCGCGCGACCGCGCAACTGGTTATCGATGCGCCGCGACTCATGCCGCTCGGAAGCAATCACATGCAGACCACCGGCCTGAATCACCTGCTGATGACGCGCCTGCCACTGGCTCTTGATCTGCGCAATCTGCTCGGACCCCACCTGCGCCTGAGTAGCCAACTCCAGGGCAGCCACTTCAGCCTCCCAGTTGCCACCCAGCAGGATGTCGGTTCCGCGACCCGCCATATTGGTGGCGATGGTGACTGCAGCCGGCCGGCCGGCCTGGGCAATGATCTCGGCTTCCTTGTCGTGGTACTTGGCGTTGAGCACCTTGTGCTCGATACCGGCCTTGTTGAGCAACTGCGAAACATGCTCGGAGCTGTCGATCGAGGCCGTACCCACCAGCACCGGGCGTCCCTTGGCCTGGCAATCCTTGATATCCACGATGATCGCTTCAAACTTTTCTTCCTGGGTCAGATACACCAGGTCATTGAAGTCGGTACGCGCTACCGGACGGTGTGGCGGGATAACCACCACGTTCAGGCCATAAATCTGCCGGAACTCGAAGGCCTCGGTATCTGCTGTACCGGTCATCCCGGAAAGCTTCTTGTAGAGACGGAAATAATTCTGGAAGGTGGTCGAGGCCAGCGTCTGGCTCTCCGCCTGAATCGGCAGACCTTCCTTGGCTTCGATGGCCTGATGCAGGCCTTCAGACAGGCGACGACCCGGCATGGTACGACCGGTATGTTCGTCGACCAGCAGCACCTGATTGTTCTGCACAATGTATTCAACGTTGCGGTGAAACAGCTTGTGCGCCCGCAGTCCGGAATAAACGTGCGTCAGCAATCCGAGATTGTGTGCCGAGTAGAGACTCTCGCCCTCAGCCAGCAAACCGACATTGGTCAGCAACTCTTCAATGTACTGGTGACCCTGCTCATTGAGTTCAACCTGACGGGTCTTTTCGTCAATGCTGAAATGGCCTTCCTGGGTAACCGCACCCTCGACCTCTTCGATGTGCTGCTTGAGAAGCGGAATCAGCTTGTTGATTTCGGTGTACAGCTTGGAACTGTCTTCCGCCTGCCCCGAGATGATCAGTGGCGTGCGGGCTTCATCGATAAGGATGGAGTCAACCTCATCGACCACGGCAAAATTCAGCCCGCGCTGGAACTTCTCTTCCATGGCAAACGCCATGTTGTCGCGCAGGTAGTCGAAGCCGAACTCGTTATTGGTGCCGTAGGTAATGTCAGCCGCATAGGCCGCCCGCTTCTCTTCGGGTGCCTGAAACGGGGTGATCACACCGACCGTCAGGCCCAGCGCTTCATATAGCGGGCGCATCCAGTTGGCATCGCGACGGGCCAGGTAGTCGTTGACGGTGACCACGTGCACGCCATCGCCTGACAACGCGTTCAGATATACCGCCAGGGTCGCCACCAGCGTCTTGCCTTCACCGGTGCGCATTTCGGCAATCATGCCTTCATGCAAGGTCATGCCACCGATCAGCTGCACGTCAAAGTGGCGCATGCCCATCACCCGCTTGCCGGCTTCGCGAGCCACGGCAAAGGCTTCCGGCATCAACTGGTCGAGGGTCTCACCCTTGGCAATACGCGCTTTGAATTCTGCCGTCTTGTCGCGCAACTGTTCGTCGGAAAGCGCAATCATCTGCTCTTCGAGCGCGCTGGCTGCCTGGACGGCCTTCTGCATGCGCTTGACATCACGGTCGTTCTTGCTTCCAAAAATCTTTTTCAACAGAGGAGCGAACATAAGACTTGTATCTTCCAAATTACCAAGGGACGACGGACCTTGAAGCCCAGCCGAGCAGCCTGCGGGCCGCGTGCAAGGGGCGCATTCTACTCGGATTCGCCGCTCAGGAAAGCGGCTCCCACGCACGACAATACCAACACCTGCCAAACGGTGACCGATTCGCCGCCCGCAAGCGGCAAGAAACGCCAGCAATGCCTGTCTCTGCTAGCATGCAGAACGCTCAATACCGGCCAATCAGCATGACTTTTCGCCCCTTGCCTGCCAAAGCTACCGCTGCCCTGCTCCGCGAGGCGCGGTCATTGCACTCGCTGCTCGATGAAGCGCAACGACTTTCCCGCCTGCAGCAACTGCTGGACGAACTACTGGAGCCGATTGCCCGCGAGCATTGCCGGATAGCGGTCTGGAAAGAAGGTAAATTGCTGCTGATTGTCAGTGACGGGCACTGGGCGACGCGCCTGCGTTATCAGGAAAAACGCCTGCTTCGGCAACTGCAAAGTCAGGCAGAGTTTTCCGGCCTGCAACGAATCACCATCAAGGTGCGCCCACCCGCCGCACCAGCGCAAGCGGCCGGGCACCAACCCAGCCTTTCACCGAATGCTGCCCGAGCCATACAGGACAGCGCCGAAGCCATCAGCGACCCCAAGCTGCGGGCGGCGCTGGAGCGACTGGCCAGCCATGCCAGGCCCGCAGAATGAGCATCAGCTCAGCCCTGAACTCTGGCCTGCGACAGACTGAACATCAGCAACATCAGATCGGGACTGACGCGCAAATCAGACGCCTGAACGCTCGCCAGTGGAGCAGGGCAATAATCACGCCCCTTCTCGGCAGATATCACCGAGAGCGAAGGTTCGCTCCAGGCTGCTGCGGCGACGACCAGAACCCCCAGTGCCGCCACCACCCCAAAAGCTCTTGTAATTTCTAGTTTCATCAACTTAACCCCATGACTAAATTGAAAATTACTTCTTCCATGAAACTAGTTTAAATGGACGCATTGCACACCAGATTGCGACCAACGGTCGGTGCTTAACCCGGCATAGGAGCCAAACGGCAAGAGCGGGTATACCCCTGCTGACCAGCGTCAGATTTAGCCCCCACGAGGGGAAGCACTGCAAACAGGCTGGCCTGAAGCAATATGCGGCTGTACACTGTACGGACAGACAGTGCTTTCTTGCAGATAAAGGTATGGGGTGATGAATGGCCGTCGAAGTGGTTTACCGCAGCAGTCGCGATCCAGAGCGTTTGTTCATGGATAAGGCAGAAGCTGATCGTCACGACAAGATGCTCGAGTTGGCAGAGAATCTGTCCGAGGCCCTGCACAAAGCCGTGCCCTCGCTTTCCGAAGAGCAACTGGAAGAACTGGGCATTTACATGGCACGTCATCGCGAAATTTTTGCCCGCGCCTTCAAAAACCAACCTGAAGCACTCAGCGAACTGGATAAAGATAGCGCCGAATAGGGCTATAGATGCCGGGCCGGACCGTGCGGGTGAGCAGAACACCGCACGCCTCATACGTTCTATCCGGCCCGAATCTTGCCTTGCTATTGATCAATCGAATTACGCCAGTATTCCACCATGCAAGCAAAGCCTCTTCTAAGTGATGACGAGCGGGACTACATACAGCAGATTCTCGGCAAAAGCCTGAGCAGCTCTGCGTTAGTGTCCCCGGCTTTTCGCGTGGACGGCGGACCTGCAGCCAACGCCCTGCTCTCCAGTCTTGGCAAAAACGCCACATTGCATCTGGATGCCCATTTTGGCGACGAGTACCTGCGCTTTCCCCTGCAACTGGTTGAAGACGAATTTCATGCACTGCACCTGGAACTGGGCGCACCACAAATCTTTCAGCTCGGACGGATCGAGCGCCCCTGGCGAGTCCGCTTCGAGCAGCCGATGCGCCTGATCAACGCCGACGGTCAGAACAGTGATTTCCGTCTGCATGAAATGTCTGCCGGTGGTGCGTTAATTGAAAGCACTGCAGGCCAGGAATTACCCGAACACTTCTGCCTGTGGTTACCCGTAAACCAGCACGAGCCAATCCTGCTCAAGGGACGCAGGGTTCGCAACAGCGATCAGCAGTTGACCGCATTTCGCTTTGAGCAAACGTCGAGCGCTCACCATGAGCGCCTCAGGCAATTCATTTTCCAGCAACATCGCTTGCGCAATCAGGACCAGGAACAGCGCTCAGCCTGATTGCCGGCAAAAAAAACCGGCGCTCGCAGAGGCAACGAGCGCCGGCACATGCAGAAGGCCTGCAAGGTTTAATCAGACAGCAAACTCTTCCTCAGCAAAGGCCATCAGCGTGGACTTGCCGGCCAGCACTTCGGCCAGCAGCGCATCGGTTTCCACCAGAATGCGCGCCATATAGAAGTCGGCCGTTTTGAGCTTCGCGGCATAGAAAACCGTTTCAGCACTGTCGTGCTGCAATCGCGCACCGGCCACCGAAGCCATGCGCGCCCACAACCAACCCAGACTGGTCAGGGCAAACAAGCGCAAATACGGAGTTGCTGCAGCGCCCGCCTGCTCGGGATCCTTCATCCCCTCAGTCGCTATCCACAGGGTGGCCTGCTGCAGCTGCTTGAGTGATCGTGTAACTGCCGCCGCATGCAAGGCGCCAGCATTGTCCTTGAGCCAGCTCTCGACGAGCGAGAAGAACCCGCGAACCGCACGCCCACCCCCAAGCCCGAGCTTGCGCCCAACCAGATCAAGCCCCTGAATGCCATTGGTGCCTTCGTAAATCAGGGTAATGCGGGAGTCACGCACCAATTGCTCGATACCCCAGTCCTCGGTATACCCGGAGCCGCCAAGAACCTGCAGACCGTGATTGGCGCAATTGAAACCCTCCTCCGTGAGGAAAGATTTGACCACCGGCGTGAGCAACTGCACCAGATCATCAGCCTGCTGGCGAACAGCGGGATCGTCATGACTGTGCGCCAAATCGGCCTGCAAACCGGTGAAGTAGGCCAGCGCCCTGCAACCTTCGATCATGGCTTTCTGGCGCAGCAGATTGCGCCTTACATCTGGGTGCACAATGATCGGGTCTGCCGGTTTGTCCGCTGCTTTGGGCCCCGACAATGAGCGGCTCTGCAAGCGCTCCCGGGCAAAGCCAAGACTGATCTGATAGGCCCCCTCAGCAATTCCAAGACCTTGCAGACCGACCATCAACCGAGCCGAATTCATCATGGTGAACATGCAGCGCAAACCCTGATTGGGTTCGCCTACCAGCCAGCCTTGAGCGCCTTCAAAGTTCATCACACAGGTAGCAGAGCCCTTGATCCCCATCTTGTGCTCAAGGCCGCCGCAGAAAGCCGGATTGCGCAGACCATCTTCGAGCAACTTGGGCACAACAAACAGGGAAATTCCTTTCACACTGTCAGGCGCGCCAGGCAACTTGGCCAGCACCAAATGCACAATGTTTCCGGCCAGATCATGTTCGCCGCCGGTAATCCATATCTTGGTCCCGCTGATGGCATAACTGCCGTCGGCCTGAGGCACTGCACGCGTGCGAATCAAACCAAGATCGGTTCCACACTGGGGCTCGGTAAGACACATGGTACCGGTCCACTGGCCGCTGATTAGGTGTGGCAAAAAGCGCTCTTGCAGGCTCCTTTCACCGTGCTGGGTCAAGGCATTGATGGCACCATGAGTCAGCCCCGGATACATACCCAGCGAAAGATTCGCCGAGCAGACCATTTCTTCGACCATCATGTTCAGCACGTGCGGCAGCCCCTGCCCGCCAAACTCGGTAGTGCAGGCCAAAGCAGTCCAGCCACCCTCGGCAAACTGCTTGTAAGCATCGGCAAAGCCCGTTGGCGTTTTCACCCGCTTGGTTTGCGGATCGTACGTGCATCCCTGCTTGTCGCCGGGGGAGTTCAGCGGCGCCAGAACATTTTCTGCAAGCTTGGCGGCTTCCTCGAGAATGGCACCACCCAAATCGGCCGTGAAATCAGAGTGATCAGCATGCTGCTGGAGAGTCTCATAACCATTCAGGACTTCTTCGAAAACAAACTTCATGTCGCGAAGCGGAGCGCGGTAAGCAGGCATACATTCACCTCAATCTACAAAAGAACACTTTATGTATAGCTTTTGTATAGGTTTTAGAGGTGTCTTGCAAGAATTTAGTCAAACTCTGTACAAGAAATTAGACCAGCGCATGAACAAATCAGCGCTAACGGGTCACAGAAAATGGCATCAGGTATCCAGGTGGCCAGCCAGAAACCGCTCGAGCCGCCGCCGCATGCTGGCAGCATCACTACCGAGACATCCAATCGAAGAGTCCCTCAGGGCGTCCGCCGCCAGATCGGCAGCCTCCCCTGCGAATGCGACAGGACATTCAAGCCCCTGAGCAAGGCGGGTCAGACCAAGGTACATCTCATCCGTAGGGGCGTGATTGGAAAACAGAATTAATGCCAGAGGATTGACCTTTTCACAGACCAGCGGCAATTCAAGCAAAGGCTGCCCCAATGCCAGCACATTGATCTGCAGATCATTGCCGGCCAACAGCAAGCCAGCCACCAGCAACTCAACTTCATGGCAATGGCCGGGTATGGCCACCAGCAGAATGCGTTGATCGGCAGGGGGCTGCCCGAGATGCAGGCGTGAAAGGACCCGCGCACGCAAAAAACTGTCGAGAAAAAGCCATTCACTGGTTTGGCCAAAACTGTCCTTGCGCACCAGCATTTCCTGCCAGAGCGGCATCAAAACCTGCTGGAAAACAACAGTTTGCGGGTAGGTAGAAAAAACATGGCCATAGAGCCGCCCAAGGCCCTGCTCGTCAAAAGCACTGACCCGCGCTCTGAACTGATTCTGCCAGTCCTCCCACTCAGTCCCGGCCACTTCCTCGCTGCGGCTCACCACCACGGAACGGGCGGCATCGCTGCGAGCCAGAATCTTGCCAACCTTGCTGACAGCCACGCCACGCTCGATCCAGGCAAGAATACTGCGCACAGCTTCGATATCAGCCTGCGAGTAGAGCCGGTGACCGCTGTCAGTACGCGTGGGAACGATCAGTCCATAGCGGCGCTCCCAGGCCCGCAAAGTGACCGGATTGACCCCGGTCAGACGAGAAACTTCGCGAATAGGGAACAGCTCTTCCTGCTTGAAAGCGCCTGAAATACTGCCCGCAATACCGTTCACGTCTGTCATGGCTACACATCAAAGTTGGATTCAGTAGGGATTGTAACTCAGAGATGCCCGGCATAGATTGGACAAACCTTGTACAGAATGGCTGGTTTTGACATGAACATCCAATGGCCACTCACACTCTTTCACGATGCTGCATGCCCGTTGTGCGCACGGGAAATCCTGTTTTTACGCCGACACAGTGATCCGCAGCGCCTGCTGCTGAAGGCAGTCAAGGCCCGTAATTCGCGATCCTAACAACCCGAATGCCTCGGGCTGAACGACAAGCATGACTGCCAGCCCACCCCAATAACTGTACGAAAATACCAATGTTGTACATGCCCTGTTACGCTCCAAGGGCGCCGCTATGAAAATATTTTCCTTTAAATAACAATTTATTACCCTCCTTAAACCGTAAAACGCATTACCCACACGCGCCCAATGGTTGTACAAGCATGGTCTTTGGTATAAGTTTAAGTCGCACTTGAGCACCGATGATCAACAGCCAGAGTCTCCAGCATGCCCACAGCCAACTCCGCGATACTGATAAGCGGCGCAAGCCAGCGAATAGGGCTGCATTGCGCAAAACGCTTTCTGGCCGAAGGACATGCGGTGATTGCCACCTACAGAACCCTGCGCCCCGGGGTAGATGAATTGGAAAGGCTGGGTGCAACCCTGTTGTTTGCGGACTTTACCGACGCCCACGGCATCATCGACTTCATCCGCCGGCTGCATGAGGCAACCAGTAGCCTGCGGGCCATCGTGCACAACGCTTCGGCATGGTTACCGGAAGAAGCGGGAAATGAAGCTGAAACCTTTCAGCAGATGCTCAACATTCACATGCTCGCACCCTACCTGATCAACCTTCACTGTGTGGACCTGCTAAGACAATCCAGGTCGGCAGACATAGTGCACATAAGCGACGACGTGGTGCGCAAGGGCAGCAGCAAACACATTGCCTACAGCGCCAGTAAAGCCGGAATGGAAAACCTGACCCTGTCGTTTGCCGCCAGCTACGCACCGCAGATTAAAGTGAACGGCATTGCACCGGCGTTGATCGAATTTCGGGCTGGCGATGATTCCCAATACAAAGCTGCAACCCTTGCCAAATCAGCATTGGGTATCGAACCCGGAGCAGAAGTGATCTATCAGGCCATTCGCTATCTGCTCGACAACCCATATGTAACCGGAACCACTCTGACGGTAAATGGCGGACGCCATCTGAAATAAGCCGGGAAACGAGGATCGAATAATGAACAATGAGCTGACAAACCATTACCAGCAAATACTGGTCGGACTGGGCGAAAATCCACAAAGGGAAGGCCTGCTGGACACTCCAAAACGCGCCGCCAAAGCCATGCAGTATCTGTGCAACGGCTACAGCAAAAGCCTTGACGAGGTGGTGAACGGCGCACTGTTCGAGTCTGATAATGACGAAATGGTGATTGTGCGCGACATAGAGCTGTATTCACTGTGCGAGCATCATTTGCTGCCCTTCATAGGCAAAGCGCATGTGGCGTACATCCCGACCGGGAAGGTGCTGGGGCTGTCAAAGGTCGCGCGAATAGTCGACATGTTTGCGCGCCGACTGCAGATCCAGGAAAACCTCACCCGTCAGATAGCCGACGCGATTCAAAAAGTGACCAACGCTGCGGGCGTCGCGGTGGTCATCGAAGCACAGCACATGTGCATGATGATGCGCGGCGTGGAAAAACAGAATTCCGTGATGAGCTCCTCGGTAATGCTTGGCGTATTCCGCGAGTCCTGCAACACTCGCCATGAATTTCTGCAACTGATCGGACGAGGCCGCTAGATGCCCAGACTAGAACCGGGAATGGCTCGCATCCGCGTGAAAGACCTGCGTTTGCGCACGTTTATCGGCATCAAGGAAGAGGAAATCCTCAACAAGCAGGATGTATTGATCAACCTGACCATACTCTATCCGGCCGACGAAGCAGTACGCGACAACGACATCGATCACGCCTTGAATTACCGCACCATTACCAAAGCGATCATCCGTCACGTCGAAGACAACCGCTTCGCGCTGCTGGAGCGACTGACTCAGGAAATACTGGATCTGGTGATGCAGAATCAGTCCGTCAGTTACGCCGAAGTTGAAGTCGACAAACCCCATGCACTGCGGTTTGCCGAATCCGTTTCAATCACGCTTGCCAGCCATCGCTGAATAACAGAGGGGGTTGACCATGACCGAGCAGGACCGAATCAAACTCGATGCAGCAGCCTTCCGCACACTGGTCCAGCACCTGCGCTCCAGACCAGACGTGCAGAATATTGATCTGATGAACCTCGCCGGCTTCTGTCGGAACTGCCTGGGCAAGTGGTACAAATCTGCCGCAGACGACCTGGGCATTGCACTGTCAGCTGAACAGGCCCGGGAACAGATTTACGGCATGCCTTACAGCGAATGGAAAATGCGCTATCAACAGGAAGCCTCTGCGGAAAAACTGGATGCCTTTCAGAAGAACAAACCCCATGACTGACCTGCAGAACTTCAAGTTAAAACTGCGCGACCCTGCCTATCGGTTTGAGCAGACGCTGGCTTATATCCATCAGCACTATGACTATTCCCCTACCGCCTTCATCAATGGCGCACTGCCCAGCAAGGCAGGACAAAATGAGGGCTCATGCAAACTGTTGGGCCTTGCACAACTGGAGGGTCTGAGCGCCGAAGAAACCCTGCTGGCCTTTGGCGAACACTATCAGAGCGTGCTAAATACGCCTGAAGGCAATGATCACGGCAATATCCGGGCGCTGATGGTTGGTGGCATCGAGGCCGTCCGCTTCGACTCGCCGCCGCTTGTGCGCAAAGGCTGAAAAGCAAATTGCGCTAATGCGCCAGCAATTCAGGCTGGATGAATCAGCCGAGCATGCGAGGGGACGTAAAAGACTGTATTTTTGGCCTTTTGATCCTGGAGACCCAAAATGCATCCTGCCCAGCGCGGAACCGATTACTTTACCGCCGGCTTTAGGCTGGTTTTACAACCTGGGTTGCGGCTGTTTGTCCTGCTCCCACTCTCGATCAATCTGCTGCTGTTTATCGGCTTGATCAGTGTTGCCGTGCAGCAGTTTGATGTGTTGCTGGACACCTTCATGCCCAGCCTGCCTGACTGGCTGAGTTTTCTGGAATATGTTCTCTGGCCAATGTTCGCACTGCTGGTGCTGGTCATCATGTTCTTCACCTTCACCATGATGGCCAACTTGCTGGCGGCGCCGTTCAATGGCTTTCTGTCGGAGAAAGTAGAGGGCGTCGTGCGCGGCACGGACTTATCGCCTCCATTCAACTGGAGCGAACTGCTGGCAATGGTGCCGCGCACGATAAGTCGCGAACTCAGGAAGCTTGCCTACTTTCTCCCCAGGGCAATTGCGCTGCTGTTGCTGTCGCTGATTCCAGGCATCAACATTGTCGCTACGCCGCTCTGGATTGTCTTCGGCGTATGGATGATGGCTGTCCAGTACATCGACTTCCCGGCAGACAACCACAAGCTGGGCTGGAACGAAATGCTGGCCTGGCTGCGCGAGAAGCGCTGGCAAAGCCTGGGATTTGGCGGCATGACTTATCTGGTCCTGCTTATTCCGGTGGTAAACCTGCTGGCGATGCCCGCCGCCGTGGCTGGCGCCACCTTGTTCTGGGTACGCGAAGGCAATCCTGTAGACCTGAAAAAACCGGCATAAAAAAGGCCACCCGAGGGTGGCCTTGAAGATTGAAACGAGAGGGTGTTACTGAATCTGTGCGGCTTAACCTGCAGCCAGAGGACGTACGTATGAAATGGGTGCCAGGCTGGCATCTTCAAAGGTAACGACCTCCCAGGCATCTTTCTCCTCAATCAGCTGGCGCAGCAGACGATTGTTCAGTTCGTGGCCGGATTTAACCCCGCGGAACTCCCCGATCAAACTGTTGCCGAGCAGATAGAGATCGCCAATGGCGTCGAGAATCTTGTGCTTCACAAACTCGTCTTCATAGCGCAGACCGTCCTCATTGAGGACGTTGAACTCGTCGACAACAATGGCATTGTCGACACTACCGCCGAGCGCCATGTTCTGTGAACGCAGATACTCGATGTCGCGCATAAAACCGAACGTACGGGCACGACTGACTTCCTTCACAAAGGATGTGCTGGAGAAGTCAACGCTGGCCGTTTGCGTTCTGCCAGCAAAAGCCGGGTGATCAAAGTCGATGGTAAAGGTCACTTTGAAACCATCAAAGGGCACGAATGTCGCGCTCTTGTCTCCATCTTCGACGGTAACTTCGCGCAGAACGCGGATGAACTTTTTCGCTACATCCTGCTCCTGCAAGCCAGCCGACTGAATCAGGAACACAAAAGGACCCGCACTGCCGTCCATGATCGGCACTTCAGAGGCCGACAACTCAACGTAGGCATTATCGATACCCAGCCCCGCCATGGCGGACAGCAGGTGTTCAACCGTGTCCACCTTGACATCGCCCTTGACCAGAGTCGTGGACATGGTGGTCTTGCCAACATTGCCTGCCCGCGCAGGTATCTGCACCACGGGATCAAGATCGGTCCGGCAGAACACGATACCGGTATCAGCCGGAGCTGGCTTGAGGGTCAGGTAAACCTTCTCTCCCGAATGCAAGCCAACACCGGTTGCCCGGATGATGTTCTTCAAAGTGCGTTGTTTGATCATGGATTTAGTCGTATTCAAGCGAATTGAGAAAAGTTATCAACAATGGCCGCGAATATAGCAGACCCGGCCTTTGCTGAACACCAATTGATCCTAACCCGCCTATAGACAAAACTAATCTGCCTGACGGCGCAGGAAGGCTGGAATATCCAGATAATCCATGTCGTCATGCGGATTCAGCTTGGCTGC
>ERZ1645185.285-NODE-285-length-21439-cov-18.974280_pt1 | contig 21439 bp, 16 predicted proteins | sample MGYA00575351_ERZ1645185 | MGnify/ENA primary metagenome ERZ1645185 (study PRJEB40838, sample SAMN11284767) | freshwater sediment metagenome | isolation source: river sediment | host: Sediment | place: India: Jana village, Kanpur | collected 2015-12-17 ...
GCGATGGCGCCGCGACGCACGTAGACGCTGGCGAAGCCGGTGGCGGTGAGGCCGAGGTAGCTGACGACGATGAAAGCTACCGACCACACTCCGTAGTCGGCGAGCGGAACGTGGGCGAGTACCAGCGGCGGCAGGGCTACCCGGGTTGCCAGATAGACCGTCTTGGCGATCAGCGAGAAGCGTACATCGCCGAGGAAGCTGCCGCGCCCGGATGCGCTTTGGGAAGAGCTTTCTTTCATGGTGCCATTGGAATCGAACGGCGCCCGATGATCGTGTCGCCAATGCAAACTTCTCAGGCCATCACGCGCCGGAAGCGGACCGGGTGGGCCACCGGGGCTTGCACGGGGACCAGCCCGGGGTCGCTGGCAGGATCGCGCAGGAAGCCCTCCGCCCAGCCGAGAACGAAGAAAAGCGCGGGAAGGACGTTCTCCCCGAGATAGACCGTGGCCAGCGAGACGATGACGCTGACGATCATGCCCAGGAAGCAGAACGACAGCGAGTTGTGACCGGCCGGCTCGGTGAGGCCGTGGCGCAGCAGGCGGACCGCCATCCAGAGCATGAGGCCGAGCAGCAAGGCCGTGGCGAGCAGGCCATGCATCAGCGACAGCAGCAGGTAGTAGTTGTCGATCGACTCCATGCCGGCCACTTTGGGCCAGGTGTTGCGGCCCCAGCCCAGCCACGCGTGCTCGACCGCGATGTCGAGGTACCTTTCCATCAGCACCTTGCGATAGAGTGCCGATTCCTGCGAGGCGGTGATCGCCATTCCCGGCCGGATATCGAGATAGCTGGCGAGAAGGAGTCCGCCGAGGATGCCCGCAGCGGCAACGAACCCAGCCATCAGCAGGAGGGTCCGGCGGCGCTGCCGAGAGCGGCCGGCATAGGCGAGGGCGCCGCCAACCAGGCCGCCGATCCAGGGGCCGCGGGCGACCGTCATCAGGCTGCCGAGAAAGAGCCCTACCGACATCACGCGCGCCTTGTTCCACGGCAGCGGTACGCGGACGAAGCGCGGCTCCCAATGCCCGCCCCATTCCAGCCAGCGTTGCAGCCGGTAGGCCATGACCATCATGATGCCGGCCAGGATGGCATGCGAGTAGGGACCGGCCACCCGCGCGATGCCGTGGCGGAAGGTGGTCACCCAACCCCCCTGTCCGGGGAAAAAGGCACCAAGCACAGCGTGGAACGGGTTGTAGCCGAACTTCGCCTCGAACAGTCCGATCACCGCCAGGGCGAAGAGGATGCCGGCGAAGGTGCGCGCCGCCGCAACGTGCAGGCGTTCGCGTGCTATGCACAGGCGGGCCAGCAGGTAAGGGGCGAGCGCCCCGGTCATCATCGCGAAAATAAGGTTCTGGGCTTCCTGGTAGCCGGCATTGACGTATTCTGACCAGGCGACACTGGTGGCGAAGCCGATGGCCAGGCAGTCTGCGACCGATGGCTTCCATTGACTGCCATAGCGCAGCAGCGCTACGGCGAGGATGGGCAGGATGGCGGCCTGATTGAAGGACGGGTCCGGCAGCCCCGGGGTGAACGCGTGATAGCAGTCCGGCAGGAGCAGCAGAACCGGGAGATAGACGGCGAGCGTCGCTCGTCCCGGAGTCAGGCGGATGGCTGCAATGAGCGCAGCGACGAGAGCGAGGTAGATGATGAAATGCATGGAGGCCAGCTGTTCAAGCTGCACTGTGCAGCACACGACCCCGGCAATCGTGGCGCGATTGTCAAGATTTCGCGGCTGTGCTGACGGTGACGAGACTGAAGCCCGGGATGACAAGCACGGCATCGGCGCCGGCGCAGGCAATTGCCGGTTGGCCGATCGCAACCTGAACCGCATCTTCGTTCGTGCGCCCGGGTTGGCTTCCGTCCAGCAACGCGCCGGCCGGCGGGCCGCCGGTGCAGGCCCCCGAGAGGCGCAAGCGGCGCGGGGCAGGGCTGCCGTTCACCACCGCCCAGGCATGCCGACCCGCGCTGGCGAAGGCGATTGCCGTGAGATGGCTGCAGCCGTCGCCGGCGCATCTTGCAGCATGCGCGTCGCCCATGGCGATCCGGTTGAGCATGGCGAGGGCGAGCCCGGTCGGCCGCCAGCGCCCTGCTGTCCCTAAGTCGCGCACTACGCCGAACAGGCGCACCGGTTCGCCGTTCTCCGAGAAGGTGTCGTAACCGGCAAGGGAGTACACGGCCTGTTCGCGCAGGCCGGCCAAGGTTCCGGCGATGAGTCGCACTGCGAGAGCCGGGCCCGAGGCGGCACCGGCGACGAGGGTGTCGCGCCGTGTCGCATCCGCCGGGCCGGCTGTCGCATGGAGGTTGACCTCGCTGGCCGAGGCGCGCCGCAGGTTGCCGGAACGTTTAGGGAACGCCGCCGCATCTCCAAACACGGCGACGATCGCACTCTCCAGAGTGCCACCGGGGGCCGGCGCATAGGCAAAATAGGGGGCGATGGCAATGCGCTCGGCATCGGGTGCCACCGCCGCAAGCGCTGCCTCGCCTGCAGCGTCTCCGCTGCGCGCATTGACGGCGGAAAGTAGCGGAACACCCTTCCCAAAACCACGCCGGAAGGCAGCCAGAGCGCGGCTCGCTGCCTCGCCGTGGTGGTGCGGGTCGATGATGCCACCGGGACGGAACAGCGGGTTCCAGTTCTCGTTGCCGAACTCGAGCACGATTTCGGGTACTTTCAGTCGGTCGACCGCAACCCTGACGCGCCGTCCGAGTTCCTCGGCCTCGTCCGGGGTAAAGGTGGTTGGAAGGATTAGCCATGGGCTAGCGCCGATTGACGCGGCCAGCTCGACCGCTTGCAACACCCCGTAGGTATGCAGGATCTCCGCATCGCCGTTGCGGTAGCGGATAGGGCGGCGAGCCTTCGGATCGGCAGTGCGGTTATCGACGGTATCGCCGAGCTGTCCCTGCCAGTCGCGCAGGTACCCGGGGCGCAGCCCGGCAAGGGTGGCGACCACCGCCTGGCGGAAGCCACCGGGGCCCGGGTCGCGCTCGCCGAGATAGGCGTCGTCGAGATCGACGCTGCCGGACTCGACGGTGAACGACAGTGCAAGAGGTCCTTTGCCGGCCGCAGATTCGTTTCCGGTGAAATCCCAACTGACCCGGCTCCAGTCGCTGCCGGGGGTGATCGTGCGGTCGATGAAGACCTGCTCGCCCTCACGGGCAAACCGAACCCGGATTCTGGCCGGACCGGGGCCAGTCGCTCTGGCCGAAAACGACAGGCGCCACGCACCAGTCACCGGGAGCAGGCGGCCGGCCCGTTCCAGGGTGTCCATGTAGCTTGCCAGGCGCGCCGGACGGTCCGGGGCTGCGGCGAGCCGGACGAAGCGACTACCTTTGCTGTGCTTCCCCGAACTCGGCAGAAGGCGCACGTATCCATCGCTCCACCACCGGGCGGGCGCGCCGGAATCGTGGCTGTCAACCGACAGCGCGAGGACATCGCCCGGCGCCAGGCCGACCAATTGGCGCTGGGTGCGCATGCCATCACGGTCATGTCCGATTACCGAAAATCGTTGTCCCGAAGCAGCCCCGGTCAGGACTTTCCCGGAAGCACCGGTCCAGAAGCCATCGGGACGCCGTACCCAGGGGTCACGTTCGCTAAACACCTTGCCGGACGCCGAATCGACGATGACGATGCTGCGTTCGATGACCGGCTCGAATCCTGGATTGGCGAGGATGTTGGCTAGGAGCTGCTCGGCACCCCAGGCCGAGGGACCGCCCAGGTTGATGCCATAGCGGACGATTCCGGACTGTCGGGGGTGCGTTTCGGCGACCAGGACGGTTTCGCCGGCAGCGGCAGCGTACCCGGCCAGCCAGACGAGCGCGGCCAGCGCGATGCGCTTCACGCTGCAGCGGCGCCGCGCAGCCGATGTTTGAGGGCACGAGCCACGGCGACGAAGCCGCGTAGCAGGCGGCTGCGGTCATACCAGCGGTTGTCGGTGATGTCGGAACGTGACGGCCGTTGGTGTCCGAGCGAAGGGAGGGCGAGCAGCGTGCGGCAGGTCGGATGGCGCGCGCGAAACATCGAGATGGCCCCGTCCACATGCATGGCACCACCGTCCGGATGTCCGGCCGGGCGCAGCAGGCAGGCTTCGAGGTAAGTGATCAGGGCGTCGAAGCAGCGGGCGTGGATGGCGACGAAATGCAGACACTGCTGTGGCGCATCGGTGGTCACGAAGGCCGGCAGCGCACCTTCGCGCGGGTCGAGGTGTCCGAGGTAGGCGATGTCCCAGTTGTCGCCAGCCAGTACCGGAGCGAGGCGGGGCAGAGCTGCGTCGAGGCTGCGCGCGATGACCAGGTCGTCCTCGAGCACCAGCAGGCGGCGGATGCCGTCGGCGCGCGCCGCCCGCAGGACCGAGAGATGACTAAGGTAGGCGCCGCGGGCGCCGAGACTGGGGAAGTCGCCTGGGCCTTCCGGCCGGATGGCCGGAAACAGGGATACACCGGGCGCTTCCAGCGAGAGGCCGCATTGAGCGAGTTCAACGGCGATCTGGGAACGGCGGTCGCTGCGCTCGGGAAGGTTGATGATGGCGATCCGGTCAAAGATGTCATTGAGTTTCATGAACTGGCTCCAAGATGGCCACGCCGGCGGCGCAGAAGGTTGAGCAGGTTCCATCCGCAGGTGAGCACGATGGCGGCCGTATCCCAGGTGAGGGCGCGGAGGGCAGGTACGACGCCGGCAAAAAGTGTTCCGGCAGGAAGGATACGGTTGACCACCGCGCCGACCGAGGGCGGGTCGAGGCGCGCGAGGAGGCGTGCCGCTTCCCGCACCTCGCCTTCGCTGAGCGCGTCCGCCTCGATCACCGCGATCACGTTGCCGGTAGCGCGGATGATGAGTTCGGAGTCGGATGACGAAAGCAGTGGTGGCGCGTCGATGAGGATGAAGCGGTAGTCCCGGGAAAGGCGCTCGAGGACAGGGGCAAGGGCATCCAGACGGTCCAGGCGTTCGGAACCGACCGGAAGCGTGCAGATGCCCTCCGTGCATTGGATGTCGGGGCAGGCGTCTGCGTTTGAGAGCAGCGCTGCAAGGCCACCGCGGCGGGCCGGATCAAACCCGGCGGTATTGGCCTCGAGAGCGAGGGCCGAAATGCCCATCCCGGCGAAACAGCGGGCAAGGTCCCGAACCAGGGTGGTGGTCCCGCCGCCTTGGCGAATGCCGGTGAACGCGATGGCCCGCGTGCCATGGCGGTCCTGATCGCGAAGCAGGGCGCTGGCCAGCCGCTTCACTTGCTCCAAGGCAAGGCGCTCGCCGGAAGCATCGCTGCGCTCGGCGATCCAGCCCGTCGGCGCGAAGCCGAGGGCGCGCTGGGCATCGCCGGCATCGCGGATGCGGCGCAGCACAAGTTCGGCAAGCTGGGGCACGACCAGGCCGGCAGCCAGGGCAGCGGCGAGCACGAGCAGGAGGAGTTTCTTCTTGCCGGTGCCGAAAGGTAGATCGGGTTCCGTCGCGGCCGTCACCGGACGCACGAAGCCGAGCGAGCCGTTCTCGACGGCGAGAAAATTGAGGCGCTCGCGGATCGTTTCCAGTTCCTTGCGCAGCTGCTCTAGGTCCACGCTGAGCGCGACGGCACGGTTGTAGCGGACCGCATAGGCTTCGCTGCGGGCCTCGGTCTGGGCCAGTTCGCGGGCGAGATCGGTTTCAAAGGCTCGGGCCTGGTCGACCGCGGTCGTGAATCGCTTGCCGAGGCCATCGCGCACCTGTCCGGTCAGTTGATCGGCGTTCTTGCGTATTTCGGCATCGATCTCTGCGAGTTCCTGGCGCGCGGCGATGTAGCCGGGGTGCTCGGGCGCAAGGCCGCTCATGTTGGTGACCAGCTCGGCTCGCCGCTTGTTGAGGTTCGACTTGAGACTGTTGAGGCCCGGATCGATGAGCACGTTCTCGAGCACCGAGCGAGTGGTCAGGTCGGTTTCACCAGACCTTCCGAAGGCAGCGAGCTTGGCTTCGGCGTCGAAGCGGCGCGCGCGGGCCTCGGCGACATTCTCGCGCAGTTTCTGGGCGAGTCGGTCGAATGGATTGATGTCATCTTCCTTGAACGCGGTGACCCCCAACTCGCGGGCAATGTCGCTGCGCTGGCCAGTGGCGGCGTCGATCAGCGCGAGCAGTTCCGCTTCGCGGGCTTTCAGGCGGGAGGCACGCTCGCCAGAGCCATACACCTGTTCCTCGCGCGAACGGGTAATGTAGCTTTCGACCACCGCATTGACTACCTCGGCGAGCCCCTCCTTCTCGCTACCGGCGAGGCTGACCTGCACTAGGTAGGTATCGGGGACGGCGGCGATACGAAGGGAGCGCTGCAAGCGCTCGACGGAACGTCGCTCGGTCTCGCCGTCGCGGCGCCAGGGGTCGCCTGCGGGTCCAGCGGCCAGGGTGCGGAGGGCGTCTGCAACCACGTCGGGTCGATTGATCGTGCGGGTTTGCTGCTCGACGAATTGGCGGTACTGGCTGTTCGACTGGAAATCCAGTTCGTTGTCGTCCTTGAGGTTCTTCATGTAACGCGGCGCGACCTGAACCGTTGCCGTCGCCTGATAGGTTGGCGTTCCCTTGATCAGGATGAAAGGGATGCCGGCAAGGAGGACGGCGACGCCGGCGAGCAACGCCAGCCGCGAGTGCCGGCGGAGGTTCTCGAAAGGCTGCAGCCGGCGCCCGGGAGGGTCAGCCGGCGGCATGGCGTTGCTGGTGGTCGCCGACGCATTCATGGCTTATTGCAGGGTGCTGACGAAACGTTGTTCGGATACGGCGAGGCTGCCTTTCGGAATGCGGGCATCCGAAACCAGCCAGGGCAGGTCGGCAAGTTCGAGGTCGATGACGGTTCCGTCGGCGGTGATGCAGTAGCGGCCATCGCTTATCACCTCGATCAGGTCGGCATGACCTCCGACACGGGCATGGGCGAGGACGATGCTGCGCTCGACGCGGGCCCCGCGTTCGATGACCGCGCCGGCACCGATATAGGCCGGGCCGATGATGGTCGCACCGTCCTCGATGGTGGCGCCACCGGCGATGATCACCGGACCCTCGACGAAACTCCGGCGCAGGTCCATGCGTACGTTCAGGCCGGTTCGGATGCCTGGAGCGATTTCATGTCCCGGGGGAAGCAGTCCCGGTACCTCGCCGGTAATGGCTTGAAGGCAGACGCGGTAATAGTCGTCGAGACGGCCGATGTCCATCCAGACCAAGGGAACGCTGGCGCCGTAGATGGCCAAACCGCGTTCGGCCAAGGCAGGGAACACCTGGCTGCCCAGGTCATGCGGTGTCGTCTCCGGGATATGGCTGAAAATCGCCGGTTCGAACACGTAGATGCCGGTATTGGCGAGCGTGCTGAGCGCTGCGTCCGGCGCCGGCTTCTCCTGAAACTGGCTGATCCGTCCTTCGTCGTCAAGGACGGCAACACCGTAGTGAATGGTTTCCTCGCGGGCGACGTCCTTCAGCGCCAGGGTGGCGATCGCCGCCCTGCGGTGATGGGCTTCGACCAGCTTGGCAAAGTCGATGTCGATGATGGCGTCGCCACAGAGCACGAGGAACGTATCGTCGAAGAAGCCGCTGTGCTCCTGAATCCGGCGCAAGGCACCGGCAGAGCCGAGCGGGTCGCCGATGAGTTCGCCGCCCTCGCGGTAGCCTTCGAACGAATACGCGATACGCACGCCGAAGCGGCTGCCGTCACCGAAATACTGCTCGATGGCCTCAGCATGGTGGGCCGTGTTGATCATGATTTCGTCGATGCCGTGGCGGCGCAACTGGCCGATGAGCAGTTCGAGCACGGGAGTGTCGAGGATGCGCAGCATCGGCTTGGAGCAGGTACGGGTCAGGGGCATGACCCGCGTACCCTTGCCGGCGGCGAGGATCAATGCCTTCATGCGGCAATCCCTTGAAGGGCTTCGGCACGTCCATTGTGAATCTCGAAGACGCGATGCATGCGCATCAGGTCGAACAGCGCACGCACCGGGCGGCGCAGCTCGCAAAGGCGGAACTGGGCCTGGCGCTCGGCGGCACGACGCAGGCTGGAGATCATCGCGCCGACCCCGGCGCTGTCGACGAAATCGATGTTCGACATGTCGAGCACGACACGCTCATGGCGATCGATGACCGGCGTGATTGCATCGCGGAAGGCCCGGGCATTGCTGGCATCGAGCGCGGCGGCGGAAGGCTGGACGACGACGACGCCGTTTTCCTGGACGAGATTGACTTGCATGGTTGTCTCCTTGAGGTTGAGTTGCGACAAGACGCATTTCAACCCGGGGAGAGGGGACAACTGTGACGGCTTTGTTAAACCCTGCGACTCAATCGCATGTGCCGTCGCGGACGATGGCCGCCGTGACTGCGGAAACATCGGCGAGCCCGGCGGCAACCCGGGCGCGCGGGCACGCCGGATCGCGCAGGCAGACGTCGAGACGGCGGGCGGCGGCGGCCAGCGCGTCGTAACCGAAAGTGCCGGCCGCACCCGCCAGCGAATGGGCAAGGCGCGCCATATGGGCGCGGGCCTCTTCGCCGCCATCTTCGGAAAAGGCGGCGAACGCAGACGTGAGTTCGTCCACGCGGGCGGGCAGGCGTTCTATGAAGCGGCCGCGCAACACGGCCATGCCGGCCTCGATGCGCGCCTGGGTATCAGTCATCGCCGCGCGTCGCCAGCCAGATTCCGGACAGCACCTGGGGCAGGGTCATCGGGTCAAAGGGCTTGAACAGGACTTCCTGTACGCCGCGTGCGAGGAACTCCTCGCGCACATCCGCCCCGGCCATTGCCGTCAGCAGGACAACGGTGGCGCCTGCGCCGGAAGGTTCGGCGCGGATCAACGGCAGCGCCTCGAGGCCGCCGAGGTCGGGTAGCATGAGGTCGAGAAGGATCATGTCCGGCGGGTCTTCCGGCAGCGCCGCCAGGGCACTTCGGGCGTCGCCGAAGAGGCTAACCTGGAAACCGCCGACACTGGCCAGCGAAAGCTCGAGGATGTCCCGGATGTCCGCGTCATCCTCGACGACCATGATTTTTTCCAGCACCTTCATTATCTAGCCTCCGTCTTCCCGTCTCCCGCCGCAGCCAGCGGCAGCGTGACGAAAAACTCGCTGCCGCGGTCGACCTCGCTGATGAAGCCGATTTCGCCACCCATCTGCAAGACGATGGCGCGCGCGATGCTGAGCCCGAGCCCGCTGCCCTGCGTTTTTCGGCTGACGGTAGGCTCATGCTGAGCAAATCGCTGGAAGATGCGTGGCTGGAAATCGGCCGGAATCCCCGGCCCGCGATCGATGACCGAAATGCGCATCTGGTTGCCCTGGCGTCGCGCACGCACGGTCACCGTTGCCCCTTCGGGCGAGAACTTGATCGCGTTCGAGAGGAGGTTGCCAAGAACCTGCTGCAAGCGATCCCGGTCGACCCGCAAGCAGGGCTGATCATCGCCAAGGTCAACCGCATCGAGCTCGATGGTCACGCCGTGCGCCCCGGACAGCCCTTCGCTCAAGGCGACGGCCTCGCGCAAGATGGGTAGGGCCTCGGCGGAATCGAAGTTCATCTTGAGCGAGCCCGATTCAATCTTGTCGAGATCGAGGATGTCGTTGATCAGGCGACCCAGGCGGGCCGTGTTGCGCTCTGCAAGCGTTACCATCTTCTGCGCCGCCGGCGGCAAGGGCCCGGCCGCGCCGGAAGCCAGCAGCGAAAGCGAACCGACGATCGAGGTCAGTGGCGTGCGCAGTTCGTGGTTGACCATGGAAATGAAGTCCTGCTTCAGGCGCTCGAGTTGCTCTGCCTCGCTCATGTCTCGCAGCATCCCCAGGAAACGCGGGGCATCGCCCGATTCGAGGCGAACTGCCGAAAGCTCGAGCGGGACGATGCTGCCGTCGCGCCGCTCGCCGAAGACACGCCGGCGCACGCCGAGGACGTGCGCTTCGCCGGTGGCCAGGTGGCGGGCGAGGTAGCCGTCATGCTGGCTACGGAACGGTTCGGGCATCAGGATCGAGATGTTTTGGCCGACGAGGGCGTCGACGGCATGGCCGAAAAGGCAGCTCGTGGCCGGATTGCACCACTCGATGATGCCGTTCCCGTCGATCACCACAAGCGCGTCGGTGATGGTCTCGCCGATCGCGCGCGTGCGTTCCGCTTCGGACCGCCGAGCCTTGCGCGCAGCAACCATATCAGCGAAACGGTTTAGCTTGGCGGTCAGGATCTGCGCACGGATCGGCTTGGTCAGGTAGTCATCGGCCCCGCACTCGATTGCGCGCACGATGGTGTCCACATCATCGAGCGCGGACAGGACGATTAGCGGCGTATTGACTCCGCGTTCGATAAGGCGGATTTCCCGGGTCAATTCGAAGCCGTCCATGCCCGGCATCATCAAGTCGAGGAGGACGATATCCGGTGGCGCGGCATGAAAGGCGGCCAGCGCGGCGATGCCGTCGGCCGCTTCGATCACCTCATGACCGAGGCGCTTTAGCAGGGTCACGAGGAAGAAGCGGTTGGTCGGTTCGTCGTCGACGACGAGAACCGAGAGGGGTGTGGCTGGGGCCATGGGGTTAAGGCGGCAGGTTGAAATTAGCAGCCTACATTATGCGGTCTAGGTTCCCGCCGAGGGACGTCGAGCAAGTTTGCAATCGTGTCACTTTCGATTCTGGTCGGACTGCTTCAATGGCATGCGTACCCATTCCCACGGAGACATCCATGTCCGACACCGCATCCACCATTGCACGGCTTGACCTCTTGGCAGCCAGCCTTTCCGCTCCGCGCCGGCCCGCTGCAGAGTTGCGCCTGCGCCGCTGGCTTCGACTGCACGGCGACCGCATCGCGACGCGCCTCCTGGACGTGATCGTCGCCGGATCGGTACTGGCGCTTTTCGCCCCCGTCTGGGCGGCGATTGCGTTCCTGGTGCGCCGCGACGGCGGCCCAGCGCTTTACTGGCAGACCCGGGTGGGCCTGCACGGCCGCGAATTCCCCTTTCCCAAGTTCCGCTCTATGGTCGTCGATGCTGATCGCCTTCGCGCCAACCTGGAGGCAGCCAACGAGCACGGCAGCGGGATCACATTCAAAATGGAAAACGATCCGCGCATCACGCGCATCGGCCGCTTCCTGCGCCGCACGAGCCTGGACGAAATGCCGCAGTTGTGGTGCGTGTTGCGCGGGGACATGGCCCTGGTTGGGCCGCGTCCTGCGCTGCCGGCAGAAGTCGCCCGCTACAGTGTCGCCCAACGCCGCCGCCTTGATGGCAGGCCAGGGCTGACCTGTACCTGGCAGGTCAGCGGACGCTCGCAGATCCCGTTTTCCGGGCAGGTCGTGATGGACGTCGACTACATCCGCACACGCAGTTTCGGCGGCGACCTCGTGCTGTTGCTGAAAACCGTTCCCGCCGTCCTCTTCGGCCGCGGCGCATCGTGAGGGCGCGCATCATGCCATGGCAAGGCCATATCGGAAGCGCGGCCATCCGTGTCGTCGACTTTGCTCTTGCCGTCGCTCTGCTCACTCTCGCTGCGCCCCCCTTCATTACCTTTGCCTGGAGTGGACGATTGGTGACGTTCGAATTGCGCGGACGGGGCGGACGAGCATTCACTGCCCATCGCTGGCAGGCCGGCCGCGGGCGCATGGCCCGCCTGGCCCGCCGTATCGGCATGGAGTCCTGGCCGTTGCTCCTATCGGTCTTGCGCGGCGACCTTTCCTGGTGCGGGCCGCGCGCCCTGCCTGCCGGCGAGGAGCCCCCGGCCGAGCTTCGCGCCTCGCGCGACGCAGTGCGTCCCGGGATCTTTTCACTTTGGGGACTGCGGCAGCGTACCGGAATCGCCTACGGCAACGAATGGGCAACCGATCTCGAGCAGGTGGCACGCCCCGGAATGCGCGCTCACGTCGGACTCCTTTTGCGCAGCGTGCTTGCCGCCGCCTACGGACGGAACCCCGCACCAGCCTTCGGGCGAACGCTCGTGGATACGGTCCGCGTCCACTCCCTTGGGATGGACGATGCGCTCGGCCAGATTGCCGGCCACGCGATCGGCGCCGATGGGGAAATGATGCAGGTCGCCTTCGTCAATCCCGACTGCGTGAACATCGCCCGCCGCGATAGCCGCTACCGCGCCATCCTCAATGGCGCCGCGCTGGTCCTGGCTGACGGGATCGGGATGCGCCTCGCGGGCCGCCTGCTGTCACGCCCGTTCCCGGAGAACGTCAACGGCACCGACCTCTTTCCTCGCTTGTGCCAGCGCCTTGCCGTCCAGGGTTCAAGCATTTATCTTCTCGGTGCCCGCCCTGGGGTCGCTGCCGAGGCCGCGGCTTGGGCCGGAGAGCACTATCCCGGCCTGCACATTGCTGGATGGCGTGACGGCTACTTCGACGAGGCGGAGTCGCCGGCCGTCGCCGCAGCCATTCGCGCCGCCCGGCCAGATGTCCTCCTCGTTGCCATGGGGGCCCCACGCCAGGAGGCGTGGATCGCGAACCACGGCAAGGCGACCGGTGCCCGCGTCGCCATCGGAGTCGGCGGTTTGTTCGATTTCTACGGCGGGCGCATCGTCCGGGCTCCGCTCTGGATGCGCGAGTTGGGCATGGAGTGGAGCTGGCGCCTGCTTCAGGAGCCGGGGCGCATGTGGCGGCGCTATCTGGTCGGGAATTTCACTTTCCTTGGCGCCGTTCTGCTGCAACGCCTGCTCGGTAGCGCCGAGCGGGTCCCTTCGGCTGCATTCGAGCCGGCTCCGCAGCCCGGCGCCCCTCGGCGCGCCGTGGTTGTTGCCCTGTCTGAACTTGCCGAACCGTCGATGCGGGCGGGCGGCGTACTCCCGGCGCTGCTTCCGCTCGGCGACCGCACGCTGCTCGAACGCTGCCTCGAGTCGCTCGCCGCAGTTGGCTGCCGGTCCATTGACATCATCGCTGACGCGCATGTTGGTGAAATCCGTGCCCTCGTTGCGGGCGGCGAACGCTGGGGCACCGCGCTCGAGGTTCATTCAGTCTCGGGACTGCCTGCCGCGTGCAAGCGCCTCGCGCTGATCGCTCAAGCGGGTGAGGCTTCATCCTGGCTGGTCAAAGCGGATGCCTGGCTGCCTGCGGAGGCGCTGCTGCAGCTGGCTGGTGAAGCGGTCGTTCTCGACAGTGATTTCGATGAGTCCGCTTGGTCTGGCTGGGCGCAGTTGGCGACAGGCCGTCTGGCAACGGTCGGCAGCGCGCTGCTGGCTCAGAATCCGGGCGTGCATGGTGGTATCGAACTCCGGACAGTGCGGTCGGCAAAGCCGGCGTTCCGTTTCACTTCGCCACAATCGGTCCTGGCCGCCCAGGCGCGCTGGCTTGCGCGCAGCGATGACCCTCTCGACCCGATGCCATCGGTTGCCGATGGACTTCGCATCTCACCGGGTGCTTTCATTGACCCCGACGCGGTCCTGGTCGGACCGCTCGAGATTCACCCCGGGGCGGTTATCGGCTCCCGGGCCAGCATCGGACCCAACGTAGTCGTCGGCTCAGGCGCAGTGGTTGGCAGCAGGGCCACCGTCCGCGATGCGCTTCTGGCTGCGAATACCTACCTGGCTCCCCGCGCCGAATTGTCCGGGGGGCTGGTTACCGCTGAAGGCTTGCTCAGCGCACGCTGGAATTCCTGGCTGCCGAACCGGTTGACCTACGGGGCCGCCGGTCCTCTGGTCAGGCCCGTCGGCAGCGACATCACCACCGCGGAAAGAACGCTGGCAGGGCTCCTCCTCGCGACACTCCTCATCCCGGCTGGCGGACTGGCGCTGGTCGGTCGGCGAACGCGCCTCGGTGGGCTGGTTGCTGCGCTGCCCGGGGTGGTCGCCGGGCGCCGCCCGCTGGTCGGCATTTCGCGCCGCGACCGCTGGCCCGAATCGATCGTCGAGGCAGGCTGGTTGCCGGCGCTGACCATCGAGTTGCCGGGCGCCGTCACACCGTCGGATTTACCGGCGTTGCGCCTGATGGGTGCGGAGGCTGCGGCGTGGGCGGAGGTGCACTGGCTGCTCAATCGCTCGTGGAACGAACGCCTGCGCATCCTGGCTGCCGCTTCCCGTGGCCTGCTCGACCCTCTGGACGATCAAGGGCAGAAATCGGTGGCGACGGCGCGGCTGGGAGAGGCAGTATGAAGATACTGGTTACCGGTGGCGCTGGATACATTGGCACGCACACTTGCGTAGAACTGATCGCGGCGGGTCACGAAGTGGTGGTGCTCGACAACTTCTGCAATAGTCGTCCTGAAGCACTGCGGCGCGTCGAGCGCATTGCCGGCTGCAGCATCGAAGTTGTCACCGCCGATGTGCGGGACGAGGCGAGAGTGGGCTCGGCGCTCCACGATCATGGCTGCGGCGCAGTGGTCCACCTCGCCGGTCTGAAGGCGGTCGGTGAGTCGGTGAACGATCCTCTGGCCTATTACGACAACAACGTGGCCGGAACCTTGACCCTGCTACGAGCCATGCGGACGACCGGGGTTCGGACGCTGGTCTTCAGTTCATCAGCGACGGTCTATGGGGAGCCGCAGTGGCTGCCGCTGACCGAGAACCATCCCCTGGCGCCGGAAAGTCCGTACGGGCGGACGAAGATGTTTGCCGAGGAAGTTTTGCGTGATCTCCATCGCGCCGACCCGGCATGGCGCATCGGGATCCTCCGCTATTTCAACCCTGTCGGGGCCCACCCGAGCGGGTTGATCGGCGACGATCCGGCGGGTGTGCCCAACAACCTGATGCCATATGTCGCACAGGTGGCCGTGGGCCGTCGCGAGCACCTCAATGTCTGGGGGGATGACTATCCGACCCCCGATGGCACCGGCGTCCGCGATTACATTCATGTCGTCGACCTGGCACGCGGGCACCTTCGGGCACTCGAGCGCCTGTCTGAAGCGCAATGTTTTGTCGGCAACCTGGGGACAGGCGTCGGCTACAGCGTCCTCGATGTCGTGCAGGCCTTCGAAAAAGCAAGCGGCAGGCCGATCCCTTATACCTTCGGGCCGCGGCGTGCAGGAGATGTGCCTTCCTATTACGCCGATCCGAGCGGCGCCGCGCAAATGCTCGGCTGGCAGGCCGAACACGGGATCGAGTCGATGTGTGCTGACCATTGGCGCTGGCAGCATGCCAATCCCGATGGCTTTGCAGCTCCGGTGACGGCGTGACGGGTGGCGTGCGATAATCGGGTACCGCGAAATATCGGTGTCCCGCAGCGGGGCAACGGCTCGCAGCCCGACCAGGAAACCATTAAATGACCATGCAGATCGCCCGCAACTTCGTCGTTACACTCGAATACCACGTCACTGACCCCGACGGCGAGGTCGTGGACGAAGGGCGCGAGCCGATCATTTACCTCCACGGCGGCTACGACGACATCTTCCCGAAGATCGAGGAAGCGCTGCAGGGCAAGACGGTTGGGGAGTCGGTGCAGGTCAAGTTGCAGCCGGACGAGGCGTTCGGCGAGTACGACGCGAGCCTGGTTCAGGTCGAGCCACGCAAGGATTTTCCCAAGGAACTCCAGGTAGGCATGCAGTTCGAGGGTGGGCCGGAAGATGGCGAGGAAGATGATTTCGTGATCTACCGCGTCACCGAGATTGCCGCCGACAAGGTCGTACTCGACGGCAACCATCCGCTGGCCGGCATGGCGCTGGTCTTCACGTGCACCGTGAGCGGCGTCCGCCCGGCATCGGCCGAAGAGGTCGAACACGGCCATGTGCATCGTCCGGACGACGAAGACGCCTAACGCTTGCATCCACGCCACGTCCGACGCCCGCTGCCGCGGGCGTTTTTCATGGTGCCCCCCTCAAGGCGCCTTTGCCGGCCACGGGTGGGTATCGAAGCGGATCAGCATGGGGGCATCCGTGTCGATTACGGCCCGCGTCCATCCCATCAGCGGGTAGCCGAAGGTCTCCACGCGGGTGAAATTAGTGACGGTATGCCCTTCGGCATCGCGCAGCGGTTGGTCTATCCGGTTGATGTGAGTATCGCCATGGACGGCGACTACCTGCCCGGGAAAGGCGAGGGTTTCCGCGCGCAGGACATCGAGGAAGCCGGCGAAGGCGCGATGGGTCAGTCCCTGCGAGAAGTGCCGGAAACCCGGGTTGCCCTGGAACAGGAGCACAATGCCGCCCAACCGTTCGCGCCGGGCGAGGGCGAAGGACTCCTTGAGCCAGGAAATTACGACCGGATTCCGTCGCTTCCATTCATCGCGCGGTTCGCTTGCCAGACCCCAGTTGTTGCTGCCCGGCAGATTGAGGGTGACGAAAAGTACCGGTCCGAGGCGGAAGCGCGAGTGCTCCGGATAGCTGCCCGGCTGACGTTCAAGCGCTAGCGGGTTGCGCCCGAGCGACTCCGCGCGGGTCCAGAACAGGCTGCGCAGGCGGTCCAGGCGCTCCAGCGGGTCATAGCTGCCCGCCGAGGTGCGGTCGCAGTCTGACCATTCGTTGTCCCCGGGGATGAAGACAAAGGGTACCGGGGAAGCATCGAACAACTGCCGGCGGTCCTCGAAAAGCGCGTCGTCGCAGCGGTCGCGCCCGTGCTTGATATCGCCGATGTGGGCGATCAGGTCGATGTTCTCCGCCACGATCGCGGCCAGCATCTTCGGCAGTTCGGCGCGTTCATGGCTGGAGTATGGGGTATCGCCGATCAGCGCGACACGCCAAGTATCCGCCGTCCCCGGCGTGCTCCAGGTCGCGAGGGCCAGCGCAGCGATCACCACGAGGCGCGGCGTTCGGGCGCCCAACCGACGCCCGCGCGGCTTCATCGCAGCAAGCCTTTCAGCGCGTAGAGCGCATCCAGCGCCTCGCGTGGCGTCAGGCTGTCCGGATCGATAGCCGACAGGCTTTCCAGTGCCGGGTGCGGCACGGGTTCGGCCGGTTCGGGAGCGCTCTGCGCGAAAAGATCCGGTTGCAGCGGGTCGACCGCAGCACGCTGCTCGAACTCGCGCAGCTGCTTGCGGGCGGCGCGCACGACGCTGCCCGGGATGCCGGCCAGCGCCGCGACTTGGATTCCATAGCTCTGGTTGGCCGGGCCTTCCTCGACGGCGTGCATGAAAACAATACGGTCGTTGTGCTCGACGGCGCCGAGATGGACGTTGGCCAGCTCGGAATACTCATGCGAGAGGCGTGTCAATTCGAAGTAGTGCGTGGCGAACAGGGTCAGGCTGCGGTTCTTCTCAACCAAGTGGCGCAGGATCGCAAAGGCCAGCGCCATGCCGTCGAAGGTCGAGGTGCCCCGCCCGATCTCGTCCATCAGCACCAGGCTGTTCGCTGTGGCGTGATGCAGGATTGCCGCCGCCTCCGTCATCTCGACCATGAACGTCGAGCGTCCGGAAGCAAGGTCATCCGACGCCCCAATGCGGGTGAAAATCCGGTCGAGCGGGCCGAGTACGCAGCAGTCGGCCGGCACGTAGCTGCCGATGTGAGCGAGCAGGGCGATCAGCGCCACCTGCCGCATGTAGGTCGACTTGCCGCCCATGTTCGGGCCGGTGATCAGCAGCAGCCGGCGGTCGTCGGCCAGTACGCAGTCGTTGGCGATGAAGGTCTCGGCGCTCTGCGCCAGTTCGTTCTCGACCACCGGATGGCGGCCACCCGCCACGGTCAACTGCGTTTCGGTGGTGAATTCCGGCTTGCACCAGTTGCGCTTCAGCGCAGTATCGGCAAAGCCAACGAGCAGGTCGAGCTGGGCGACGGCGCGGGCGATGGTCTGCAAGGTCGGCACCGCCGGAAGCAGCGCGTCGAGGATCTGCTCATACAACAGCTTTTCGCGGGCCAGCGCACGCTCCTGGGCCGACAAGGCCTTGTCCTCGAAGGCCTTAAGTTCCGGCGTGATATAGCGCTCCGCGTTCTTCAGCGTCTGCCGGCGGCGGTAGTCTTCGGGAATCCTGTCGACGTTGGCGTGGGTGACCTCGATGTAGAAGCCGTGCACTTTGTTGTATTCGACCTTGAGGCTGGCGATGCCGGTGCGTTCGCGCTCACGGACCTCCATTTCGACAAGGAAGGCGCCGCAGTTGTCGTTGAGCGAACGGAGTTCGTCGAGGTCGGCATCGAAGCCCGGTGCGATGACCCCGCCATCGCGCACCTGCGCACCCGGCTCGGCGGCGATGGCGCGGACCAGTAGGGCCAGCGCCGTCGCGGGTATCTCAAGGTCGGCCCAGGCCTGGGTCAGCAGGGGCGATGCGGTCGACGCCAGCGGCGAGCGCAACGCCGGCAGGCGCTCGAGCGATTCGCGCAGGCTGGCCAAGTCGCGCGGCCTCGCATTGCGCAGCGCGATGCGGCCTGCGATGCGCTCGATGTCGGCGATCCCGCGCAGGGCCTTTCGGGTCTCTCCGGCGAGTCGGCCGTAATCCTCGATCAGGGCTTCGACCGCACCATGCCGCGCCGCCGGTATTGCCCGGTCGCGTAGAGGATGATGCAGCGTGTGACGTAGCAGGCGGGAGCCCATGCTGGTGACACAGTTGTCGAGCAGCGAAAATAGCGTTGGCGACGGCTGGCCACGCAGCGTCTCGGTCAGTTCCAGGTTGCGCCGGGTGGCAAGATCCAGGCCGAGATAGTCGCCCTCGATTTCCACGGTCAACCCGAGTAGATGCGGCAATTTGCCCGACTGCGTCGACTGAGCGTACTGGAGCAGGGCGCCAGCCGCGGCAATCGCCGGCTTCAGTCCTTCGGCGCCGAAGCCGGCGAGCGAGGCGACCTCGAACTGGTCGCACAACAGTCGTCTGGCGGAGTCCAAGTCGAAATACCAGTCGGGTTGGCGGGTGCAGGCGGCGCCGGCACCAAAATTCGGCACACAGCTTTCGGGGTAGAGGATTTCTGCCGGGCGGATACGCTCCAGCGTCGCCGGCATTTGCTCGACCGGCACCTCGATGAGGACGAACTCGCCGCTCGCCAGGTTCAGGCGGGCAACGCCGGCCGTGTTGCGCAGGATGGTGACGGCGACCAGCCAGATGTCCTGCTTGTCATCGACCAGCGCCGCGTCGGTGAGGGTGCCTGGCGTGACGATGCGGGACACGGCACGCTCGACCGGCCCCTTGCTCGTCGCCGGATCGCCGATCTGTTCGCAAATGACCGCGGATTCGCCCATCCTGACCAGACGGGCGAGGTATGGTTCGAGCGAATGGAAGGGTACCCCCGCCATCCTGATCGGGACGCCGGCCGACTGGCCGCGCGTGGTCAGCGTGATGTCGAGCAGCCGCGCTGCCTTTTCCGCATCTTCGTGGAACAGCTCGTAGAAGTCGCCCATGCGGTAGAAAAGCAGCGTATGCGGGTGCTGCGCCTTGAGCGCCAGGTACTGGCGCATCATCGGGGTGTGCTTGGCGAGTTCGGTGGCGTGGTGCTGTGTCATGCTATGGGCGCTCGGTGCGGATCGCGCATTTTCCCATCAAGCCCGGCTTGCCGCCATCCGGGGCGCGGTCGAATTACAATCGGCAGGGTTTGTTGAGGGGACAATGCGATGGCGGTTCAAGAAATCCTGCGCATGGGCGATCCGCGGCTGCTGGTGCCGGCAAGGCCGGTCGAAGCATTCGGAACGCGGCAGCTTGCGATGCTGGTCGAAGACATGCTCGACACCATGCAGGCGGCTGGCGGCGTTGGCCTGGCCGCGCCGCAGATCGGGGTCGGATTGCAGGTCGTCATCTTCGGCTTCGAGCGCAGCGATCGCTACCCCGACGCTGAAGCTGTCCCGAGAACCATCCTCGTCAATCCGGTGTTGACGCCGATCGGAAACGAAGAGGTTTACGGGTGGGAGGGTTGTCTGTCGGTCCCCGGGCTGCGTGGGGAAGTGCCGCGGGCTGAACGCGTGCGCTACCGCGGCTTCGATCCCGCAGGGCAGCCAATCGATCGCGAGGTATCCGGTTTCCACGCGCGAGTCGTCCAGCATGAATGCGACCACCTGATCGGCACGCTGTATCCAATGCGCATGCGTGACCTGACGCGCCTCGGCTTCACCGACGTCCTCTTTCCGGAATTGCTCAGCTGCCGTTGAGCCGGCACACGCTGCCGGGTCAGCTCAGGTTTCGATGAGTTCGACCAGGTGCGGACCGCCCGCATGGAGGGCGGCCTGGACGGCGACACCGAGGTCACCGGCTGCGTTGCAGCGGGCGTAGGCAACGCCGAAGGTGCGTGCAGCCGCGGCGAAATCGATGTATTGAGGGGTGCGCCAGCCCTGGTCGAATTCAGGCAGCGCGGCCTGCGGCAGGTGCTCGAATATTCGCCCGCCGCCGTTGTTGACGACGACGATCACTGCGTCGAGGCCACGGGCCAGCGCCAATCCGCCAATGTCGTGCTGGCAGGTCAGGTCGCCGATGATCGCCACCACCGAACCCGACACCGCAGCGATGCCGAGCGCGGTCGATACGTTGCCATCAATGCCACTGGCGCCGCGGTTGCCGAAAAAGCGCAGCGGTTTCCCGGCGGAACCCGAAAAGCTGTCCAACTGGCGAATCGGCAACGAGTTGCCAACGAATACCGCCTGCGCCGGCGGCAGGATGGACAGAAGCGCCGGTACCCAATGCTGGGCCTCGTCATCGCGGGCCGTCTTGGCCTCCAGCTCGCTCCATAGCGCCTGCCAGCCGGCTGGGCTGGCCACTGGACGCGCATCGAGGAGCGCTGCGCAGGCGGCGGCCGGATCGGCGCGCAGCAGGCAGGCGAGGCCGTGCGACGGATCGCTCCAGCGCGGCAACGGGTCGATCAGGATATGCATTCCGGCTGCACTCACGCAGTCCTGGAGCCGGCGAGTCACCGGCCAGCTGCCGAAGCGCAGGACCCAGTCCGGACGTGTCACTTCGCGCGCGGCTGTGCTTTCGGGCCAGCGGTTGTAGCGCACCACAAGGCGCGAACGGTCGTGGCTGCCGAAGCGCAACCCGGACAGCGGCTCGGCGAGGATGGGGCAATCAAGTTGCGCGGCGAGAGCGCTTACGCGTTCAGCAAAGGCGGCGTCCGGACGCATTTCGCCGCACACGATGGCACCACGACCACCCGAGATTCGAGCGGCGATATCGGCCACCAACTCCGGATCGATGGACGGAAGCGGCCGGCTGACGGCGACCAATGGCCGGGAATCGGTCGGGGAGACCAGAGTCGATTCTCCGGCAGGAGGTACGAGCGGCTCCCGAAACGGGTGGTTCAGGTGCACGGGGCCCGGCAGCGGCCAGCAGGCCTGGTCGAATGCCCGGGCGGCGAGCGCCGTCGCAAAACGGGCGTCGAAATCCCCGGCTGGCGCCTCCAGCACGTGGCTTGCCCGCACGTAAGGCGAAAACATCCCGGCCTGCGGAATGGTCTGATTGGCACCGCACCCATGCAGCTCCGGGGGACGGTCGGCCGAGACGAACAGGATCGGGACCGCACCGGCGCTGGCTTCGGCGACGGCAGGCAACCAGTTGGCGACTGCGGTTCCGGAGGTGGCCAGAACGAGCGGCGGGATACCGTCGGCGCGGGCGAGGCCCAGAGCGAAAAAGGCGGCGCTGCGCTCGTCGACCGCGACATGGCAGGTCAGACCAGGCTGGCGGAGGAGGGCGAGGGCGAGCGGCGTGGATCGCGAACCGGGCGAGATCACCGCGCGGCGCACGCCGGCGGC
>ERZ1645185.286-NODE-286-length-21414-cov-5.551711_pt1 | contig 21414 bp, 22 predicted proteins | sample MGYA00575351_ERZ1645185 | MGnify/ENA primary metagenome ERZ1645185 (study PRJEB40838, sample SAMN11284767) | freshwater sediment metagenome | isolation source: river sediment | host: Sediment | place: India: Jana village, Kanpur | collected 2015-12-17 ...
TCCGAGAGGTCGGCGACATGGCCGAAGAGGTTCGGGTTTTGCACGACGACGCAGCTCGTCTCGTCATCGATCGCAGCGATGAGCGCAGCGACATCATCGCCAGGTGCGCCGTCGGTGAGCGACGGCACGGTGCTGACCACCTCATCATCGGTGAAGTGCGTCAGCGTCTTCGCAACCGAAACATAGTGCGGGTGCAGCCCAGCCGAGAGCAGCGCCTTCGCCCGGCGCGTCACCCGCCGCGCCATGAAGATCGCCTCCACGCAGGCGGTGGAGCCATCGTACATCGAGGCGTTCGCCACATCCATGCCGGTGAGGCGCGCGACCTGGGTCTGGAACTCGAACAGATACTGCAGCGTGCCCTGCGCGATCTCGGGCTGATAGGGCGTGTAGCTGGTCAGGAACTCGCCGCGCTGGATCAGGTGATCGACGCTCGCCGGAACGTGGTGCTTGTAGGCGCCGCAACCGAGGAAGAACGGCACGTGCGTCGCGGTCAGGTTCTTCCGCGCCATCGCGGAGAGTGCGCGCTCCACTTCCATCTCGCTCATGTGCAGCGGCAGGCCTTCCACCGGGCCGGAAAGCTGCGCGGCGGCAGGAACGTCGCGGAACAGATCGTCGACGCTGGCAGCGCCGATCTTGCCGAGCATCGCGGCGCGGTCGTCGGCAGTGAGGGGCAGGTATCGCATTCGCTACTCCGGTTTTGTGGCTGCGAAGCGCAGCCGCACGTAATCCGCCATCCAGTTGCCGTCCGCGTCACAGAGGATGGGCCGCAGCAGCGCCACGGTTTCATCGATCACCGCTTCGCGGTCTGCATCGGGGACCTTCAGCACGTCGAGGAAACCGGTGCGGAAGGTGGTGAGCCACGCCGCCATGCCGCTGGCGAGCGGCGTCTGGCGCGGAATGATGTCGCAGGACTCGACCGCGAACCCCGCCGCTTCGAGCGCGGTGCGCGCCTGCGGCGCCGTCATGTAGACCTGGTCTTCGCGATCCGGCACGGCATAGCCCCGCGCCTTCAGCACGCCGCGCAGCCCGGCGCGGATCGCGGCGATGTTGCCGAAGCCGCCGCACTCAGCGACGAACCGCCCGCCCGGCTTCAGCGCGCGGCACACACCCGAGAAGACGGCGGCGGTATCGGGCATCCAGTGTAGCGCGGCGTTCGAGAACACGGCGTCGAATTCGGCGCCGAACGTCAGTTGCTGGCCGTCCATCACCTCGGCGTCTAGGCCCTTGGCGCGCGCGGCAGCCACCATCGCCGGATCGGCATCGGTTCCGAGCACGTCCGCTCCCGCCTCGACCAGCTTGAGCGTCAGCACGCCGTCGCCGCAGCCGAGATCGAGGATGCGCTCGCCAGCCTTCGGCGCAAGCAGACCCAGAACAGCGCCCCCGAGCGCAGGCACGAACGCCGCGTGGGCGGCGTACTCGGCCGGGTCAAAGTTATGCCGCCGCGCCATCGCCCTAGAGGTCCGCGCAAAAGGCCGCGTATGCGTCCGCATCCATCAGGCCGGAAAGCTCGGCCGCGTTGCCGATGCTCATCCTGAAAAACCAGCCGTCGGTTTCCGCCGCGCTGTTGACGAGCGCCGGATCGGCTTCAAGCGCGTCGTTCACTTCGCTGACGCTGCCCGAGATCGGCGCATAGACCTCGCTCGCCGCTTTAACCGACTCGACGACGGCGGCGTCCTTACCCTGCACGAGCGCCTTGCCCACGGCGGGAAGCTCGACAAACACCACGTCGCCCAGCTGGCCCTGCGCATAGTCGGTGATGCCCACGGTGGCGGTATCGCCCTCGACGCGGACCCACTCATGCTCTTTCGAATAATAGACGGTCATTACTGGCCTCCCTGTCTGACATAACGGTGCGGAACGAACGGCATGGGCGCGGCAACGGCGGCGATCCGCCGTCCGCGAACATCGATTTCAAGCGCTGTACCGTCGGCAGCGTACGCGGACGAAACGAAGCCCATCGCAATCGGAGCGCCGACGGTGGGCGCGAACCCGCCCGAGGTGACGACGCCGACCTTCTCGGCACCTGCGAAGATCTCCGCACCCTCGCGCGCCGGCAATTTGCCCTCGACGCGAAGCCCGATGCGCTTCACCGCCGCGCCGTTGAGCAGCTGGCCGAGCACCCGCTCGGCACCCGGAAAGCCGCCTTCCATCTTGCGGCGCTTGGAAATCGCGAAGCCGAGATCGGCCTCGATCGGCGTCGAAGCCGTGGAAAGGTCATGGCCATAGAGCGGCAGCCCCGCCTCCAGCCGCAGCGAATCGCGCGCGCCAAGGCCGACCGGCTTCACTTCGGGCTGCGCCAGCAGCGTGCGGGCAACGGCTTCGACGTGCTCTGCGGGCACTGAAATCTCGAATCCGTCCTCGCCCGTGTAGCCCGACCGGCTCACCCACACGTCGATGCCCGCGATGCGAAACGCCCCCGCCTTCATGAACACCAGTGTCGAGACTTCGCCGGCGACGCGAGCCAGCGCATCCGCCGCCTTCGGCCCCTGCAGCGCAAGCAGCGCGAGGTCCGTGCGGTGAACGAGCGATACGCCGACAGGCAAGCGCGCCATTATGTACGCGATGTCGCCATGCTTCGTCGCACCGTTCACGACCACGTAGAAGTGATCGCCGCGGTTCGTCACCATCAGGTCGTCGATGATGCCCCCGTTGTCATCGAGCAGCAGCGAATAGCGCATCCGGTTTTCGCGCAGCGCCAGGAAATCGCCCGGCATCAGGCTTTCGAGCGCTGCCGCGACGCCCGGCCCTCGGAATTCCAGCTGGCCCATGTGGCTCACGTCGAACAGACCCGCGCTTTCGCGCGTCCAGTTGTGCTCGGCCATGATGCCCTCGAACTGTACGGGCATGGCATAACCCGCGAACGGCACCATGCGCCCCCCAAGTTCGCGGTGCAGTGCGTCCAGCGGCAGCGCCAGAACAGTTTCGTCGGATGTGGACATCGAAGGCTCCGATCGTGACACAGATTCCCGACGCAAAGCCGCGCCGGGCCGCCCCCATCTGTCACGGAACCTGAGAGTTTCATGCGGGGATGAGCCCGCATTTACCCCGTCGGTGGGATGAACCCGAGGGCGCATCCGCTTTCCAGAGCGCCGTACAAGGTGGCCGCGCGGTCCATGGGCCTGAGAGATTCCGGGGGCGGTTGCTCCTTCGGCGCCGCATCCCGAAGAATGCGGACTCTCCCGCGCGTCACCGATGCCGGAGCACCGACGGCCCGGTCTCCATGCGGGGCGGCAGGGATTCTGTCAACGGGGCTGATCGGAACGCGCATGAAAAGGGCGACACGTCGCCGAGCCGCCCCTTCGTACCAGGCCTATCAGGTGAGCGCCTGCACTACTGGAGCCACTGCCCCGTGCCCTTCGCCGCCGCACCCTTGCCATGCAGCGTCAGCGTCCCGCGCCGCCCGGCATAGGCGCCCGTCTTGCCGACGAGGCCGCCCACGCAACTCGTTTCCGTGCCGGCCTTGTCGACAAAGTTGCAGCCCATCAGCGCGCTGAACGTGCCGTCGTTCGAAACGATGTCGCACGCGCCATGCATCATGAAGATCGAGTCGCGCGGCGGTTGGCTCATCGATATGCATTTCGTCGTGCTCGTGGTCTTGCGGCCGTCCGCGAATGTCGCGTTGCTTTTGCCTGTCCAGTAAGCGCCGCCGAAGGGCGCACCGTCCGCTCCGACGCCGCCAACCGTCGCAGGCGCATCATTTTGCGATTCAAAGGTAAACATCTGGGCGCTGGCGCCACTGGCGGCTGTTATCGTCAAGGTAACAGCCATTCCAACCATCAATATGTTCATGATCTCTCCCCACTACAGCTTTGTTGTCGGCAGGAAGCCAAGCAAATTAATCAAAGCGGGAAGCAAATGATGGCAACTCGGTATCGCGGGCTGGATGTACCCCCGATCACCGCATTTCTCAATGTTTATCCTGGAAACAACGGCCCCGGGAGCGCCGGAACCGCGCTTTCACTTTCCAACGTTGTAGGCGAGCGCGGCGTCGTCGAGCTGGAAACCGACCAGCAGTTCGAAGCTGGCGTTCTTCAATGCGCTGCGCGCTTCGGGTGCCGCAAGCGGGTCGATCGCGGCGTCGGCGTCACCCGGCTTGCGCTCACGGGCAAGCTCGCGCGCGATGTTTTCCGGCAGCGCGGCAGCGGCGCGGCTGATGTCGCTGCGGGCATAGCCGGTCGTGCGCGCACGCAGCTGGCCGTCGTCGAAGCGCAGCGTAACGCTGCCGAGCTGCTTGGAGAGCAGCTGGTCGCCCGCGCGCAGCACAACGGCGAAATAGGGCAGTGTCACTTCGCGCGCACCGCTGGCGTTCGCGCGCTGCGCCACGACATCGAACGAAAGCTGACTGTTCAGCCGCTCCGCCGATTCGGCGCAGGTGGCGCGCACGTTGGTGATCACGGCGGTCACATCGATGGCGTTTGCGTCGCGGCTCGTCTCGGGCGAGAACAAGGTCGCTTCGCTTGCATACTGGAGCGTGCCGGCCGCGGGGCAAGGGCTGCGCGTGATCTTCAGCGGATTGCCGCCACCGCAGGCCGCCAGCATGAGGAGCGCAGGCACAACAACGAAAAACTGGCGCACGTGTGACGGTCCTTCCCGCATCGGGCTCAAGGCGCCCGTTGGCGCCCCTGTCGCCCGTCTCTATAGGAAGCGGCTTTTGAAGCGGCAAGCAATCGCGTAGAGGGAGCGCCATCATGGCGGACATCGATCCAGAACTGAAGCGCCCGCTCCGGGTGCTGGTGGCAGGCCCGCGCGGCTTCTGCGCGGGCGTGGACCGCGCCATCCGCATCGTCGAGCTCGCGCTCGAGAAGTGGGGCGCCCCCGTCTACGTGCGCCATGAGATCGTCCACAACCGCTTCGTGGTCGATAGCCTGCGCGCCAAGGGCGCCGTCTTCGTCGAGGAGCTGGAAGAGGTGCCGGAAGACGTGCCGGTGATATTCTCCGCGCACGGCGTTCCTAAAAGCGTGCCCAAGGCCGCTGAGGCGCGCAAGATGGTCTATGTCGATGCAACCTGCCCGCTCGTCTCGAAAGTGCACCGTCAGGCCGAGCGGCTGATCGAGCAGGGGCGGCACATCATCTTCGTCGGACACGCCGGGCATCCGGAAGTGATCGGCACGTTCGGGCAGGTGCCGCAGGGTGCGATGACGCTCGTGGAAACGGTCGAGGACGCCGAAACCATCGCCGTCGCCGACCCTTCGGCCATCGCTTTCCTTACGCAGACGACGCTTTCGGTGGATGACACGCACGAGATCGTCGAGACGCTGCGCCGCCGTTTCCCGGCGATCCAGGCGCCGCGCGGCGAGGATATCTGCTACGCCACCTCAAACCGGCAGGATGCCGTGAAGGCCATCGCCGGGCAATGCGACGTCGTGTTCGTGATCGGGGCGCCCAACTCGTCGAATTCGCTGCGGCTGCGCGAGGTCGCCGAGCGCTGCGGCGCCCGCGCCTATCTCGTGCAGCGTGCCGCCGAAATGGATTGGGCCTGGCTCGGCGATGCCGACACCGTGGGGATCACCGCCGGCGCCTCCGCGCCCGAAGTGCTGGTGCAAGAGCTTTTGGATGCGCTCGCGGCGCGCCGCCGGCTCAATGTCGAGCAGGTCACGACCGCCGTCGAGGACGTCGCCTTCAAACTGCCGCGCGTGCTCACGGAATAACCCATGGCTGTCTACACCCATGTTCCCGCGGAGGATCTGTCCGCGTTCGTCGCGCGCTACGACATCGGCGCGCTCGTCGCTGCCAAGGGCATCGCCGAAGGCGTCGAGAATTCGAACTACCTGATCGATACGACGCGCGGACGCTACATCCTGACGCTCTACGAGAAGCGCGTCGACACGGCCGATCTGCCCTATTTCCTCGCTCTGATGCGCCATGCCGCGGATAGGGGACTGCCTGTGCCGAAGCCCATCGAGGACAAGGCGGGTGAACCCTTGCAAGAGCTTGCCGGCCGCCCGGCGTGCGTGATCGAATTCCTGACCGGCATCTCGGTGACGGAACCTACCCCCGCGCTTTGCCACGCCGCCGGGGAAGCGCTTGGACGCCTGCATGCGGCGACCGCCGATTTCAGCGGCGTTCGCGCCAACACACTCGGCCACGAGGGGCGGCTGGAGCTTGCCGCGAAGTGCCTGCCGCGTGCCGGCGAGATCGATCCCGGCCTCGCGGCGCTCATCCAGAGCGAGGTGGTATTCCAGAAGGCGCACTGGCCGGCCGATCTGCCGCAGGCGACCATCCACGCCGATCTGTTTCCGGACAACGTGCTTGCGCTGGGCGATACCGTCACCGGCATCATCGACTTCTACTTCGCCTGCACGGACGCGCGCGCCTACGACCTCGCCGTGATGCACGGCGCGTGGTGTTTCAGCAACGACGGCGCGGTTTTCTATCCCGAACGCGCCGAAGCGCTGGAGGCGGGCTACCGCGCCGCGCACCCGATCACGGAGGGCGAAGCGGCGGCCATGTCCGTGCTGCGCCGCGCGTCGGCGCTACGCTTCCTGCTTACACGCGCGTGGGACTGGCTGAACACACCGGCGGGCGCGCTCGTCACCCGCAAGGATCCAATGGCCTTCGCGCGGCGGCTCCTTCACTACCGCGAGGCCGGATGAGCGCTGCACCTGATGTCGAAGTGTTCACCGATGGCGCCTGCAAAGGCAACCCAGGGCCCGGCGGCTGGGGCGCCATCCTTCGCGCGAAGGGCCAGGAGCGGGAGCTCAAGGGCGCGGAGGCGCTGACCACCAACAACCGTATGGAACTTACGGCGGCGATCGAAGCGTTGAAGGCGTTGAAGCGCCCGTGCAGCGTTCGGCTGACCACCGATTCGGTCTACGTGCGGGATGGCATCACCAAATGGGTGCACGGCTGGCAGCGGAACGGCTGGCGCACCGCCGACCGGAAACCGGTGAAGAACGCTGATCTGTGGCAGGCACTGGTCGCCGCGGCGGCGCCCCACCGTGTCGAATGGCACTGGGTAAAAGGACACAACGGCCACGCCGAGAACGAGCGCGCCGACCAGCTCGCCAATCTTGCGGTCGCCGAGCTCTCCGCGAGCAAATAGCGTCGGCAGATTTTACAGACGCGCCCGCAGAAAACGCGGCGTGCATTGAATCCAAAGCCTTTTTCTTGTCTGGTACATATATTGCTTGGGAATGGCTGGATGTGCTTCGGCGCAGGACGTTCGTACAGGGGATTTATAGTGATCAGGTCGAATTCAAGCCGCGCAGTGCTGGGCGCGCTCGCGCTTTCCGCTGCGGCCCTGGCTTCATCGCCGGCCTTCGCGGTCGCCATCGGCAGCTTCGACCTTGATGCCAGCTGCTCCGTCAGCTGCGGCTCGGACGGCACCAACGGCAATGCGCGCGTCTTCACCGCAACCGCTTCGGACGGCAGCCTCGTCCGTGCCCGCGCCACCGCGTGGTCGATCACGGGCGGCGGTTCAAACCCGTGGGACGACGGCACGCACAATCAGGCGTTTCTCGGCCAGTATGCCGGCGGCGGTCTCGGCGCCACCTCGGACGCGGACGGCGGCGGCGGCAACGGCGCGCATCAGGCCGACAATGCCGGCACCAAAGACTATATCGTTCTTCAGTTCGACCAGCTTGTTTCGCCCTCTTCGGTGGTCCTCAATACCTACGATCACAAAGTCGGCGGCGCATGGTACAAGGACAATGACGCAACCATCCTGATCGGTACGGTCACGACGGGCTGGGATCAGTTCCTGAACGCTTCGGACGTGCTCGACAATCTTTCGACCGACCTGCACGAAATCCGCATCAATCGCGACTCGACGAGTTCTTACGTCGGGATCGACGCGACAGGCCACTACGGCAACGTCATCATCATCGCCGCGGACCTCTATTACGCCGGCCTGAAGGGCGACAGCCCGGATGCCTTCAAGCTCGCTGAGCTCAACTTCTACACGAACGAAGTTCCCGAACCGGCGATGCTCGGCCTGTTCGGCCTCGGGCTTCTCGGCATCGGCGCAGCCCGCCGCCGCAAGGTCTGATTTCAACCGAACCGCTTGGGTGAGTAGCGTTCGGGGTCGACTCCGGGCGCGTCCCAGGTCGTCCCGGTAATCAGCGCCGCCGCCATCGCGCCCGCTGCGGGCGACGTCTGCACTCCGAACCCGCCCTGCCCCGCGCACCAGAAGAAGCCCGGTGCGTCCGATGCAAAACCGTACACCGGAAGCCGGTCCGGCGCGAAGCTCCGCAGCCCCGCCCACGACCGCACCACCCGACGCACCGTCTCGGTCGTCGCAGTCTCGAACCGGTGCACGGCAATCGCAATGTCCAGCTCCTCAGGCTGCACATCACTCGCCGGCACCGGTGTTTCGTCGTGGGGACTCACCCACATCATCCCGGCGTCGGGCTTGAAGTAGAAACTGCCCGCCGCATCGAGCACCACCGGCAGTTCAGGCTCCACAGGCCCGCCGAGATCCGCCACGATCATCGTCCGCCGCAAAGGCTGCACACCCAGCGGCCGCGCGCTCGCCAGCACGGCGACATCGTCGGCCCACGCGCCCGCGGCGTTCACCACGACATCGGCTTCGAAGCACCCCGCCCCGGTTTCGATCCGCCACCGCCCGCCGCTGCGATCAAAGCTGCGCACGCGCGCGTTCGTAACGAGTGCAGCGCCACGCCGCCGCGCACCGGCCAGGAACGCCTGATGCAGGCGTGCTACCTCGATATCGCTGCACCCGGGCTCCCAAAGCCCCCGCTGCTGCCAGGCGGGGGAGAGCAGCGGCGCCCGTGCAGTCGTCCCTTCGGCATCGAGGCATTCGATGGCGACACCCGAGGCCCGGAACGCGCGTTCCATCTGATCGAGCGCATCGTACGCACCCGGCCCGGCGATATGCAGCGCGCCGCGCGGTGTCACGAGCGGACCCTCCGCGAAACCCTCCGGAGGCTGGAGCATGAAGGCTTTCGACGCGGTCGTCAGCGGCTGCACACCGGGCCCGCCGTAGGTTTCGGCGAAGAAGGCGGCCGAGCGGCCGGTGCTGTGCAGGCCCGGATGCGCTTCGGCCTCGATCAGCAGCACGGAGGCCCGTTCACTCAGGAACCACGCGAGGCTCGCGCCCCCGATGCCCGCCCCAACGACAACAACGTCGTACCGACCCGTCATGACGCCACCAGCCCGTCAACCGCCGCGAACAGGCTGTCCTGCACCGCGCTCCGCTCGCGCAGCAATTCGTGCGCCGCGCCCGCAATGACGTGCAGACGCCCATCCGGCAACCGCTGAACGAGCCGCCGCGCCGCCGCGGCGTCCACCAACCGCTCGTTCATGCCGATGAATACGTCGACGGGCAGCTTGATCGCCTCCGGCACGCCCTGTGCGGCCAGCGCGCGGCACGAGGTCGATGCCTCGAACACCCAGCGCCAGTTCGCCCCGCCAAACGCCAGCGCGGCATTGCCGTCGATCCACCACGCTTCGTCCGCGAACCGCTCCGGGTCGCCGGTCAGGATGCGCTGGCGATGAACACCGCGCGAGCGCGCGCCATACGGCCCCTGCAGCGGCGGATAGGTATCGCCCGCGCCTGCGTTCACGCGCGCCTGAGCAAGCCAGGACAGTACGCGCGGCGGCACCCCTTGAGCGGCGATGCCCACCATCGGTGCAAACAGCACGGCACGGCGATAGCCGTGTGCGTTCCCGGCTGCGAGGTGCCGGAGCGCGAGATGCCCGCCCATGCTATGCCCCGCAAGCACCAGCGGCCCGCCGAGCAGCGCTGCGCATTGGTCCGCAAGCCCGGCGACGTCAGCGAGCCACGCGTCGAAATATCCCCCCGCCCCGGTCGGGAAACGTCCGGAAGCCCCCTGTCCGCGCCAGTCGAAGGTGAAGAGGCCATAGCCCTGGTCCCGCCAGTGCCAGTAGCTTTCCGAGTATTTCTCGATGAAATCCGCGCGCCCGTTCAGGAACAGGATCGAAGGTTTGCCCGGCATCGGCGCCCAGCTCACTGTGCGGATGTGCCAGCCGTCAACGGCGATCCAGTCCACCCAGCGCGCATTCGGCGGCAGCGAACGGCGCCGGATCAGCGCATCATCGGGGGTCGGGTCGGGCGTCACGGGCGCATGGTTACGTTTTTTTCAGTCATGACGTCTAGGACCGGTCGACATGGCCGGGACACTTCAGATCATCAGCGTCGGAGCGCTTTTCGCGCTGCTCGCCTATGTCATTTACAGTGACGTAACCCGGCGTATCATTCCGAACACCGTCAATGCCGCCGTCGCGCTGCTCGCCGTTCCCTTCTGGCTAGGGTCGGGCGAGGCGCTGTGGCCGCTCGTCGGCTGGCAGCTCTTGCTGGCCGTTGGCGTGTTTGCCGTTTTCGCCGGAATTTTCGCATTGGGCGCCATGGGCGGCGGTGACGTCAAGCTGCTCACCGCGCTCGCACTCTGGCTACCTGCAATTCCGTATCTGCGGATGCTCGTGCTCATGTCGATCATCGGCGGCGTCCTCACGCTCGCCTACCTCGTCTGGCACCGCAAGCGTGGAAAAGCGGGCAATCCGGAGATTCCATACGGGTGCGCAATCTGCCTCGCGACCTTCGTCGCGCTTGGCGAACCGATTGTTAAGCAATTGGCTGGATAGTGCACGCAGGGGTTTTCGCCTGGAGGCTACAGGGGTCATGGACGTAAAGAAGATCATATTGCTGGTCGGTGCGCTCGTTATAGCGGGTATCTCGGCCTTCTTCGTGCGCGCGCTTGTCAGCGACAGCGGCACACAGCAAGTGCAGGCCGGCGAGGTCGAGCATAAGGGCCCGAAGGTGCTTGTCGCCACCAAGCCGCTACCGCTCGGCACCATCCTCAACGCCGAGATGTTCAAGCTGCAGCCGTGGCCCAAAGATCTCGTGGAAAACGTCTACTTCCTTGAAGGCGAGACCAACCTCGAAAGCCTGAACGGCAAAGTTGTGCGCGTTTCGGTTCCGGCCGGACAGCCGCTCACCAAGGGCTCGATCGTCGGGCCGGGTGAGCGCGGTTTCCTTGCCGCGGCGCTGACGCCCGGGATGCGCGCCGTTACGGTTTCTATCAACGCCGAAAGCGGCGTCGCCGGCTTTGTCTTCCCGGGCGACCGCGTCGACATGGTGCTGACGCACGGTATCAGCTATCAGGGCGATACCGAGGAAGGCACGCCTGCCCCGGCACTGCGCGTTTCCGAGACGATCATGCGCAACGTGCGCGTGCTCGCCATCGACCAGCGCACCGACGAACTTGGCGGTGAAGAATCCGGCCCCAAGACGGGTCGCACCGTAACGTTCGAAGTGCCGCCGAAGTTCGTGGAAAAGATCGCGGTCGCACAAACGCTCGGCCAGATCTCGCTCAGCCTGCGCCCGCTCGCGGAGAATACGCAGGAGCTGGAACAGATGATCGCGACCGGCGAGGTGGAGGTCGGCGACGACCTGAATGCCACGCAGGAAAAGCACATGCAGATTGCACTCCAGACGCAGCCGAACGATCGCAATCCATCGTTCACCACCGGCGGCGAGGTCTCGCGCTTCGCATCCAACCTCGATCCGCGTCCTGTGGCCGTGAAGTCTGGCAAGCCGGCGGGTCCGAGCGTCCGCGTGTTCCGCGGCAGCAAGGCCACCGAAGTTTCCGTGGGGGCAGAATAACATGAAGCTCAAGGCAATTCTGTGCGGCTGCGCCGCCGCACTGTCGCTGGCCGCCATGGCCACGCCGGCGACACAGGCGCAGGACACGACGATCACGTCGGCAGCGTCCACGCTCAACGTCGGCGTCAACAAGGGCACGCTGATCCGGCTTGAACGGTCGATGAGCGACGTGTTCGTCGCCAACCAGAAGATCGCAGACGTGCAGGTCCGGTCCGACCGCCTGCTCTACGTCTACGGCGTCGGCGCCGGTGAAACGACGATCTACGCGACAGACGGTGCCGGGCGCATCGTCTATTCCGCGAACGTCCGCGTCGCGCAGAACATCGACCAGATCCGCACGATGCTGGGTCTTGCGATGCCGGGCGCCGCGATCACGGTCAATTCGATGAACGGCATGACGCTGCTCACGGGCACCGTCGCCAGCGCCGAAGAGGTCGAGGAGGCCACGCGCCTCGTCAAGACCTTCGTCGGCGAAGGACAGGCCATCGTCAACAAGCTGCAGACCGCAACGCCGGCGCAGGTGAATCTCCGCGTGAAGTTTGCCGAGGTGAGCCGCAGCCTGGTGAAGGAGCTGGGCGTCAACCTGACGACAATCGACAACACTGGCGGCTTCCTGTTCGGCATGGCGCGCGGACGGGGGACCGGAGCGCTCACCTATGATGCGGGCGCAGGAACGTGGACGCTGAATCAAAGCTCTGGGTCGACGACGATCGGCGGCGTCGCTTCACTATTCGGGCTGGACGTCGGCGCAGCGATCGACGCGCTTGAACAAGATGGCCTCGTCTCCCTCCTTGCAGAACCGAACCTGACGGCCCTTTCGGGCGAAACAGCCAGCTTCCTTGCGGGCGGTGAGTTCCCGATCGCCGTGAGCGATGGCAACGGCGGTATCAGCGTCGAATTCAAGGAATATGGCGTGGGCATTGCCTTCACGCCGACCGTACTCGACGGGGGGAGGATCAGTCTGCGCGTTCGTCCGGAAGTCTCCGAACTTTCCGAAGCCGGTGCGATCCGCCTCGACAATATCTCGATCCCGGCACTGACCACGCGCAGAGCCGAGACCTCGATCGAGCTCGGCTCTGGCCAGAGTTTCATGATCGCCGGGCTCCTGCGCAATCGCGTGGGCACCACCCAGGAAAAAACGCCGCTGCTCGGCAATCTGCCGATCCTTGGCGCACTGTTCAAATCGGATCGCTTCGCGCGCGACGAATCGGAACTCGTGATCGTGGTGACGCCCTATCTCGTGAAGCCGACCAACACCCGCCTTACGCTGCCAACGGACGGCCTTGCTGTTCCGAACGATGCGGAGCGCTGGCTGCTGGGCAAAACATTCAAGGGCGCCAAGGCGCCGGTCGCCGAAGCGAAGACAGCCGGACCGCCCACGGTCGCCGGCTCGGCCGCGCCCGGCTTCTCGAACAATTGATGGAGAGCGGCACCATGACCATGAAGACCATCACGATGCGCCGCCTCGCAGCGGGCACCCTTCTCGCCGCATCTCTCGCGCTCGGCGCCTGCGGCGGCACCGCTCCCAATCCGGGGATGGCGTCAGCGAAGGCTCCGGTCGTCGCGCAGACAATCCTCGTCCACGATCTCGGCTATGCCGGTGCGGACGGGCTTTCCAGCGACCAGCGCAAGTCGCTTGCGGAGTGGTTCGAGGGCATCGGAATTCGCTACGGCGACCGCGTCAGCGTCGACGACAGCGGCAGCGGCTCGGGTGCTCGCCGTGCGGCGATCGCATCGGTGCTGGCCGGATACGGGCTGCTTCTGAACGATCAGGTGCCGGTCACGGTCGGTGCGGGCAACGCCGGCGCACGCGTTGTCGTGATGCGCGCGACCGCCAGCGTCCCGGGTTGTCCGGATTGGTCGCGTCCGTCGCAGCTCGAATTCGAAGCTTCGACGATGAGCAACTACGGCTGCGCCAGCGAGAGCAACCTCGCCGCGATGGTGGTCGACGCGAACGACCTCGTGTCGGGCAAGCCTTACATTGGCACCGACGCCCTCACCACCGTGAAGGCGATCGAAATCTACCGGAGCAAGGCCGGCGCAGGCACCAACAAGGTGAAGAGCACCGTCGGCCAGGCCGGCAGCAATTAAACGAGGGGATGCAGGTATGAACGCGCCTTGGAATCCGAAAACCGGCGTCGGTGCACGCGACGCCTTCAACGCTTTCGTCTGCGACGACGAAACCGCTGATGCCGTCAAGGTCGTGGCAGCCGAACTCGGCTGGGCTGTCGAGAAGGTCAACAAAGGTGGCCTTCGCAACGCCGTGCAGACGCTCTCGGTCTCGTCGAGCCCGATGGTGCTGCTCGTCGATCTGTCGGAGTCGGGCGATCCGCTGAACGACATCAACGCGCTTGCCGAAGTCTGCGAGCCGGGGACGATCGTGATCGCGGTCGGCATGATCAACGACGTGAAACTCTACCGCGATCTCGTCGCGAGCGGCCTGCAGGATTATCTGCTGAAGCCGCTTTCCTCCGACGCGATGCGCGAAGCGTTCATGCACGCGCAGGTCACGCTGCAAGGTCCGAAGCATGTGGAGGTCGATGCCAGCGCCCATCCGCGCACGACGATTGCGGTGATCGGCACCCGCGGCGGCGTCGGCGCATCCACCGTGGCAAGCTCGCTCGCCTGGCTCTCGGCGGAGAGCCAGGGCCGCTCCACGGCGCTTCTCGATCTTGATGTCCAGTTCGGCACGGGGGCGCTTTCGTTCGACCTCGAACCGGGCCGCGGCCTTACGGACGCGCTCGAGAACCCGAGCCGCATCGACGGTCTCTTCATCGAGCGTGCGATGGTGCGCGTGGGCGACAAGCTCGCCGTGCTTTCCGCTGAAGCGCCGATCAGCCAGCCGCTGATCGCCGACGGCAGTGCGCTGTTCCAGCTTCAGGAAGAAATGCGCAATGCCTTCGAAACGGTGATCGTGGACCTGCCGCGCACCGTTGCCGTGCAGCACCCGCACCTGCTCAGCGACGTCAACCATGTCGTCGTGGTGACCGAACAGACGCTGGCCTCGACGCGCGATGCGATCCGCCTGCTCGGTTTCCTGAAAGCAAACGCACCGCACGCCCGGGTCACGATGGTCGCCAATCGCGTCGGCACGAATCCGCCGCCCGAAGTCGCGCGCAAGGATTTCGAAGCATCGATCGAACGCAAGATCGACATCGTCATTCCGCTCGACGTCAAGCAGGCCGTCGGCGCCGCGAAGCAGGGGCGTGCCCTCGCTGCGGTCGCGACCGGCAAGGTCGGCAGCGCCCTTCAAACGCTCGCCGTCCAGCTTGCCGGTGAAATCGCTGCCGAGGTCGAAGCGAAGACGTTGATGAGCAAGGTTCGGAGCCTGTTGCCCAACAAGGGCGCCGCCAAGGCTTCGGGTAAAAAGTAATGCTTTCCGGCTGGGCAACCGGCCGGGCCGCACTGCGTAAAACGGGGTAAGGTATGCAGCCCAAGGGGTTCGGAAAACGAAGCGGCGCAGGACTGCAGGTTGTTGGCGACGGGTTCGGGCAGAGCCCCGCCGCCAGCACCGGCAGGCGGCCGCTTGTTGCCGATTCCGGGGATTTTGGCCTTTCGAAGCCTGTTGAAGCGCCGCGCGGGCGCAGCACCGAAAACTGCGTGTGGGAATTGCACGCGATCCTCTCGCCGCAGCTTTCCGAACTGTTTCCGCCCGCGAAGACCCGCACGCGCCGCCGCGGCGAACTCGCCGCCCAGATGGAAGACACCATCAAACGTCTCGCCGACATCCAGGGCATGACGATCGATGATGGGCAGGTGCGCGACACCGTCACCGTTCTTCTCAACGAACTCATCAATCTCGTCGGCGGCCTGAAGCCGTCCGCCAGCGCGGAAACGGCCGAGCGGAGTGCGCGCGCCGCGAGTGCGAGCACCCAGAGCGTGCTTGCCGCCAAGGAGCGCGTCCACCCCATTCTGATGGAGCGGATCGACGCGAGCGTCATCGCCGATCTCTCACGCGGCGAACTCGCCGAGCAGATTTCCGACGTCATCTCCGAAATTCTCGTTCAGGAGAAGATTGGCCTCAACCAGCGCGAGCAGCGCGATCTCGTCACGCTGCTCCTCAACGACATGCTCGGCCTCGGGCCGCTTGAACCGCTGCTCAACGACGACGAAGTCAGCGAAATCATGGTCAATGGACCGAACGTCGTCTACGCCGAACGCAAGGGCAAGCTCGCGCAGACCGACGTCAAGTTCCGCGACGACGCGCATCTCCTCAACATCGCGCAGCGCATCGTCAGCGCCGTCGGCCGCCGCGTCGACGAGACCTCGCCGATCTGCGACGCGCGCCTTCTTGATGGCAGCCGCGTCAACGTCGTCATCCCGCCGCTCGCCATCGATGGCACCTCGATCTCGATTCGTAAATTCTCGAAGATCAAGTTGACGCTCGATCGCATGATGGAAGGCGGATCGATGTCGCCGGCCATGTGCAAGTTCCTCAACATCGCCGGCCGCTGCCGTCTCAACATCCTGATCTCTGGGGGCACGGGCTCCGGCAAGACGACGATGCTGAACGCGATTTCGCGCAACATCGATCCGGGCGAACGCATCGTCACGATTGAGGACGCAGCCGAGCTGCAATTGCAGCAGCCGCACGTCGTGCGCCTGGAAACGCGCCCCGCGAACCTCGAAGGCAACGGACAGGTCACGATGCGCGACCTCGTGAAGAACGCGCTGCGTATGCGTCCCGATCGCATCATCCTCGGCGAGGTTCGCGGACCCGAAGCGTTTGATCTGCTCGCCGCCATGAACACGGGTCACGACGGCTCGTTCGGCACGCTGCACGCGAACCGCCCGCGCGAGGCGCTGACGCGTCTTGAAAACATGATCAACATGGCCGGGCTCAATCTCAGCCCGAACGCCATCCGCCAGCAGATTTCCGACGCGCTGAACCTCGTCGTGCAGATCAGCCGTATGCGCGACGGCGGCCGCCGCATCACGCACATCTCGGAAGTGGTCGGCATGGAAGGCGACGTCATCACCATGCAGGACCTGTTCCTCTACCGCTACAACGGCGAGGATGAGACCGGGAAGCTGAAGGGTGAATACATCAGCACGGGCCTGCGCCCGAATTGCTACGAACGCGCGGAATACTTCGGCCTTGGCCGCGCCTTGATGGAGTGCATGGGATGAGCCGTGACCTGATGATCGCCGTGATCTTCGGCTGTGTCTTTGTGGCGCTGGCGCTGATCATTCTGATGAGCGGCGATGGCAATGCGAAGCGCGGCGCGAAGCGGCTGGAGCAGCTCCGCGAGCGGCATTCGTCCTCACGCGAAGTGCTTGCGCAGGTGCAGATGCGCCGCATCCTCGCCTCGCGTGAGAGCAGGCTCGACAACATGTTCCAGGGCCTGATCCCGAACCGCGCGCTGCTTCGCCAGCGTCTGGATCGCACGGGCAAGTCCTGGTCGCTTGGGCAGTATGCGGTCGCGAGCCTCGCCATTCTCGCGCTCACTTTCATCGCCATCTCGAGCACCGGCGCGCCGATGGCGCTCGCCGCGCTGGCAGGTTTATTCTTCGGCTTGTTCCTGCCGCACATGGTGGTCAGCTTCTTCATCAAGAAGCGCATCAAGAATTTCAACGACCGCTTCCCGGACGCGATCGATCTTCTCGTACGCGGTCTCCGGTCGGGTCTGCCGATCTCCGAATCGATCGGTGTCGTCGGCAAGGAAATCCTGGATCCGGTCGGATACGAATTCCGCCAGGTCTCCGACAAGATCCGCATCGGCCGTACGATGGAGCAGGCGCTGCAGGAAACCGCGAACCGCCTGACAACGCCCGAATTCCAGTTTTTCGTCATCACGCTGTCGATCCAGCGCGAGACCGGTGGCAACCTTGCCGAAACGCTGAACAATCTTGCCGAAGTGCTGCGCAAGCGCGCGCAGATGAAGCTGAAGATCCGGGCGATGTCGTCTGAATCGAAAGCGTCGGCCTATATCGTCGGCTCACTGCCGTTCATTGTGTTCACGCTCGTGTACATGATGAACCCCTCCTATCTGAATCCGTTCTTCGTCGATCCGCGCCTGATGGTGGCGGGCATCGGCGGCCTTATCTGGATGTCAATCGGCGCCTTTATCATGGCCAAGATGGTGAGCTTCGAAATCTGATGGAAGAGAAAACCCTTCTTCTCGGCATGACCGGGACCGATCTCGCCACGCTGCTCGCAGCACTCGGTGTCTTCGCCATGATGGTTGCGGTCTGGTCGGTGGCGACCGTCCGCGATCCGATGCGCGGCCGCGTGAAAGCGCTTCAGGACCGCCGCGAACAGCTGAAGGCGGGCATCGTCGCGCCGCGGCGGCGCTCCAGCCTTGCGGCGAAGACTGAAGCCACCGATTTCATGCGCGGCATCCTCAAGAAGATGTCGGTGATGCAGGACGAGCAGACGAAGCTCGCCGAAACCAAGCTCGTGCAGGCCGGCATCCGCTCCAAGGACGCGGTCGTCGTGTTCATGTTCGGTCGCCTGATCGCGCCCTTCGCGCTCGGTGCCATCGCCGCGTTCTATATCTACGGTCTCGGCATGTTCCCGGATTACGCCTCCTCGACGAAGGCGATGATCGTGGGTGGCGCACTGCTCATTGGCTACAAGGCGCCCGACATCTATGTGAAGAATCTCATCACGAAGCGTTCGGATGCGATCCGCAAGGGCCTTCCCGATGCGCTCGACCTGCTCGTGATCTGCGCCGAGGCCGGTCTTACCGTCGATGCCGCGTTCAACCGCGTCGCGAAGGAACTTGGCAACGGCTATCCCGAACTCGCGGACGAATTCGCGCTCACCGCGATCGAGCTCGGCTTCCTCACCGATCGCCGCCAGGCCTTCGAGAACCTTGCCAATCGCGTTGATCTCGAAGCGCTGCGCGGCGTCGTGACGACGATGATTCAGACCGAGAAATACGGCACGCCGCTCGCCTCGTCCCTGCGCGTGCTCTCGGCGGAATTCCGCAACGAGCGCATGATGCGCGCCGAGGAAAAGGCTGCGCGGCTTCCGGCAATCATGACCGTGCCGCTCATCCTGTTCATCTTGCCAGTGCTGTTCGTCGTGATCCTCGGGCCGGCGGCCTGCGCGATCGCCGATAACTTCACGAGCTGATCCGGGTTCAGGTGCGGGCGTTCGTTTCGACGACGCCCGCCGCCACCAGCGCCGCGATCTCGTCCGCCGAAAGCCCGGCGGCGCGCAACACATCAATGCTGTCCGCGCCAAGTTCCGGCGGCGCCTTCGCATAGTCAGGCGGCGTCTTCGAAAAGCGCATCGGCTGCGCCATCGTCCGCACAGTGCCCGCAAGCGGGTGCGCCTGCTCGATCACGAGTCCCCGCGCCTTTGTCTGTTCCTCAGCGAAGGCCTGCGCGAGATCGTTGAGCGGCCCGGCAGGAACCCCCGCCGCATCGAGTGCCGCAAGCCAGCGCTCTGCGGGCTCTCGCAGCAGCACGGCCTCGATCTCCCCGACCAGCGCCTCGCGATTGGCAACGCGGGCCGGGGAAGAGGCATAGCGCTCATCCTCGCCCCATTCGGGCCGCCCCAGCGCCTTCGCGAACGCCCGGAACTGGCCGTTGTTGCCCACAGCGACCGCAATGCGGCGCGTCGCCGTGGGGAAATCCTGATAGGGCACGATGTTGGGATGTGCATTCCCCATCGGGCGCGGCACCTTGCCCGAGACGAGATAGTTCATCGCCTGGTTCGCCATCCAGCCGAGCGTGGTGTCGAACAGCGCCATATCGATGTGCTGGCCCTCTCCGGTCGCGTCGCGGTGGCGGATCGCGGCAAGGATGGCGATCGTCGCGTAGAGCCCCGTCGTGATGTCGGCAATGGCGACGCCCGCCTTGGTCGGCTGGCCACCGGCAGCACCGGTGATGCTCATCAGCCCGGCCATCGCCTGAATGACAAAGTCGTAGCCCGGCCGCTCGGCATTCGGCCCGTCCTGCCCGAAGCCGGTGACAGAGCAATAGACGATGTCGGGCTTCACGGCGGCGAGCCCCGCATAGTCGAGACCGTAACGCGCGAGCCCGCCCGCCTTGAAGTTCTCGACGACCACGTCCGCACTTTCGGCGAGCTTTCGCACGATTGCCGCGCCGCGCGGATCGGCGATATCGATGGCAAGGCTCTTCTTGTTACGGTTCGCCGCGAGATAGTATGCGGCGTCGCCCGCGGTTCCGTCCTCGCCCGCGATGAACGGCGGCCCCCAGCTTCGCGTATCGTCGCCCGCGCCCGGCCGCTCCACCTTCACCACCTCGGCGCCAAGGTCACCGAGAATCTGTGTCGCCCACGGCCCCGCGAGCACGCGCGAAAGATCGAGAATCTTGAGGCCCGAAAGCGGTCCCATCGACATTGTCTCCTTGGATTCGGCGGCGACCGCGCTATCAGTTCGGAAGGGCGACGCCAAGCAAGGACAGGATCATGGCCATCGACATCACCGCGCTGCTGACATTCGGCCTGCCCGGCCTTGTCATCGGTCTCGCGCTCGGCTGGGCACTATTCCGCGGCACGGCAAAGCTGGAGCTGCTGCAGGCCCAACACGATCAGGCAGCATCCCGGCTGGCAAGCGCCGGCGCGGAGATCGCGCGGCTGGAAAAGGACCTCGCCTCCGCCCGCGATCAGGTGAAACCGCTTGCCGACGAGGTCGACCGGCTGCGCCGCGAAAAGGCCGCGCGCAAGGCTGAAAGCGCGGGCACCCCGCCGCCCGCCGACAGTGCGCCAAGCACGGCGCCGCTCCCCGGAATCGGCTGGAAACCGGGCCGCAAGCTGCCGACTTTCCTCGAAGCACCGATCGGCCCGACCGACGATCTCTCGCTCTTGAAAGGTGTCGGCCCGCGCCTCGCCGCGCGGCTTCGCGAGATCGGCATTTTCTATTTCGCGCAGATCGCGGACTGGAGCCCCGAAGAGGTGAAGCTCGTCGACGCGAAGCTCGACAACTTCCGCGGCCGCATCGAAAAGGACCATCTGATCGAGCAGGCGAAGCTGCTCGCGAGCGGCCGTCTCACCGAATACGAAGCCCGTTTCGGCAAGCTCGGCAGCGAGTGATGCGCACCGCCCTGATCGCCCTTCTCACCACCCTCGCGGCGTGCGGCAGCGCCCCCGAATCCGCGCCCGCAGAGAAGACTGCGGCGGCAACGCCGCAGCCTGCCGCCGAACCCGCCGTGCCATTGCCGCCACCGCCGCGCTACGTAGGGCGCTGGGCGGAAAGCGCCGACCAGTGCACCGAGGGCTGGTGGCGTTTCTGGAACGACGAACTGCTCACCAAGGCCGACCTGCGCTGCGACATCCTTCCACCCGATGCGGCGAGCGCCGACGAGAAGCGCCGCATGGTCTGCCAGTCTGAAGGCAAGTGGTCGCGCGAGGAATGGGCCCTCGCCTACCCGGCAGCAGACACGATGACGGTGTCGCGCGATGGTGGCGCCCCGATCACCTTGAGGAAATGCTGACCCGATGAAACTGTGGCACTGCGCGGGTGCGCGCTCCTTCCGGCCGCTCTGGTGTCTGGAGGAGATGGGGCTTGCCTACGACCTCCGCCTGATGGTGTTCCCGCCGCGCTTCACCGAGCCCGATTATCTCGAACTCAATCCCTTCGGCACCGTGCCGACCTTCACCGACGGCGATACGCTGATGACCGAGTCGACCGGCATCTGCCACTACCTCGCGGAGCGTTACGGCCCCACGCCGCTCGCGGTACGGCCCGATGAGCCCGACTACGGCTGCTATCTCAACTGGCTCTACCAGTCCGACTCAACGCTCACCTTCCCGCAGACGCTCGTGCTGCGCTACGGCGTGTTCGAGTCCGAAGAGCGGCGGTTGCCGCAGGCGGTGGAGGACTACCGCATCGTATTCCACGGGCGGCTCAAGAAGC
>ERZ1645185.287-NODE-287-length-21404-cov-6.780833_pt1 | contig 21404 bp, 18 predicted proteins | sample MGYA00575351_ERZ1645185 | MGnify/ENA primary metagenome ERZ1645185 (study PRJEB40838, sample SAMN11284767) | freshwater sediment metagenome | isolation source: river sediment | host: Sediment | place: India: Jana village, Kanpur | collected 2015-12-17 ...
GTTCAATCTTTGTTCTTCAACATGGCCAAAATCGCAGCTTCGGGCCGACTGGGCCGTTCTGCCGTTAATGATCCGAAGGATTCACATCCGCATCGCCGTAGGGGCCGGGATGCTCATCATGGCGCTCAGCTGTTTCATCTCGATCAACCTGACCGCCGAATCGGGCGGCGGCGTCTTTACAGAAAGCCAGTTCCTGCGCGGCATCGGCATGATCCTGACCATGATGTTCCTCAATCAGGCTACCGTAGCCTCTGTGGCCAAGGAAGATGCCGGTGACGCGTCCGGCATCTTTAACGCCGCACGCAACCTCGGCGGCTCGTTCGCCCTCGCCGGGCTCGCATCGTTTCAGGACCAGCGGCTGTGGCATCACAGCAGGCGGATGGAAGAAACGCTCAATGCGAACAGCGGGCGGTTACAGGACTATCTCGATGGCCTCGCTGCATCGCTGGGCAGCCCGCAAGCGGCCCTGCAAACGCTCTCGACCACCATCCAGCGGGAAGCGTTTGTGATGACCTACAACGACGTGTTCTTCGCCATGGGGGCGATCACGCTCGCAACCGTTCCACTGGTGATGTTTCTTCGGGCGCTGCCCAAGAACGTCTCGCTTTCGATGCATTGAGATATTCATGCGCAAGCTGATTTCGCTCCTTTCCCCTGTTGCTCTTCTCGGAGCATGCACCGCCGGTCCCGATTATGCCGGACCGCCTACGGTCAAGACGGTCGGGGCCGATGGCTTTGTGCGCGCCGGTTCCGATGTGGAATCGCAAGCGCCGGTCGCCAGCGACTGGTGGTTGCTACTGGGCGATCCCGTGCTCAATGATCTGGAAGCCCGCGCGCTTGCCGGAAACCCCGGTGTTGCCGCCGCGCGCGCCAGGATCGATCAGGCGCGCGCCTCATTGCGGCAGGAGCGCGCCAACCGGCTTCCGTCGACGGCTGCGCAAGCGACCACGATACAAGCCCGGGTGCCTGGTCTGGACCTCCAGAGCGGCCCGCCGGCCGGAACGCCGGACGGGCCCAGCCAAGATGGTGATCAGGACACGTTGAGCGTCTACAACGTGGGACTGAATGCGAACTGGGAAATAGACTTTGCCGGAGGGCAGATAAGGCGCATCGAAGCCGCCAATGCGCAGGCTGCCGCGAGCGTCGCGAACGCGGAGGATGCGCAGGTCCAGCTCGCAGCCGAAGTCGCGAGAGCTTACGTCGGTCTCCGGGAGGCCCAGGCGCGACTCGATAGTGCCGAGCAGCAGCGCCAATTGCAGCAGCAGACTCTTGAGCTGACTTACCAGAGGTACACGCAAGGCGCTCTTGCCTTGTTTCCCGTCGGCAACGCAAACGCTGAACTCGAACTTTTGGAGTCGCAGATCGCCGAAGCAAACGCGGACGTTGCGGTCCTGAAAGACACTCTCGCGGTTCTCACTGGAGAGGCGCCCGGCAGTCTCGACCAGCTATTGTCGCCAGCTGCGGCCATCCCTCTCCCACCGGCGCGCGTGGCCGTGGGCGACCCTGCCGCGCTGATCGCCCGAAGGCCCGACATTCGCGCCGCCGAGCGGATGCTTGCGGCAGCCAATGCCCGGATCGGAGTGGCCGAAGCGGCTCGATTCCCGAAGCTTTCCTTCATGGGCATTCTTGGCCTTGGAGGCACTCGGCCCGATGACATCTTCGATCTGGGCAACCTCTCGGCAATAGCTTTGCCGCAGTTGCAGTGGAACCTGCTTGATTTCGGGCGTACCGCAGCTTCGATCGACCAGGCCGAAGCCGGGCGGGAAGAGGCGTTGCAGCGTTATCGCGAGATCGTTCTGCGAGCGTTCCAGGACGCGGAGCAGTCGCTCGCCCGATTTGGTCAGCAACGCGCCAACGTTGCTGCTCTCGCGCAAATCAAGCGGCAGGCCGATACGGCCGCCGACCTAAATCAACAGCGATACAAGGCCGGTGCGATCTCCCAAGCGGACCTCAATACCTCGTTTCGGCAACGCCGGCAGGCCGAAGCGGACTTGAACCGGTCTATCGCCGCCATGACCAACAGCTGGATAGCGATTCAGAAATCGCTGGGTCTCGGATGGAGGGAGTTGGTAACGACGCAGGCTGTTGCGGATCGCGAAAGTTACTGAACTTTTCTACGATCTGGCTCGTTGTTCAAAAAAATTCATTACTGGTGAGGCCGCGAAGGACCCCTGCTTTGCGGTCATTCATAGAAATCTCGAATCACTCGATTAGGTCGTGAACTCATAAATGCAATTAGCGGACGGTCTTTCGGGCCATCCGGCAGAGAGGTGAGGTAATCTGCGATTGCGCTAGCGGTTGCCGTAGTGGCGTCGGGGTATACGACCGATACCCATATGATCGGATGCTATTCCGATAAGGTAAGTTGCCGCTTCGTCTTTCGAGCTACCGCGACAGAACTTGCTGACGACCTGTAACATATGCCCGTCATATTCGTCGGTACCTCCTTCGCCGCACGAGCCGTTCTCATCCGCAAGACCGATCGGATCCCAAAGCTTCCAAACCGATTTCGCGCAAGAGGGAGATCTGTATTTTGGGGTAGATCGTCATGCCGGGACCATAACATCGTAATCGGCAATCGACCAATCACCCTTCCCATTTCGACCGTTTGCTGATTCGGCGGCGGCATGAGCCGATATGATCTGACGGACTTCGAATGGCGCGTGATCGAGCCACTGCTACCCAACAAGTCAAGAGGCGTGCCGCGTGTCGATGAACGTCGCGTGCTGAACGGTATCTTCTGGGTGCTGCGGTCGTGAGCGCCGTGGCGCGACCTGCCCGAGCGCTGCGGCCCGCGCACTACCTGCTACAACCGCTTCGTGCGTTGGCGAAAAGCCGGTGCGTGGGACCGGATGATAGAAGCCATCACCGTTGCCCACGACGGCGACATCCAGATGATCGACAGCACATCCGTCCGGACGCACCAGCAGGCTGCGACGGCAGAAAGGGGATCGAGATCATTGTCTCGGTCGCACCCGAGGCGGGCTCAAAGACCAAAATCCACGCGGTCGTCGAAGAGCAAGGCCTTCCGATCCGACCGAGCCTGAGCGCCGCGCAGAGCCATGACGGCCAAGCTGCCTGCTCGATCATGTGGGTGCCTGAACAATAGTGCTGGCGGACAAGGCATACGATGCTGACCGCATCCGGGCATCTCTCCGCGAGAGGGCGCGTTCGCCAATATCCCGCCCAAGGCCAACCGCCACTCAAAACCGTACTTTAGCACTTGGCTGTACTTCAAAGCGGCTTGGCTTCGAGTTTATGAGTCATCGTGTAATTGCGGCTGCTTCCCTCGGACCTTGGTTGAGGCGCACACTTCTGGTTGTCGAATCCTGAAGGAAGGAAGCAGCCATGAAGCACTATGCCGGATTGGACTTGTCGATGGAATCCACGCAGGTCTGCATCGTTGATGACAATGGTCGGAAGGTCGTGTCGGAGAAAGTGGAAAGCTCTCCGGAGGCGATCGCCATGATGCTGGAGCGATATGGTCCAATCGAGCGGGCGGTGATCGAAACGGGCCGCATGTCGCCGGCGATTTGCCTTGGTCTGCGTGAACTGGGTGTCCCGGTGGTGTGCATCGATGCCCGCCAGGCGCACCAGAGCCTCAAAGCAATGAAGGCGAACAAGACCGACCCTCACGATGCCGCCGGCCTAGCACAGTTGGCGCGCACCGGCTTCTACAAGGAGGTGCATGTGAAATCTCCGGCAGCGCATGGCGTTCGCAGCGTGATCACCGCACGCAGCCATCTGGTGGAAGCGCGTGTCCGGCTCGACAACACGATCCGCGGTCTCTGCGCCACGTTCGGCTATCGGCCCGGCGCAGGTCAAGGGAAGGCCTTCCTCGAACGGATCATGCAAGCGGCACACATCCCGGGCCTTGGCGACGCCATCGCATCCTTGCTGTCCGTGCGCGCAGAACTGGTCGAGCAAATCAAGGAAATGGACCGCCGCCTGCGTGTCATCGCCAGCCAGTCACAGGCTTGCGAGATCCTGATGACCATCCCAGGCGTCGGCGTGCAGACATCGGCCGCCTTCGCCGCTGCAGTCGATGAAGCCGGACGCTTCCGACAATCACGCAATGCCGGCGCCTACTTCGGCCTTGTGCCCCGCCGCCATCAGTCGGGCGAACTAGACTGGACAGGCAGGATCACCAAACAGGGCGATGGGACCGTGCGCAAGCTGCTCTACGAAGCTGCCAACTCGATCCTCACCCGGAGCCGTGAGACCTTCGCCCTGAAAACATGGGCCATGAAGATCGCCAAGCGTCGCGGCTTGAAGAAAGCCCGTGTCGCACTCGCCCGTCGGCTCGCGGTCATCATGCATGCCATGCTGCGCGATGGCACTTTGTTCCAAGCGTGAGGTAGGGTAGAACCTGTTTGCCAGCGGTGAAGCGTCAAAGCGATCCGAGGGCGGTGTCCCGCGAGGGAACGCAGGGACGAACGATCTGCGAAGGTAGTCAGATGGGCTGCAAAGCCCGCTTCGAGTCAATGCAACGTTCGCCTCTGTGAGACCCGATATAGCACGACCAGGCTTCGGCCGGGCCAGTGCGGACAGATCCATGAAACCCTCAAGGGATCGGCACCGCCAAGCTCTGCAATTACAGATCTACGGCCTAGAATCGTTCCTACTCGGCAGGAACCGCTATCGCATCCTTCATCCGCCGGGTTTTGTCCTTGCCAGGGTTGCCGCTTTAGCAGCCGCCCTTTGACTCTCCGCACACGGCGTTGACGAATCAGGCCGGTTTCTGGCTGGTCGTCTCATATCCCAGCATTGCATAATGTGCAAATATTATCCCTATAGGCCATTTGCCGCGACCGGAACAGCGGTCGCCACTCGGTCTGGAATGAGGCCCGTTCGGAGGCATCAAACCGCACGCGACTGAAGCGCGTGTTAGCCACCGGCGCCATGGTTGGGTCCATGCGCATTTCCGCATCGTCGGCGGCGAGAATTGCCCTCTCGGCGGATTCCACGGCCTTCGGCGATCGCGACGACTTCCTACACCAGTCCGCTTCCGCGGCGACAAGGCACGCATGGGCGTCGATCATCAGCGCCTTGCGATCCAACTGAGAACTCCAACCATGGCTGGCAATTTCAGCGATGTTCGGCAGCCGATATCAAATCGGATATACCAGATACCGTGGCAGAACGGACGTATCGAGTTCGGCCCGTCTGGACAGCAGCTTCAACGCACCGGCTTTTTCCAAACGGATGGTATCGAGATATTGACCCGCAGCCAAAACCTGGGTGATGCCGCTATCGGTGGGCGTCATGAAAACCGAGAAATTCGATCGCATCGAGATAGTAGAGGCATCGACGCGTTGATACGCGACGCGCTGGACGAAGTGACGGGTGCGATAGTCCTGGAACGTACCGACCCAGATATCGTTCACGAAAGTGACGCGATCCTCGAGCCTGGATCGGCAATCGTCGTACATGAATCCCAGGGCGAGACCATTTTCCGAATTTTCGGCGGAACGGCAGATGTAGGAAGCCTCGTCTTCCTCGGCATAGTTGGCGAGCCAGCCCTCCATGTCCTTGCCGTCAAGCGCGCTGGAGTCCGCCAGCAGAAGGGCGTAGAGCGCGGCCTCAAGCGCAGTGTCGGTCTGCGTCATGCCTCGGCCCTCTCGAAACCCATCACCGACCGGTAATACTCCCAGCGGGGAAGATTGCCGCTCTCGTCGTTCTGGAGGAACTCCGACTCCAGCTTCGACTGGTCGTGCACGCCCTTCTGGAAAATCGCATTGCCGGGCGTGTGGTTGCCAATATGAATGCGATGGAAGATCGATGCGTCCTCCATGCTGATCAGGCCGCAGGGTCCCAGCAGGTTGGAGCTTTGCCGCAGACGATGGAGGACCATGTCCTCATCATCGTCCTGGTGCGCGAAATAGGCGTAGTGGACTTCCACCGTCTCTTCGTCGATCGGTGTCGCGAAGCGCAGGTTGATCACATCGAGATGCTTGGTCGAGACGAAGGTCGGGAAAAGCATAACAATACGCGAGCCGACCGCTGGGTCCTGCCCCTTGAAGGCGATCAGCGAATCGTCCTTGAGTACCGTCGGACCACTGACTACCGACAACGCCGATTCGAAACAGACGTGGCCATGTTTCGTCGCGGCGAACTGGCGTCCCTTGCCGCCTTGCCAATTGAGCATCTTGAATGCCTGGTGGAGCAATGGCGCATGGTAGCCATCATTGTCGGTATAGGACTTCCAGTTGCTGTCGTAGCGCACCTTCTGATAGCCCAGCAGCTTGAGCCTGCCGTCCCCGCCGAGAAGTTCGCGCAAGGTGTTCTGCGAATCGCCGAGGAATTCCGCCAACGTTTCGGTTTCCGCCGAAAGGGTCACGAAAATAAGGCCGTAGAAACTGTCGAACCGGGGCTGCGCCAAGGGATAGTCGGACTTGTCAAAGCCGGGCAGGAAATCGCGATGGTTGGGGCAACCGACCAGGTCGCCCTTCGCATCGAACAGCCATCGGTGATAGGGGCATTCGAATTCGGTCTTGTTCCCCATCACCGCGGTTTCGAGCTGGTTGCCGCGATGCGAACAGGCGTTGTAAAACACCCGTACCAGCCCTTCAATATCGCGGGCAATCAGCAGCGGGACGCCAGCCAACCGGAAGGTTTTGAAATCGCCTGGATTGGGCAATTCGCTTTCATGCGCGACCGGGTGCCATTCCTGCCCGAAGAAGATGCGCTTGATCTCCTCCGCGTAGATGTCCTTGCGGGTGAACGCCGCCTTCGGAACTTCGTTGAAATTCTTGGGCCAGGTCAAGCCGGTCTCGGTCATCGCGATCCTCCTAGGCAGCAGCCACAAGTGCTTCGGCTTCGAGCGCCTTGCCCAGTTCGGCCCACATCTGACCGGACTTGCGCGCGCCGGCCAGATAAGGCTCCGGACAGAGATGGTAGGGCGGACGTACCGGCCCCGCCTTCATCCAGCCACCGGCGTCCATCCGGGCCTTTTCGAGCGCAATATTGTAGGTCGAGAATTCCTTGAAACTGCCGTTCGGGAACAAGGGTGCCGCAGTCGGGCCGAGGCGGCCCATGAACGCCTTGGCCGCGCTCCAGTCGCCGCTTGCGCGAGCCTGGACGACCAGGTCGCGCAGGGTCGTGGTCACCAGCGGGTGGCAGACCGCCCCGCTCGACCAGAAGGCATCGACCGAATCATCCATCCGCGCCGCTCCGTAATAGTCGAAGTCGATCGGCAGCAGCTTGATCCGGCCCCGGATCGCGGCCAGGTCGGGCAAGAGGTTGGCGACGCCGATATATTTGGCGGTCACGACCTGAGGAATTTCAGCCACCTGGGCCCAGAACGGACGCGGGAAATCGAATTTGAAGGCTTCCGGGTTCGCGTAGATCGCGATGTTCATTTCCGGCACGGCCTCGGCAACGTCCTTGTAGAACTGGACAGCGACGTCGAGGCTCGGCGCGCACCACATCGGCACGCCGAGCATTGTACCGTCGGCACCCAGTTCAAGCGCCTGGCGAGTCAGCGCCACCGTATCGCGGGTGTTGATGCAGGTCGTGCCGACGAAGACCGGAACCCGGCCGGCCGCCGCGTCGACCAGCGCACGCATGAAATCCAGCTTTTCGTCATGGGTCATGGTCGCGGCTTCGCCCAGCGTTCCCATGCTCAGGATGCCGTCGATCCCGGCATCGATCAGCCCGTTGACCACGCGAGCGGTTTCATCGAGATCGACGGTCTTGGTCGCACGCCAGTCCGAAGCGTTATCCTTGGACGGGGTCGGAATGATTGCCCAAGCGCCCTTGACATCGACGGCGCTCAACAACGGCTTGGCCATGACTCATACTCTCCCAATGGAAATTGCCCGCCTCGAGCGGGATGTTCTCCATTGTGTAATGCTTTTCCTTATGTCACTTCAAGTCCTAATATCGGGCTCTTGCGGTTAATGGCAGGAATTGCCGAAGTTCGAACAGGTCTCGTTTCGCCGGGACGAACGACGGGGAGAATGTGGACGTGACTTTGCTGAATCGATTCCATGACAAGGTGGCCGTGGTCACGGGTGGAGCGCAAGGTATTGGCTTGGCGACCGCAAGGCGCCTGGCCGAGGAAGGCGCCAGCGTGGTCATCGCCGACCGCGCAGCGGAGGCGGCCGAGGCTTCGGCCGCACAGCTCCAGGCGGAAGGCAGCAATGCCCTGGCAGTCGCGGTGGACCTGGAACACTGCGAAGGCGCTGTTGAACTGTATCAGACGGTCATTGACCGATTCGGGCGAATCGACGTCGCCGTTCACAACGTCGGCGGCACAATCTGGGCCAAGCCCTACTGGGACTACACCCCGCAGGAAATCACCGCGGAAATCAACCGGTCGCTGTGGCCGACACTGTGGTGCTGCCACGCGGTTCTGCCCCACATGCTGGCGGCAGGGCGCGGGGCGATCGTCAACATCGGCTCGGTTGCGACACGCGGCGTCAACCGCGTGCCTTACGCCGCTGCCAAGGGCGGGGTCGCTGCGCTGACCGCTGCGCTTTCGCTTGAACTCGAAGCCAGCGGCATCCGCGTCAACTGCGTCGCGCCGGGCGGGGTCAACGTGACCAGAGTCACCCCGCGCAATCCGGCTGCGCCCACCGACGCGGATCGCCTGGGGTTCGGCCAAGTGATGGAGCAGACGCTGCGCGATACGCCGATGGCCCGCTTTGGCGAGCCCGAAGAACTGGCCGCGGCGATCTGCTTTTTCGCCTCCGACGATGCGTCCTATGTCACAGGCCAGACGCTGTACGTGGCTGGGGGCGGCATCGGCTGACCGCGCCGCCGGAAATCAGCCCGCCTGCTTGAGCAGACCCCGCCAGGATACACCGACGTCGGCCAGGCTTGCGGCGCTGGCGCGGGCTCGCCTTTCGACGAGCCGCTTGCCCACCCCCATGTCGGGCGCGCGGTTTACAGTCAGCACGCCTTCGATTGCCTCGCCGGCCAGGAAGAAGGCGACGAAGGTGTTGCTGTCCATCTCGCCGCGAATTGCGATATCGGCTTCTACGGGAATTTGCCCGCAGAACTGGATGTTGAGATCGAACTGATCGCTCCAGTACCACATCGGCTTGCAGTAGGAGACCTCCTGCCCCAGCATCGCCAGGGCGCCCGCCTGCGCCTGGTCGGCAGCGTTCTGGTAGGTTTCCTGCCTGAACCGTCCGCCGAAAAACCCGTCCTGCTCGGCCACGTCGCCCGCCGCGAATACCGCCGGGTTGCTGGTCTGGCATCGACGGTCGACGATGATCCCGTTGTTGACCTCGATCCCGGCATCGCGGGCCAGCGAGGTGGCCGGCACGATCCCCACCCCCACGATCACGGCATCACGGTGCCATCGTCCGCCTCGACCGCGCTGACACGGTTGTCGCCAAACCTGAAGCCGGTCACGCCGCAGTTGAAATGGGTCGCCACTCCCCGCTTGCGATGCTCCCCGCCGCCCTCGCCGGATGGATACCATAGGCCGACAGCTGCTTCAAATGATCCGCTAGGCCAAACAATCCCGCCTGACGCATCCCCGCCTCCTGTCAGGCGCAATGAATCACGCTGATGCCGCTTTGGCGAAGGGGCTTTTGGATGCGCCCACCTCGCTGAATCGATGTGGCCTTCGTCCTTCGAAATGCATACCGGCCCGTGGCACCATTAGGCCGCCATGAGAGGCCTGACACACGACCGATAGAAGCGCCAAGCCCAGGAAAGTCAGAAAATCCCCTTGCAAAACCGGGGGCATCCACCCCATCACTTCAAAGTCCCGTTTGCGATGTCATTCGAGCACGAATAATAGGTCCTTTGCGTCGATCGCTTGGCCCGCGCGGACCAGTAATTCGCCGATCACACAATCGCGTGGTGCGAGAATGGCGGTTTCCATTTTCATGGCTTCTAGTGTCATCATCAGTTCGCCGGCCATTACCTCTTGCCCCTGGCGGACAACCAGAGCACTGACTAGGCCCGGCATGGGCGCAGCGATCTGGTTCTCGTCGGCAGGATTGGCAACTCGCCGACGGGTTTGAATCTGCCCATGCCGACGATCGTCCATGGTGATAATGCGGGGCTGGCCGTTCAGTTCGAAGAAGACCCGAACGGTGCCATCCTCCTCGACCTCGCCGATGGCGGTCAGACGAATGATGAGTGTCTTGCCGGCCTCGATGGTGACATTGACCTCATCACCCGGCCGCATGCCGTAGAAGTATACGGGCGTTGGAAGCGCGGAAATCGGGCCGAACCGTCGCGTCGTATCGCAGAACGACGCGAAGACTTTCGGGTACATCAGATAGCTTGCGAATTCCTGGTCGCTCAGAGTCTTACGACATTCGGCCGCCGCACGATCACGAGTTACATCTAGGTCGAGTTCGCCAAGCAAACTTCCCGGGCGCACTGTGCTTGCCTGCTCGGTGCCCAGCACGCGTGCCTGTATGTCTTTCGGCCAACCTCCTTGCGGCTGTCCCAAGTCACCGCGAAGCATCTCCACTACGGAAGCCGGGAAAGCTATTTTGCGGCTCGCATCCAGCACGTCCCCCGGAGTGAGATCCTGCGCGACCATCATCAGGGCCATGTCGCCCACAACCTTTGATGACGGCGTGACCTTGACGATATCCCCGAATAGCTTGTTGGCATCGTGGTAAGCGCGGGCCACTTCGTGCCAGCGGGTATCGAGGCCAAGGCTGCGCGCCTGTTCCTTGAGATTGGTGAACTGGCCTCCAGGCATTTCGTGCAGATAGACTTCCGACGCACCGCTCCTCAAATCGCTTTCGAAGGCTGCATATTGGGTGCGGACCGCTTCCCAATAGAAGCTCAGCGAACGGATCGCCGCCGGATCGATGCCGGTATCGCGGCTCGAATGACGCAGCGCTTCGACGATGGCGCCGAGACAGGGTTGTGACGTACTGCCGGACATGGCGTCCATGGCGGCATCCACGCTATCGGCACCAGCATCGATCGCCGCCAGGATCGTTGCGGCAGCTGCTCCGGACGTGTCGTGCGTATGGAGGGCGATCGGCAGGTCGGTGACGTCTCGGAGGACCTTGAACAGCGCCGAAGCGGCGGCAGGCTTGAGCAACCCGGCCATGTCCTTTACAGCGAGCATCTGGCAGCCGGAACGTTCGAGTTGCTTCGCTAGGTCGACATAATAGGCGAGGTCGTATTTGGCGCGATCAGGGTCAAGAATGTCGCCAGTATAGCAGAGCGCGCCTTGAGCGACCTTGCCGCTCTCAATGACGGCGTCGATCGCGACCCGCATGTTCTCGACCCAGTTCAGGCAGTCGAACACGCGGAAGATATCGATGCCCCGTGCAGCTTCCTTGATGAACAAGCGCACCACGTTGTCTGGATAATTCGTATAGCCGACGCCGTTGGCGCCCCGCAGCAGCATTTGCGTACACAGGTTGGGCGCGCGTTCCCGTATACGTTCAAGGCGTTCCCAAGGATCCTCCCAGAGGAAGCGCATGGCAACGTCGAAGGTCGCCCCGCCCCAACATTCAAGACTGAGTAGTTGTGGTGTCAGCTGCGCGTAGCTTGCCGCCACCTGCACCATGTCGATTCCGCGCATCCGGGTGGCCAGCAACGACTGATGGGCATCACGCATCGTTGTGTCAGTCAGCAGCGCCTGAGGCTGCTCCCTAATCCATTTTGCCAGTCCATCTGCCCCTCGCTGTTCTAGGATTTGCCTAGTTCCTTCCGGTGGTATCCCCGAAACTGGCGGCGCCTTGGCGGGGCGGGCGTGCACTGGCGGACGAGGCAGGTCTTTCATATCCGGGTGCCCGTTGACTGTCACGTCCGCGATGTAGGTCAGCAGCTTGGTTGCACGGTCACGCCGCTTGCCAGGCGAATGAAGTCGGGGCGTGACGTCGATGAACTTTGTCGTGTAGCGGTTGGCGACGAAGTCGGGGTGCGTCAGCACATTCTCGAGGAACGCCAAATTTGTCGCTACGCCGCGAATGCGGTACTCACGTAGCGCACGTGTCATCCGGGCAACGACTTCGCCCGGCGTCGGTGCCCAAACTGTGACCTTCTCAAGCAACGGATCGTAGTGGCGCGTGACCACCGCGCCCGAATAGGCGGTGCCACCGTCTACGCGCACACCATAGCCAAACGCCCCGCGGTAGGTGGTGATCCGGCCGTAGTCCGGAATGAAGTTGTTAGCCGGATCTTCGGTGGTGATGCGGCACTGCAGGGCATGACCGGACAGACTGATTTCGCCTTGCGGCGGCACGCCGGTTTCGTCAGGTTCGCCAAGCCGCCCACCCTCAGCGATCCTGATCTGCGCTTTCACGATGTCGATGCCGGTCACCATTTCGGTGACGGTGTGCTCGACCTGGATACGAGGATTAACCTCGATGAAGTAGAAAGCCCCATCGCTCTCATCCATCAGGAATTCAACGGTGCCGGCCCCCACGTAGCCAGTTGCAGCGCCGATCTTGAGCGCTGCTGCGCAGAAGGCCTGCCGAGCTTCAGCGTCCAGGTACGGAGCCGGTGCCCGTTCGATGACCTTCTGATTGCGACGCTGGATCGAGCAATCCCGCTCGTACAGATGGAACAAGTTGCCTCGGCTGTCGCCCAGCAGCTGCACTTCAACGTGCCGCGCGTGGCGAATGAGCTTTTCAAGATAGACCTCGTCGCGACCAAAGGCGGCCTTGGCCTCCCGCTTGCCTGAACGCACGGCTTCGATGAGACCCGCTTCGTCCTCGATAGGACGCATCCCCCGTCCGCCACCGCCCCAGCTCGCCTTGAGCATGAGAGGATAGCCGATGCTCGCGGCGATCTGCCTGATTTCAACTTCGTCGTCGGGCAGCGGATCGGACGCGGGGACGACCGGAACGCCTGCCTCGATGGCAATCCGGCGCGCGCAAACCTTGTCACCAAGCTGTCGCATGGTCTGCGGGGCCGGGCCGATGAATGTCAGTCCGGCTGCGGCACATGCTTCGGCGAAATCCGGGTTTTCGGATAGGAAGCCGTAACCTGGGTGGATTGCATCGACATTCGCCTGCTTGGCGACCTCGATGATCCTCGCCACGTCGAGATATGCCGCGATCGGACCAATACTGTCGCCGAGATGATAGGCTTCGTCAGCCTTGAACCGATGAAGTGAGAGCTTGTCTTCCTCGGCATAGATCGCGACCGTCTGGATGCCGAGTTCGGCGGCGGCCCTGAATATGCGGATGGCAATTTCACTTCTGTTGGCGACAAGAATCCGCCTGATCTGGATTTTAGACAATTGAGGACACCATCTCTATCGCTTGAAAAGACTTCTGTGGATGGCTCCCGCGTTGCAAGCACAAAATTGAAAATCTGGCAGTTGGTCGGGTGCAGACTTCTGTCCGGCCTGTTTGTGCAGTCGTCAGAAAGACTGCTGGCCCTGATGGTATCCGCGAACTGGGTCCCACACTGCTTTGCAGGCTATAGCGCCTTCGTCATTTGCTGGGTTGTCCCGGTTCCCGGTCTGACCGGTTCGCCATCATCTCGCTTTGCTCTCACAACTCCTTGAGCTGATCTGCTCAGCTAACTCATCATTCTATGCAGCTAGCGCTGGCACGTGACGCTCCTTGTAGACCTCGCCACGCACCATGACTGCCCAGGCGATCCGGGCTGTCTTGTTCGCCATTGCGACGGTCACCACTCGCATCGGTTTTCGCGCCATCAGCGCGAGGAGGCGTGGATCTACCGCTTGGGGCTTGTTCTTCGCTCGTCGCACCATCGATGTCATGCCTACTACCAGCAATTTGCGAAGATATTTGTCGCCCATCTTGGTGATGCGTCCAAGCCGTTCCTTACCGCCGCTCGAGCTCTGCAGAGGCGTCAGGCCCAGCCAGGCGGCGAACTGGCGACCAGAGCGAAACTGGCGCGGATCGGTAACCGATGCTGCTATCGCCGTTGCTCCGATAGGGCCGATGCCCGGTATTGTCAGGAGACGAGTTGCGAGGTCACTCCTGCGTTGCCACGCGAGTAAGTCGCGCTCGATTTCTCGAAGCTGGGCATGAGCGTCCAGCGCTTGCTGCGAAAGCCGAGCGACGACCTTTACGGCGTCGGACGGTACGTCTGGTGCCTCTCCTCCGACGATCGCGCGTGCCATCTCAAGTGCGCGATGAAGGCCCTGTGGGATCTCGATGCCGAACTCGGCTAAAATGCCGCGCATCATGTTGACCAACTGCGTGCGCTGCTTGACGAGCAAATCTCGACTGCGGTGCATTGACAACGCCGCCTGCTGCTCTGGCGATTTGATCGGTACGAACCGCATTGTCGGCCGCGTCACCGCCTCGCAAATCGCCTCCGCATCGGCCGCGTCTGTCTTGCCGCGCTTTACATACGGTTTGACGTAAGCCGGCGGCATAAGGCGAACATCATGCCCGAGCTTGATCAGTTCACGTGCCCAGTGATGGGACGTGCCGCACGCCTCAATACCCACTAGACAGGGCGGCAGCTTCGAGAAAAATGTCAGCACCTGTGCTCGACGCAACGCCTTGCGAACGACGGTCTTGCCCGCCGCATCAACGCCGTGAACCTGGAAAACGCTCTTGGCCAAATCGAGGCCGATCGTCATAATCTCCATCTGGGTGGCTCCCATCTGCTCGTGATTGCCTGATAGCCTTCACATCTTGGCACCTAGATGCCGTGAGCGGGAGCCATCCAACCCATCTGCTTTGTGGCTTCGCTCAGCAAGGACTTCGACCCCGACGCAATAAACGAGAGCGAAGCAAGGCTCAGAATCGCAACGATCGCCAGACGCTGTTCGCCTCCGGCGGAGGAAGCGGCTGAACGAAGGGAACTGCCGGTCAGCCCGCCTGCTTGAGCAAGTCCCGCAAGGAAACATTGGCGTCTGCCAGGCTTGCGGCGCTGGCGCGGGCTCGCCTTTCGACGAGCCGCTTGCCCACCCCCATGTCGGGCGCGCGGTTTACAGTCAGCACGCCTTCGATTGCCTCGCCGGCCAGGAAGAAGGCGACGAAGGTGTTGCTGTCCATCTCGCCGCGAATTGCGATATCGGCTTCTACGGGAATTTGCCCGCAGAACTGGATGTTGAGATCGAACTGATCGCTCCAGTACCACATCGGCTTGCAGTAGGAGACCTCCTGCCCCAGCATCGCCAGGGCGCCCGCCTGCGCCTGGTCGGCAGCGTTCTGGTAGGTTTCCTGCCTGAACCGTCCGCCGAAAAACCCGTCCTGCTCGGCCACGTCGCCCGCCGCGAATACCGCCGGGTTGCTGGTCTGGCATCGACGGTCGACGATGATCCCGTTGTTGACCTCGATCCCGGCATCGCGGGCCAGCGAGGTGGCCGGCACGATCCCCACCCCCACGATCACGGCATCGCACGGAATCACGGTGCCATCGTCTGCCACGACCGCGCTGACACGGTTGCCGGCAAACCTGAAGCCGGTCACGCCGCAGTTGAAATGGGTCGCTACTCCCCGCCTGCGATGCTCCTCGCCCAGCCATTGCCCAAAGCGCCGGCCGAGCGCTCTTTCCATCGGCACTGGCATCGGCTCGACGACGGTGACCTTGCAGCCGAGTTTTACCGCACTGGCGGCGACTTCGGCGCCGATTACGCCCATGCCGACGATCACGATGCTGGCACCTTCGCGCAGGTCGAGCGCCATGCGGGTCGCATCGTCTCGTGTGCGCAGATAATGGACGTTCTCGCAATCGGCCCCGGCAAGGTTGAGCTTGCGGGCGTGACCGCCCGTGGCGAGCAGGATCCGGTCCGCCTGAACCAGCTCGCCCCCTGACAGGCGGACCCCGCCGCTCGCAAGGTCGATTGCTTCGGCTCGGGTGCCCAGGCGCATGTCGATACGGTTATCGTCGTACCAGGCCTCGTCCTGCAGGAAGAAATTGTCCGGAACATTTGCCGGTTCCCACAGCACTTCCTTGGAGAGCGGCGGCCGTTCATAAGGACGCCACGGTTCTTCGCCGATCAAGGTGATCCGCCCGTCGAACCCTGCCTGCCGCAGGGCTTCGACTGCGCGCCCACCGGCCAGGTTTGCACCAACTATCGCAATCGAGCGCACTTAGTTCTCTCCCAAATTTCTGTTTGCCACGTCAGGGCTGTTCAGGGCAGCCGCGGTGACTGTCTATCGTTGCATATTATACAACTCGTTGCAAGTGATGGATGATGAGGCACTCTCTACCGCCCGATCTTTTCCAGGCGCGATGCAGGTTGCCGGCGAGTCATGCCAAGGTCTCGAGCTACCTGCGCGACATTGCCCTGTGCAGCCTCAAGCGCTGCTTCGACGATCGTGCATTCAAATGTTTCCAGCCCTTCCCCGTTCTGTCGCAACAGTCCGACCAAGTGACTGATCGACTGATCCTGTTCTTTACCGACCTCGGCGCCCGACACCCGTCCATCGTTGGTCAAGGCCAGGTCGGCCCTGATGCACACGCGACCCGAGCCGAGGAACAGGTGCCAAAGGTCGATCGCCTCGCCATCGTTCACCAGCAAAATCGCACGTTCAACCATCGTTCGATTTCCCTGACATTGCCCCCTCGTGGTCCTCATATCGCCCTCTCTCTCGTATCCGCACTCCTGCTTGACCCGGAGAACCTTGCTCTGAGCCAGCGGGGACAGCATCGAGATTTCATCAAGGAACAGTGTGCCGCCATGCGCCAACTCGAACCGTCCCGCTCGGCCCGCCAGAGTCAGAGCCTTTATCATACTCAAATTATGTGTAGAGCGGTCGGCCATTCTGGCGCTCGTGATCGGGCGCGCTGGCAAAGATCGCGTTGGTCAGACCGCGCGACCCCCAACCGACAGTTGCACCCGAATGGGGATTTTTCTCTCTGATTACCCCCTTGCAACTTAGTCTAGGCCGCATCCCTTTTCGGGGATGCCGCGACTTCCATTTTACGCCATTCATGGCCAAGCAAGTGCGCAGAGCCAGACCGAAGTCGATCGGGCAAGCCCAGCTCTCAGTTATCGACCAGGATCATCTTTCGCACCATGTCCTGAACATCCACTTTTGCCTTGTTGTCCAGCAGCACGGCAACCCGGTTGATAGTTGCGATCACCGAGGTGTACTGGCCATGCGCATAATAGGCATCGATCGGGTAGACGACTGTCTTGTCGACCGGCGCCCGCTGGTAGCTGAGCTGGCCGATGCCATAGATCGCAAGCCCGCCTGCTTCGGCATGGCCCATCATGCGTTCGGCCCGATCCCGAGTGATATCGCCGCCGAATTCGACCAGTTCCGGCGGTGCAATCGTTGGTCCCACATGGGTTGGCTTCCACCGCGCGGCGCCGATCACACCCGCCACGTTCAGCAGTTCCTTGAACTCGAATTTTTCGGCCATGGTTCTCGATCCTCCACATTCGGATACAGGGTGTCGTTCCTGCGGTGTTTGCCGTCTGGCCGAACCGGCGGATCAGGCGTCGGGACGCTTGCCGATGCCGACGCCGCCGTCGCTGAGCAGAACCGTTCCGGTCATGTATGCGGAATCGCGGCGCGAAGCCAAAAGCGCGTAGAGACCTGCATGATCGTCCGGCTCGGCGATCCGCGCCAGTGGCGTCATGCCCGCGATCATTCCGTCCAGGCCAGGCATCTCCTCCATCTTGGTTTCGGAAAACCCGCCAGTCTTGGTGCCGCTGAGCGGAGTTCGGGTGCCGCCCGGCGCGACGCCATTGACCCTGATATCGGGTGTCAGTTCCCAGGCCAGCTGCCGGATCAGGCCAAGCACCGCGTGCTTCGATGCGACATACAGCGTCCCGCCGCCGCCAGTGTAGTAGCTCGACGTCGAGGCGGTAAAGACGATGCTGCCTTTGGTTTTCCTCAGTTCGGGGAGAGCGGCGCGCGCACCGAAGAAATACCCCTTCAGGTTGACGTCAAAGATTTCGTCGAATGTCTTTTCCAGAATCTTGGGATCCTGCTGCTCGAGTGGCACCATGAAATCCCAGATCCCGACATTGCCGACAAAGACATCCAGCTTGCCAAATGCCCCGACAGTCTCGGCAACGGCCCGGGCATTGTCTGCAAAGGAACGGACGTCGCCAGCAACCACGGCAACCTTGTCACCGTGGCGCGAACGCACCAGCTGGGCCTGATCGTCGTCGCGAACGAGCACGCCGACCCTGGCCCCTTCTTCGATGTAGCGGGCGACCACCGCCGCACCAATTCCGGTTGCGCCGCCGGTCAGCAGCGCGACCTGTCCTTCAAGCCTTGCAGACAATGCCTCTCTCCTCTTCAAGCCGATTGTACGGGTTGGACAACCTTACTGGTCGAACATCCCCACGCGCCCTTCCTGCAGATTGACGATAACCGACTTGGTCTGCGTGTAGTGGTTCAGCACCTCATGGCTGAATTCACGGCCGAAACCGCTCTGCTTGTATCCGCCCAGCGGCATGTTGGGCTTGAGGTTGTAGTAACGGTTGACCCACACGGTTCCGGTTTCGAGCTTGCGGGCAATCCGGTGCGCGCGGGAGATGTCCCTGGTCCAGACGCCACCGGCCAGGCCATAGGTCGTATCATTCGCCAGCGCCATCATATCGTCTTCGTCGTTCCAGGTCAGCACGCTGGTGACCGGGCCGAAGATTTCCTCGCGGGCGATACGCATCGAGTTGCTGACGTTGGTGAAGACCGTTGGCTTGATGAAATGCCCGTCGGCGAGGCTTTCGTTGCGACTGCCTCCGGTGAGGACCGTGGCACCTTCCTCGGTAGCCAGCTGAAGATAGCTCTGGACCTTGTCCATCTGCATCTGCGAAGCCTGCGCACCAAGCTGGGTGGCAAAGTCCAGAGGATCGCCCTGGCGGATGCCTTCGAGGGCCACCTTGAACTTGGCGAGGAACTCGTCCTGGATCGATTGGTGCAGGAACAGCCGCGAACCGGCCAGGCAGACCTCACCCTTGTTCAGCACCGTCGACATCGTGGCGCTCTCCACTGCCGCATCGATATCGGCATCCGCGCAAACGATGTGCGCCGACTTGCCGCCCAATTCCAGAGTCTGGGGAATGATGTTCGAGGAAGCATACTGGATGATCCGGCGAGCCGTCGCCACCGAACCGGTGAACGCGACCTTGCGGACATCCTCGTGGGTCACCAGCGCTTCACCGACGTCGGCGCCGTAACCGGTCACGACGTTGATTACGCCCGGGGGCAGAAGGTCGGCCATTTCGACGAAGAATTCGATAACCGAAAGGCAGACGGTTTCCGCGGGCTTGAGCACCACCGTGTTGCCTGAAGCCAGGGCTGGCGCGATCTTGCAGGCCATCATCAGGATCGGGACGTTCCATGGAATGATCTGCGCGCAAACGCCCAGCGGCTCGCGGTGGACGATGCCGATCGCATCGGGATAGTCCAGCGTCTGGCCGTGTAGGCCATAGGCTGCGCCGGCGAACACTTCGAATTGGCTTATAGCCTGCGGCATGTCAAAGTACATCGATTCGCGGATCGGCTTGCCGTTGTTCAGAGTTTCGAGCGTTGCGTAATGTTGGTGGCGCGCCTTGAGCCGACGGGCGACCTCGATCAGGATTTCCTGGCGCTCGGCGGGCGAGCTTTCCGACCACTTCGGGAAGGCGGCCTTGGCCGCCGCGACCGCGCGCTGAATGTCCTTGGCGTTGCCCGCCTGGATCTTGGTGAGCACCGCCCCGGTCGCCGGATTGATCAGGTCGATCGTCTTGCCGCTGTCACCCGAAACCCATTCACCGCCAATGAAGTGGCCGTATTCCGGCTTGATGCCGTATTCGTTTTCCGCGCTTTTCAGTTGAGTAGCCATCTTAAAACTCCTTCCAATCTTATTCCACTGCAATGACCAGATCTTCGGCCGGGAACAGACGGCAAGCCAAGGCATAACCTGCCTGGCGATCGCTATCCGACACCTTCGCCGCACTCATCTTGCCGGTCCGGTAATCGCCTTCGACTACCCTCACCCGGCAAATTCCGCATCCGCCGCCCCGGCAACCAACCCCGATATCGCCGGCACCACAACGTTCCATTGCGAGGAGGACCCGCTCGTCCCCGCCGCAGGTGAACTCGCCGCCGCCGACCACGCGGATTTGATAGAGGCCGGTCACGGTCCTAGCCTTGTCCAGCCGCCTTCGCGGCCGCTTTGGCAGCGAAGGTCTCTCCACCCACCGCGAAATGGCCCGGCGGCATCTCGCGCAGGATGATGCGAACCGATTCGCGCGGCGCACCGATCGCTTCGATGGCGGCAGCGGTCAAAGCCTGGATCAACCGCTCCTTGTCGTCGGAAGTCCTCCCTTCGAGCAAGTTGACCTCGATGATCGGCATTCAGGCCTCCACCTGGAACATGACCGAACCCAGCCCCTGGACGGTCGTGCGCACCGTTTGACCAGGTGCCAGATTGGGCGCGGCGGTGATCCCGCCCGCCATCACGATGTCTCCGGCCGAAATCTCCTCACCAGCTTCGGAAACAAGCCTGGCTGCCGCGACCAGCGAGCGCAGGGGGTGGCCGAGAATCGCGGCGGTCGAGCCGATTTGCTTCACTTCCCCGTCGATTTCGAGGTAAACGCCGAGGTTCGAGAAATCCAGCGCGGGATCGTTCCAGGAACCGATCACCAGCCCGGACGACGAGGTATTGTCGGCGATGACATCGGACAACGCGAACTTGAAGTTCTCATAGCGGCTGTCGATGATTTCCATGGCTGGGGCAATCGCCTCGACCGCCGCCAGCGCGGCCGCCGCCGTCACTTTGCCGGCCAGCGTCGCCTTCATCAGGAAGGCGACTTCAGGCTCGACCCGCGGATGGACAAAACGCGCCCGCGACATGGCCGTGCCCTCCTCGATCAGCATGGCATCGGTCAATCGCCCCCAGGCGACCTCGTCGACCCCGACCTGCAGCATCTTGGCGCGGCTCGTCAGCCCCATCTTGACCCCGATGCGGCGTTCGCCCCGCGCCAGCCGCCGATCGACCGACAGCTGCTGGACCCGGTAGGCATCCGCGACGCTCAGGTCGGGATCGGTATGGGTGAGCTGCGGTGTGGCACGCGCGTGCAAAGCGGCGCTGTCGAGGATTTCGGCGTATCGCTCAAGTTTGTCCATTGCCTTGGGCCTATGCTGCACGTGCGGAAACAAGATCGAGCGCGACATCGACGATCATGTCTTCCTGCCCCCCGACCATCCGGCGCTTGCCCAGTTCGATCAGGATTTCGCGCGTATCCAGCCCATACTGTTCGGCGGCCTTTTCCGCGTGACGCAGGAAGCTCGAATAGACCCCGGCATAGCCCAGGCTCAGCGTTTCGCGATCCACCCGCACCGGGCGATCCTGCAGGGGGCGCACCAGATCTTCGGCGGCGTCCATCAGCAGGTTGACGTCGCAGCCGTGGTTCCAGCCCTTGCGGTCGGCAGCGGCGATGAACACTTCCAGCGGCGCATTGCCCGCGCCCGCGCCCATGCCGGTCAGGCTGGCGTCGATCCGCACCGCGCCGCACTGCGCCGCGACGATCGAGTTGGCGACGCCGAGCGAGAGGTTATGGTGCGCGTGCATCCCGCGCTGGGTTT
>ERZ1645185.288-NODE-288-length-21321-cov-4.696088_pt1 | contig 21321 bp, 4 predicted proteins | sample MGYA00575351_ERZ1645185 | MGnify/ENA primary metagenome ERZ1645185 (study PRJEB40838, sample SAMN11284767) | freshwater sediment metagenome | isolation source: river sediment | host: Sediment | place: India: Jana village, Kanpur | collected 2015-12-17 ...
GTGACCGATGCCAAGGACATGCAGACCGACTTGAAAAACGTCGTGTTTTATTGGGAAGAGAAGGTGAGTGAGACATCGTTTATTCCCCATGAATTGAAACACCTCCCGGTAAAGCGCGGCACCGCCACGGTCAACATCAAGTTCGACGGGGTGAAGCACATCGAGGTGACGCCGGGCGCAGACAAGACGCCGCCGTCACTGCACATCACCCTGACCAGCGGCAAGACGGGAGATTTTCCTCTGGCCATCGACGGGAGCTTCAAAGGCGATTCGGACTTCGGCCAGGTCGACCTTCCGGTGCAGGGCGTGAAAAAGCTCGAGTTCAAATAGGCCGGCCCTGTCGCGCCTGAAACACGTCTGTCGCCGCCGGTCCGGAGGATCAGGAGCGCCGTCGCACCACTCATGACTCCTCGTCGCACCACCTACCTGTTGCTCTTCGCGTTGACGGCGATCTTCGTCACGTATGCCGTGAAATGGACCGGCTTGACGCCGGTCCCCGCCTCAGGCGTGTCCGGCACTCCCACCACGGGCACGGCCGTCGTGCTGGCGCCGGTGACGATCGATCGCATTCGGCACACCATCAGAGCGGTCGGCACCTTACGCGCCAACGAAAGTATCCTGATTCGTCCGGAGATCGCTGGACGCATCCGCCAGGTCTGGTTCGAAGAAGGCCAGGCCGTGGGAAAAGACCAGCTGCTGATCGATCTGGATGATTCGGAACTTCAGGCGGAACTCGCTCAGGCCGCGGCGCAACTCAAAGTCAGCCGGCTCACCTATGAACGGCTGAAACAACTCGACTTGGATGGGAAACGGTACGTCACGAAACAGCAACTCGATGAAGCGGCCGGCGCACTCCAGGTGTCCCAGGCCAACCACGCCCTCTATGTCACCCGGTTGGCCAAAACGAAAATTCGCGCCCCGTTTTCCGGTATGACCGGAATCCGTCGGGTCTCCCCCGGCGACTTCGTCGGCTCGGGTCTCGACATCGTGAACCTGGAAGATCTCGCCCAGCTCAAGATCGACTTCAAGGTCCCGGAAACGCTGTTGCGCCATCTGGCGCCGGGGCAGCCCATCGAGTTGACGACGGATGCCTACCCTGGCGAAACCTTCCATGGCGCCGTGTACGTGATCGATCCCCAAGTCGAGATGACCACCCGATCCGTGCAGGTGCGCGCCCGCATCCCCAATCCGCAGCAGCGTCTCCGGCCCGGCATGTTTGCCCAGGTTCTCCTCACGTACGGCCAGGAGGAACGTGCGTTGTTGATCCCGGAAGAAGCCGTGGTGCCGAAACAGGAGAAGACCTACGTCTACCTGGCGCGGGAGGGCACCGCTCAACAACGGGAAATCACCCTGGGCACACGCACCAGAGGCTTCGTTCAGGTCCTCAACGGACTCACGGAACAGGATACGGTCATCCGCGTCGGGCATCACAAGCTGCAGGAGGGCGATCCCATCATCGCTTTGACGGAGCCCTCCCGCTGACGCCCCACGGCACACATACATGAAATTGTCCGTCCTCTCCATCGAGCGTCCGGTCCTCGCCACCGTTGCGACGCTCTTGCTGATGCTCTTCGGTCTGCTGTCGTACTCACGACTCCCGATCCGTGAGTATCCCGACTTCACCTTCCCCGTGGTTTCCGTGCTGACCGTGTACCAGAGCGCCGACGCCCAACTGGTCGAAACAGACATCACCTCGGTGCTCGAGGATGCGTTGAGCGGCGTCGAGGGACTGCGAACCTTGCGGTCGACCAGTCGAGAGGGCCTCTCCACCATCAGCCTCGAATTTGCCCTCACGCGCAACCTGGATGCCGCCGCCAACGATGTGCGCGACCGCGTGGCCAGAGTGCAATACCTCTTGCCTCAGGGCATCGAACCGCCGCTGGTCATGAAGGAGGACAGCGAATCGGACGGCATCATGTGGCTCGCGGTGATCAGCGACCGCCACAGCGAATTGGACATCACCGACTTCGCCCAACGTCAGCTGAAGGACCGGCTCGCGCCGCTGCCGGGCGTCTCCAGCGTGGTCCTCGACGGGGAACGCCGTTATGCGATGCGGATCTGGCTGGATCCGGATCGGCTCGCCTCCCGGCTCCTGACGGTACAGGACGTCGAGAACGCCCTCCACACACAAAATGTCTCCATGCCGACCGGTCGCATCGAAAGCACCCAACGGGAATTCAGCGTGCGGATGGGGGGCGGGTTGGAGCGCCCGGAGCAGTTCAATCAGTTGATTTTGGCCTATCGTGACGGCTACCCGGTCCGCCTGCAGGACGTGGGGCTCGCCGAAATCGCCGCAGAAGACGAGAGAAAACTGGTGCGCGTCAACGGCAAGCCGGCCATCGGGCTGGGCATCATGAAACAGTCGAAGGCAAATACACTGGAAACCGCTCGGGCCGTCAAACGCACCCTGCCCTCGTTGGAAGCGCTTCTTCCCGAAGGCATGCAACTCGTCACCGCGTTCGACAGCTCGATCTACATTGAGCGATCGCTGCGCGAAGTCTACCAATCCGTCGCGCTCTCCGTGATCCTCGTCGTCCTGGTCGTGTTCCTGTTCCTGCGGAGCGCCCGTGCCACGCTGATTCCCACCGTGGCGATTCCCGGCTCAATCCTAGGCACCTTCGTCCTGATGCAAGCTACCGGCAGTTCGATCAACACGATCACGTTGCTGGGCTTCGTGTTGGCCATCGGACTCGTCGTGGACGACGCGATCGTCGTGGTCGAAAATGTTTACAGGCACATCGAACAGGGGTTGACGCCCAAGGAAGCCGCCGTCGAAGGGAGCCGGGAAATCGGGTTCGCCGTGATCTCGACCACATTGACGCTCGCGGCAGTCTTCTTTCCGATCATCTTTCTCCCCGGCATTGTCGGCCGGCTGTTTTCGGAGCTCGGCATCGCGGTCGCCGGGTCCGTGCTGCTGTCTGGCTTCATCGCCCTCACCCTCACGCCGGCTATGTGCGCCCGCCTGTTGAGTCGAACCGTCGTGGCCGGCTCGTCGGCAACAGGGTCGGCGTTGGATAGTGCCGCTTGGCTGCAATGGCTCACCGGGCGTTATCGCTCGGCCCTGGAGACGACCTTGACTCGGCCTTCGCTGGTACTGCTCGCGGCCCTTGTCTCCTTGGCTGTGAGCGGCCTGCTCCTCTGGGCCCTCCCGAGCGAACTCGCGCCGCTGGAAGACACGGGCTGGTTCGCCATCCACGTCAACACCCCGGAGGGGTCCACCCTCGACTACACGGACCGTTATACCAAGGACACCGAGACGACGGCCGCGCGCATTCCCGAGATGGATTCCTACTACACCGTCGTCGCGCGGGGCTGGCGCCCCACGCTGGTGACCCGCGCCGTCACCTGGGTCACGCTGAAGGACTGGTCCGATCGCGACCGGTCGCAGCGAAAGATCGTCGACGAGGTAGAACCGGCCCTGTCGGCCATCCCCGGCGCGAGCGTCTTCGCGCTCAACCCTCCGCCCTTCAATCAGGAGGACAGTAAGACGCCGGTCCAACTGGTGGTTCGCGGTCCGACCTATGACGTGCTGGACAAGATCATGACGCAGGTCCGCCATGACACGGTGAACCATCCGGCGTTGGTGAACATCGAGAGCGACCTCGACCTCAACAAGCCCGAGCTGCGAGTCGACATCCGCCGTGACAAAGCGGCAGACCTCGGCATTCCGGTGGAGACCATCGGACGGACCTTGGAGGTGTTCCTCGGTGGACGGAAAGCCTCCATGTTCATGCGTGAAGGGAAGGAATATCCCGTCATCATCCAGATGCGGCCCCAGCATCGCGGCACCAAATCGGACATCGACCGCCTGCACGTTCGCGGGACGCAGGGGGATTTGATCCCTCTCAGCAACCTCGTCTCATTGAGCGAAACCGTCGCCCCCAAACAGCTCAACCACTATGAAAAACTGCGCGCCGCCACGATCAGCGCCGGGGTTGGTCCCGGCTCCACCCTCAGCCATTCGGTGGAGTCATTGGAACAGATCATCCGCACCCATCTCCCCCCCGGTGCCAGCATCAGTTACGCAGGCGAAACCAAAGAGTTCAAGGAGTCGTCCGGCAACCTCCACTTCACTTTTGTGCTGGCCCTGCTGGTCGTCTATCTCATTCTGGCGGCGCAGTTCGAGAGCTTCCGCCATCCGATCACCGTCCTCGTGTCGGTGCCGCCGGCCCTGGCCGGTGCCTTGCTGGCCCTGCTGCTGTTCCGAGGGACGTTGAACATCTACAGCGAAATCGGCTTGATGATCCTGATCGGGCTGGTCACGAAAAACGCCATCCTCATTGTCGAGTTTGCCAATCAACTGCGGCAGGACGGCCGTCCGACCCAGGTGGCCATCGTCGAAGCCGCAGCCCTGCGACTTCGGCCCATCATCATGACGACGATGTCCACCATCCTGGCCGCTCTCCCCTTGGCCTTGGCCGCCGGTGCCGGCGCCGCAGGCCGGTGGCACATCGGCCTCGTCGTCATCAACGGTCTCGTGCTCTCGACGCTCCTCACCCTGTTTCTGGTACCCATGATCTATACGATGTTGACTGAGACCTGGGCGGCTCGACGTGCCGTAACGACCGGACCCGGTCCCGGCACAGTCCTGCCGAGCCCCACGCATTCCGAGGGGTAGGACACAACAGATCCTATTCCAAGAGGCGAGCGCATGAGGAGAGATGATGCGGGATGGCAGCAAAGACGGCCTGCTCAATCCCGTCTGACTCGAGCAGGCACTCTCTATTGAGAGGCGATCGGTTGCGCTCAGCTCCTCGCGGGCTCAATGGCTGCGAGTGCTTCGCCAATGTGCTGATGGGCGTGGATGCTATGGACTGCATCCATATGGTCCCCGTCCACTGTTTCCACCGAGACTGGTCCTGTCGTATGTTCCGACCATACACCGTAACGCGTGAGGATAACGGCGAGCCTAGTTCCACGTCTCTGTACAGTCACCGAATCCGGCCATGAACCAATAGAGTTCTGACCTCAGCTCCCCACATCGGGCTCGACGGTTCGGCTCGATATCCCTTCTCCACGCAGACAAGCCGTTCGATCCTTCAGGGCGCCTCATTGACGCTGTCGGAATACTCGAAAACAGATGCGGCAATTGACAGGCTTTTTAGTATTCGATCGAGCGTGTCATGGACCTGAGGGTCTCCAAGCAGATGCATGTGATCACTGTTCGCAGTATGAATGTCTACACCTCCCGTCGTATAGACAGCCCAATCCACAGGAGCGCCGCCATACCGGTGTAACGTCTCGTCACACCACCAACCCGTGATTGACGCCATGATGGGCGCGCATCGGATCGCTTCCATAACGGCGCGCGTCCCCTGTGTGATCGCACAGCTACGCACGACGACGTCCATGGGGAGATCTTTCGGTACATATCCACGACATGCCGCCCAACGAATGGCATGATTGAGGCGTTGATGTTCCGGCAGTTCCTGTAACTCCTGCTGCAGCCTGTGCAACTCCCCTGCATCCAAGGCGAGGATCTCCCGTTGGTGTTCTTCGGGGAGACACAACAAATACGGACTGAGACTTTCAAGCGCCTCATCATCTTTGGCTCGCATCTGGACATGAGTATCCATGATGCCTAAAAATTCTACGATTCGCCCACATCTTTCCAAAGTCTGAGCAGTCGCAAGGGCAATGACTCCACCTTTTGACCAACCAATCAAATGGAACGCGCCCTCGGGTTGGAATTCAATGAGCATGTCGGCATATTCCTCGGCAAACTCGGTCAACGAGAGGCCCTCGCGCCTTAAATCCCAGAAATCGCTCGTATCAATCCCGAACACGGGCTGCTCGAGAGAAAGTGCAGCCGCCAATGGACGATAGGTCAAGACATGGCTGCCGGAAGGATCAAAACAATACAAAGGGGGACGAGTGCCGGAGGGCCGAATCGGAATCAGCCGTGACGCAGTGGTCGGCCTTTGATGATATCGCTCAATAGCACCTGCGAGTTCAACGATGGTGGGACATTCAAAGATGATCCGTAATGGAAGGTCAGCGTGAAACATCTTTCGAAGTCGTGACATGATTTGAGTCGCGAGCAGAGAATGGCCTCCGAGATCAAAGAAGTTATCAGAACGGCCGGCGCGCGGGCAGCCTAACACCTCCATCCAAATATCGGCCAGCAGGGCTTCCGTCGGCGTTTGGGGGGGACCATACGTCGCGCGTGTATTCCCAGCTTCCGGCGCCGGCAATGACTTCCGGTCGACCTTACCATTCGCTGTCAACGGCAACGCGTCGAGCGACACCACCAGCGCCGGTACCATGTAATCCGGCAGGCGAGCGCGCAGAAAGTCTTGAACCGTTCGGGCATCTGGCGCCAGCCCCCCGGCCACGAGATAGGCAGCCAGGCACGGTTCGGCCTGCTTGTCCTCCCATACGGTAACGACGGCATCCTGAATAGCGGGATGCTCCCGCAGTACCGACTCGATTTCTCCGAGTTCGATCCGGAATCCCCGGAGTTTCACTTGGTGGTCCACTCGGCCTAGAAATTCGATCGAGCCGTCCGGCAGCCGCCTGGTTCGATCGCCGGTTCGATAGAGGCGTGATCCTGGTTGAGAGGCATGCGGATTGGGGACGAACCGTTCGGCGGTGCGGTCCGGTTGATTCCAATAGCCACGCGCAACCCCAAGCCCTCCCACATACAGTTCTCCCGCCACGCCGACCGGCACCGGCTGCAATCGCTCGTCGAGGATGTAGGTCTCCATATTGTCGAGAGGGCGACCGATGGGAGCGCTCCGCGCAAGGCGCGGCTCGGCTGAATCGGTCACGGCGGTGGTCGTGGCGCCGACCGTGGTTTCCGTAGGACCATAATGGTTGATGACGCGGCAGGTCGCCTGTTGCCTGACCCGATCGGCCAGATCCCAGGGCAAGGTCTCACCGCCGAAGATGAGATAGGCGCGCGGCCAGACCGCCTCTCCTTCGCTGGTCGCCAACAGAGCCTTGAAATGGGACGGCACGATTTTCAGCACATCGATGGGATGTGTGCTGAGGTATGAGGCAAACGACCGTCCATCGGTTGCGGTTGCATAGTCGATCACATGGAGGCAGCCGCCGGAGGTGAGTGCGGGAAAAATAACCGTGTGGCCCAAATCCGCGCTCAGTGTGGAGACGGTGGCAAACTGCAGCCGTCCGGCCAAGCCCAATCGTCTGGTGACAGCGAACGTATAGTTGGCAAGACTACGATGGGAAACGGCAACCCCTTTCGGCTGGCCGGTCGATCCTGACGTATAGATGACATAGGCGAGTTCGTCCGGCGAGAACGCCAGGTCGAGATCCTCATCCGGTTCGTCTACCACATCCTCAGGAAGATTCAGTATCGCACCATCGAATCGAGGAAGCGGATTTTCCGTGGCTGATCGGGTCAAGAGAATCGTCGCGCCGCTCTGGGCCATCTGCGGAGCCAGTCGCACCGCGGCATGGGCCGGATCGATCGGTACGTAGGCGGCACCGGCTTTCAGGACGCCCAGCATCGCCACGATCATGTCCGCCGAACGATCGATGCAGAGACCGACACGGTCCCCGATGGTCACACCGCGGCGTCTGAGCGCCTGTGCAATCCGATTGGCCTGGCAGTTGAGTGCGTCATAGGACAGGCACTGACTGCCGGCAACCAGGGCCGTGTGCCCGGAATTCTGTTTCGCTTGGGCCTCGATCAGGCTGTGCATCAAAGGCGTGGACTGGCAAGAGTGAGCGGTACGGTTGAGTTCCCGCGTCAGCCTGATCCGTTCCCCTGCCCCGACGATCTCCAACTCATCGATCGCGATGTCGAGCCGATCCGGAAGGCCGCGTAGCAATTCGACGTAGCGATCCGCCAGTACCTCCATCATCTCGCTCGGGATCCGTTCCCGGTCGACGTGCCAGTTCATGGCAAGGCCCGTGGCATCTTCCAAACAAGCCAGGCGCAATTTGAAGGGCTCAGCGCATAGCGACCCCTCCGCCAGCGCGATGAGACCGGCCACCGTCCGGTGAGGCGTAGGGCGACGGCTATACTCAAAGCCGATCGCATCCCTGACCGCCTGCAGTTCTTCGTCCTCCGACCGACCGGCATAATATTGTTGCCAGTCTTCTGCTTGCGCCTGCTGGCGGGACAACAGCGACAGCAGATCTCCAAGCGCCATATTCCCTTCTATCCGGAAAGGAAGCGGAAGCCACCGTTCGAACAGTCCGATCCCCTCGGACAATTCTTCATACGGACGGCCATCGGTTCGCCACCAGCAGGTGACCTCGCGCGACCCGGTCATGCGAGAGAGCAGCGCTGACCAACAGCCATACAACAGTACAGGCAGAGAGACGTGAGCGTCGGCGGCCCGGTCCTGCAACCGCCGGATCGCGGCCGTTGAGAGCGCCCGATGGATCGGCCGCCTCCCGGCATCAGACTCTGTGAGAGAAGGTTCTCGTTCAAACGGCAGGACCACGTGATCAAAACCGGCGCTGCTGCACCGGGACCACCAGGCTCGTCCCTGGACCGCCTCTTCCGCTTCGATCAGCTCATGCTGCCATTCTGAAAACTGTCCATATTGAACCGGGTCGTCCCCTAGATCGCCGAGATCTCCGTCCAGCGCACGGCTCAGTTCGGCCACCATGTTCGACAGCGACTTGGCATCGGCACAGAGACCCGGTATGTCGAGGAGGACCCGCGCATGGGTCTCCGTCCATCGACAGAAGACGGCGCGCACGAGCGGTCCACGTTCCCAATCAGGCGCGTCCCTCCGATGGGCAACCTGCTCCAGCGCTTCTTCGCGTTCGCCGTCCCGGGTGAGATGACGGAGATCGAGCACGTGCCAGTCCACGCCCCCTGCCTCATGGACGACCTGAAACGGCACCTTCATGCCCGGTTGACGGTAAAACGTCGTCCGCAGGCTGTTGTGCCGGGCGATCACCCGTCGAAGCGCCGCCAACACCGCTTCCTCGTCGAATGCGCCGTCCAGCGTGACAACGGCTCGTCCCAGGCTGAGATGCCCCTGCTGCTGCCACAGCCAGAGCCTCTTCTGTTGCGGCGAGAGTCGTAATCCTTCGATCTCGATTTCCTGTTGCATGCCTGCCCCCTACGACGTCATGGAGTGAACGGCGGACTGAGCGATCATGTCGCCCATGGCAACCACGATTTTCCTGGGTCCGACGAAGGGATCTCGGGCATGCGCCACCAGCATATTGTCCAGCATGATGAGGTCCCCCTCCTGCCATGGAAACCGTACCGCTGTCCGCTCGTACAAGGCGCCGATCTCATCGACTACCTCGTCTTCGATCGCTGTGCCGTCACCGTAGTAGACGTTTCGCGGCAGAGAGTCGATACCGAGCATCGACAAGAGGGACTCGCGTACCGCCGGCTCCAAACAGGAGACATGATGTAGCTGGATTTGATTGAAGAACACCGCCTCGCCCGTATCGGGATGCTCGATGATGGCGGGACAGATCTGCTTGGTGCGCAACCCTTCCTTCTCCAACCACTGCCAGACCATGCCGTTCGCGGCGCAGATGGCCTCCACCTCCGCTTTGTCGGTGGTGTGAAAGAAGTCTTGCCAGCTCACATCCACGCCGGGAAGAAAGTTGCGGACATACATCAGTTGTTTGGCGCGCAACCGTTCCCGCAGATCGGCTCGAAGCCCCTTGAGCATCAGACGCCCGTCCACGATCGGGGTCTGACCGCCTTCCTGCGCGGCCTGGAGGCAGAAGAAGAACTGCTTCTGCGGCCACCGATGCATGTGGGAACTCTCGTTGTGGAAGAGAATAGGCTTGTCCGGCGGATAGGGTGTCGATCCATAGATATGGCGGCCGCTCTTCTCCCGTGGCAGATCGCCATATTCGCCGAACAGATTGGGACAAAAGGCTTGTGCAACGGATTCAAAGTCCTGCACCGTCTTGAGCGCGAACCCGCGGAACAACAATGCGCCCGACTGCAGTAGTTCACGCTGCAATCGGCTGCGATGTTCTCCGACCCATCCCGCCAGATCGACGTCTTCCACCGCCGGAGTATAGATCCAGGGCATCGCATGGCCCTCCAGGAGCGGGCGACCGGTCACCAACGTGCGTTGAGCCAAGGCGATCGGTTTCGGCTTGATCGCCTTGAATCGTTGGAGCCGTTGCTCGGTTCGTTGCTGCTGATCCATGGTCTGCGCCTCCTTTGTCCGTTCATCCTCCCATCCCAACGTGTCGATCCCCCGCTCGGGCGAGAGTCCGATCTGCCGCAACAGTCCCAGTAGACGATCCGTCCATCCGGCTATGGTCTCGAACTCGAACAGGTCGCGGCTGAACTTCCAGAGACCCGCGCAACCGTCCTCCGTTTCCTCCATGAAGAGCCCCACGTCGAATCGTGACACCTCATGTTCGAATTCCAGCGACTCGACATCCACACCGGACAACTGCAGGGACGGAGGCGGCACGTTCTGAAGCACGAACAACACCTGCACCAGCGGATTCCTCCCGAGATCCCGCTGCAACTTGAGCGACTCCACGATTTTTTCGAAGGGCACATCTTGATGCGCATAGGCGCCCAAGGCCGTCTCGCGTACCCGCCCCAAGAGCTGAAGAAAGGAGGGATTCCCGCTGAGATCGGTGCGCAGGGGCAGGAGATTGACGAAGAACCCCACGAGCGATTCGGTCTCGGCACGGTTGCGATTGGCGACATCGGTGCCGACCAGGATGTCGCGCTGTTTGGCCAGTTGAGACAACAAGACGTTGAAGGCAGCCAGCAGCGTCATGAACAAGGTGACGCCTTCCCGCCGGCTGATTCGCCGGAGCGGTTCGAGCAACTCTCCCGGTACGTGGAACGCAATTCGCCCGCCCCGATACGTGTACCGCTCAGGCCGCGAGTGATCGGTCGGAAGCGTCAGCTGCGGCGGCGCCGATCCCAATCGTTGCTTCCAGTACCCGATCTCCCGTTCGAGCACGGGACCCTGGAGCCATTGCCGTTGCCACAAGGCAAAGTCGCGGTACTGGATCGGCAGCGGAGGCAGGAGCGCTGCGGAAGCATCGTTCGACGGGACCTGCTCGCCATCCTGCTCCCGTGCCAACCCGTTGTAGAGGGCCGCGACTTCATGGGTCACCACCGCCAACGACCAGGCGTCTGCCGCAATATGATGCACCGTGACAAGCAGGATGTGCGCGTCGTCGCCCACACGGAGGAGGATCGCGCGGATCGGCAGATCGCGATCCAAGTAGAACGGCCGATGCGCTTGGGAGTCGGCCTGCCGTCGGATGGCGGCCGCACGATCCGATTCCGGCAGGGTCGTGAGGTCTTCGATCGGGATCGAGAAGTGATCGACTTCGAGGATGGCCTGGCGCGGTTCGCCGTCCACCGCAGGGAATGTGGTGCGCAAACTTTCATGGCGACGAATCAGTTCGAGGAAGCTGCGTTCGAGCACCGGATGGTTCAGCGTTCCGCCAAGCCGCAGGGCGAACGGCAGATTGTAGGCGCCGCTTTCGGGATCCATCTGGGTCAGGAACCAGAGCCGCTGCTGCGCAAAGGAGAGCGGCATGTCGTCGGTGGTCGGCGTGCGGACGAGCGGTGGGGCCTGCGCACCGGCTCCTTGTGAGACCGCGTGATCGATGGCCGTCGCGAATGTCTCCACCGTGGGATGATCGAACAACGTACGCAACGGCAGTTCGATCCGAAAGGTGGCGCGCACACGGGACATGACTTGGGTCGCCAACAGCGAATGGCCGCCGAGTTCAAAAAATTGATCCCGTCGCCCGATACGTTCCAGCCCGAGGATGTCGGACCAGATTCCTGCGACGAGATCCTGCGTGGGCGTGACCGCCGGCTCGAAATCGTCGGCCACACGGTCGGCATCCGGTTGGGGCAGCGCCTTGCGGTCGATTTTTCCGTTCGGCGTCAGCGGCAAGGCCGGAAGCACCACAAACGTCGCCGGCACCATATACTCCGGCAGCGTTCGGCGCAGGAACGACCGCAGCCGATCGGCGCTCAACGAAGCCGTTGTCGCCACATAGGCCGCCAACTGCTTGTGTCCCGGTTGCAGATCGGCGACGACGACCACACAGTGCTCCACTCCGGGATGCTGGGCCAGCCGCGCCTCGATCTCGCCCAACTCGATGCGGAATCCCCGGATTTTGACCTGGTGATCCCGTCGCCCCACAAACTCCAAGACCCCGCCGGGCCGGTAGCGCACAAGATCACCGGTCCGGTAGAGCCGGCTGCCCGGCTCGTCCCCAAACGGATCCGGTACAAACACTTCGGCCGTTCGTGCCGGATCGCCAAGATACCCGCGGCCCACGGCCACACCGCCGATACAGAGTTCACCGGCAACCCCGGACGGCATCACCTCCATCCGGCGATCTACGACATATAGCCGTACGCCCGCAATCGGACTGCCGATCGGCATGCTGGTCTCGGATTCTGGGGGCGCTTCACGGATGCAGGCCATGGCCACATCGTCCGAACATTCGGCTGGGCCGTATGCGTTGAGAAGCGGAATCGTCGGATAGCGCGCAAACCACCGGCGGGACAGGGCCGGCGACAGGGCCTCTCCCGTGGGTAGCAACCAGCGTAGGTGTGGCAGCGCGGGCGGGCTTCCATCGAGCAGTCCAGTCAATAACGACGGGACCACCTCCAGCACCGAGACTCGCCGCGTCGAGACCTCCTCCAGTAGCCGTTGCGGATCTCGGACCACCTCATCGGGAATGATCTGCACCCGAGCCCCGCACAGCAGCGGACTCAGAAACTGCCAGACCGAAATATCGAAACATTGCGACGCGGTCTGCGCAACGACGTCCGAGGGACCGAGGTCCAGCGTCGGAATCTTACTGGTCAGGTGGTTCATCATGCCGCGAGTCTCCACCATCGCGCCCTTAGGAGTACCGGTCGATCCCGACGTGAACATGACATAGGCCAGACGCTGTGGGGCCGCCGGCGGCGGCGGGTTGCCGCCTTCGCATGCCTCTGCGAAATCCTCCATCAACACAAGGTTCGGGCCCGCGCCAGCCGGCACCATGGTCGCAACCACCGCAGCCAAGGCCGCGTGGCGGCTCCCGGGGACCAGGGCCTTCACCGGTGCGGTGGAGAGAATCTGGACCAGCCGCTCGGCGGGATGATGAGGATCCAACGGCAGATAGGCGCCACCGGCCTTCAAGACCCCCACGATCATCGATAACAACGCCGGCCCACGGTCATCCAACAGCGCGACGATATGGTCCGCTCCCACGCCCCGTTTGCGCAGCCCCTGGGCAATCCGATTGGCCGCGCGATTGAGTTCCTCGTAGGTCAGGCGCTCGTCACCCTGCTGCACCGCGACGGCCGACGGTGTCCGCTCGACTTGCGCTTCGAACAGCGTGGCAAAGTCCCCTGAGACCGTCTCAGCCTGGTCGCATCGGCTCCAGTCCCTGAGCAGGCGACGGCGCTCGTTTCCCTCGAGCATCGGAAGGTCGCGGATGGCCGCATCGGGGGTCGCCGCGATCGATTCGAGCAATCGCTTGAGATGGTCGAGCATACGCGCCACATCGGCATGCTCGAAGAGGCGCCGGTCGTACGAGAGGCGCACGCCCATCGACTCGCCGGGATATCCGACGACGGTCATGGGATAGTTCGTATGCACCCGGTCCTGATCGTACGAAAGGGACCGATCCTCACGCTCTTCGCCGAGCCGCGCATCTTTGGGCGCGTTCTCGAAGACCAGCAGGCTACGGAACAGCGCCTGCCCCGACGGAACTTCGCTCCACTGCTGGATGCGCACCAACGGCGCATATTCGTACTGTCGGATGCGGTAGTTTTCCGCCAGCAGGTGGCGAAGCCAGGACATCACCGGGAGATCGGGCGAGATGGTGAGACGCAGCGGCAGCGTGTTGATGAAGAGGCCCACAATGTCCTCGACGCCCGGCAGGTCGGTCGGTCGTCCTGCGACGGTCACACCGAACAACACCTCTCGTTCACCGCTATATCGCGACAAGAGAATGGCCCAGGCTCCTTGCAGGAAGGTGTTCGGCGTCACATGATGCTGCTGAGCCAAGGTCCGCAGCCGCTCCGACACGGTCGGCGGCAATTCCATGAACACGTCGCTGACGACGGAACCAATGGACGCGCCCTCGGGATCCAGGTGTTCGATCCCCAGCGGGGTCGGCGTGGTGAAGCCGCTCAACTCCTTCCGCCAGAAACGTTCCGCCGCATCCTGGTCTTGCCGTTGCAGCCAGGCGATGTAGTCACGGTACGGGGCTGGCTTGGGCAAGTTCGGCACCAGACCCTGCACGCAGGCATCGTAGTGGGTGAGGAAGTCCATCATCAGCAGCGAAAAGCACCAGTCGTCGGTGAGGATGTGGTGAAAGCTCCGCACGATCGCGTAGCGATCCGCTCCACGCCGTACGAGACGGATGCGCATGAGCGGAGCCCGGTCGAAATCCAGCCCCTCGTTCAATTCCTGCTCCAGCAGCTCCCGCATCCGAGCTTGCTGCTGATCGTCGTCTATTTCCGACCAATCCACATCCTGAATCACGTCCTCCGCCGGGACCCGTCGATGAACGACCTGGAGCGGAGAGGGCAAGTCCTTCCACATGAAGGAAGTGCGGAGCATCGGGTGTCGATCGATGACGCATTGCCAGGCTCGGCCGAAGGCATCCCGATCCAACCGTCCTTCCCAGGCATAAAACTGCTGCATGAGATAGATGCCGGACCCGGGATTCAATAAGGTATGGAACAGCATGCCTTCCTGCATCGGCGACAAGGGGTAACAATCTTCGATCTCCCCCCAGTCCTCGCGCAGCCCTGCCAACTCCGCCGGCGCCAATCCCGTCAGCGGGAAGACCGGCAGGGTCGGCGCGGCGCCCTCCCGAGTTGCGCTCGCCTGAGTATGATTGGCTTCCACGATCGTGGGCTCTCGGCTGGTGTCTCCCGTGTGAGACTGATCGGCTTCAGCCGGCGCCGTCTGTTTCACCAACGCCACGCTTGCCGCGCTCGCTACGGTTTGATGTTCGAACAATTGCTTGGGCGTGAGTGTCACCCCCCCACGGTTCGCGCGTGCGATGACTTGTAGCGTACGGATCGAGTCGCCACCCAACGCGAAGAAATTGTCATGCACGCCGACCCGATCGACCTGCAACACGGTCTGCCAGATTTCCGCCAGGATCTCCTCGGTCCTGTTCCTGGGGGCCACGTAGCCGGGCAAGGCGGTCGCGTCCTGCCGTCCGGGATCTGGAAGAGCGGCCCGGTCGAGCTTGCCGTTAGGGGTCAAAGGAAAGGCGTCCAGACGCACAACGTGCTGCGGCACCATGTAATCCGGAAGGCGCAGCGCGAGCCTGGTGCGCATGCCGGCCGTATCTAATGTCGAGGCACCCGTCACATAGGCAACGAGCTGTTGGGTGCCGTCGGTTTGCTCGCGCACAATCGCAACCGCATCGGAGACATCGGGCTCACGCCGCAGTTCAGTTTCGACGTCGCCAAGTTCGATACGGAACCCGCGAATCTTCACCTGATGGTCGACGCGCCCCAAAAACTCCATGGTCCCGTCAGGCCGCCGTCTGGCGCGGTCGCCCGTTCGATACAGCCTGGCTCCCGCGCGGCCACTGAAGGGATCGGGAATGAATCGCTCTGCCGTCGCCTCCGGTCGGTTGAGATACCCGCGCGTCACTTGTGGTCCGCCGATATAGAGTTCTCCCGGCACACCGACCGGGACGAGTTGACCGTCGCCGTCAAGGACATAGGCCTGGACGGAGGAGAAGGGACGGCCGATCGGAACGGCCGTCTCGATGTGGTCGGCTGAATCCCCGAGCACGTGAACCGACACGCCGATCGTCGTCTCGGTCGGACCATAGTGGTTGACGATGGTGCAGGCTGGTGCCAACCGGCGAATCTGGCGGACGAAGTCGTACCGCAGCGCTTCGCCCCCGAGGATGAGACACCGGGTGGGCAACACCTGCTCGGGATGGGTTGCATGGAGAAGTCCTCGCAGATGGCTCGGGACGATTTTGAGGACTTCCACCTGGCGCTCATGCATGGCAGCGGCCATCGCGTCCGGATCGAAACCGTCCTCCGTCGGGAACAGATGGAGTGTGCGCCCGGAACAGAGCGCGCCGAAGAGGGCGGTGTTGCCGAGGTCGGCGGCCACAGTCGAGACCGCGGCCATGCTGGTCCCGGCTGCCACAGGCGCGAGTCCGAGGATCGCTTGTACGTATGCCGCAACCTGCCGATGTTCCACCGCCACACCCTTGGGGCTACCGGTGGAGCCCGAGGTATAGATCACATACGCCAGGTTCCTCGGGGAGACACCAGCCGGGAATGGCTCGTCACTGCATGTGGCGATGTCCTCCGCGTGGCGATCCAACAGAATCAGACGCGCGGCGCCATCGTCGACACCCCTCGATTGGTCGCTTCGGGTAATGATCAGGCGCGCCTGGCTGTCGGTGACCATCGTCGCCAGCCGCTCACGGGGATAGGTCGGATCCAGCGGCACATAGGCACAGCCGGCTTTCAATATCGCGAGGAGGCCTACGACCAAATCCAATGAACGATCCAGACACAGGCACACTCGCTCCTCCTGCTTCACCCCCTGCGTACGGAGGTATCGCGCCAACCGGATTGCCCGACGGTCAAGCTCTCGATAGGTCACCCGCTCGGTCTTGGTCACGACCGCAGTCGTTTCTGGTTGTGCCTCCACCTGAGCGGCGATCAGGTCATGGATACAAGCCTCCTCCGGCCAGCCGGATTCGGGCATGTCGTTCCACTCCACGAGCTGCCGTTGCTCCCCCTGCGTCGTCAGGGCCATGTTGCCGAGCGACGCATCTGGTGCCTCGACCATCGCGAACAGAAGCCGTTTCAGATGGCCCAGCATGTGTGTGATCGCCGCATGCGCAAAGCGTCGGTGGGCATAACAGACAATGAGGCACAGTTCACGGCCCGGCTCCACCATGAGCGACATCGGATAGTTGTTCCGTCCCTGCGTCAGGGTATACGCACCGCCCGATCGCGCAGCCAACGGCTCGATGACCACGGACGGCGGAGCCCCATCGTCCTCGGGCTCGGGATAACTTTCAAAGACCATGAGGCTCTCGAACAGGGGCGTCCCGTTGGGAACGTCGCTCCACCGTTGGATGTGGCTCAGCGGAGTCCATTCGTATTGTCGCAATGCGGCATTCTGATCCTGCAGGCCGCGCAGCCAATCCGTCAGCTTCTGGTCCGGCCGAATCGCAACACGCACCGGCAGACTGTTGATGAAGAGTCCGACCATTTCGTCCGCACCGGCCAATTCCGGCGTCCGCCCCGACACGGTCGCCCCGAATAACAGGTCTCTCGCGCCGCTGTAGCGATGCAGCAAGAGAGCCCAGGCTCCTTGGAGGACCGTATTGACGGTGACCTTGCTCCGTTTGGCAAAGGCCTGCAGCGCCTCAGTCTGCTCCGATGAGAACCGGAGGATTTGTTCCGCGAACGGCAGGGACTCGGGAGATGACCCCTGCGACGGTGTCTCGATCGGTATCGGCGTGGGCCGATCGAATCCGGCCAACATCCCACGCCAGTAGGTTTCGGCCTGCGCCAGATCCTGGCGATGGACCCAGGAGATGTAGTCGCGGTAGGGCCTGGGCGTTCGAAGCGGAGGATGCTCTCGCTGTGCCAGGGCTTCATACGCCAGCACCACGTCACGGAGCAGGATCGCCATGCTCCACCCATCCAGGAGGATGTGGTGGTGGCTGTTGATCAAGATCCAGTCACGCTCGCCCCTGCGGATCAGATGCAGTCGCATGAGCGGTGGCCGCAGCAAATCGAGGCCGGCGGCGCGATCACGTTCAAGCAGCGACGAGAGCCGCGCTTGGTGCTCCTCCTCCGGAACCCCACGCCAGTCATGCCGCTCGATCGGGAGGCGCACCTGCCGACGGACGACCTGCAACGGCTTCTCCACGCCTTCCCACACGAACGCCGTGCGCAGCACCGCATGGCGCTCCACCGCCGACTGCCAGGCCTGCTCGAACGCGTCGAGACGCAAGTCTCCGGAAAGGCGATAGGCATACTGATAAAAGTACGGATCGTCCGCCGCATCGGCCAAACAGTGAAACAGCAGTCCCTGCTGCAGCGGGGACAGATAGTACATGGCTTCGATCTGTGGTTTATCGCGCATGGCTCCGTTCCATGGTCTCTAGAATGTTGTCGAGGGCATCTTGATCGATCTGTACGTCGGGAAAATCCGACGGGGTATACCCACCTGCGTCCGCCGCGCAACAATGCGCGATCAATTCGCAAAGGCATCGACGGTATGACGCCGCGAGCATCTCGACCGTCGCCCGCATGAATCGCGCACCGCTGTAGGTCCACATCATCGTGAGGCGACCATCCGTCACATCCGCGTTGATCGCGAGCTCGTACGGCATACGGTTCGAAGCACCATGCTCACGCCCGGTGGGTTCAGACGCCAATCCGAACAGACCCTGTTCGGGACCGCCCCGGTCGAGTTGGCCCAGATAGTTGAAGCAGACCTGCGGGGCGGTTTGATGTCGGAGACGTTCGCCCTGCGGCGTATGGGCGAGATACCGCAACAGACCGTATCCCACCCCGCCCGATGGGATGGCACGCACTTGCTCCTTGATGCCTTTCACGATGTCGGCGGTCGAGCCGTCCGGACGTCGCAAGAGAAGCGGAAACATGCTGGTGAACCAGCCGACCGTTCGGGACAAATCGGTGCCCGGAACGACCGACTCCCGGCCGTGGCCTTCGAGGTCCAGCAGGAGGCGATCCTCACCCGTCCACTGGTGAAACGCCTGGACCAAGGCCGTCAACAGGAGATCGTTCACCTGGGTCTTGTAGGCCGCCGGCGCCTGCCGCAACAACGCCTCTGTCTCCTCCCGGCTGAACGAGAGGTGACAGGTCTCCGCGGAAGCCTCGGTTCGTGCTCCCGCCGGGTCATCGAGTGGTATCGACAAGTCCCCGGGCTGGTCCTGCTCGTTCCAGAAAGCCGCCTCCCTCGACAGGGCCCCGGACTTCGCCAGGGCCTGTGCCGCTTCGGTCCACTGTTTGATCGAGGTGGTCTTAGACGGGAAGGCAGTCTGGTGTTCCTCCCCGGCCAGATAGGCCCGCTCAAGGTCTTCCAGCACAATGCGCCACGACACCCCGTCGACGACGAGATGGTGCGCGATCAACAGGAGCCTGCTTGGACGCTCCGGCCCCAGATCGAACAGAATCGCTCGAAACAGCGGACCCCGCTCCAGATGCAGGCTTTGCTGGTACCGTTCGGCCTCGCCGGCGATAGCCTCTGTTGACGCTTCGTCGGACATCTCGCGAAGGTCGATGCACGTGAAGAGTTCTTCGGATGGGACCGCCGCCTCGATCCGCGCCATCGGGCCATTCGAGAGATCGATGCGTATGCGCAGTGCATCGTGCCGCTCCAGCAGCAGGCCAAGCGCCCTCGCCAACCTCGCCCGATCCGGTTGTCCGGAGATCGTCACCATGAGCGATTGATTCCAGTGATGGAGCTCGGACAATTGCTGCTCGAACCACCACAGTTGAGCCGGCGTCATCGGCAGGGGTCCCGACACGAGCCCCTGCTCCGCATGGATCACCGGCGCCGCGACCGACTCCCGAATCACGACCGCCGCAAGCGCTTCGATCGTTTGTTGCTGAAACAGCTGCCGAGGCGTCAATAAGAGGCCGACGTCCTTGGCCTGGGCAATCACCTGGAGCCCGAGAATCGAATCCCCGCCGAGTTCGAAGAAGTTGTCGTGGCGGCCGACCTGCGCGAGACCGAGGACCTGGGCCCAGATGACGGCCAGTCGCTGTTCGGTCTCCGTCTTCGGCGCCGCATAGGCCTGCGTGCGCGGCGCCGCGAGCGCCGGCGCGGGTAAGGCCGCGCGGTCCACCTTGCCGTTCGGGCTCAGCGGGAGTGCGGCGAGCGGAACGAGGAGCGCCGGCACGAGATACTCCGGCAGCGTCTGCGCGAGCGCCGCCTTGAGCGCCGCCGCATCGACGGGGCGGTCCGGGTCCGTCGTGACGTAGCCCACGAGCCGCGCCCCGCCCGGGCCGTCCCGCCGCGCCACCACCACGGCTTCCCGCACCCCCGCCTGCTGCCGCACGGCCGCTTCCACTTCACCCAATTCGATGCGGACGCCCCGGATCTTCACTTGATGGTCCAACCGGCCCAGATACTCGATGGTCCCGTCCGGCCGATACCGCACGAGATCGCCCGTCCGATAGAGCCGCTGCCCGGGCTGCGCACTGAAGGGATCCGGTACGAAGCGCGCGGCCGTCAGGTCCGGCCGCCGATGGTAGCCCCGGCCTACCCCGATCCCGCCGATGTAGCCCTCGCCCGGCACGCCGATCGGGACCGGCTCGCCCTGCGGGTCCAGGATGTAGATCTGAAGATTGGCGATGGGCCGGCCAATCGGCACGATGGCCGCTGGTGGAGTCGGACAGGTCCAGGCCGTCACGTCGATGGCGGCTTCGGTGGGCCCATAGAGGTTGTGCAGCGCCACCCCCGGCAGCCGCTGCTGCACCCGCGGCGGCACCGTCGCCGGCAGGGCTTCGCCGCTGCAGAGGATCTGCCGGAGGCTCCGGCAGCGCTCGACCCCGGGCTGGTCTACGAAGGCCTGCAACATGGGCGGGACAAAGTGCAGGGTGGTGACGCCCGCGGCGATGATCTGCTCGATCAGGCGGGCCGGGTCTTTATGGGCCCCCGGCTCGGCCATGACCAGTTCGGCGCCGACGAGCAACGGCCAGAAGAATTCCCACACGGACACGTCGAAGCTGATCGGGGTTTTCTGCAACACGCGGTCACGGTCCGTCAGCCCATAGGCCTCCTGCATCCACTGGAGCCGGTTGCGTAAGCCCGCGTGGCTGTTGCCGGCGCCTTTCGGCTGCCCGGTGGAACCGGAGGTGTAGAGCACGTAGGCGAGCTGCGCCTCGGCCACCGGCCCCGGCGGGGGCGTGGCCGGCAGGGGGGCCAGGATGGCCCGGTCGCGGTCCAGGCAAAGGGTTGGCCCGGCAGACGCCAAGCGCGCGGCCTGGGCACGGTCCGTCACGAGCAGCGCCGCCTGGCTGTCGTCGAGCATGTAGCGCAGCCGCTCGACGGGGTACGACGGATCGAGCGGCACGAAGGCGGCCCCCGCATACCAGGTCCCGAGCAGGGCGACCACGAGCTCCACCGACCGGTCCAGCGCGACCGCCACGAGGCATTCCGGTCCGACTCTGCGGCGACGGAGGGCCTGGGCAAGTTGGTACGCCTGCCGGAGCAACGCCGCATAGGTCACGGTCGTCGCGCCCGCCCGCACGGCGATGGCCGCCGGTGTCCGCGCCGCTTGCGCCGCAATCTGCGCCGGCACGGCCGTCCGCGCATAGGCCCGCGCCGTCTGGTTCCACCCCCCCACCACCTGCCCCCGCTCCGCTTCGTCCATCAGGGGAAG
>ERZ1645185.289-NODE-289-length-21316-cov-16.589953_pt1 | contig 21316 bp, 18 predicted proteins | sample MGYA00575351_ERZ1645185 | MGnify/ENA primary metagenome ERZ1645185 (study PRJEB40838, sample SAMN11284767) | freshwater sediment metagenome | isolation source: river sediment | host: Sediment | place: India: Jana village, Kanpur | collected 2015-12-17 ...
GCACCACGTCCCAGCCGTAGGAGGCGCCATCGGTGTCGTGGATGATCAGCGCGGCCGCGGCGCCCTTGCGCGCGGCTTCCTCGAACTTGTAGGTCCAGCGTCCGTAGTAGGTCATGCGGTTGCCATCGAACAACCGTGCATCGCGGGCGTGGAAGCCCGGGTCGTTGACCAGCATGACCACGGTCTTGCCCTTCACGTCCAGCCCGGCGTAGTCGTTCCACGCCTGCTCCGGCGCATCCACGCCGTAACCGACGAACACCAACGGGCTGTCCTTCAGGTTGACCACGGCCTGGCCGGTGCGGGTGCCGACCACCATGTCCTTGCCGAACGCGAGCACTTGCCGCTGGCCGCCGACCGCGAGATCGAGCGTCGCCGACTCGTCCGCCGTGGTTTCCACCATTGGCACGGTCTGGAACCAGTCGCCGCCGTTGCCGGGCTGCAGCCCGATGCGCGCGAACTGCGACTTGATGTAGTCGACCGTCTTGTCCTCGCCGGCGCTGCCCGGGCCGCGTCCACCGAAGTCGTCGGAGGCCAGGTGATCGACATGCTCGGCGAAGTCGGCGGCATCGATCCCGTCCTTGAACCCATGCACGGTCGCGGGGGCGACGCGCGCGGCGGCGGGATCCTTGGCGTCGGCCGCGGGGGCGGTGTCGTCACCGCGTGGCGTGCACGCGCCGAGCGCGAGCAGCGCCGAGGCGACCAGGGCAAGGCGGGGTGCAGGGTGGCGCATCGCGGGACTCCGTTCTGGCGTCCCGCGATTCTAGCCATGCCGCGGTCAATCCTGCGGCGGGCGGTCGCGGTCGTAGCGGCGCGCGGTCGCGCCGGTGATGGCGCCGGTGCGGGCGCTGGCGTGGACGTACAGCACCACCTCGCGTTCGAACACCAGCGGCCCGTCGACCATCGCGTCCGGCCCGATCACGATCCGCGGTACGCGCTGCTTGCCCCAGCGCACGCCCATGTGGGTGGGCTTTTCGACGTGGATGCCGCCCTTCACGTGCGAGCCCGCGCCGACGGTCACGTCGCCGTTGACCGTCTCGATGCCGCCGCCGACATCGGTGTCGACCAGGCCGATCGCGCCGTTCACGGTCTCCACGCCACGGCGCACGCTGCCGCCGCGATCCACGTAGATCCCGCCATTCACCGTCTCGAGGCCGCCCTCGATGCGGGCGCGCTGGCCGAAGCGGATGCCGCCGTTGACGGTCGACACGTCGCCGGTGGCCACGTCGTCACCGGCTTCGATGCCGCCGTTGACGGTTTCGACATCCTCGGCGCGCGCGCCGCGCTCCAGGTCGATGCCGCCGTTGACCGTGCTGAGGTCGCCGTAGGCCTGGCCGGCCTGCGCGGTGATGCCGCCGTTGACCTTGTCGATGTCGCGGCCGGGGGACCCCGGATCGTGGGCGAAGGCGAGGCCGCTGGCGGCGACCAGGGCCAGGCTGAGCAGGGTGCGGTTCATGCGGGACTCCGGTGGGTGCTGCAGGCTGTGATGCAGGGCGCGCCCGCTTGGTTTACAGCGCCTCGCTAAACTAATGGCACGGGTCCGCAGCGATCCGCGTCCGCCCCCGACCAGGAACCGCCCGTGGCCCACGCCGATCCCGCCCGTCCCAAGCCCGTCGTGCTGCTGATCCTGGATGGCTGGGGGTACCGCGAGGCGGTCGAGGACAACGCGCTCGCGCTCGCCGACCTCCCCAACTGGCGCCGCCTGTGGGCCACCTGTCCACACACGTTGGTGCACACCGAGGGCCGCCATGTCGGCTTGCCGGACGGACAGATGGGCAATTCCGAGGTCGGGCACATGAACCTCGGTGCCGGCCGGATCGTGTACCAGGACCTGACCCGGGTGGATGCCGCGATCGAGGACGGCAGCTTCTTCGAGAACCCGGAATTGCGCGCGGCCTGCGAGGCGGCGAAGGCGGAGGGCCGCACCCTGCACGTGATGGGCCTGCTCTCGCCGGGCGGGGTCCACAGCCACGAGCAACATGTATTCGCGATGCTGGAACTGGCGCATCGCGCCGGCGTGCCACGGGTCGCGGTGCATGCCTTCCTGGATGGGCGCGACACCCCGCCGCAATCGGCCGAAGCCAGCCTGCGCATGCTGCAGGCGGCGTGCGAGCGACTCGGCAATGCGCGCATCGCCACCATCGGCGGACGCTATTTCGCGATGGACCGCGACAAGCGCTGGGAGCGCGTGCATCGCGCCTGGGACGCGCTGGTCGATGCCGTCGCCGAACACGCGGCACCGGACGCGGTGGCCGGGTTGCAGGCCGCCTACGCGCGCGGCGAGACCGACGAATTCGTCGCGCCGACGCTGGTCGATGGCGGCGCACCGATGCGCGATGGCGATGCGGTGGTGTTCATGAACTTCCGCGCCGACCGCGCGCGCCAGCTGGCGGCGGCGTTCGTCGACCCGGGCTTCGACGGCTTCGTCGCGCGGCGGCCCGCGCTGTCGCGCTTCGTCTGCCTCACCGAATACGACGCGCGGCTCGGTGCCGCCCTGGCATTCGCGCCGGACGACCTGCGCGATACCTTCGGCGAGGTGCTGGCGCACGCCGGCCTGCGGCAGTTGCGCATCGCCGAGACCGAGAAGTACGCGCACGTGACCTTTTTCTTCAGCGGCGGCCGCGAAGCGGAGTTCGCCGGCGAGTCGCGCATCCTCGTGCCCAGCCCGAAGGTCGCGACTTACGACCTCCAGCCGGAAATGAGCTGCCCCGAGCTCACCGACAAGCTGGTCGATGCGATTTCGCACCAGCGGCATGACGCCATCGTCTGCAACATCGCCAACCCGGACATGGTCGGCCACACCGGCGTGCTGTCGGCGGCGATCCGCGCGGCGGAAGCGGTGGACGTGGCGATCGGCGCGGTCGAGCGGGCCGTGCGCGAGGTCGGCGGCGCGCTGCTGGTCACCGCCGACCACGGCAACCTCGAACTGATGCGCGACCCGGAGACCGGCCAGCCGCATACCGCGCACACGGTCGGCCCGGTGCCGCTGGTGTACGTGGGCGCGCGCGCGGCCACGCTGCGCGCGGGGGGCGCGCTGCGCGACATCGCCCCGACCCTGCTCGACCTGCTCGGCCTGCCGCAGCCGGCGGCGATGACCGGCCAGAGCCTGTTGCAGCCCGCGTGATGCGATCGCGGCCGCTCCTGCTGGCGTGTTGCCTGCTGGTTGCCGTCGGCGTCGTGGCTGCGCAGGAGCGCGACGATGCCGAGCGCAAGTTGAAGCAGGTGCAGACCGAACTGAAATCGGTGGCCGCGGAGCGCCGCAAGCTCGAGGGGCAGCGCGGCGAAGCCAGCCGCACCCTGCGCCAGGCCGACGAACAGGTGGGCGGCGTGCAGCGGACCTTGCGCAAGACCCAGGACACGCTGCGCCAGGACAACGCGGCGCTGGTCGAACTGCAGGCGGAACGGGCGCGTCTTGCGAGGGATGAAGCCGCCAAGCGCGCCGAGCTGGCGCGCCTGCTGCGTGCCGCGCAGGTGGCCGGCCAGGCCGCGCCGCTCAAGGCCTTGCTCGCACAGGACCGGGTGGCCGAGGCCGAGCGTGCCCTGGCGTACCAGGGCTATCTGCAACGTAGCCAGGTCGAACGCCTGCGGGTGCTGTCGGCGGAATTGCAGCGGCTGGACTCGGTGCAGCGCGAGATCGCCGAACGCCGCGCCTCGCTGGACCAGGCCACGCAGGCGCAGGCCGCGCAGCTTGCATCGCTGCAGCGCGCCCGGGAAGAACGCGCCCGCCTGCTCGCCGGCATCGACCAGCAATACAAGGATCGTGCGAGCCGGGAGAAGGCGCTCGGCCGCGATGCGAAGGCCTTGCAGGGCCTGCTCGCGCAGTTGCGTGCGGCGGCGGCGCGTGCCGCGCGCGATGCCGCCCGCGCCAAGGCGCGCACCGATGCCGACCCCGCGCGCCGCGCCGATGCAGGCAAGCGCCGGCCGGCCGTGGCCAGTGCGCCACCGTTGCGGGTGGGCGGCCTGGGCTGGCCGGTCGCCGGCAACCTGCTGGCCTCGTTCGGCGGGCGCCTGCCGGATGGGCGTCGCAGCGATGGCGTCCTGATCGCCGCGCCGGCAGGCACCGCGATCAAGGCCGTCGCCGATGGCACCGTGGTGTTCGCGGACTGGATGACCGGTTACGGCAACATCCTGATCGTCGACCATGGCAACGGCTACATGAGCCTGTACGCGCACGCCGACGGCCTGCTGAAGGATCCGGGCACGCCGGTCAGGCGCGGCGACCCGGTGGCGACGGTCGGCACCTCGGGCGGGCAGGACGTGGCGGCGCTGTACTTCGAATTGCGGCGCAACGGAGCGCCGGTCAACCCGGCGGGCTGGCTGACCCGCCAGTGACCGAGGCGATGCTGGCAGCCCGCCATCCATGCATGATGCGCAAGTGGCGCGGAACCCCGCGCGCCGTGGCCTGTCCTACCCCCGAAGACCGATGGAGCGATCGATGCGGGCGATGCCGAAGACCTTGTTGAGCCTGGCCCTGTGTGCGGCCTGCGTGCTGCCCGCGCAGGCGCAGTCGGGCGATCCCGCGGCCACCGTGGAAACGGCGCAGGAGGCCGAAGACACCAAGGCCGCGAAGGTGCCGCTCGACGAGATCCGTCGCTACGTCACGGTCTACAACGCGATCAAGCAGGCCTACGTCGATCCGGTCGACGACCACGCGCTGATGCAGTCGGCGGTGCGCGGGCTGCTGCTCGACCTCGATCCGCACAGCGCCTACCTCGCCAAGTCGGACGCCGAGGAATTCGACGAGATGACCCGCGGCGCCTACGACGGGGTCGGTGTCGAACTGCAGCAACTGCCCGAAGGCGGGTTGCGCGTGATCGCGCCGCTGGACGACAGCCCCGCCGAACGCGCGGGCCTGCGCAGCGGCGACCGCATCGTCGCGATCGACGGCAAGGCGCTGGATGCGCCGGGCGATGGCGACCTGTCGGCGCCGTTGCGCGGCAAGGCCGGGACCAAGGTCACCGTGAAGGTGGTCCGCGAAGGCGTGCGCGACCCGTTCGACGTGGTCCTGGTGCGCGACACCATCCGCACCACCAGCGTGCGCTCGAAGGTGCTCGAGCCCGGCTTCGGCTACATCCGCATCGCCAGCTTCCAGGCCTCGACCGCAGCGGACTTCACCCGCCAGCTCGACGCGCTGCAGCAGGACGCGCCGCTGCGCGGCCTGCTGATCGACCTGCGCAGCAATCCCGGCGGCTTGCTGGTGGGCGCGGTGCAGATCGCCGACGAGTTGCTGGACAAGGGCGGCATCGTCAGCACCAAGGGCCGCGCGGCGATCGGCGACACCCGCTTCGACGCAACCCCGGGCGACCGGCTCAAGGGCGCGCCGGTGGTGCTGCTGGTGGACGCCGGTTCCGCCAGCGCCTCGGAGGTGCTCGCGGGCGCCTTGCACGACAACAAGCGTGCGCGGGTGGTCGGCAGCCGCACCTTCGGCAAGGGCTCGGTGCAGACCCTGCTGCCGCTGGACAACGGCGATTCCGTCAAGCTCACCACGGCCCGCTACTTCACGCCGAGCGGGCATTCGATCCAGGCGCGCGGCATCGAGCCCGACCTCGTGCTGCATGCCGACGCCGGTGACAAGCGGCCTGCGCCGGTGAGCGAAGCCGCGCTGCCGCGTCATCTCGAGGCAGAGGACATGCTGGAGGGCGACAACGCCGGCGAGGTCCTGGCCGGGCAGAAGCCGATCGACGCCGCGCTGGCGGAACTGAAGCGCATGGCGGGCGTGCCTGCGGCGATCGCGGTGCCGAAGCCCGTCGCCAAGCCGGCGGCCAAGCCTCAGTAGCCGCGGTTCCTGCGCAGGCGCCGCGCGATGGCCGCCCGCGTGACCAGCGCGAACACGATGCCGAAGCAGAAGCCGCCGAGGTGGGCGGCCCACGCGACCGCGCCGAAGCTCGGCCCGCTGTAGGCGAACACCACCTGCAGCAATGCCCACAGGCCGATCAGCAGCGAGGCGGGGACGCGCACGAACTGCAGGAACAGCCCGAGCGGCAGCACGACCCCGAGGCGCGCGCCGGGGAACAGCGCCAGGTAGGCCCCGATCACCGCGGACACCGCGCCGCTGGCGCCGATGATGATGTTGTCGGGGGTGCTGATCGCAAGGACCGCCGCAAGGTTCGCGACGGCGCCGCCGAGCAGGAACAGCAGCAGGAAGCGGATCCCGCCCATGACGCGCTCGGCGGGCGGACCGAAGATCAGCAGGAACACCAGGTTCCCGGTGAGGTGGATCCAGTCCGCGTGCAGGAACAGGCCGGAGAACAGCCGCAGCACGCTGCCGTCGACCAGCGCGGCACGCCAGGCGTCGACCGAATCGAGGCCGCCGGACAGCACCCCCCAGTCGAGTTCCGCGCCGTGGCGGAGGCCCGGCGCCCGGGTCGCGCTCCAGAGATAGGCCAGCCACAGGGCCGCGAACAGCAGGGGGTTGGCCCAGCGCAGGCGGTGCTTCTTGCGGGTGGCGATGCCGACGAACATGCGAAGACCCTACGGCAGCGCCAGGCGCCCGTTTGTTAGCGGCAGGTTAAATTCCGCGCTATAGTACATACGGCGTCGTACGTCGGGGGAGGGCTGCATCCGCAGAGTCCCGATACGCGCAGCGCTGCGACGACACGCAGGACCCGATCCGCGTGCCGGCATACAACAACCAGAGTCCCTGCAGACTTGTATCGGAGACGATCCCGCATGAACACCAACACCCGCCGCTTCAAGGCCACTGCCCTCGCGCTGGCCGTGCTTGGCACCCTCGCGTCCGGCCAGGCCGCCGCGTCCGGCTTCCAGCTGCGCGAGCAGAGCGTCAAGAACCTCGGCAAGTCCAACGCCGGCAGCATCGTCGGCAAGGATGCGTCGAACGTGGCCCTGAACCCGGCCGCGATGACCAACCTCGACAAGATCACCGTGCAGTCCGACCTGACGGTGATCGACCTGACCGCCAAGTTCGACGGCGGCGGCAACGTGCTGGGCTCGCCCCTGCTCCCGCTGACCGGCGGTGACGGCGGCGACCCTGGCGATGCAACCCTGGTCCCGAACATGTCGGTCGTGATCCCGATGAAGGGCGCGCTCGAGGGCATGACCCTGGGCTTCTCGATCGGTGCGCCGTTCGGCCTGAAGACCGAGTACGAAGCGGGCTGGGTCGGCCGTTACCGTGCGCTGACCTCCGACGTGAAGATTGTCGACCTGACCTCGTCGGTCGCGTTCAAGGCGACCGATGGCGTGTCGCTGGGCTTCGGCTTGGTATACGAGCGCGCAGAGGCGACCCTGAGCAAGGCGATCGATTTCGGCACCGCGATCTGTGCGTCGTCGAACCCGCTCAACTGCTTCAACCAGAACTACCCGTTCAAGCCGCAGCAGCTCGACGGTGGCTTCGAAGTGACCGGAGACGACACCGGCATCGGCTACATCTTCGGCATGCAGGTCGCGCCGAACGACCGCTTGGCGATCGGCCTGAGCTATCGCTCCGAAATCAGCCACAACCTCAGCGGCAGCCTGGACTTCACCAACGTCCCGGCGATCCTGGGCGCGGACCCTCGCTTCCAGGACGGGGATGGCGGTGCCAAGCTGACCACGCCCAGCGTCACCACCCTGAGCGCGAAGTTCGGCATCACCGATCACTTCCGCGTGCTGGCGGACTACCAGCAGACGGGCTGGAGTTCCCTGCAGAACGTCACCATCAAGCGAGACACGGGGACGGTCGTGGGCAAGGAAGAGTTCAAGTGGAAGGACACCGACTTCTACTCGATCGGCGCCGAGTACGACCTGAGCGACGCGTTCACCCTGCGCGGCGGCTTCGGCATGGATGAGTCGCCGACCAACGATACTCACCGCACCCCGCGCCTGCCCGACAACGATCGCAAGCTGTATTCGATCGGCGCCACCTGGAACGTCAGCCAGAACCTGAGCATCGATGCCGCCTTCCAGCGCATCGAGATCGACAACCCGGGCATCGACCTGTCGGTCGAGGCCGCCGCGGGCAACACGTCGACCCTGGTCGGCGAGTTCAGCGGCCACGCCAACCTGTTCGGCGTGTCGGCGCAGTATCGCTTCTGATCCAACGATCCAGCGCTCTAGCAGGAAGCCCCGCGCAAGCGGGGCTTCTTGTTTTGCGGGGCCGGTCGCGTGATGCGACCAGGCGGCCGGATCTCGTGCGCGATCAGTCGCCCAGGGTCAGCAACGAGGCATTGCCGCCGGCTGCGGTGGTGTTGACGGTCACCGTCTTCTCGGTGGCGAAGCGCGGCAGGTAGTGCGGGCCGCCGGCCTTGGGGCCGGTGCCGGACAGGCCCTGGCCGCCGAACGGCTGCACGCCGACCACCGCGCCGATCTGGTTGCGGTTGACGTAGATGTTGCCGACCTTCGCGCGCTGCACGATGCGGTCGATGGTGGCGTCGATGCGCGAATGGATGCCCAGGGTCAGGCCGTAGCCGGTGGCGTTGATGGCATCGACCACCGCGTCGAGCTCGTCGGCCTTCCAGCGCACCACGTGCAGGGCGGGGCCGAACTTCTCGCTGGCCAGTTGCGCGATCGAGCGCAGCTCCCACGCGGACGGCGCGAAGAAGGTGCCGTGGCGCGTGTCGTCGCCCAGGCTGGCGCGCGCGATCAGGGTAGCCTCGGCATCCATCCGCCGTGCATGTTCGTCGAGGACGCAGCGGGCGTCGGTGTCGATCACCGGGCCGACATCGGTCGACGGCAGCCCCGGGTCGCCGACGCTGAGTTCCGCCATCGCGCCGGCCAGCATGCCGACCACCTTGTCGGCGATGTCGTCCTGCACCAGCAGCACGCGCGCGGCCGAGCAGCGCTGGCCCGCCGAAGTGAACGCGGACGAGAGCGCATCCTTCACCACCTGCTCCGGCAGCGACGAGCTGTCGGCGATCATCGCGTTCTGGCCGCCGGTCTCGGCGATCAGGGTGGCGATCGGGCCGGCGTCGCGCGAGGCCAGCGCGCGGTTGATCAGGCGCGCGGTGTCGGTGCCGCCGGTGAAGGCCACGCCGGCCACGCGCGGGTCGCGGGTGAGCGCCGCGCCGACGGTGGCGCCGTCGCCGGGCACGAACTGCAGCACGTCCTTCGGGACCCCGGCCTCGTGCAACAGCTGCACGCCGGCGAAGCCGACCAGGTTGGTCTGTTCGGCGGGCTTGGCGATCACGCTGTTGCCCGCGGCCAGCGCGGCCGCGATCTGCCCGGCGAAGATCGCCAGCGGGAAGTTCCACGGGCTGATGCACACGAACACGCCGCGACCGGCGAGTTGCAGCTGGTTGGATTCGCCGGTGGGGCCCGGCAGCGCCATCGGCGCGAAATGCTCGCGCGCCTGCAGGGCGTAGTAGCGCAGGAAATCGACCGCCTCGCGGACCTCGGCGACGCCGTCGGCGAGGGTCTTGCCGGCTTCCTTGGTGCACATCGCCATGAACAGCGGCATCCGCGCTTCCATCAGGTCGGCGGCGTGCTCCAGGATCGCCGCGCGCGACGCCGCCGGCATCGCGTCCCAGGCGGGCTGCGCCGCGACGGCGTTGGCCAGCGCGCGTTCCACGGTGGCGGCGTCCGCCGGCTGCCAGTGGCCCACCACTTCGCGGCGATCGGCTGGGTTGGTCACCGCGATGCGCTCGCCGGTCGCGGTGGCGCCGGGCACCAGCGGCGCGGCGGACCAGGTGCCGGCGCCGGCCTGGTTGAGCGCGCCGGCGAGCTCGCGCAGCTGGTCGTCGTTGGCGAGGTTGATGCCCATGGAATTGCCTCGGGGTTGGCCCTGGCTGCGGTACAGGTCGACCGGCAGCGGGATGCGGGGATGCGGGATGTGCTCGAGCGCCGACACGAACTCGACCGGGTCGCGGACCAGTTCCTCGACCGGGATCGACGCATCGGTGATGCGGTTGACGAAGCTGGAGTTGGCGCCGTTCTCGAGCAGGCGCCGCACGAGGTAGGGCAGCAGGTCCTCGTGCGAACCCACCGGCGCATACACGCGGCAGGGCACGTCGAGGCGGTCGGCCGGGATGACCTCGGCGTACAGGTCGTCGCCCATGCCGTGCAGCTTCTGGAACTCGAAGTCGCGGCGGCCGCGCATCGCGCGCGCCATCCGGTGCACGGTGGCGATGGTCTGCGCGTTGTGGGTCGCGAACATCGGGTAGACGGCATCGCCGGCATCCAGCAGGCGACGGGCGTTGGCGAGGTACGACACGTCCGTGTTCTGCTTGCGGGTGAACAGCGGGTAGCCGGCCTGGCCTTCCACCTGCGCGCGCTTGACCTCGGCGTCCCAGTAGGCGCCCTTGACCAGCCGCACCGGGATCCGGCGACCGAGTTGCGCGGCCATGTGCGCGATGTGGTCGATCACGAACGGCGCGCGCTTCTGGTAGGCCTGCACGACGATCCCGAAGCCGTTCCAGTCGCGCAGGGACGCGTCCGCCATGACCTGGAAGATGAGGTCCAGCGACAACTCCAGGCGGTCGGTTTCCTCGGCGTCGATGGTCAGGCCGATGCCGTACGACTTCGCCAGTTGCGCGAGTTCCAGCAGCCCGGCGCCGAGTTCGGCCAGCACGCGAACACGCTTGGCGTGCTCGTAGCGCGGATGCAGCGCGGACAGCTTGACCGAGATGCTGGGCGCGGCGAACACGTCCGCGAACGGCCCGGTGCGACCGATCGCATGGATGGCCTGGCGGTAGGCCTCGAGGTAGCGTTGCGCGTCCCTGGTGGTCAGTGCGCCCTCGCCGAGCATGTCGAAGGAATAGCGGTAGGCCGCGTTGTCGCCCTTGCGGCTGCGTGCCAGCGCCTCGTCGATGCTGCGCCCGAGCACGAACTGGTGGCCCATGATCTTCATCGCCTGGCGCACCGCCAGCCGGATCATCGGCTCGCCGGCGCGCCCGACCAGGCGCTGGAAGGCGCCATGCACGTCGCGCCTGGTGTCGTCGGCCAGGTCGACCAGCTTGCCGGTCAGCATCAGGCCCCAGGTCGAGGCATTGACCAGCACGGAGTCCGACTGCCCGAGGTGGCGCTTCCAGTTGGCGTCACCCAGCTTGTCGCGGATGAGCGCGTCGGCGGTGCCCTGGTCGGGGATGCGCAGCAGGGCTTCGGCCACGCACATCAGCAGCACGCCTTCCTCGCTGCCCAGGTCGTACTGGCGCATGAAGGCCTCGACCACGCCCTGGTCGCGGGCGCGGGCGCGGACCCGGCGCACGAGGTCGGCGGCCACGGCCTGCGCGGCATCGCGGTCGGCGTCCGGCAGCCGGGCCTGCTGCAGGAGCTCGCGCACGTGGGCGGCCTCGTCGCGGATCCAGCCGGCGGTGATCGCCGCGCGGGTGCCGGGCGGCGACGGCGGGAGTTCGGGCGCCAGGATCGCGCGCATGGCCCCGGGCGGGGCGGAGGGGTCGGATTCGATGCTCATCGCGCCCGCGGGCAGCTTGTCGGGGCGCATAGTGTAGGCCGCGCGGCGGCGGAAGGCGCTGCCCAAGGTTGCCGCCGCAAGCCCCCCTCGGTACCATTCCACGATTCTCATCGGGTTGATCCGGCGCAAAACCGCGCCCGGGTCCCCTTCCGCTATTCAGCAACGGGGTTGGACGTGATGGCAGCAGGTCGTAGCAAGCCGAGTCGTATCAAGCAATGGGCGTTGGCCGCGGCGCTGGCGCTCCCGGCGACGGCACTGGCGCAGTCCGCCGATCCCAAGCCCTGGCAGCTGAACATGGGCCGTGGCGTGACCCCGACGGCCAACGCCGCCTACGACGCCCACATGATCGTGCTGTGGGTCTGCGTGGTGATCGGCATCCTGGTGTTCGGTGCCATGGCCTACGCCATGTTCACGTTCCGCAAGTCGAAGGGCGCGGTGCCGGATACCGGGTTCACCCACAGCACCAAGCTGGAAGCGATCTGGACCGCGATCCCGATCATCATCCTGATCGCGCTGGCGTTCCCGGCGACCCGCGGCCTGATGCGGATGTACGACACCCGCGAGGCCGAGATGACCGTCAAGGTCACCGGTTACCAGTGGATGTGGAAGTACGAATACCTGGGCGAGGGCGTGGAGTTCACCAGCCGCCTGGCCCGCAAGAGCGACGACCTGCGCCAGAGCGGCAAGGTGATCGCCGCCGGCGACGATCCGCACTACCTGCTCGACGTCGACAACGCGCTGGTGCTGCCGGTCGGCACCAAGGTCCGCTTCGTGCTGACCGCCGACGACGTGATCCACGCGTGGTGGGTGCCGGCGCTGGGCTGGAAGCAGGATGCGATCCCGGGCATCGTCAACGAGGCGTGGGCCGACATCCAGGCGCCGGGCGTGTACCGCGGCCAGTGCGCCGAGCTGTGCGGCAAGGACCACGGCTTCATGCCGATCGTGGTCAAGGCCGTGAGCAAGGATGAATTCAAGGCTTGGCTGGCCGACGAGAAGGCCAAGCACGCGCCGCCTGCCGCGCCGGAAGCGGCCCCGGTCGCGCCTGAAGCCCCGGCCGCCGCCGAAGCGCCTGCCGCCGCCGCGGCCACTGAAGCCGGTGCTGCCGCGGCCACCGCCGCGGTCGCCGGTTGACCCACGCATTGCATCCCCGAGGTAAGGCCATGTCCGCCACGCATCCCGCCGCCGTCGACCACCACGACCACGGCCACCACAAGCAGAGCTTCGTCGACCGCTGGTTCTTCTCCACGAACCACAAGGACATCGGCACGCTCTACCTCGTCTTCAGCTTCGTGATGTTCATCATCGGCGCGGCGATGAGCGTGATCATCCGTGCCGAGCTCGCCCAGCCGGGCCTGCAGTTCGTGAAGCCCGAGTTCTTCAACCAGATGACCACGGTGCATGCGCTGGTCATGATCTTCGGCGGCGTGATGCCGGCCTTCGTGGGCCTGGCCAACTGGATGGTGCCGCTGCAGATCGGCGCGCCGGACATGGCCATGCCGCGCATGAACAACTGGTCCTTCTGGATCATGCCGTTCGCCTTCGCGTTGCTGCTGATGACGCTGTTCCTGCCGGGCGGCGCCCCCGCCGGCGGCTGGACGCTGTATCCGCCGCTGTCGCTGCAGGGCGGCTACAACGTCGCGTTCGCGATCTTCGCCATCCACATGATGGGCATCAGCTCGATCATGGGCGCGATCAACATCATCGCGACGATCCTCAACATGCGCGCGCCGGGCATCGACCTGCTGAAGATGCCGATCTTCTGCTGGACCTGGCTGATCACCGCCTTCCTGCTGATCGCGGTGATGCCGGTGCTGGCCGGCGCGGTGACCATGCTGCTCACCGACAAGTTCTTCGCCACCAGCTTCTTCAACGCGGCCGGCGGCGGCGACCCGGTGATGTTCCAGCACATCTTCTGGTTCTTCGGCCACCCCGAGGTCTACATCATGATCCTGCCCGCCTTCGGCGTGGCCAGCGAGATCATCCCGACCTTCAGCCGCAAGCCGCTGTTCGGCTACCAGGCGATGGTGTACGCCACCGCGGCGATCGCGTTCCTGTCGTTCATCGTGTGGGCGCACCACATGTTCACGGTGGGCATGCCGCTGGGCGGCGAGCTGTACTTCATGTTCGCGACGATGCTCATCTCCATCCCGACCGGCGTGAAGGTGTTCAACTGGGTCACCACGATGTGGCGCGGTTCGATCAGCTTCGAGTCGCCGATGCTGTGGGCGGTGGCCTTCGTGATCCTGTTCACCATCGGCGGTTTCTCCGGCCTGATGCTGGCGATCGCCCCGGCCGACTTCCAGTACCACGACACCTACTTCGTGGTCGCCCACTTCCACTACGTGCTGGTCACCGGCGCGCTGTTCTCGATCATCGCGGCCGTCTACTACTGGTGGCCGAAGTGGACCGGGCGCATGTACAGCGAAACCCTGGCCAAGTTCCACTTCTGGTGGTCGGTGGTGTTCGTGAACCTGCTGTTCTTCCCGCAGCACTTCCTGGGCCTGGCCGGCATGCCGCGCCGCATCCCGGACTACAACGTGGTGTTCGCGGACTGGAACCTGGTCAGCTCGATCGGCGCGTTCGGCATGTTCCTGACGCCCTTCATGATGGCGTTCGTGCTGTGGCACTCGCTGAAGCACGGCGCCAAGGCCGAGGCGCGCGCCTGGGAAGGCGCCAAGGGCCTGGAGTGGACGGTGCCGTCGCCGGCCCCGCACCACACCTTCGAGAAGCCGCCGGTCATCCGCGACGGCGACCTCGCCCACGGCGACGTGACCCACTGACATCGCCGCGATGAGCCCGATCGAACGCGATCCGTCCGTCGACGCCCGCCGCGCCAGTGCGCGGCGGACGGCGTGGATCGTCGGCGGCATCGCCTGCGCGGTGTACGTCGGGTTCCTGCTGCTCGGGGTGCTGGGCAAGTGAACCCGCAACCCGCCGCGCGCACCTTCGGGGTGCTCAAGCTGGTCGGCGTCGCGCTGGCCGCGTTCGGGTTCGCGTTCTCGCTGGTGCCGCTGTACCGGATCGCCTGCGAGAAGGTGTTCGGCGTGCGCCTGGAGCAGGGCCCCGCCACGGTCGCCGCCGGCACGGCGAAGGCCGACGCGCGCTGGGTGACCGTCGAGTTCGACGGCGCGGTGAACTCCAAGCTGCCGTGGACCTTCGAGCCGGAACAGAAGTCGATGCGGGTGCAGGTCGGCCGGCAGTACGAGGCCCTGTACGCGGCGCGCAACACCAGCGACCGCCCGATCGTCGGCAACGCGGTGCCCTCGGTGGCGCCGGCGAAGGCCTCGGCCTACTTCAACAAGACCGAGTGCTTCTGCTTCACCGAACAATTGCTGGCCGCCGGCGAATCGCGCGACATGCCGGTGCGCTTCATCGTCGACCCGGACCTGCCGGCCGGGGTGAAGACGCTGACCCTGTCGTACACCTTCTTCAAGAACGACGCCCGCACCGCCGCGCTTTCCAGCGCCCGCGGTCCCGCCGCCAACGTCCGCGCCGCGCCCTGAGCGCCGCAACGCCCACCATCGCAATACCACCGGAAAACGCCATGGCCAACGCCCACGCCGAACACCACGATCCGAACGTCTACTACGTGCCGCACGGCAGCCGCTGGCCGGTCTTCGCGTCGGTCGCGCTGTTCACCACGATGATCGGCTTCGCCAGCTGGCTCAACGAGGTCAGCTGGGGGCGCACGGTGTTCTTCGTCGGCCTGGCCGGCCTGCTGGCGATCCTGTTCAAGTGGTTCGGCGACGTCATCCGCGAGTCGCTGGCCGGCCACTACAACAAGCAGGTCGACACCTCGTTCCGCATGGGCATGGTGTGGTTCATCTTCTCCGAGGTGATGTTCTTCGCCGCGTTCTTCGGCGCCCTGTTCTATGCCCGCCAGTTCGCGCTGCCGTGGCTGAACGGCGTGGGCGACGGCGCCGCGACCCACAGCCTGCTGTGGCCGGATTTCGCCGGCGGTTGGCCGAGCAACGGCCCGGCCGCGATCGGCGGCAGCTACCAGACCATCCCGGCGTGGGGCCTGCCGCTGCTGAACACCATGATCCTGCTCACCTCGGGCGTGACGGTGACCATCGCGCACCACGCGCTGAAGGAAGGCAAGCGCGGCATCCTGCTGCTGTTCCTCGGCCTGACCGTGCTGCTGGGCGGCCTGTTCCTGTTCTACCAGGCCGAGGAGTACATGCACGCCTACAAGGAACTGAACCTGACCCTGGGTTCGGGCATCTACGGCTCGACCTTCTTCATGCTGACCGGTTTCCACGGCGCGCACGTCACCCTCGGCACGATCATGCTGGCGGTGATCTGGCTGCGTTGCCTGAAGGGCCATTTCAACAAGGACAACCACTTCGCGTTCGAGGCGGTGGCCTGGTACTGGCACTTCGTGGATGTGGTGTGGCTGGGGCTGTTCCTCTTCGTCTACGTCCTCTGATCCGGCTTGCCGGGGCTCGCGCTGGCGGTGTTGCAGCGGCGCGCGAAAATGCTCATTGACGCGCCAGTCAACTCCGCTTTTCGCGCTTGCTGCGCCTAGCCAGCCCGTCGCCCGGCGTGCCGGAGCCGGCATCGCCCAGGGCGTTGGAAACAACAAGGCCGGCATCGCCGGCCTTTGCGTCACTGCAGCGGCGGTCGGGGCTCAGCCCGGGTTGCGGCCGATGCCGTGCGGCGTGATCCAGCCCATGTAGATGGCGAGCGCGACGAACAGGATCAGCGCGACCGACAACGCGATGCGCCGGGTCAGCGAATTGACGGTGCGCTTGGTGGTGCCCTTGTCGACCAGCATGTAGTACAGGCCGGCGCCGAGGTTCCAGAGGATGAGGATCAGGACACCGACGATGAGCAGGGTCTTCAGCGAATCGTTCACTCGAGCCTCCGCGCACCAGGGCGCCGTTCAGGAACGCGCATTATCGCAGCCCGCGCGGTGGCTGGCGTGACCCGCCGCGGCACGCTCGTGGCTGGCTGGCTGCTGGCGTTGGCGGCGATGCTGGCGTTCTCGGCAGCGGGCCGTTGGCAGCTGGCGCGGATGCACGAGAAGGAAGGGATGCTCGCCGCCGCCGGCCACGCGCTGGATCGCGGCCATCCGCAGCCCCTGCTGCTCGCCTCCGACACCGCCGCCGCCCGCGGCTATGCCTGGAGCGAGGGCGTGGGGCGCATCGCCAACAGCACGTTGTGGCTCGACAACCAGCAACGCGCGGGCCGCGCCGGCGTGCGCATGTACTGCATCCTGTTCCCCGACGACGGCGTACAAGCGGTGCTGGTCGATGCCGGCTGGTGGCCGCTGGATGGCCAGCGCGACTTGCCGCGCTTCGGTTGCCCCGCGCGCGATGGCCAGCGGGTGCGCGGGATGCTGGCGCCGCCGCCCTCGATCGGGCTGGCCCCGGGCGACGCGGTGGCGGCCGCGGGCGAGGGGCGCTGGCTGGCGGCACGCCTGGACATGGCGGAGGTCGCGCGGGCGCTGCGCCTGCCTGGCGGGCTGGCGCCACGCGTGCTGCGGCTGGACCCGGACCGTGCGGCGGGCGACGCCGGGGTGATGCTGGCCCCGGGCGAGCGCGACCTCGACGTGCTGGCGAACACGCTGACCCCGGACCGCCACCTCGGGTACGCGGTGCAGTGGTTCGGCCTGGCCGCGACCGTGCTGGTGGTCGCGGTGGTGCTGACGGCAAGACGACGCAAGGAACGAACGACATGACCCCACCGGACCCGATGCAGGTGCGCAGCCGCAACCGCAGGATGCTGCTGGTGCTGTTCCTGTTCTTCTTCGGCAGCGTGCTGCTGGCCGGCCTGCTGCGCTTCTCCGGCTGGCGGCCGGAAGGCAGCAAGAACAAGGGCGAGATGCTGTCGCCCTACGGCGACATGCGCGGCCACGCGCCGCAGTTGCGCGATGGCGGTGCCTACCGCTGGAAGGACAGCCCGCGCACGTGGCGGATCGCGGTGATGCCGCGCGACTGCGACGGCGCGCGCGCGCAGGCCTGCAACCGCCTGCTGGGCGACCTCGACAAGGTGTGGCAGCTGATGGGCAAGGATGCCGATCGCGTCCACGTGCTGTGGATCGGCGCCCTGCCGCCCGGCGCGACCGTGCCGTCCGAACTGCGCGTGCTGCAACCCGACGAGGCCTTGCGCGCCGGCCTGCCGCGCGCACAAGCGGCCGCCGGGGAAAACCCCGATGGCGACGCCGCCTGGCTGGTGGATCCGTACGGCTTCACCGTGCTGCGCTACGCTCCCGGCTTCGATCCGGGCGACCTGCGGACCGACCTGGCCCGCCTGCTGAAGATCAATTGACGCGATGAACAACCCCGCAAGCCCCGCGCCGGTCGCGCCCGCCAAGGGCGGGCTGTACCGGCACTTCCACCGCATCGCCTGGCTCGCGGTCGCGCTGGCGACCTGCGTGATCGTGTTCGGCGCCTTCGTGCGCCTGTCCAACGCCGGCCTGAGCTGCCCCGACTGGCCCACGTGCTACGGCATGGCGACCTGGCCGTCCACCCCGGACCACGCCAGTGCCGCCGACCACGCCGCCACCGCGATCCGGCCGATCGAGCCGAGCAAGGCCTGGCGCGAGCAGTTCCATCGCATCATCGCCGGCCTGCTCGGCGTGCTGGTGCTGGCGCTGGCCTTGCTGGCCACGCGACGCCGGCCGCAGGGCTGGTTGCACGTGATCGGGGCCGCGGTGCTGGTGGCCATCGCGATCCCGCTGTACATGCGCGGCCAGCACGTCGCGGCGTCCGTGCTGGCGATCGCCGGCGAACTCGCCTTGCTGGCCGGGGTGCTGCGCTGGTCCGACACCGACCTCGCGCGGACCAGCACGCTTACCCTCGCCGTGATCATCTTCCAGGCGTTGCTGGGGATGTGGACGGTCACCTGGCTGCTCAAGCCGGTGGTGGTGATGGGGCACCTGCTGGGCGGCCTGACCACGTTCTCGCTGCTGACCTGGATCGCGTGGCGCGCCACCGGCATCCCGATCCGCAGCGGCGAGGCCGGGCGCCTGCGCCGCTTGCTGCTGATCGGCCTGGTGCTGCTGGCGATCCAGATCGCGCTCGGCGGCTGGACCAGCGCCAACTACGCCGCGCTGGCCTGCGGCACCGATTTCCCGAAGTGCGCGGGGCAGTGGTGGCCGGCGCACGACTTCCGCGAGGGCTTCGTGCTGTGGCGCGGGATCGGCGTCGACTACGAGGGTGGCATCCTCGACAACGAGGCGCGCATCGCGATCCAGCTGGCGCACCGGCTGATGGCGCTGGTGGTGGTCGGCCACCTGCTCGCGCTCGCCGCGCGCCTGCTGCGCAGCCCCGGCCTGCGCGGCTGGGGCACCCTGCTCGGTGCGTTGGTGCTGCTGCAGTTCGGGCTGGGCATCGCCAACGTGGTGATGTCGCTGCCGCTGCACGTCGCGGTGACCCACAACGCCGGCGCCACCGCGCTGCTGTTCGTGCTGGTGACCCTGCTGGCCCGCCTGCGCGCGCCCGACGCATGACCGCGACCGTCTCGCGCGGTTCGCAGTACTGGGCGCTGACCAAGCCGCGGGTGGTCGCGCTGATCGTGTTCACCGCGATCATCGGCATGCTGCTGGCGATCCAGCCCGGCGATGCGTGGCCATGGGCGCGCCTGCTCGCCGGCAGCATCGGCATCTGGCTGGCCGCGGCCAGCGCGGCGGCGATCAACCACCTGCTGGACCAGCGCATCGACAAGGTGATGGTGCGCACCGCCGATCGACCGCTGGCCACCGGCGCGCTGCGACCCGCGCAAGTGCTGGGGTTCGCGGTCGCGCTCGGGGTCGCGTCGATGGCGATCCTGCTGGCCTGGGTCAACGTGGTCTGCGCGGCGCTGACCTTCGCCTCGCTGATCGGCTACGCGATCGTCTACACCGGCTGGCTCAAGCGCGCGACGCCGCAGAACATCGTGATCGGCGGCATCGCCGGCGCCGCGCCGCCGTTGCTGGGCTGGTCCGCGGTGACCGGGATGCAGGGCCAGTGGGACTGGGCGCACGCGCTGCTGCTGGTGCTGATCATCTTCGTCTGGACCCCGCCGCATTTCTGGGCGCTGGCGATCTTCCGCCGCGAGGACTACGCGCGCGCGCTGGTGCCGATGCTGCCGGTGACCCATGGCGTGCACTACACGCGCTGGCAGATCCTGCTGTACACGGTGCTGCTGGTGGTGGCCTCAGTGCTGCCGTGGGTGGCGCACATGAGCGGCCTGTTCTACCTCGCCGGCGCGCTGGTGCTGGGCGGCGCGTTCCTCTGGTACGCGTGGAAGCTGCTGGATCCGCCCGACGAATTCTTCGCCATGCGCACCTTCAAGTACTCGATCGTGTACCTGATGGCGCTGTTCGGCTTCCTGCTGCTCGACCACTGGCTGCTGCCGTGGCTGCAGCCCTCGCCGCTGCTGGAGTTCGCGCCCGCCGCCTGAGCGGGCGCCGGCATGCACGACCTGTTCGCCGACCCCGCGCCGGGCCAGCGCACGGCGCTGGGGCCGCAGGCCTGCGTGCTGCACGGCTTCGCCCTGGCCGAGGCCGATGCGCTGCTGGCGGGCATCGCGGGGGTGGCCGCGCAGGCGCCGTTCCGCCACCTGGTCACGCCCGGCGGGCACACCATGCAGGTCGCGATGACCAATTGCGGCCGCTACGGCTGGTGCAGCGATCGCCGCGGCTATCGCTACGACCGCCTCGATCCGCAGTCCGGCGCCCCGTGGCCGGCGATCCCGCCGGTCTTCCTGCGGCTCGCGGCGGACGCCGCGCGCGAGGCGGGCTTCGCGGGCTACGTGCCGGATGCCTGCTTGGTCAACCGCTATGCGCCGGGCACCCGCCTGTCCCTGCACCAGGACCGCGACGAGGACGACCGCGTCGCGCCGATCGTGTCGGTGTCGCTGGGGTTGCCGGCGACCTTCCTGTTCGGCGGCTTCGCGCGCGGCGACAAGACGGTACGCGTCGCGCTGGTGCATGGCGACGTCGTGGTCTGGGGCGGGGCCGACCGCCTGCGCTTCCATGGCGTGTTGCCGGTGAAGCCCGGTCACCATCCCGTGGTCGGCGGGCAACGCCTCAACCTGACCTTCCGCAAGGTGCGCTGACCCGCGCGCGCTGCGCGCCATGTCACGCTTGCGGACGCGCGCCGCCGCGATCGGCGATGGATCGGCTAGGCTGGCGCATCGCTGCCCGGAGCCCCGCCATGCGTCTCGTTCGCCGCCTGCTGACCGCCTGCGTTGCCATCGCCTGCCTGGCGCCGGGCAGCGCGCTGGCGCAGGACGCGACGGTCCTCACCGCGGCGCGCATGCTGGACGTGCGCAGCGGGAAGCTGGTGGACAACCCGCAGCTGGTGATCCGCGACGGCAGGATCGCCGCGGTCGGCCGCGTCGGCGATGCCGTCCCCGAGGGCGCGCGCCGCGTCGACCTGCCCGGCATGACCCTGTTGCCGGGCCTCATCGACATGCATACCCACCTCGACAGCGACCCGACCTACGGCGGCTATACCTACCTGGAATACAACGACCGCTTCTGGTCGATGCTCGCGGTGAAGCACGCCGAGGCCACCCTGCAGGCGGGCTTCACCACGGTGCGCAACGTCGGTGCCGACGCGTGGAACGACATCGGCCTGGCGCAGGCGGTGGAGGCCGGCAAGATCGCCGGACCGCGGATCATCGGCGCCGCCTATTCCTTCGGCGCGACCGGCGGGCATTGCGACTCGACCTTCTTCCCGCCGTCGATGGACGAGCGCGAGCCCTACAACGCCGACAGCCCGGACGCGGCGCGCCACGCGGTGCGCGAGCTGCGCAAGTACGGCGCGCAGGTGATCAAGATCTGCGCGACCGGCGGCGTGTTCTCGCGCAACACCGAGCCCGGCCAGCAGCAGATGACCTACGAGGAGATGAAGGCCGTCGCCGACGAAGCCCATCTCTGGGGCCTGAAGGTCGCCGCGCATGCGCACGGGGCCTCCGGCATCCGCGAGGCGATCCGCGCCGGGGTGGACACCATCGAGCACGCCAGCCTGATCGACGACGCCG
>ERZ1645185.290-NODE-290-length-21314-cov-15.104520_pt1 | contig 21314 bp, 28 predicted proteins | sample MGYA00575351_ERZ1645185 | MGnify/ENA primary metagenome ERZ1645185 (study PRJEB40838, sample SAMN11284767) | freshwater sediment metagenome | isolation source: river sediment | host: Sediment | place: India: Jana village, Kanpur | collected 2015-12-17 ...
CCCGCGCGGCATGCGCACGCCGCAGCAGCCACCAGGCCGCCGTCGGCAGGGCGACCAGCGCCACGAACAGCCGCAACTGCAGCATCGGCTTCAGCACCGAGGCATCGCCGAACAGCCACAGCCCGGCGAATGCGGCCAGCGTCGCCCCGGCCACGCCCTGCAACAGCACGCCAGCCCAGCGCCAGGGCGGCGACAGCCAGGTGGTCGCCAGCGGCCAGGACATCGCCGCCGCCTCGAGGCCGGCCTGCCCTGCATGGGTCGTCGACCGCTGCGGCCACTGCCGCAGCGCGACCACCAGCAGCAACAGGCCCAGCGCGAACGGGCCGAACCAGCCACCCCAGGCCACCGCACGCGTGAGCGGTGGCGTGCGCACGGCGACCTCGCCGACCAGCAGCGCGCGGGTGCCCATCGCCGTCGCGTCGCGGATGCCGCCATCGGCATCGACCACCGCGCTGATCCCGTTGGTGGTCACCCGCAGTTGCGGCAGGCGCGTCTCCACGCTGCGGAACGCCGCGACCGCGAGGTGCAGCCGCGCCCCCTGCGGATGCGCGCTGAACCACGCATCGTTGGACAGGCCGAGCAATGCCCGCGCGCCCTGCCGCGCAGCCTCGCGGGCCAGCGCGGGATGCACGTCGTCGAGGCAGATCATCGGCGCGACCGGCACCTCGCGCCCGCCGGGCAGGCGCAGCGGGAAGCTGCGGGCGCCATCGCCGGGCAACCAGGTCCCGGCCCAGGGCAACAGGCGACGCAGGCGCGGCCCGTCCAGCCAGCCCGGCACGTGCTCGGTCAGCGGGAATGGATGGGTCTTGCGGTAGAAACCGAGCAGGCCGTCGCGCGGGTCGAGCACGGCCGCCGCGTTGTACTCGCCGGCGGCGTCGCGGTCGTAGGTGCCGAACACCAGCGGCACGCCGGCCCCGCGCGCGAAGGCGGCGATCTCGGCATCGAGTTCCGCGCCGGCCTCGCTGCGCGGCTTGCCGAACGTCGTGGGGTACACGGTTTCCGACCACAGCAAGGCATCCACCCTGCCCGCGTCGAGTGCCGCGCGCGACATCCCGACATGCGTGTCGAGCACCTCGCGCACGACCGCGTAGGCGCCGCGTTCACGGCGCAGGCGTTCGTAGTCGACGATGTTCGCCTGCACCATCGCGACGCGCAGCGTGTCCTCCACCGGCAGCGCGCGCAATTGCGCGCTGCGCCAGGCGCCATAGCCGGCGAGCAGGACCGGCAGCGCCAGCGCGCAGGCCAAGGGCAGGCGCCACCCGCGCGAGGTGTCGCGACGGTGTCGCCAGGCATCGGCCAGCCACTGGTTGCACAGCACCAGCACGAAGGTCAGCACCGGCACGCCGCCGAGGTCGGCCGCCTGCCGCCACCAGGCCGCGGGTTGCAGGCCATGGCCGAGGCTGTCGCCGAGCAGCTTCGGACAGGCCCATTCGCAGGCGACCCATGCCGCCGCGACCACCACCGCGCGCAGCACCGGCCCGAGCCGACCCGCGGCCCACCACCCGGCAAGGGCCGCCGCCACGACCTGCGGCTGCATCAGCGGCGCCGCCAGCACCACCAGCGCGATGCCGCCCGCGGTGCCGATCCCGGTATAGGCCGCGACCGCATCGCCGAACCAGGCGAACACCGCCAGCGCGAACAACATCGCCATCGCGATGCCGCTGGCGAGCGCCGCGCGCCACGAGGGCAGCGTCGCCACCGATGCCAGCCACGGCACCAGCGCGACGAAACCGAGCGACACGGCGAAGCCGCCACGCGCATACATCCCGAGCAGGAGCGCGCTGGCGAGGATCGCAACCGAGGCGCGGAGCACCGCGCGGCGCGCGGGCGTCAGGGCACGCCTCCCTGGGCATCGCGCGGCGGCGGGATCCGCACCTGCCGCAACGGCAGGCCGGGCGGCGCCATCGACGGCGGCACCACCCGATCGGGCGGGATCGGGATCGGCTGGCCGTCGGCGTCGTAGAAATCGTAGTCGGGCGAGTACATCAGGATCGCCTCGATGTCCTGGCCATCGTCCGTGGTCTGGTGGTGGCGCACGTAGCCTTCCGGCAGCGGGAAGTCCTCGGGTACCGCCAGCCCGACCAGCGGCGGGCTGGTGCCCGGCGGATTGAAGGCCGCGAGTCCGTCGTGGATCCCTTCCGCACGCAGCCGCGCGATCACCTCGCCCATCGCAGGCGCACGTTGCCCCGGCGCCAACTGCAGTACCTCCGCGAGGTCGCGGGTGGCGCCCGTCGCGGCCGCCCCTCCAGGTCGCGCCGCGACCACCGGAGCCTGCGGCGCGGCCTTGCGGTTCGCATCGGGCACGGACGCCGGCTGACGTGGCGACGGGTCGGTCATCGCAATCGCACGCTCAGCCGCCGGCCACAGCAGCCACGCCACGCCAACGACGACCACGACGAACGCCGCCACGACCAGCGCCCGGCGTGCACGCGCCGCATGCGCGTCGCCTCCCACGGGGGGAGGCGACGGTGGTGGCGTGCGTTCGGCCGGCATCGTGCGTCGGCGCTGGTGGGGTCAGAACGGGCTCGGCGGACCGAACACCGACAGGCCCCAGCCCATGCGCTCGTGGCCGTAGGCATTCCAGATCGGGCTCTTGCCGCCGGTGAAGCTGGTGTAGCGCGGCGCGCCGGAACCGGTGGTGCCGCCGAACAGGCCGGCGCTGACCGTGCTGCCCTGGTAGGTCGGATGCACATCGTCCGACTGGATGTAGTCGTAGCTGCTCGAGGACGACACGAAGTGCGTGTTGGCGTCGCGCAGGGTCGAGCGCAGGGTCGAGGTGATGCGGGTCACGTAGCTCGACTCGCTCTCGCCGGCCACGTAGCGCAGGGCCTGCGAGTCGACGACGCCATCGCCATTGCTGTCGTAGTCCGCGCCCATGTACTCGGCGAAGTTGTCCACGCACTTGAAGCCCTTCTGGCGGGCGTACTCGCACATCCAGTAGTTCATCCGCGCGATCGACGGCAGGAACTTGTCGCGCATGTTGACCTTGGCGCCGGTGGTCGGGTCGTTGCAGGAACTCGACACGTTGTCGGCGTTGTAGCCCGGGTAGTACAGGTTGGCGATGACCTTGAGCTTGGTCCCGGCGTAGGCGTTGGCGTTGATGTAGTCCATCGCCGCCGCCACGTAGGTCTTGCAGTTGGCCTCGGCGGTCGCCAGCACGTTGTAGTTGCAGGTGCCGGTCTGGCCCTTGAAGCTGGACCGCGCCTGCAGGCCGTCGTTGCCGCACATCTCGAAGGTCACCACGCGGGTGCTGGTGGCCTGCATGTAGGAGCGCTCGGCGACGATCTTGTTGTTGTAGACGTCGGAGGCGACCGCGCCCGACTTGGCCCGGCGCACGCTCTCGATGTCCGCGCCCCAGGCCGCCGACAGGTACTCGGCCTCGACGGTCGGCGCCGAATACTTCGCGGCGTTGAGGGTGGAGCCGTTGTAGCCGGCATAGATCGAATCGCCGTAGGCCACCACGCGGTACTTGGTGGTCGTGCCGGAACGGTCGATCGTCCACGAGACGTTCTGGTTCAAGGTATTGGCGAACGCCGCCGGCGCCAGCGCGAGCAGCGCGACGGCGGGCAACAGCGAACGCACGGTCTTGCGGAATCGCATGAGCATGTCCAGTCCCCAACGATGGTTGTCGTGAGCCGGCACGACGTGCCGGCAACCCCTGGTGCGCGGTGCAACCCCGGTCCCCTCCCGAGGCGGGCCGTACGCTAGCGTCCGGAAAACGCGACGGTCAACACATTCGCCCGGCCAAGGCCGTCACGGCTGTCCCGCGCCCCGCCACTGCTGGATTTCACGGGCCGCGCATGACGCCCGGCTGCCGCAATGCAGCACGATCCAGCGTGGACAGGCCGCACGCCGGCAGGGACGGATCGCCTGCGCCGTGACCCATGGCATGGGCCAGGTCCAACGGTGTCGCCAAGACTGGCGGCTTCCCAGAGGGTCTTCCCATGTCGATCGCCCGCCTCGCCCTGCCCGTCCTGCTCTGCCTCGCCACCTTGCCCGCCATCGCCGCGACGCCGGTGCGCGTGCAACCCGGCGACCTGCACCTCGACCGCCTCCGCCCCGGCACCGCGACCTACGTCGTCTACATGCACGCCGGCCCGGGCAGCGCGATCCAGCGCGCGATGCTCGCCACCTCCAACCTGCGCCGCGAGACCGTGGAGGGCGGCGACGCGTGGGTGATCGAGCAAACCTGGCAGGACGAGACCGGCACCCTGCACACCGCGCGGACCGTGCATGCGGCCCGCGACCTCGCCACGCTGGCGCAGGACAGCACGTGGACCACGCCCAAGGGCAGCTTCACCACCCGCATCGATCCACCCAAGGGCAGCGGCCGCATCGAAGGCGAAATGCCCGCCGACCGCCGCGCACGCATGGAGGCCGGCTTCCCGGGCATGCGCGATGGCTGGTGGCTCAACTGGCATTCCGACCTGGCCCTGCTGCCGCTGCTGCCATGGGAACGCGGCGGCACCCTGCGCCTGCGCGTGTTCGATGCCGGGATGCCGGCACCGATCGACGTCGACTACACCGTGGTCGGCGAACGCCGCCTGCAGGGCGCCGACGGCAGCGCCTATACCTGCTGGCTGGTGGAAACCGAGAGCGGCAGCCCGGGCGGCGGCAACTACCAGCGCTTCTGGATCGACCAGGCCCGCCGCATCGTGCTCAAGGAAGAAGACACCTTCAACGGCAAGTACCGCGCGAAGGTCTTGCTCAGCGTGCCGGCGACCACCGAATTCCCGGCGACGGCACCCGCGGGGGCGACGCCGCCGAAGTGAGGCCGGCGCGCGCTCAGCGCATCCGCCGCAGGGTGTCGTCGCGCCGTACCCAGTGGTGGTACAGCGCCGCCAGCACGTGCAGGCCGATGACCCAATAGAAGGCCTCGCCGATGCTGCCGTGCAGGTCTTCCAGCTGGTGCGCGAGGTCCTTGTCCTCGGCCAGCAGCGCCGGCAGGGCGATGTCGGTGAAGGGCAGCATCACCGCCTTGCCGTCGGTCCATGCGGTCGCCATGCCGAGCAGCGGCATCACGATGAAGAAGGCGTACAGCGCGACGTGGATCGCCTTCGCGGCGAGCGCGCTCCAGCGGTCCAGCGGCGGGGTGACCGCCGGTGCGCCGTCGCGGCGTCGCGCAACCAGCCGCCACCACGCCAGCACGAAGATCGCGATTCCGACCCAGAAATGCCCCTGCATCATCGCGAAACGCCCGCCGCTGCCGCGCGGGAACAGCCCGCGTTGTTCGATCAGCAGGTAGGCGGCCAGGATCAGCACGGCCATCAGCCAGTGCAGGCGGCGCAAGGTGGGGCTGTAACGGGCGGGGATCGCGGTGGCCATGGCGGCACTCGTGGAGGACTGCGCGCACGCTAGCGCATCGCACGCCGCCTCGTCATCCGCGACTTCAAACTCGCTTCACGCCGCCGCCATCCAGGCCGCGCAGCGCGTGCGGATGCTGGCCACCCCGGCTGCCACGACCCCGCCCATGGATGCGAGCCGCACCGATTCCGATTCCCATTTCGACGTGGTGGTGGTCGGCGCGAGCTTCGCCGGCGCCGCCTGCGCGCTGGCCGCGGCGCAGCGCGGATTGCGGGTCTGCGTGCTCGAGCGCAAGCGCGATCCCGGCGACAAGCTGCGCACCACCGGGATCATCGTCAAGGAAGCCGCCGAGCACACGCTGCTGAACCGGCTGCCGTCGCGCATGACCCGGCGCATCGAATCGGTGCGCCTGTACGCCCCGAGCCTGCGCCAGGTCGCGCTGGCCGCGCCCGGCTACTACTTCCTCACCACCGACACGCCCGCCGTGATGCGCTGGCTGGCCACGCAGTTGCAGGCGCACGCCATCGACCTGCGCCTGGGCCAGGCCTTCACCGATGCCGAACGCACCGATGCCGGCTGGCAGGTGCAGGGCGTGGGCCACGCGCGCTACCTGGTCGGCGCCGATGGCGCGCGTTCGCGGGTGGCGCGACGCTGCGGCCTGGGCGAGGTGCGCCAGTTCCTCTACGGCATCGAGTACGAATTCCCCGGCGCGCGCCTGGCCGATCCCGATGCCTTGCATTGCTTCATCAGCAAGCGCTATGCGCCCGGCTACATCGGCTGGCTGGCACAGAACCCCGGCGGCGTGCAGGCCGGGCTGGCCCTGCGACACGATCCCGCGCACGCGCGCGTGCCCGACATCGACGGCTTCCTGCTCCGGGTCGGCATGGCAGGCGGGTTGCCGCGCCAGCTGAGACCGGGCCACACCCGCGCCGGGCTGATCCCGTGCAGCGGACCGGTGCAGGCGCTGGCGCGCGAACGCGCGATCCTGACCGGCGATGCCGCGGGCATCGTGTCGCCGGTCACCGCCGGCGGCATCCACGCCGCGTGGGACCACGGCTGGGCAGTCGGCCGCGCGATCGCGGCGAGCCTGCGCGATGGCGCCCCACCCGCCGAACAGGCGGCGATCGCGGCGGCACCGCGCTTCCGCGCCAAGCGCGCGCTGCGCTGGGCCTACGACCGGCTGCAGTTCGACTGGCCGTTCGACCTGTTGCTGCATTCGCCACCGCTGCGCTGGGCCGCGGAACAGGTGTACTTCCACACCCGCGGCGGTTGACCCCGACGGTCGGTCAGCGCGGACCGCCGCAGCCCATCAACGGCGCGGCATCGCCGATCGACACCCGCGCGGTATAGGGCGATTGCGCCCCGCCCTCGCCGAGGCACAGGCGCTGGGTGACCCGGACCGCGACACTGCCAGCGGCATCGCGGGCGATGACCACACGGCCATCGAACAGCGCCTCGTTGCGCTCCACGCGCAAGCGGCGGCGGGCGTCGGGACCGGTGAGGACCAGCGTATCGCCGTCCACCCGGAGCGTCCGCTGCGGCGATGCCAGGTGCACCACGAACGCCGCCGGCAGGAATTACCGGGCGTCCGCCACCGGGGGTGGCACGCCATCCCCGCCCGCCGTGGAAGTGCAGGCGGCCAACACCAGGCAACCCGCGCCCAGCCACGCCTTTCCCTTGTCCATCATCGCCTCCGTCGACAAGCCGCCGATGGCTGCCGTCATGCCCGATCCGCAGCGGACACCGCCGGCGCCAGCATGGCGTCGAGGTCGCGGTCCTTCTCCTCCCAGAGGCCGTTCATCCATTGCTGGAAACGCGCGCGGAACGCGCGGTCGTCCTGGTAGTTGCCGCCGATGAGCGCGGCGGGGATCGGACGCTGGCGGACCTGCACGCGGACCTCGGGGATGCGGTTGCCGATCAGGTCCAGCATGGACGGACGACCGGCCGGGTACGCGATGGTCACGTCCAGGATGCCGTGCAGGCCGTCGCCCATCGCATCCAGCACGAAGGCGACGCCGCCGGACTTCGGCTTCAGCAGGTGCCGGTAGGGCGATTGCTGGCGGCCATGCTTGGCCGGAGTGAAGCGGGTTCCCTCGACGAAGTTCATGATCGCCACCGGGATCTCGCGGAACTTCGCGCAGGCACGCCGGGTCGCCTCGATGTCGCGGCCGGCGAGTTCCGGATTCCGCGCGATCTGCTGCTTGGTGTAGCGGCCCATGAACGGGAAATCCAGCGCCCACCACGCCAGCCCGAGCAATGGCACCCAGATCAGTTGCCGCTTGAGGAAGAAGCGCAGCAGCGGGATGCGGCGGTTGAAGACCTTCTGCAGCACCAGGATGTCGACCCAGCTCTGGTGGTTGGCCAGCACCAGGTAATGGCCGTCGCGCTGCAGCGTCGACAGGCCGTCCACCTGCAGCCGGGTGTCGGTGAACCGATCCCACATCCAGCCATTGCCGGAGATCCAGCTCTCGGCCAGGCCGGTGAGCAGCGGATTCGCCGCACGCCGGAGCGCGGCCGAGGGCAGCAGCGCCTTGGCGACCGCCACCAGCAGCAGCGGCAACACGTGCAGCACGGTGCTGAGCGCGATCAGCAGGCCGATGAAGAGCAGGCGCAACACGAACATGGCGCGACCGGGCAAGGGAATGCGCACATTGTCCGTCGCCCGCCGCGCGGGGTGAACCCCTCGCCTTCAGCCGCGGTCGGCGGCCGCGTGCCGGAACAGCAGCGCCGAGGCGAACCAGGGCAGCGCGAAGCACCCGCTGAGCACCAACTCGTTGCCGCGGTAGTCGCCGAGCGCCGCCGCGAGCACGACCGCGAGCAGTTGCGCGTTGCCGGCCATCGCCGTCGCCCGCGCCATGCCAGCGGGCCGCAAGCGCGCCGCCAGCGCGCCGACGATCGCCAGCAGCAGGACGGCGGCGAACATCAGGTTGGGCGTGTCGCCCGGGTCGCCCAGCATCCCCACCGCGAGGTTCACCCACACCGTGAGGAACCCGGTGAGCACGGCCAGCCCGAAGCCGGCGCGATAGGCCAGGCGTGCGCTGCTGCGCGCGCCGAGTTCGTACAGGCCGGCCGCGATGGCGAGCAACGCTCCCATCACCACGAAGTCGCCGGCGCGCCAGTCGACGCCGCTGGCGGGAAACCAGCGCATCGCGATGGCGGGCAATGCGAGCAAGCCCGCCGCCCCGCCCCAGATCCACGGCCGCAGCCGGTTGCGCGTTCGTCCCTCGTCCATCGCCGGTGCCTGGTGCATGTCTCGTCCCTCCCATGGTGGAGCCTGCAGCCTGCGCCCCCGGAATGTGGTCTTGGCGGCGATTCGGTGAAGCGATTGCGAAGTCGTCCTGAAGGTCCGGGCCATCCAAATGAATGCAAGCGCATGATTTGCTTGCATTTTCATGCGATTTCGCATAAACTTTCCACTCCCCCACCGACCACGGGAGCGGCATGCCCCGCAAGCCAGTCCAGGCCGCCGGCGACGGCAGTCACCTCACCCACGAACGCATCGCCGACGATCTCAAGGCCTTCCGCAAGCGCGGCGGCCGCATCGAAGTCCTCGGCAACACCCCCCTGCGCAGTGCCAACAACGCGTCGCCGTTCCGCTCCAGCCCGGAACTGCGCAAGCCGCCGACGCCGGTCTCGCGAGCACGCAAGGCCTGACAAGAAAAACGCCGGGCCGGCACCGGACGAGGCGGTGCGGACCCGGCGTGCGGGGGAGCCCGATCGCCGGCGACGCCGGCGGCATCTGCATCAGAACCGCATCTGGAAGCGCAGGTTGAGCGGATAGGACGTGCGTGCGCCGGTGTCGTTGATCGAGGCCAGGCCGAGGCCCGACAGCGCGCTGTCGTCATCCGAAATGTCGCCATGGTGGCGCACCCCGACTTCCAGCCCGAGCGTGGCCTTCTCACCAACGGCCCAGGCAACGCCGAGGTCGGCGCCGCCGCTCAGCATCCAGCCGCCGTCGAAGAACGGGACGTCGCTCAGCGTGATCCCGGCATCCGGGATGGTGAAGGTGGCGTCGATGCCGTCGACCTTGGTGGTGCCGATGCGGCCGGCCACGTAGGGACGCACCTTGCCGCTGCCGAAGTAATGCCGGTAGCCGGCCTCCAGCGCCACGCTGTCGTAACTGCCGAAGCGGCCGTACACCGGCAGCGTGGTTGACAGCGCAGGCACGTAGGCACCGCCCACCTGCACTTCGCCGTCGCCCGCGCGGGTGCTCCGCAACTGGCCGAAGACCTCGCCCTGCGCCATCGGCCAGCTCATCTCGACGCCGAAGCTGTTGGCCTTGCCGTAGATGTCGTCGTACGAACGCGACTGGATGCGCAACTCCGCGGACACGCCCGCCAGCGCGGGGTTGAGCGGGCCGAGGTCGGCGATCGGCGAGATCGCGCCTTCATGGACGTCGCCGCTGACCGATAGGTCGCGCCCGGCGAAGAACGAGAAACTCGGGCCGTCCTGGGCGAACGCGGTGGCGGGGGACAGGCAGGCAAGCAGCAGGGCGCTGCGAAGGCAACGGTTCATGGTCGCTCCTGGTTTGGGGGATGCCGGCGCCATGCCGGCCCCACCCTTACGCCTTGATGGCGGGAGCGGATGCACCCGCTTTCGCAACTTCGCGCACTCAGCCGCGCCAGTTCGCGTGGGTGCTCCAGAACGCCACGCTGCGGCGGTAGGCCTCGCGATCCAGCGGCACGCCGGAACCGCCCTCGTCCACGCCCAGCGCGTTGCGCAACATGGTGATCGGCGCCATCGGCAATTCTTCGGGCGTCATCGTGTACAGGCAGCCCACCACGCCCCAGTCGGCATCGATCACGGTGCCCTCGCGCGCCAGTTGCGCACGGTCGTAGAGGATCGCCACCAGGTACTCGGCCACCGGCGCGTCCACGCCCTCGAACCAGCGCACCAGCACCGGCAGTTCCGCGCGGGTGCGGGCTTCGTAGTCGCTGCGCAGCAGGTGACGGTTCGCCTCGGTGATCGGCACCGCCATGCAGCGCGTGCTGGTCCAGTTGCGGTGCACGTGCAGCTTGCAGAACGGCGCGTAGCCGTCGAGCACGGCCACCGGCGGATGCGCGTTGAGATGCGCCTCGAACTGTTCCGCGGTGATGTCGCGGATGGTGTTGCGGCGCGATTCGCGCGGAAACAGGCGGGTGCGGGCGAACTCGGTGAGGACGATGCGCATGCGGGCGTGGCGGGCGGCAATCCGTGCATTCTCGCGCCGTGCGCGGCAGGTGCAACCCGCGATGGCATCCGCGTATCCCTTGCGCATCCCGCCACCGAGACCCATCGCATGCCCCGTCCCGCCCTGTTCCAAGGCCTCGCCGCCTGCCTGCTCGCCCTTGCGTCGGGCGCGCATGCGCAGTCGCCTGCCGCCGCCGACTTCACGCCGCTGGATCGGGAACTGCGCGCCTTCAAGCAGGACACCGCGCTGCCCACCGGAACCGCGGTGATCCTGCTGAAGGACGGCAAGGTGGCCTTCGAGGGCTACTACGGCAATGCCGACCTGGCGCGCCAGCGCCCGGTGGATCCGCAGACCCTGTTCTACATCGCCTCCGCGACCAAGCCGATGTTCGCGCTGGACGTGCTGCTGGCCGCACGCGAAGGCCGGGTGCCGGCCGATCCGAGCCTGGAGGCGATGTTCCCCGGCATGGTCTTCCCGGACCTCGACGCCAACCGCATCCACCTGCGCGACCTGCTGGTGCACACCAGCGGGATCGCCAACCCGGGGCTGGGCTGGGCGACCGCCTTCAGCGGCGTGCACGACGCCGGCAGCCTGCGCGCGCTGGTCGCGCAATCGCGGCCGGCCCCGGACATGCCCTTCGGTCGCTTCGACTACAGCAACCTCGGCTACAACATCGCCAGCGCGTGGATGGACCGCGCGGATGGGCGAGCGTGGCAAGACAGCATGCACGCACGCGTGTTCGCCCCGCTCGGCATGCGCCACACCACGGCCCGCGCCAGCGAGGCCGAGGCGCGCGGCTGGACCGTCGCCCTGCCCTATTCCGCCGGCACCGCGGCGCCGTCGACGCCGCTCTACCTGCGCAAGACCGACGCCACCATGCATGCCGCCGGCGGCGTGCTGTCCACCGCGCCGGACCTCGCCCGCTTCCTGCAGGCGCAGCTGGCGGCCGCGCGCGGCGCGCCGGCCGGATTGCCGACGGAGGTGCTGCGTGCCTCGCAGGTACGGCAAGCGACCACCGAGGACCGCTACCTCGACTTCGCGCGCGACGGCTACGCCTGGGGCTGGTACACCGGCAGCTACAAGGGGCAGTCGATGCGCCACCACTTCGGCAGTTTCGCCGGCTTCCACGCGCACCTGTCGTTCATGCCCGAGGCCGGGCTGGGCCTGGTGGTCCTCAACAACGAGGACGTGCTCAGCGCGCGGCTGACTGCTGCGATCGCCGATGCCGCCTACGGGCTCGCGTTGGGCGAGGCCGATGCGCCCACCGCCATCGCCGGCCGCTTCGCGAGCCTGCGCGAGGATGCCGGCCGCCTGCGCGAGGCCGTCGACCAGCAACGCGCGAAGCTCGCCGCACGCCCCTGGCGCCTGGGCCTGCCGCGCGCCGCCTATGCCGGACGCTACCGGCATCCCCTGCTCGGCACGCTGGAGGTACGGCAACGGGACGACGCCAGCCTGGCCATCGACTGGGGCGTGCTGCATGCGGTCGCGAGCGCCTACGACGATGCCGAGCGCATGCGCGTGGAGTTCGTGCCGGGCTCGGGCCAGGTGGTGGCGTTCGAGGTGGCCGCCGATCGCCCGACCGCGCTCACGTTCGACGGCCTGCGCTTCACCCGGGTCGACTGAGCGTCACCACGGGATGTCGCGGCCATCCCATGCCAGGAAGCGGCCGCTGTCGGCGGGTCCCAACGTGGCCACGAGCTCCAGCAACTGCCGAGCCGCCCGCGACGGCGGGAACAGGGCCTCCGCCGGCACCCGCGCCTGGAACGGGCGCGAGAGCGGCGTGTCCACCGTGCCCGGGTGCAGCAGTACGCAGGCCAGGTGCGGATGGCTGCGTCGCCATTCGATCGCCAGCGTGCGCAGCAACTGGTTCTGCGCGGCCTTGGCCGCGCGGTAGGCGTACCAACCGCCGAGGCGGTTGTCGCCAATCGATCCCACCCGCGCCGACAGCGAGGCGAACACCCGCGGCGCGCCCGGGCCAAGCATGGGTTGCAGGGCCCGCGCCAGCAGGATCGGGGCGAACGCGTTGAGCGCGAACACCCGCTCCAGCGCGGCGCGCTCGACCTGCTGCAGCGACTTCTCGGGCGCCATGCCCTCGGCGTGCAGCAGGCCGGCGCAATGCAGCACGAGGTGCAGTCCGGTGTCGCGCGCGCGCAGCGCCGAGGCCACCATCGCGATCCCGGTATCGGTGGCGAGGTCGGCATCGATCGCATGCAGGCGGCCGGGATGGCGCGCGGCCAGGGCCTGTAGCTCGGCGCTGCCGCTGGCGTGGCGCGAGACCGCGGCGACGCTCGCCACGCCCGCCCGCTCCAGCAGCGCGCAGGCCAGCGCCAGGCCGATCCCGCTGCTGGCGCCGGTGACGAGGGCGTGCGCGGGGACCGTCAGACCGCGGACCGGGGCAGGCATGCGTGGCATTCCGTTGGGTGACGCCCGACCATTACGCAATCCGAACGCAAGCGGATGCCGGCCATGCCACGATCGCCGCATGCACCCGATGCCGCCCTTGCCCACACGTCGCTGGATCGCCCACACCCTGGTCGGCTGGATCCTCGGCGTGCCCTTGTTGCTGGGCCTGTCGGTCCTGTTCGAGGCGGTCGGCATCGACCATGCGAATGCGCCGGTGGGACTGGGCATGGGCGCGGCCATCGGCCTGCTGCAGGCGCGCGCCCTGCGCACCGCGGGCGTGCGTGCGCAGGCCTGGTGGGTGGCGACGCTGGCCGGGGTCGCGCTGCCGTTCCTGGTCGCGGACCTCGCGCGTCGACTGGGGCACCCCCTGCCCGACCTGGTGTATCCGTTCGCCGCGGTCGGCGGACTCCTCGCCAGTCTGTTGCAACTGCGCGCATGGCCGGCCTTGCGCCCGCGCGCGGCCGGGTGGGTCGTCGCCAGCACGTTCGGCTGGTTGCTGGCCTGCGGCTCGGTGGCGCTCGCCGACCTCCTCTCGCATCGCCTACACTTCGTCGGACTCGGCGGCGCGCTGGCCTACCTCGGCATCGCCTGCAGCGGCGGCCTGCTGCTGGGCATCGCGACCGCCGCGATGCTGCCGCGGCTGCATCCAAACCGCGCCTGAGCCTCGTGTAGGTCCACGTCACATGCAGCAGGCATTGCCCATGCGCATCCTCATCGCGGGCGCCACCGGACTGGTCGGCCAGGGCGTCCTCCACGAGACGCTGTCCCATCCCGGCATCGACCGCATCGGCCTGCTGGGTCGACGCAGCGCCGGCCGCGCCGACCCGCGCATCGACGAACTGCTGGTGCCCGGCTTCGACGCGCTCGACGGGGTGGTCGGCCGCCTGGGCGGTTGGGACGCCTGCTTCTACTGCGCCGGCGCGCCACCGGTCGGCACCCCCGAGGCGACCTATCGCCACGTCACCCTGGACCTGACCCTGCGCGTCGCGCGCGCCTATGCCGAACGCAATCCGCAGGGCCGCTTCCTGTATGTGTCCGGCGCGCATGCCGACCCGGCGAGCCGGTTGATGCCGATGCGGGTCAAGGGCGAGACCGAAGTCGCGCTGCAGGCCTTGCCGATCACCACGGTGATGCTGCGACCCGGCGGCATCCAGCCGGCGCATGGCGAGCGCAGCCCGCACGCGTGGATGCGGCCGTTCTACGCCGTCGGCGCGCCGCTGATGGGCCTCGGCGTGCGCCTGTTGCCGTCGGTGATGACGAGTACCGCCGCGATGGGCCGCGCGCTGCTCGCGCTCGCCGCCATGGACGCGCCACCGCCGGTCGTCGAGAACGCCGGGATCAATCGCCTCGGCGCCGCCTGAGGCAGGCTCAGCCGGCGTCGTGGGCGTCGCGCGTGGCGGCTTCGTCGCCGCGAGGCACGTGGCGCGCGGCCCACATGTTGTCGACCAGGTTCGGATAGCGACGCCCCGCCTGCAGAGCGCGCCCGCGGGCGGCATCCACCTGCGCCGGGCTGAGCGGGCGCGACTTGCCGGGCGGGCCCTTGCGCTTCCAGGGCGGGAGGGAACCGGGATCGACGGGCGTGTGGGCCATGGACGGAGTTTCGCTCAGTCCGCAAGCCGTGCGAGGAGCAGCTCCGCGGCCTTCTTGCTGGACGCGGGGTTCTGCCCGGTGATGAGGTTGCGGTCCTCGCGGACGTGGCTGAGCATCGGCAAGCCGTTTTCGACCTTGCCGCCGAGTTCGCGCAGGCGTTCGGAGAGCAGGAAAGGCACCTGGTCGTCCAGCCGCACCAGCTTCTCTTCGACATCGGAGAACGCGGTCAGGGTGTAGCCCTCGACCAACGGACGTCCATCCGCGCGCATGACGCCGACGAACGCGGCGGGGCCATGGCACACCGAGGCAATCGGCTTGCCGGCGTCATGGAACTTGGCAAGCAGGCGCCCGATGTCCAGGTTGCCCGGGAAGTCGAACATGGTGCCGTGTCCGCCGGGGATGAACACCGCATCGAAGCCGTCGGCCTGCAACCCATCCAACGCCTCCGTCTCACGCAGGCGCGCGGCCGCGTCTTCCCATTCGGCCGGCGTCTCGTCTTCGGCGCTGCGCGGGTCGATCGGCGTGGCGCCGCCGCGCGGGCTGGCCACGGTGATCGCATGCCCTGCATCGCGCAGCAGCGCGTAGGGAATCGCGAACTCCTCCAGCCACAGCCCGGTGGGCTCGCCATTCGGCATGCGGTCGGCGCTGGTGACGATCATCAGGACATGGGCCATGGGGGCTCCGGGTGCGTGGGGGAGCCGCAGCCTGCGCGCGTCGCCGTGAACCCTGTGTGGCGATCCCGATCCGCTTCAGCCCACGGCTGACGCCGACAGCAGGCCCTTGCGCCGGAACCACCATTCCAGCGGCACCGTGACCAGCGGCGGCACCGCGGCCAGCAGGCCCAGCAGCAGCGCCCAGCCGGGCCAGCGCTGGCGGGTCGCCGCCACCAGGGTGGCCACCACGTAGAACAGGAACGCGGCACCGTGCAGCCGCCCGAACAGCCAGACCCCCACATCGATCGCGTGCGGCCCGTACTTGAGCCACATGCCGACCAGCAGGCCGGCCCAGGTCAGGCCTTCGATGAAGGCCGCGATCGCGAACAGGCGACCAGCGGGCGTGAGCGGCGGCAACGGCATCGGGCGGGTTCCTGGGTCGAGGGCCGGGCATTCTCGCAGGCCATCGCAGGCGTTTCGATCCCGCAAGCCACGTGCCGCGCCGCATTGGCGTAGGATGGCCCCAGGCGCCTCGCGCCACGCGCGTTCCGTCCGGCATCCTTCGTCGCCCGCCTCGCTCCCGTCCACGCGCCACCATCCCGCCGATGCGGGGTGACGCCCCACCGGGAGCCTCCGTGCCAGCGCCCTGTCCCAGCATCCTCCCGCCCACCCAGGTTGACGCGCCCCGCTGCGACCGCTGCGATGCGGTCTGTTGCCGCCTCACCGTGGTCCTGATGCCCGGGGACGACGTGCCCCTGCGCTACACCACGCGGACAGCAGCAGGCCTGGCCGTCATGGCGCGGGATGACGATGGCTGGTGCGTGGCCATCGACCAGGCGCACATGCGATGCGGCATCTACGCCCAGCGCCCGGCGGTATGCCGACGCTTCGAAATGGCCGGCCCGTATTGCCACGAAGTCCGCGCCGACTACCGCGATCGCAATGCGCGCGGCATTCCGCTTGCCATGTACTGACCCGAGGAGGTCCGATGCCCCGCCCCAGCAAGCCCGCTCCCAGCGCCGCCACCGAAGCACCCAAGCCCACGGCCACCAGCCATCTGTTCCAGGCGCGCAAGCCGCCCGAACGCGGCCATGGCCTGACCCATGAACGCATCGCGGAACACCTCGAAGCGTTCCGCCGCGCCGGCGGCACCATCGAAGTGCTGGGCACCACCCGCGCGTTGACCCGGATCGGCGCCGACGCCATCGACGCGCCGACGCCGCAGCCCGCCAATCCCTCGCCGCGCACGCGCAGCCGCTGACCCCGGAGTTCCCATGGCCACGCCGAACTACGCCTACGAAAAGCGCCAACGCGAACTGGCGAAGAAAAAGAAGCAAGAAGAAAAGGACGCGCGCAAGCGCGAAGCGCGGGCGGCGGCGGGCGAGCCGCAGGCCGAGCCGGCGGTCGCCGAAGCGGCCGAACCCGCCGTTCCCGCGGCACCCGCGGCGCGCGTGCACCGCAGGCCCCGCCCGGGCTGATGCCCGTCAGCCCTGGAACACCGGCGACAGCAGGCGGAAGCTGCCGGCATCCGCATCCAGTTCCACCTCGCCGCCGACCGGCACGATGAACTGTTCGCGGATGTGCCCGATCATCGCCCCCCGATAGGCGGGGATGCCGAGCGGCCGCACATGGTCGTCGAGGATCTGCTCCAGGGTCAGCGACCCGTAGCCGTCGCCCGGCTTGCAGTCGGTGCATTCGCCGAACACCAGCCCGGCGATGCGGTCCAGCGCGCCCATCAGCTTGAGCGTGCTGAACATGCGGTCGATGCGGTACGGCGCCTCGCCCACGTCCTCGAGGAACAGGATCTTGCCGGTGAAATCCGGCAGGTACGGGGAACCGGCGAGCGCGGTGAGCACGGTCAGGTTGCCGCCGACAAGCTGGCCGCGCGCCTTGCCGCCGCGAATGGTGACGATGCGGTTCTGCCGCGGCACCAGTTCGTCGCCCTGCTCGAGCTTGTTGCGGTATTCGACCAGTTCGCGGTCAAGCAGCACGCGCTGGAACTGCTCGACGTTGAAGCGGTTCCAGCTGCCGCTGCCGATCGGCCCATGGAAGGTCACCAGCCCGGTCCTCGCCTGGATCGCGCAATGCAGCGCGGTGATGTCGGAATAGCCGAGCAGGACCTTGGGATTGCGCTGGATCGCCGCGTAGTCCAGCAGCGGCAGCAGGCGCGCGGCACCGGACCCGCCGCGGGTGCAGACGATGGCCTTCACCGAACGATCGGCGAACATGGCGTTGAGGTCGCCGGCGCGGTCGGCGTCGCTGCCGGCCAGGTGGCCGCGACGGTCGCCATAGTGCGCACCGGTCTTCACCACGAAGCCCAGCGCCTCCATCGCCTCGCGCGCCAGCTGCAGGCTGAAGCTGTCTTCGAACGCCGAAGACGGGCTCACCAGTCCGATGGTGTCGCCCTTCGCCAGCGGAACCGGGAGCAGGCGTCGCGGTGGCGACGATGTCGCCGCGGCGGGGGCCGCCAACGACCAGAAGGTGGCGGCCAATGCGGTGCCGCCCAGGAAATGCCGTCGGTTCATGGTGTCGCCGTGCGCTGGGGTCGCGTGCAGCCTAGCAACGGGGTTCGCGTCGCGTCGAGTTCAACACGTCGCCATCACCGCGTGCGGCATACAACGCGCATTCCCCCGGTACCACGCAAGGAATGCACATGGGCACCACCCGCGAACTCACCGACCGCTTCTGGACCACGCTGGCCAAGGACCGCACCGCGATGCTGGGTTGCACCGGGGTCTATCCCCGGCCGATGACCGCGATCGTGGAGGACGGCCCGGGGCCGATCTGGTTTTTCACGGCACGCGGCAACGACCTCGCCGACGCCGCGGCCCGCCGCGCCCGCCAGGGCCTGCTGGTGTTCGCCTCGAAGGACCACGAGTTCTTCGCGACGGTCGGCGGCCAACTGCAGCAGGACAACGACCCGGCGGTGATCGACCGCCTGTGGAATCCCTTCATCGCCGCCTGGTACACCGGCAAGGACGATCCCAAGCTGCGCCTGCTGCGCTTCGATCCCGGCGTGGGTGAGCTGTGGCAGAACAGCTCCAGCCTGCTCGCCGGCATCAAGATGCTGCTGGGCGCCGATCCCAAGCGCGACTTCCAGGAGGACGTCGCCAAGGTCCGCCTCGGCAAAGGCTGATCCACCGCACCCTTCCCCGGCGCTAGACTGGTATCCCACGCCGGAGCACGCCAATGAACCTGCAATTCGACCTTGCCAACGTGAAGTGCGGCGGTTGTGCGAACAGCATCCGCAAGGCCGTCGAGGCCATCGACGGCGCGCAGGTGCTCGCCCTGGATCCCGCGAGCGGGCATCTCGAAGTGGAAGCGGCCGACAACCTGCGCAGCGTGATCGCCGAGCGTCTTCACAAGCTCGGTTATCCGGAACAGGGTAGCGTCGACGGCATCGCGGCGATGGCCGCAAGTGCGAAGTCGTTCGTCAGCTGCGCGGTCGGCCGCTTCGGCGGCGACGCCTGACCGATCGTCTCAGCCGGCGCAGGCGTCGGCCGGCGCGCCGGTTTTCGCTGCGGCACTCTGCGGCGCCTGGCGCACCGCCGTGCGATAGGCGCTCGGTGTCATGCCGGTCGCGGCCTTGAAGGCGCGATTGAACGGGCCCAGCGAGGCGAAGCCGGCATCGCCGCTGATGTCCAGGATGCTCGCGCTGCAGGCCGGGTCGGCCAGCAGCCGGCGGGCGTGCGCAACACGGTGGCGATTGACCCACTGGTTGAAATTCGCCTCGCCCAGCGACTGGCCGATCAGCCGGCTGACACGATGCTCGGGCACGCCGAGCCGTACCGCGAGATCGGCCACCTTGAGCTCGGGCTCGCGATAGGCATGCAAGTCCTCGAGCTGCCGGCGCAATTCCGCGACGAGGCGTGCATCGCCCTCGCCGGCCTGCGCCAGCGCACGCTTGGCCGGGGCCGGCGCGAGCGGATGGCGTGCGCGATGCAGCAGCAGGGCATGGGCGACGCCGAGCATGGTCATCGCCCACCCCGCGATGGCGATCCCGTGGATCGCGGCGGCGGCCGGCCATGCCGGCGCCAGCGCACCCAACACCGTGGTCGACAACACGCAGGCGGCGAACAACCCCGCGAAGGCCAGCCGGAGGCGACGTTCGGTCGGCGCGCGTCGTCCACCGAGGCCGCGCAGCGGCTCCAGCAGGGTCAGGCCGAGCAGGATCGAGCTGGACAGGGTCAGCACCCCGTCCATGCCGAGCGCCAGCGGCGGCGGCAACGGCGCCGCGGCCAGTCCGGCGAGCTGGTGCGCCGCGATCAGCAGCGCCACGCAGGCCGCGACCAGCACATGCACGCCGCGAACCGCGCCCTCGCCGCGGAACAGCGCGCGAGACACCAGCCAGAAGCCGTTGCAGGTGGCGGAACCGCCGATGGCGACCGCCCAGCGCACCCATGTCGGCGCGTCCGCGGTCCATGGCGCCATCAGCGACAGGGCCATCGAACCACTGACCACCGCGAGCAGCACGTCGGCGTCGCGCTTCGCCGGCCGCCACAGCAGCACCAGCAAGGAGGCGAATGCCACCGCCACCGCCAGCCCCGTCATCCCGGCCTGCCACCCGTGCATCGCCCACCTCCGTCATCCCAGGCACGCAGGCTCGCGCCGCGGCCACCGCCGGACAAGCGCCATCGGTCACGGTTGAACGCCGGTTGAACGCCGAATCGCACCACGCCGATCCGGCTGGCCGATTCGCGAATCGGCGAGACCCCCGGCGCGTGGCCACGCAAGGTCGCGGCTCCTCCCATCGAGCCGCCCCATGCTGCACACCGCCCGCCCCCTCTATCAGTCCAACCTCCTCCAGTTCGGCGTCCGCGCCTGGTTCCTCGCCGCCATGCTGGGACAAGGCGCCTTCATCGTCTTCATCCTCTGGTTCTTCGGCGGCCACCTGGCCGGCGGCGACCTCGCCGGCCTGAACGCCAAGCCGCACATCACCGGCTACGTGCCGGGCGATCTCGCCGGCAACCTGCAGTTCGTCGGGCATGCCCTTGCCGGGGCTCTGGTCACGCTGTCCGGGGCGTGGCAACTGGTGCCGACCCTGCGCCGGCGCTGGCCGCGGGTGCATCGCTGGAACGGCCGGGTGTTCCTCGCGGTCGCGGTGCTGGCGACGCTGTCGGGCTTCTCGCTGACGTGGGTGCGCGGATCGCAACTGGGGACCGGCAGCACGCTGTCGATCAGCCTCAATGGCCTGCTGATCCTCGGCTTCGCCTGGGCTGCCTGGCGCAGCGCGGTTCGCCGCGACTTCGGCGCGCACCGCCGGCACGCCATGCGTACCTGGCTGCTGGTCAACGGGGTGTGGTTCCTGCGCATCGGGATCATGCTCGCCGGGCTGCTGTTGGCGCCGCTCGGGATCAAGATCGACTACACCGGCGTGGTGTTCATCGGTGTCAGTTTCGCCAGCTGGCTGCTGCCGTTGGCCCTCCTGGAGCTCTACCTGCGGGCCGAACGCGCGGCACCTGCGGCGCGACGCGCGGTCGGTGCGCTGCTGGTCGCGATGGCGCTGCTGACCCTCGCCGGCAGCGCGGCGGCGGTGGCCTTCATGTGGTGGCCATACCTCTGAACCCGTCAGCGCCCGATCAGCACCACCGGCAACGCGACCAAGGCAAGCGCCAGCAGGATGCCGAACAGCGCCAGCAACACGCGCGCCGGGTCACCACGAAGCTCGCTCCAGAAGCTGCCCGCGGTGCCATCGCGGCGTGCGGCCTCGTATGCGGCGCGGGCACGGGCGCCGCGTTCGGCCTGATAGGCGTCCATCAGCCGCCTCGCCTCGATGACGTCCGCCTCGTCGCGGATCCAGATGCCGCCCAGCGAGATGTTCCAGGGCCCCGGTCGGGTTTCGTAGTAGCCGATCGCATGCGCGTCGAGCAGCGCGCGGACGTCATCGGCCTCGTCGTCGGGCACGTTGCGCAGGTTGAGCAGGAGCTTGGCCATGGGCGGAGGATACCGATGCCCGTCCGAACCACACCCGTACGCCATGCAGGACGCGCTAGGGTGGACGGCGGTCGTCCACGCCCACCCTTTCGGGGGCCCGCACGCATGCACGCCAAGCTCCCCGCCAGCCTGCGGTCGCTCGCCGTTGCCCTCGCAATTGCCGGCTGCCAGAAGCCGGCCGAGACGGCTGCACCCGCTGCCGACGCCGCTCCCGCCGCTCCCGCCGCAGCGGCTCCCGCCACCTGGCCCGCCAGCCTGGT
>ERZ1645185.291-NODE-291-length-21306-cov-5.156181_pt1 | contig 21306 bp, 17 predicted proteins | sample MGYA00575351_ERZ1645185 | MGnify/ENA primary metagenome ERZ1645185 (study PRJEB40838, sample SAMN11284767) | freshwater sediment metagenome | isolation source: river sediment | host: Sediment | place: India: Jana village, Kanpur | collected 2015-12-17 ...
CGGGGCGCCATCGCATGACTCACGCACAACCCAAAACGGTTCGGGCCTTCTTTGATACGCTCGCCGGCAAGCTGGACCCTGAGGCGGCCGAGGGACTGGATGTGGTCTACCAATTCGATTTGCACGGTGCCGACGGGGGGCAGTATCTCGTGCAGATCCGGGATGGGGCCTGCCAGGTGTCGGAGGGCACTCATCCGGACCCGAATGTCACGCTGGCCATGTCGGGTGAAGATTGTCTCCGTGTGCTGAACGGCCAGGTCAGCGGCACGATGATCGCCATGACCGGTCGCCTCCGTATCAGCGGTGACATGGGCTTGGCGATGCAGCTGGCGTCCCTCTTCCCCAGTCTCCGTCCTTAGCAGGATGTTGAAAAAGTCCGCTAGCTTTGTTCTCGCGTCTCTCTGAGGCTCGACGTACAGGACACAGCACGCCTCGCCTCTTCGTTCGCTGCGGCCGCGCTGAACGGCCTTTTTGAACATCCTGCGTGTCGCGCCCCGCCTCAGACCATTCCTCATGCGAAGAAGTTCTCGCCCAGGCTGTGGAGAAGCCGTCACCAGGCGTCTCGGCGCGAAAAAATCCTCAACGTATTCCAGTGAATACGCCTCCGGTTTTTTCGCGCCGCTTTCGTAAGAGTCCATTCAACCCGCGTTTATCCTCAACGACTTCCGTCAAGCCTGCTGCCCGGCCAATTCAGCTTCTGCCGGTGTTTCACCCAGTTGATCGGCCCGCCGTGGAAACCGTTCTTCCAGCATCGTATAGACGGTCGGGACGAGGAAGAGCGTCAGAATCGTCGAGACGGTGAGACCGCCCACGACCGCGCGCGCGAGGGGTGCGTTGGTTTCACTGCCCGTTCCCAGTCCGAGGGCCATCGGGATCAGGCCGACCACCGTGGCGAGGGAGGTCATCAAAATCGGCCGGAGCCTGGTGCGCGAGGCCGTCACGACGGCGGTGGCAAGGTCCAGGCCGCGGCGCCGTAACACGTTGGTGTAATCAACCAATAGGACGCCGTTCGAGACAACGATGCCCAGCATCATGATGATGCCCATCAATGACGAGGTGGAGATCGTGGTATTCGTCAGGTAGAGGATCACGATCACGCCCGGGATGCCCATCGGCACCGAAAACATGATGATGAAGGGATCGATCAGCGACTTAAACTGCGCAGCCATCACCATGTACACCAGGATCAAGGCCAGGGCGCTGGCATACATGAGGCCTTCGAAGGTCTCGCGTTGTTGCTGGATTTGGCCGGCAAGGCGGATGCTGAAGCCTGTCGGCAACTGCATCTGGGCGAATGCTGTTTCCAGGTCCTGGGCGATCGCGCCGAGATCGCGGCCGACGGGGTTGGCCGTGATGTGGACGACGCGCTGGAAGTATTTGCGCTCGATCTTCACGGGCCCGGCGTTCAACTTCAATGTGGCCAGATTCTTCAGCAGCACCGGTTCGCCGTTTTTGGTCGTGAGCAATACGTGCTCGATGGCCGTCAGGTCCTTGCGGTGTTCCTCGGCGAGCCAGGCGCTGATGTAGTATTCATTCCCGTTTTGCGGATCGGTGTAAATGATGGGGTCGGTTTGGCCGTTGCCGTTCAGGGAAAACAACACGGCATTCGCGACGTCGGTTTCGCTGATGCCGAGTAGCGCCGCCTTCTCCCGATCCACCACCACGTTCACTTCGGGGTAGTTCTCTTCCCGGCTGACCTCAATGTCCGCCATGCCCGGGATCTTGTGCATGATCTCCTGCGCTTGTTGGATGACGGTGCGAGCCTTCTCGAAGTCGTAACCGTAAATTTCCACGTCGATGGACTTTTGCGACCCGAAGCTCGTCACACGTTTGACCAGGCCGCCCGGATCGAAGAACATCGCCACGCCGGGAAAAAGTTTGACCACCGACGGCCGCACGGCGTTCATGATCTCAACCTGGTTGCGTCGCCGCTTGTCAGGGGACACGAGGTACACGGAAATGACCGAGGTATGCGGCCCCGTGTTGGGATTAAACAGCGATGAGCGTCCCTGCGCAAGCACGCCGGTGCTGGAAGCGATCGCTTCCAGTTCATTCGGCGGAATCTTTTCGCGCAGGACCCGTTCCACTTCGGCGACTTGGTCGACGGTTTTTTCCACCCGCTGGCCGACGGGCGCTCGCAAGACGATGCGGAACTGGCTTTCGTCCGACACCGGCAAAAATTCGGTCCCGATAAAAGGCAGGAGCGCGAGGGAGCTGACGAACAGCGCGACCACGGCGACCAATAACGTACGGCGATGGGCCAACACCCAGCGCAGACTGCGTTCGTATCCTTCATCGAGGGCTTCGTAGCGGCGCTGGCTCCACTGCATGATGCGCACGAACCAGGAGGGCAGGGAGCGGTGCGCCTCCTGCTCCGACTTCAAGAAACGATAACAGAGTGCAGGGGTGACCGTCCGGGAGACGAAGAACGAGGTGAAGAGTGCGATCGCGATCGTGAGCGTCAGCGGAATGAGCAGGAGTCTTGCGATACCGACGATAAAAAACATCGGCAGAAAGACGACGACGGTGGTGACCGTGGAGGCGAAGATCGGCATGGCGACCTCGCGCGCGGCGTTGACGATGGCGTCCCAGCGGTTCCGGTCGACGTTCAGATGGCGTTGAATGTTTTCGAGCTCGACGATCGAGTCGTCTACCAGCCGCCCGATACCCAGCGCGAGCCCGCCCATCGTGAACACGTTGAGGGTCTGATTGGTGAAATACAGCACGATGAACGTCACGAGAATCGAGAGCGGGATGGCGACGGAGATGATCAGCGTGCTGGTGAGATTTCTCAGGAACAGGAGAATGACCGCCGCCGCGAGCAACGATCCGTGCAGCGCCTGCTCAATGAGGTTCTTGATCGATTGCCGGATGTAAATCGATTGATCGAAGGAGATCCCCAGCTGCACGCCGGGCGGGATGCCGATCATTTTCGGAATCGCTTTGCGCAACGCATCGACCACTTCCACCGTGTTGGCGATCGGCTGCTTGTTGACGCGGAGATACACCGACCGTTTGCCGTCCGTGCGGACGACGTTGGTTTGAATGTCCGAGGAGTCGGTCAGGACACCGACATCCCGCACACGCACGGGATTGCCGCGCGCGTCGATCTTGACGACGACGTCGTTGATCGGTTCCACGGTTTTGAACTGGGTGTTGGTGAACACGTTGTAGTCGAGGTTCCCGGCCTTGATGTCGCCCGACGGCAGGATCAGGTTGGAGGCCTTCACCGCCTTGACGACGTCGAGGATCGACAGGCCTCGCGCTTGGAGCAGTGCCGGGTCCAGATTGATGTTGATCTGCCGGATCTTCCCGCCCTCTACCGTGGCGGCCGCGACGTTGGCGATTTGTTCGATTTGCGGGGCAATGGTGTTGTAGGCCAGGTCGTAGAGTGCCCGTTCGTCAAGGTCGCCGCCGGATGCAGTCACGAACGCGACGGGAATATTGGAGACGTCGAACTTGACGATAAAGGGTTGGAGAATGCCGGGTGGCAGGCTGTTCAGGATCTGGGTGATGCGCTGCATCACCTCCATTTGGCCTACGTTGATGTCCGCGCCCCAATTGAACCAGATCTGCACCGCCCCGATGCCTTGCTTGGCAAAGGACTCCACATGTTCGACGTTGGAGGCGGAACTGACGGCTTTCTCAATGGGGTACACGACGCTCTGTTCGATATCGAGCGGAGGCGCGCCCTTGTAAATGACCCCGACGAATGCGACCGGAACTTGAATGTTGGGAAAGAGATCGACCGGCAGTCGTTCCAGCGACGTGGCCCCCAAGATCACCATGGCGAGGGACAACATCAGGATGCCGATGCGATTGCGGAGCGCGAGGAGTGTCAGCCACATATCGGAGACGTGAACGGTGAAACGTTAGAGGTGAAACGCAGGGAGTATGCCGTCAACGCGGGAGACTCCTGTATCAGTTAGCTGTTGGACTCACGTTTCACGGCATCCATCGGTTGGACTTGGACGGGGACGCCTTCGCTGACCAGATCTTTGCCGGAGACGATGAGTTGCTCGTCCCCCGCAAGGCCCTTCACGACCTCCACCCGATTCTCGGCGCGAGCGCCCAGTTCAACGGGAACCTGATGGGCCTTTCCATCCTTGACCACATAGACGTACTGCGATTCTTCCAGCCGGCTCACGGCGTCCAGCGGAATCTGAATCGCGTGAGGATGTTTTCCGACCAGGACTTCAACGCGGGCGAACATGCCGCCTTTGAGGCGATGGTCTTTGTTCGGCAGATCAACCTCCACGGTCATGGTGCGGGTGGCACGGTTCAAGGCCTGAACAATGCGCGTGACCCGGCCCTCAAATACCTCATTCGGATAGGCTTCCGCACGCACATCAGCGCGTTGCCCGACTTGCACGAGCGGGACGTCCTTCTCCACGACTTCGATCAGCGTGCGCACGGTTTCGACGTCGTGCACGCTCAAGATGCCACGCGACACAGTCGATGTGCTGGCGGTCGTGCCGCTCACATAGGCGCCCGGATCGAGGTTGCGTTCTGCGATATAGCCTGCAAACGGAGCGCGGATGTAGGAGTAGGCCAGGTTGGTTTCGGCCTGCGCCAGGGCGACGGTCATCTGTTGTACTTGGGCGCGCAAAGAATCCTGTAAGGCCACTGCCGCGTCGCGGTTCACCAGCGCGGTGTCGAGATCCTGTTGGGAAACGAACTGGTCCTTGATCAGCGCTTGCATGCGGTCGAGCGTGAGCGTGGCATTCCGCACGCCGGCGTCCTGCTGAACCACTTTCGCTTGCGCGGAGAGGAGGTTAGCCTTGGCCTGATTGACGGCATGCACATAGTCGGTGTGATCGATTTCGACCAGCAGTTGATTGGCCTTCACCAGATCGCCCTTATCGACATAGATCTTGGCAATGTAGCCGTCCACGCGTGAGAAGATGTTGACGAGCTGGTTCGGGATCAAATCGGCGGTATAGGTCAACCGCACGTCGAGATCCTGCTTGAGGGGCGTCATGGTGCCCACGGTCAGGATCCGGTTCTTGCGCGGGTCGGTCTTGGCGCCGCTGGTGAGGCGAAACACCACCAAGGCTGCCACAGCGACAAAGACGATCAGCCCCAGGGTGACGATGGGATGTCGTGTGATCGGGTTACCGGACACGGGTCAGGCCTCGTTTCTTGGCTGCCGAGGGACGTTGCAAGCCCTTCAAGAACAATTCCACGTAGGTGGCCACGATGTCCTTATGGGGACAATGCAACGGAACCTCGAAAATCTCGTGCAGCAGACGGTGGTGGACCACCATCCCGATGAACGCGCGCGCCGCCAGCAGAGGATCGATCGGACGAAAGGCGCCCTCGTCGATCCTGGCCTGAATGTAGCCGGCCAGATAGTCGTAAAACACCCGGTGCTGTTTGCCGAAAAACATGTCCGCCAGCTCGTGGCCTTCCAAGGCGCTGAACAGCAACAGGCGCAGCATTGTTGGATCGGCTCCCGGGCGAATGCGGTATCCGGCGATGAGCGTAAAGACGCGATGGTCGTCACGTTTGCGGGCCATGTCCTCGACGGCGCTGAGCAACTCGCTGAGGGGGGCTTTCTCGGCGAGGATTGCCGCATAGAGCGCTTGTTTGGTCGGAAAATACTTGAACACCAATGCCTCGCTCACACCGGCGGCCTTGGCGATTTCTTTCGTCGTGGTGCCTTTGAACCCCTTGGCGGCAAAGAGACTGGCGGCGGAGGAAATCAGGCTGGCTTGACGGTCCCGGCCGGGGGTGCGGGCAAGGGCGGCGGCTGCTTTCATCGAATGGGCTGTCCGGTGAGTGAGTGGTTACTCACCGTCAGGCTATCATGCGAGCGTGAAACAAGACAAGAATCGCAGGCATTTCAGCCTCGTCGGGAAGAAGTCGCGGAGCAGCCGGAAGACCGGTCAGAACGTGGAGGGGGAATTGCCTTCGTTCAACTTCACGCGAAAGGCTTCGCTCTCGAAAAAAATCACCCCGAGGCTGGTTCGAAGGTCGTAGCGGAGGATGATTGCGCTGTCGGGCCCCTGCCAATTGAAGAATTTCACGGCGCCGCCGGCCATCTGACCGGGAGTCTGATCGATCGGTCCGAATTGTTGCTGCAAAAACGCCAGCAGGCGGTCATGGGTCTCTTTGCCGGTGTAGCGCACCATAACACGGGCAAATTTTCCGTCGATGGTACTGAACTTCATCGAGTCGACCGTCGCCGGTCCCAATAGGTGCGGCGACGTTTTGAGCTCGAAGGTTTGCACCCGGCCCGCGTCCTCGACCTTGACGAACTGGTCCGATTCGGTAAAGGCCGCTCCCCAGGGGATGCCTTCGAATCCATTGGGGTCGTTTTGCATGGGGACGGCCAGTGCGGGATCGATGGGCATCCACAGGCTGGCCAGCGTGAGGATCGTCAGTAACCAACAGGATTGGGGGCGGGTACGTGGTGTGCGCATGTCCGGTTACTCCGCGGTGTCCGACATCCGATCTTGAAATCGGGGGGCCAGGTTGCGGCTCTCGATGAAGATGAATCCCCGATCCCGGTTGGCTTCATATGTCAGGCTGATTTCCGTGTCCGGTCCTCGCCAGGTATATTGCTGGTTCAGGCCTCGCATCATCTGTCCCGGAAGCCGCTCGATGACGCCGTACGTCCGTTCGAGATACTGCAACACCTGCTTATGGGCCTGGGCCCCGCTATACCGAATGGTGACCCGTGCGAATTGGGCATCCACGGTGGAAAGCAGCACACTATCCACCGGGATGTCGGCATACATGGGAGGACGGTCACGGAATGTGTAATCGGTGGTATGGGTGTTCTCACGCGTCACCAGGAGCTCCGACATGTCGGTGAGGGGCATGCCCCAGCGGAGATCATGGTAGCCGTGCGGATCATTCGCCATGGTGATGGCGAAGACTGGTGCAACAAGACCGAGGAGCAGCAGGCCGGGCAGCAGCACCCAGCGCCGGAAGGCGGGAGGCGACCATATCGAACAGGCAGTGCGCATGGCGATTGAATGGGTCTGGCCCGCATTATTCATGAACACTTCTGCTGCACTCGCCGATCCGCTGTTCCGGCAAGCCTGCGGCCGACGGGCTCGCCTCTCGGTCTCACGACGCGGCTTGGCGATTTTGCGACGAACCGTCATGAATAATCCGGGCTAATCGGCACGCTATCACGGTCGTTCCGGCGGCGGCAACCCGTGCGCGTCGTTCTTGTGAATGGGGGACCCCTTGGCTATAATGCGCCTCTTGTGCCGGGTTCGTCTCGGCCAGAGGAGCAGGGTTCATGGTCGACAGTGACGTCTTCGTGCAGGCGCTGGAACAGTTAGGGGTCAATTTCTTCACGGGCGTGCCCGATTCCCTCTTGGGCGGCATCATCGAAGAACTCCTCACCCGCAAACTCTATACGCCCGCCGTGCGTGAGGATGAAGCCGTCGCCATGGCAGCCGGTGCGTTTATGGCCGGAAAAATTCCGGCCGTGCTCATGCAGAACTCCGGGTTGGGCACTTCGCTCAATACCTTAGTTTCGCTCAATCTGATCTATCGGCAGCCCTGCATCTTGCTGATATCCTGGCGGGGTTTTGAAGGCAAAGACGCCCCGGAACATCTGGTCATGGGCGAGACGATGCCGCAATTGCTTGATACGATGAAAATTCCGCACCGTACCCTATCGGAACCGACCATGGCGGACGATCTCCGGTGGGTGGGACAGACGTTTATGAAACAGCGTATTCCCGTGGCCCTGTTGATCAAGAAGGGCATCATCAAGGGGTTGCACCCATGAGACCGGAACAGGGAACGATGCAGAGCCGGGCGCAGGCGATGGCCGCGCTGCTCGAACTGCTCACAGACCAGCCGGTCATCATTTGCAACGGATTTCCTTCGCGGGAAGCCCAAAAGCTGGCCGATCGACCGACGCATTTTTACATGATCGGTTCGATGGGTAATGCCGCGGCCATCGGTTTAGGCGTGGCGCTCTCCAAACCGTCCAAGAAGGTGATCGTGTTCGACGGCGACGGGAACGTGCTGATGGGGATGGGCACGTTGGCCACGGTGGGCGCCTTGAGGCCGAAGAATTTTGTTCATGTCGTGTTCGACAATGAGGTCTATGGGTCGACGGGGAATCAGCCGACTATCTCCAACGTCGTCCAATTGGAAAAGGTGGCGCGGGCGGCCGGATACGTGGCGGTCGAGCGTGTGTTGGACCGTGAAGATCTCGTCTACGAATTCAAAGATATGTTGAAGAATGATGGGCCGAGCATGTTGCTCGTCAAGGTGAACGAGTTTGTCGAGGATGCCGGGCGGATTGCCCTGGAGCCGCCGGCGATCACTGCGCGTTTCATGAAAGCCATTGAATAATTGCGGCGCACTGAACGTGCTGGGTGAGCCCGTCCTGCTCCGTTCCGATCAACAGCCTGAGGCATAACGATGATACTTCTGAATCCAGGTCCGGTAAATGTAAGCGAACGGGTGCGGCAGGCCTTGTTGCGTCCGGACATCTGCCATCGAGAATCTGAATTTTCCGACATGCTGCTTCGCATCCAGCAGAAGCTGCTCACGGCGTTCGTGCCCGGCGCGGAGTCTGAGTATGTGGCCGTCATTTTGACGGGGTCCGGCACGGCGGCGGTGGAATCAGCCGTCATGTCTTGCCTGCCGCTGGGCAAGCGCATGTTGGTGCTCAATAACGGGGTGTACGGCGAACGTCTGTCCAATATGATCGGCCTGCAGCGCCTCGGGGTGTCTGAACTCAAGTCGGACTGGCACATGAGACCTGATCCCGAGCGGCTGCGATTGGCCCTGCGGCAGCATCCTGAGGTGCATGCCGTGTCGATGGTCCATCACGAGACGACGACCGGCTTGATTAATCCGGTGAAAGAAATTGCCGAGGTCGTGGACAGTCTCAACCGGGTGTTTGTCCTCGATTCCGTCAGTGGCCTGGCGGGCGAACCGATTGATATTGCCGGATCGCACATCTATATGGTGGCGGGAACGGCCGGGAAGTGCATTCAGGGATTCCCCGGCGTCTCGTTTGTCCTGCTGCGTAAGGGATTTTTGGAGCAGATGCGCAAGTATCCCAAGCGGTCCTGGTATCTGACCCTGACGCATTACGTCGATGAGCAAGGGCGGGGGATCGTGCCCTTCACGCCGGCCGTGCAGGTGTACTATGCGTTTGAGGAGGCGCTAGACGAGTTGCTGGAAGAAGGGCTGACTAACCGCTTCCAGCGGTATCGGCGCATGGCGTCGAAAATTCGCGAGCGGATGGCGGGTATGGGTGTGCAGCCTTTCCTGCCGGCGGACGTGCAGTCGAACACGATTACCGCCTTCCATCTGCCCGCAGGCCTCAATTATGCCACCTTGCATGATCAGCTTAAAGCTCGCGGCTACGTGATCTATGCCGGTCAAGGGCAGCTGGAATCGAAGGTCTTCCGCGTCGCGAATATGGGCGCCCTCACGGATGGTCAGATCGACGGATTTCTTGGAGCTTTTGAGGAAGTGCTCGCCGGAGCAACGGCTCGCGCATGAGGGCCATTATCCTCGCGGCTGGGGTCGGCAAACGCCTCTGGCCGGTGACCCAGCACAGACCGAAGTGTTTGATCGAGATCGGCGGGCAGACCTTACTGTCCCGCTATCTGGCATCCCTGGCCTCGGTCAGGATCAAGCACGCGACCATTGTGGTTGGATACAAGCAGGAGATGATCCGGGCTGCGGTTGGCTCGCAGTGTCATGGGGTGGATCTTTCCTATCTGGTGAACGAGGAGTTTCACCGGGGCAGCATTTCGTCCCTGTGGATCGCCAGGCAGGCGCTGACCGACGATGTCGTCATCATGGACGCAGACGTGTTGTTTCATCGGGAAATCCTTCGGCGTCTGGTGTCCTCGTCGTATGAGAATTGCCTGCTGATGGACGACACGGTGAAGCAAACCGGCGAAGAATGTATGGTCGTCGTGCAGGGCGACCGCGTTGTTGCGCTGAGCAAGAAGATGCCTGATCGGTACGATCTCGCCGGTGAAGGGGTGGGGTTCCTCCGGGTGCGTCGGGCGGATGCCCCCCACGTGATCGCTTCCCTCAACGGGTACATCGATCAGGGGCGATGGGATATGGAGTACGAAGACGGCTTGCTGCAGTATTTTCGGGATGTCAAAGTCGGACATGAAAAAATCGGCGGGTTGCCCTGGACGGAAATCGATTTCCCTGAAGATGTGACGAAGGCGGAGCGTGAGGTTCTGCCACGGCTGTAAACTAGGCGGGAGTTCGCAAAACACGCGAATCGTGAAGCGTCTCTCGTCGAGGTCAGAGCGTATGCCCGGTGGCGTATACCTGAGAGCTGAGAGGCCACACTCGGTTTCTTGACACACACGGTGCGCTATAGCTCTTTTCTGCTGACGAGAGACGAACCACGAAATACGAACGACGAGTCCGACGATGAGTGAACGTACCCTTCAACGAGGCGCCGAACTCCAGGGATTGAGCACGGCGATCCTCTTGCCCGGCGCGGGCTTGTTCGGCGATCGCCCTGGTCGCGGGCTGGCCGACGTCGGCCCCCTGACCCATATCGGCGGCTTGAGCCTGTTCCAGCGGACCGTGCTCACGTTGCAACGTGGGGGCATTCGCCAGTTGATCGTGCTGGCCGGCCCTGATGAAGAGTTGCTGAAGCAAGCCTTGGCGCGTGGGGCGCGTGTGACGATTCCGGTCCGGTGGATGCCGGTACGTGAGTTTCCGCTGGATGATCCGCGGACGTGGGAATCGTTGGCGACCGAGGTGCGAGGGTTCTGTCTCATTGCCGGGGTGCAGGCGGTGTTTTCGAAGCACCTGATCGAGCATCTGCGGCAAACGGTGCGAGACGGGGAGGCGCTGGTGGTGACGAGGGCGGGAGGGCCGGAGGAGTCCTCGTCCGGTCGTCGGAATCCGGTCGTCGCCTTACAAGAGGGGCGGCTGGTGTCGTTTCATAATCAGCCGAGCCAGGAACATCACCAGGTGGCGGCGGATCTTGTGGTCGTACCGGCGAGCATTTTGAATCCACCGGCCGGAGCCGGGACTGGTGCGACCAGAAGCGCTGTCGAGCCATCGGGCACCGTTCCCATGCGTCGGTGGCTGGAACAGGCGGCGGTGGAAGGTCGCGTGCGGGTGGTGGCGGCCGCATCCCAGGCGGGCCTCTGGTATCGCGAGGTGTCGGATCAGGTCAGCGCCGGCCTGGCGGAGCGGACGTTGTTCCGTTCCTTGAAAGGCGACGCCGAGGGGTTTGTCGATCGCTACTTCAACCGCACCTTCTCGCGTCTGTTGACCAGACTGTTCCTGCGGATGAAATGTTCTCCCAACACCATCACCATGGTGGCGACGGCCGTCGGTCTGTTGTCCGCCGTCGGATTTGGTCTGGGGACGTATACGGCGGGCATTATCGCTGCGCTGTTGTTTCAACTCGCTGCTATTATCGATTGCTGCGACGGCGAAGTCGCGCGGCTCACGTTTACGGAATCCCCGTTCGGGGCTTGGTTAGATATCGCCATGGACAATGTGGTGCATATCGCCATCTTCGCCGGCATTGCCTGCGGAGCCTATGTCCGACAGGCCGGCGCGGAAGACGCCTGGGTTCCGTTGGCCCTGGGTGGCGCGGCGATATTCGGCAATGCCATGGCCTTCTGGCTGGTGACGAAGGCGCAAAAAATCGGCGCCACGCGGGGCTGGAAGACGCCGAAGCAGGCGGCCTGGTCCGATTTTATTTTGAAGAATGTGGCCAGCCGGGACTTTTCCGTGGTGGTCTTCCTGTTTGCGCTGCTGGATACCCTCAACTGGTTCCTGTGGATGGCCGCACTCGGGTCAACCGTCTTCTGGTTGATGATGTTGTGGGTGATCCGACCGTCGGCACGGGCCCGTGCTTAAGGCCGCTCTGCTTGTCCTCGGGGCGCTGACCCTCTCCGCACTGATTTGGCACATCGGTATCGGGCGTATCTACGACGCGGTGACGCAACTGGGTCCCGCTGCCATGGTGCTGGTCCTACTTCCCTCGCTCCTCATGTATGTGCTCGAGGCCTATGGCTGGCGGGTGACGCTGGGCACCTGGGCGAACGGCGTCCCGTTTTGGCGCATCTTGGCCATTCGCACCGCCGGAGAAGTCGTGAACATGACGACGCCCACCGCCTACGTGGGAGGCGAACCGCTGAAGGCCTACTTGTTGAAGCGAGATGGCGTGCCGATGGTGGAGGGCCTGGCCTCCGTGGTGACGGCCAAGACCACCATGACGATCGCACAGATTGTCTTCATCCTGTCGGGGATCGGCCTGGGATTCTGGTTGTTGGGTGCCGAGGGATCGGCGGGTCAGACGATTACTGCGGGGCTGGTCAGCGTTGGGCTGTTGCTGTTCGGGGTCGGAGCCTTTGTGCTCGTGCAGCGGCAGGGCATGTTTGGATGGATCCTCGCGCTGCTGCGGCGCATCGGGCTCCGCGTCCAGTTTCTGGAAGCGCGCGAACAGCAGTTGCTCGAATTGGATCGCACCATTGCCGGGTTCTATGCCCATCAGCGACAGGCCTTCCTCTTTTCAACGGGATTGTTTCTGTTGGGTTGGCTGGCCGAGGCGCTAGAGGTGTATGTGATGGTTCTCTGCATGGGGCAATCCATCGATGTCTTGCCGGCCATTGCCATTGGGGCCCTCTCGGTCTTCATCAAGGGAGGGACATTTTTCATTCCGGGCAGCCTGGGTGCGCAGGATGCCGGAAACCTGTTCCTTCTCTCCGCCTTCGGGTATGGCGAGGTCACGGGCATCACCTTCGCTCTTTTACGACGCTTTCGAGAATTCGTCTGGATTGCCATTGGGTTAGCCTGCCTGGCCCTCCTGACCAAGGGCGAGAAGTCTGCTGTTCCAGTCCCCTGATCTGCTTCCGACCGTTCGTCCATTTCACACCAACATAGCTGCCCTTTTTCCTACCCCCGCTGCGTGAAGGGAGGATGTCGGTCGCCTATCAAGCCCTGTGTGGGGCGTTTTCGCGTCAACTGGAGGAAAACGATTCTCTTGCTACACTTATGTGGTCGGAGATTTCTTGTGTCGACCGACCGCACGGCTGTCGGAAGACCGTAGGCCTGACATCGTACGGGAACACCATGCAACCACCCTATAAGCGCGCTTCCTCAGCTCAACCGCATGAGCAGGACCGTAAGACTATGGTCAGTGCGGATCGGGTAGGCCACCGTATGCTGCCGCCGTTGGAGGATCCGGTCGAGGCCCTGCGATTTTGTCGCGCCTTGGCTTCGGCGCTTGAACGCAACCCTGAAGGCGAGAGACCTGTCCTCACACCGGCAAACTTTGCAGCCATGATGGGACAGGCGGAGCCATCGAATGGGCGACCCGAGCTGTCCGTCATCATTCCGGTGTTCAATGAGGCGGAGAATCTTCCCACCTTGCATGGCCGCCTCACCAGGGCGTTGGTCAATCTGGGAATGGAGTATGAAATCGTTCTGGTAGACGACGGTAGTCAGGATGAGAGCCCGGAGATCTTGCGAAGGATGGAGGCGGAGGATCAACGCATCGTCATTGTGGAGTTTGCCAGAAACTTCGGGCACCAGGTCGCGATCAGTGCCGGTCTCGAACATAGCCGTGGCCGCGCTGTCTGTATCATGGATGCCGATTTGCAGGACCCTCCCGAGGTCCTGCATCTCTTCCTCGCAAAGTGGCGCGAGGGATGGGACGTGGTCTATGCGGTGCGAACCGAGCGCAAGGAATGGTGGGGGAAACGGTTGGCCTATGCGGCGTTCTACCGGCTGTTGCAGCGGGTCGCCAATATTGAGATCCCGCTGGATGCCGGAGACTTTTGCGTGATGGACCGGAAAGTGGTGGATATGCTGGTGCGGATGCCGGAACGGAATCGCTTCGTCCGGGGTATTCGCAGTTGGGTGGGCTTCAAGCAGATCGGTGTGCCGTATGAACGTCAAGCGCGGCATGCGGGGGTGCCCAAGTATACCTTCAGCAAACTGATCTACCTCGCGCTGGACGGCCTGGTTTCGTTCAGCCATATGCCGCTCCGTGTGATCACGGTGCTGGGGTTTACCGTTTCCTTCCTTTCGTTTTTGGTGGCGCTGTTTTATGTCATCAAGAAACTAACCATCGGTGTTGGGGTCGCAGGCTTTACCACGCTGGTCGTGTCGATCTTTTTCCTTGCCGGCATTCAGCTGATGACGATCGGCGTGATCGGCGAGTACATCGGACGGATTTCCGACGAGGTCAAGCACCGCCCGTTGTATGTGGCCCGCCGTGTGACCAGGAGATAATCGTCATTCGCATTCTGATGTTCGATAACGAGTTCCCTCCCCTCGGGGGCGGCACGGGGGTCGTCAATTTTCACCTCTTGGAGGAGATGTCTCGGCGGTCGGACGTGATCGTCGATCTCGTGACGTCCTCGCGGAGTCGGACGCGTTATGAAACAGAGCGGTTCGCCGATCGCATCACGATCTACAAGGTGCCGGTCGACAATCAGAACATCCATCATGCCACCAATCGTGAGCTGTTGCGGTATAGTTGGCGGGGCCTGTGGCAGGCCAGACGATTGCTCTCGCAGCACCGGTATGACGTGAGCGTGGCCTTTGCGGGCGTGCCGGCCGGCGCCATCAGCCTCGTGTTGCGCCTAACGCATGGCCTGCCCTATGTCCTGTCGTTACAGGGGCCCGATGTCCCCTGGTTCGAAGCGCGATACCACTCCCTCTACCCTGTGCTCACCCCTTTGATCAAATGGATCTGGCGGCGGGCCGGTACCGTGACGGCGATCAGCGCAGAACAGGTGGCGCTGGCACATCGCACCATGCCTGAGCTGGCGTTGGTGACGATTCCCAATGGGGTCGATACCAGGTCGTTCGTTCCCGCCGGAAAGGTTCCGGCACGGCCCTTCACGATCATCTGTGTCGCCAGGCTGATTGAGCGCAAAGGGCAACACCATCTCTTGCAGGCCTTTGCGCAATTACGCGCTTCCTGCGCTGAACCGATGGAGCTGCTGTTCGTGGGGACCGGCGATGCCGAGCCGCAGTTGCGCGAGTTGGCCGAGAGTTTGAAGGTGACGGACGCGGTGACGTTCAAGGGATTTGTGCCGCGCGAAGAGATGCCGAGGATGTATCAGGGTGCCGATCTGTTTGTTCTCCCGTCCCAGCACGAGGGCATGTCGATCGCGCTGCTCGAAGCGATGGCGTCCGGGCTGCCGGTCGTGGTGACGGATACGGGGGGCACCGCGGAATTGGTGACGCAGGGAGAGAACGGTGAGATTGTGCCCTGGGCCGATGTTCCGGCACTGACCGCCTCGTTGCAGCGGTTGTTGAACGACGACGACCGGCGCAAGCAGATGGGACAGGAGGGGCGAAACCGTGCCCAGCAGTTCGGTTGGGCGGCTCTGGCGACACGGTATCTCGACTTGTGTGAAGGGCTGATGGCGTCATCAGTCGAGCGCCTCGGCCGTCATACAGCCGTGGGGTCGGTACGCCGACTCACCAAGGAACCACGGGTATGAACCGACATCCGCGCGTGTGTATTCTCACCAGCCAGTATTTCGATTGGGGGATTTACGGCGGATTCGGCAGCATGTCCCGGAAGCTCGCGGAGAGTCTTGCCTCCTCCGGCCACCGGGTCAGTGTCATCGTGCCTGGACGCCGAGGGCAACGGCCGATCGAAACCATCGGCGGGGTGGAGATCCGCAGTTTCTCTCCGCGAAACGTCGTCGACGCCTGCCGTCTGATTCGAGCATCCAACGCCGATATTTTCCACTCGCAGGATCCGACCGTCTTGACCTATCTGGCGCAACGGATTCACCCGCGCCGCGCACACGTGGTCACCAGCCGCGATCCACGGGAGTTGAGCGACTGGTGGGTGGAGTTTCTTTACGCCACTCCGATGCGTCGATTGCTGACGCCGCTCAATTACCTGACCGAATCCGGATTGCTGGTGAGGCAGGCGGTGCGTCGCGCGAACGCGGTCTATTGTCCCGCGCATTTTCTGAAAGAGAAGGTCAAGCGTCTATACGGGCTCACGGAGTTACCGGCCCTGTTGCCCAATCTCATTGATGTGCCCGCCGCAGTGCCGCGGAAAAGCGAACGGCCCACGATCACGTTTGTGGCCCGTTGGGACAAACGCAAGCGCCCCTGGCTGTTTTTGGAGTTGGCCGCACAGTTTCCTGAGTATCGGTTCGTGGCCGTCGGAAAGGGCAGCGCCTCTGCGGAGGCCGGTTTTGACGCGGAGTTGCGACGTCGTTTTCGTGACGTGCCCAATCTCGAAATGCCGGGGCTGATCAATCGCTTTCGCGAGCCGGAACGGATGCATCAACTTCTCTCGGACACCTGGATCTTCGTGAGCACGGCGGTACGCGAAGGGCTTCCGCTGACCTTCCTGGAGGCGGCTGCCTACGGATGTCCGATCATCAGCAGTGTAGATCCGGACCAGTTCGCAACGCGGTTCGGAAAGCAGGTGCACGATGACGACTATGCCGCGGCGATCCGGAGTCTTCTTGCAGAGGCTCCGCTGGAGAAGGGCCGTGCGGCCTATGACTATGTGCGAGCGACTTACGAAACCTCCAGAGCCCTGGCCGCCCATCAAGAGCAATATGCGCGGTTTGCTGCCTGAATCGGGAGCGTCTGGTCGCGTGTGACTCTTGCAAACGTGACCGGCGCACGACGGAATACGCATGTCGGCAAAGGCGGTGTCTAAAGGAATTATCTCCGTCGGTGGATGGGCGATGGCCAAACTGGCGACATCGGCGCTCGTGCTGCCGGTGCTTGCGCGGTACCTCGGCATCGAGGCCTACGGACAGTATGCCTACTACCTCGCAGTACTCCTCCTCGCCGCACAATGTGCCAACGTCGGGATGATGCAGACAATGACCAAGCGCATCGCCGAGCGCCCTGATGATGGAGGGTGGTGTCGCACGGTCGCACGATCCGGAGCGCTCATCAACGGTATCGGAGTCTTACTCGTCGGGCTGATCGCAGGGTGGGTAATCTGGAGCACCGCCTCAACGGGCATAGGCGAAGGATCGATCGCCTTGGTCGTGGTCGGCGTGCTGATGCTGGATCAAGTCTGGTTCTATGCGCGCGGAGTGTTACACGGGTTTCGGTATGAGGAACGGGCCGCGGTTCCCGGCATCATCGGCGTTTTCATCGCGGGACTGCTCGCCATCCTGGCGGCTATGAACGGCCTGGGAGTTGTTGGTGTGTTTGCCGGGCTGTTGCTCGCGGATCTCTATGTGGCGATTGCCTGTTTGCAGGCGGTGCGGCATGCGCTGAAGGAAGGCTCGGTCGTGAGAGCGGCCCAGCCTCCCCCTCCGGCTACTCGGAACCTCCTACAATTTGGCCTGTCGGCCATGGTCTTTTCCGTGCTCAACATGGCGCTGTGCTCGCTGGACATCATTCTCGTCCGTCATTTGGCGGGGGAAGCCCAGGCAGGCCTCTACGCGGCGGCGGTGCAGTGGTCACAGTTTGTATGGTTCATTCCCATTGCGGTCGAAGGGGTGATGTTACAAGCGACGGCGCGCTTCTGGGCGGAGGGGAAGATTGATGAGGTGACCAGACTGGTGAGTCGCCTCACACGGTATGTGATGCTGGGGACGATCTTCCTGCTGCTGCTGGTCTTTGTGCTCGGGGATCAGATTGTTGCGGTCTACTTCGGACCGCAGTTTCGTGACGCCACGCTTGGCTTGCGTCTGCTGGTTCCCGGAGCGCTCTGTTATGCGCTGGCCCGCGTGTTCTGGCCGGTGATTCAAGCGGGCGGAGGAGGCTCGCAGTTGATCCGCGTGATGGGAATTGCCGTGCTGTTGGATGTCGGACTGTGCGTGATACTGATTCCCGGGGGCGGCGCGGCCGGGGCGGCCTGCGCAACCTCGCTGTCGTTTGCCTCGGTTGCGGTCGGGTATGCCTGGATCTTACGGAACCGGCGGGTGCATCCCTTCACAGGATGTGCAGTGTCACGTCTGCTGGGGCTTGTGCTGGGGACCGGCCTTGCCGTGGCGGGCCTGTCTGCGCTGGTGACGCCGCCGATGTTGGCTGTGCCGGCCGGTGTGTTCGGTGGGCTATTGCTGTATTGGGGGGGCGTGTTCGCGCTTGGCCTGGTACAGGTCGACGAACTGGGATTGCTGGTGCAGAACCTGCCGGGCGTATTTCGTCAGGTGGGCGAGACGATGTTTCGAATGTTGGCGCCGTGGTTGCTACGGTTGAGGGCCACGGCATCGAATGAGGAGGCTGAAGTCGGAGATGCCCGCTGATCGACACACCATCTCCGTCGTCATTCCCACCCTGGGCCGGGAGACTCTGGCCTCCTGCCAGGCTGCGCTCGCGAAACAGACCAGACCCCCCGATGAAGTCATCGTCGTCCTTGACCGCGAACGCCGAGGGGTGGCCTGGGGAAGGAACGAGGGCATTGCCCGGTCCACGGGGGATGTGATCGCCTTTGCCGACGATGACGGGATTCCGCCTGCGGACTGGCTGGAACGACTGGTAAGCGCGCTCGACCGCCACGATGCGGCCGTCGCCGGCGGCACCTTTCAGGAAACCGACCCGTTGCTGGACGCCATCCGTCGTCGCACCCCTCTTCCAACGATGGAACAACTCGATCCGGGAGGGTTAGTGGGAAACACCGGCAACATTCTCTTTCGACGAGATTGCCTGATGGTCTGTGAGCAGGCCGATGGATATGTGTTTAACCCTGCCTTTACGGGGGCGGGTGAAGACTGGGAATTGATCTGGCGCCTGCGGAAACGAGGAGCCAGAATGGTCTATGTCCCCAATCCCGTAACCCATCTGCGCCGAGCAACGGGCATTCAGCATGTGCGGCATTCCTTCCAGCGCGGCCTTGCGATCGCGACATTGTTTCGAGTGATGCGTGCGGATACCAGCGGGGTCGTGCCACAGGATAGTTTGCTGTGGGGAGAGGCCGGCAAGAAGACGAACCCGCGTTGGCTGAAAGCGGGCTGGCTGAAACTGGTGGGGCCGTTTGCCCGAAAGGAGTTTCATGACGCGCGCCATTTCTGGTGGTTTTGGCTGGGAGAAAAGTGCCAGGCCGCCGGATTTCTCTGGGGCATGTGGCGAGGGATCTGGGCATGCTCCGGAACTCACCGGAGTCAGGGGTCGCGATCAACCGCCACTTCTACGACGGAGCGTCGGCCATGAGTGACGTCCAGTTGCGGACAAGGGCATGGTTCGGCGACGCACCTTTGACGATCGGATTTCCGCCCACGTGGAAGGTGGTCGAGCTGGGCCCGGAGGACGAGCCGACGATGACCGCCGATGAGCTGCGTGAACGATTGCGGCATCCCATCGGGTCCCGGCGACTCGCCGACCTGGCCATCGGCAAGATGAAGGCCGTGATTATCGTTGATGATCTCACCAGGCCCACACCAGCTGCCGACCTTCTTCCGCTGCTCATCGATGAGTTGAGGCGAGCGGGAATGCCAGGCCGCGCGATGACCGTGCTGGTGGCGGGCGGCACCCATCCGCCCGCCTCCAGGGAAGACATGGCAAAAAAGGTCGGTCCACACCTTCCTGCGGAGGTGCGCCTGTTGGCCCACGACAGCCGGGATGATCTGGTCGATCTCGGCAGGTCTCCGGGCGGCTTACCGCTCCAGGTCAATCGTACCGTGATGGACTGTGATCTCAAGATTGGGGTTGGTTGTATCTATCCGCATCCCATCGCCGGGTTTTCAGGTGGCGCGAAAATCGTTCTTCCGGCCGTCTGCGGGCTGGAGACCGCCAGGACGATGCACGATTATCTGCGTGGGTCGCGTGAGCGGGGTGGTTCCATCCATACGGAATTGCGCCGGGACATGATCGCGGTCGCCCGAACCGTCGGCCTCGACTTTATTGCGAATGTCACGATCAATCACCGCCGACAGATCAGCGGACTCTTCGCGGGTGATCTCGTGGAGGCGCACGAGGCCGGCGTGTGTGCGGCGCAGAAGATGTACCGCGTGCCGCTCATGCCCCAGGCAGACATTGTCGTAGCGGACATGTACCCCTTCGATACCAGTTGGCAGTTCGCGCAGGACCGCGGGATGTGGCCGATCGAGCGCGCTGGGCCGGAGGCATCCCGTGTGGTGATTGCCGCCTGTCCGCTCGGCATGGGCACGCATGAATTGTTTCCCGTGGCCAGTCCGCTCTGGTCGCGCATTACCAGACGGCTCAGCCATTTTCGCCTGGCGGATCTCGACCGCCCTCTCGAAAAGCTGCGCACGGTGCTCACACTGATTCGTCAAACACAACACCGATTGCTGGTCCTCTCACCCGGCCTGAAACCCGATGGATTGATGGGTGTGTTTCCCCGCGCACAAAGGTTCGGAGAGTGGGCGACCTTGCGGGCAGCGTTGGAAGCGCGGCATGGAAAGAAGCCCGTGACGGTGGTGGTCTATCGGTGCGCGCCGTTGCTCCTTCCAGCCACGGCCGAGCGAAATCAGGAAGTCGGCGCGCAAGCCCAGACTCTGACAACGCATCCGTCGTCGGCCTAAAGAGAAAAGAGCGGGGGAAGTCGTTCTCCACGATACTTCGCCCGCCGGGATGTTTCCAGGACTTCACTCGCTATGTCTATTGCTTCTTCAGTGCCGTCGCCGCCGGATGATGGTCATGAGGTGCTCTCTCAACAGCTCGATTCCGGCAATGCCGGCTCTGTGCCTGCGGCCGGTTTCGTGATCGAACGGCTCAACTCCGCCTCCTGGGTCGTGGACGCAACGATTGCCGGTGTTGTGTTCCTCCTTGTGTTTGGCAGCGGCCTGATTCATATCGAGAGTTTTCCGCCGCTGTGGTTCGATGAAGGCTGGACGGTCTGCGTTGCACGGACCTGGGTGGAACTGGGACATTACGGGTGCTTGTTCAAGGGCGAGCCGGCGCCTCCCTCATTGGCGGCGCACTTCCCGGTAGTGGCCTCGGTAGCGGCGGGTTTTGCCTTGTTCGGCGTGGGTGTGTGGCAGACGCGACTAGTGGGATTGCTGTTCACGTTCGGGGCGTTCCTGCTGCTCTATGCTGTGACCCGGCGCCTGTACGGCCGATCGATCGCGATGGCGGCCGTGGCGCTATTGATCCTTGTTCCGCTGAAGTGGTCGATCCATCCCCTCTATATCGGCCGGCAAGTCCTGGGCGAGATGCCGCTGTTGTGTTTCCTCCTTGCCGGGTTTCTCTGCGTGCTCAAGAGTAGGAATCGGCCACTCTGGCAGGTCGCTGCGGTGGGATGCTGGGCGTTGGCATGGATGACCAAGACGCAGGTCGCACCATTCCTTGTGGCTTCCTTAGTGGGGACCATGCTGTTCATGGGCCTCCGCGGCGATTGGTCGATTGTCGGCCGGCTGGCCGTGGCCCTGATCGGTGCATGGGGCGGGTGTCGGCTGCTGATCGCAG
>ERZ1645185.292-NODE-292-length-21216-cov-6.860073_pt1 | contig 21216 bp, 13 predicted proteins | sample MGYA00575351_ERZ1645185 | MGnify/ENA primary metagenome ERZ1645185 (study PRJEB40838, sample SAMN11284767) | freshwater sediment metagenome | isolation source: river sediment | host: Sediment | place: India: Jana village, Kanpur | collected 2015-12-17 ...
GAAGGCGGGCAAGGACACCGCGGTGCGTCAGCAACTGCTGGATATCACGATGATCAGGCGCTAGGGGAGTACTCGTCGTAAGAACGAATGGTCGACGAGGGCGAAGTTCATGAAGAATCGACCATGCGCTCGCCGCAGGTGCGCCTCGACCATGGACGAAACGCCACCATCCGCCGTGGGTGAGTGAGTGAGAATAATCGGGAAGCGGTTCCGTATTGACGAGGTGAAGGTGCTGGCCAGGCCGCTCTCTCTCAACAACCCGGAGCCGTACGATGAATCGTCAAAGACTCGCCCGCATCGCCGCCATCGCCTTTGGCGTGGCCCCCACCCTGTGGGCATCCGCAGCCCAGGCGCAGACGGCCATAGCGCCAGACCTTGTCATCAGCAGGGTGGCGTTGACGTGCGCGGGCATGGTCGTGACGGTGACGAACACCGGGCGCTCGGCGGTAAGCGCGAGCGCCCCGTTGATCGCCGTCCGGGGCTCTGTGGTGGTCGACGCCAATTCGCCACAATCCATGGACGCGCCGCTTTCCGTGGCTGGTCTCCAGTCCAGCCAGTCGAAGACGGTGACCCTCCCGATCTCGAATGCCGCGGCCGCCTACGCGATCAATGCCACGGTCGACGCGACCAATCGTATCACCGAGCGGGACGAGACCAACAATGTCCGCTCGACGATCGACGAAGCGTCGTGCCCCATGCTGACAGTCTCCGGTGCCCGCGTGGTCGAAGGAGGCGATCTCGTATTCACGGTCACGATCGACCGGCGTCCCCTGCAGGACGCGTCCGTCACGTGGTCTACATTGGCCGGTTCGATTGCGGGTGGCGGAACGGCGTGTGGTGGCACGATCGACTTCGTGAAGTCCTCTGGTACGCTGCTCTTTCCGGCGTCGGGATTCGTCGCGTTGACGCCCAAGACCATCAGAATCACGACGTGCCGCGACGCCATCGCCGAATCCGCAGAAACCATGACACTGCAGTTGGGTGGGTTTCGCAACGTAGCGTCGAGGAGTCTCGCCACCACCGGCACCATCGACATTCAGAATCCATAATGGTGAACGGCGCTGCGCGGCCGCACGCGCAGCGCCCAACGAGGCACACGGGAGCGGCGGAACTATGGGTGGCTGCGGAGCGGTACACACCGTTGCACGGTCACGACACGCGGCGCATACTCAACGTTCATGCGCTTCGCCCGTCGCTCATTCGTTTCTCCGTGACCAGCCCTTCAGACTCGTCACTCCCTCAAAACGCGGCACATCCAGCTGATGGGTCGATCGACGCGGCACCCGGGATCTCCCTGAGTGCCTCGATCGAGCAAGTCATGGGGCGGTTCGAGGCGCGGGCGCGACATCTCGCACGACTGCGGCGGGTCGATGCATCCGAGGTCGATGACGTACTGCAGGACGTCCGGATCAAGCTGTGGCAGACGCCGTCCATTCGTGAGAATCTTGAGCGTCTGCCAACGTCTTATCTGGTGAAGGTGCTCACCTCCGTGATCATCGACCGCGTGCGACGTAGGCGCACGTCGAACGTGCAACTCGAGGAGCTGGCCGGTGGCACACATGTACCGGAGCCGCTGCGTGTACAACCCGTCGAAGCAGACGGCGCGACCGACACCGCACAGCATCTGGCCGCAGCCTTGGGCACGCTTCCGGTCAATCGCCGGGTGCTCGTGGAACTGCATCTCGCCGGGTACGACCGTCAGGAAATGGCGCGCATGACCGGATGGAGCGAGGCCAAGGTACGGAATCTCCTGTACCGGGGTCTCGAAAATTTGCGCGCCGCCATGACTACGAACCGTGACCACGCCGATGACTGATGACGAACTGCGGAGCGCCTATCTGGCGCTCAACGCCACCCGACGGCGGGAAGCCTCTCCGGACGATGGAGCGGCCTTCGCCGCAGCTGCTGATGCCATCGGTAGCAACGTCGACCCGGAACGACGGGCAGCGCTCCTGTTGTCGGCGCTCGAACATGGGCACGCCAACGATCTCCGCATGCTGCAATCACTGCGCGAGGCCGCCGACGACGTTGCAACAACAGCCGGTCCGAAACGAATGTGGTGGACGCGTCCGGCCGCATGGATGAGCGCCGCCGCCGTGCTGATGGCGGTGATTGCCCTGCCACAGTTCGTCGGCAGTCGCGGCGATGTGCTGGCGCCGAGCGCCGAGGAGCGCGCGGCCAGCAACAACGAGATCACCGTGGTCACGGCGCCGGAACGCTGGACCGTCGCCGCACTGGCTGGCGCACCGGTACGCGTCGAATGGCGTGCCGTGCCAAACGCCACCGAGTATGCGGTGGAGATCGTCGATACCGGCGGTACGGTGCGCCAGCGCTATTCGGCAGGTACCGATACGACTCTCGCACTCCCCGCTCGCCCGGACGAGGTACCGCCGGGATCTGCCTGGTGGGTCGTGGCACAGCTGCGCGACGGGCGTTCGCTCTACAGCGCGTTGCGCCCCATCAACGACTGACGCGCCTACTGGCTGGGCACACCGTTCCACCAACGTGTGAACGAGCGGAGTGACCGAGCCCACCACCCGCGGTCGTCCGGAAGCACCACCATCAGTGTGGGATCGCCCACATATTCGAGATTGGCCCACACCGCCGGCGACACGCCGCGGCGATAGGCGTCCCGCTGCACGCCGCTGAGCGTCTGAACCACATCGTGCTGTGCACGTAGGCGACGGTAGAACTCCACCATGTGCGGAACGATGGCGGTGTCGTTGAGGGCCCACCGCGTGGCAATGGTGCCGCGTGCACCGGCATCGAGCGCCGTACTCACCAATCCGTTCAGCCCCTGCCCGGTAAGCAGCAGGCCATCGCCACTGGAGCAGGCAGACAACACCACCAAATCGAAGGGGAGCGGACGCTGACCGAGTTCCGTCAGCGAGAAGAAGCCGTCATCGGCCGCGGTACGTTCAACCACGAGTCCGTTGTTGCCGAACGACGCAGGATCGCTGATGGCATGCGTCGCGATATGCAATACGCGACCGCCACGTGCCAGAACACCGCCAATATTCTGTTGCGTGGCGCGACGCCCCTCCAGCCGCTCGACATCGGCCAGGAGACTCGACACCGCACGCACCTCCCGTTTCGCCCCCGGGAGCGAGCCCCATGGTGTACCAGTCGCCGCATCGACCGCCATGGTAGCCGGTGCACCGATCACCGCAGACACGGCCGACGGCCGCCGCACAATGCCCGATGTTCCGCCGAGCGCCAGCTCGATGGAAGGCGCCATTGCGATATCAAATGCCGCGATGAGTGGTTCGCCGTGCACATCGTGCAATGCCACGAACGGCAATCGATGCAACTCGCCATCAGGCACGAAAACCACGCGTCGCACAGCGTTGGGCAACAACGCCAACACCGGTAGCGTCAGCTGCTTCGACAGGTCGGCAACCAAGGGCGTTGGCACCGTCCCCGCGCGCAGAAACGCCGACAGCCGTCGCATGGGTTCGCGGAGCGAATCGATGGGCGTGAGGACCACTGTTCGCACCGTGTCGCGCGTGAGGACGAACGCGGTGGTTGGCTCATTACCCTGACCGGTGACGTACGAGATTACGGCGGTGTTGGCGGCCAGACGACCTCGGGCGAGTGCTGGGAGACGCGCCCGGTCGAGTCGAATCGAATCGACCGCCTGCAAGACCACCGCGCGCGATTGCCGGCCTTCAACTGACTGAACGCGCAGCGCTCCCTGCTGCAGCGCCGCCTGCTCCGTCGACCGAAGTCGGCGCCACTCCGCCATGGTCAGCGCCTCCGCCGTCAGCCCCGCCTCGGCGAAGCGGGCGATCATGGTGGCAAGGCCAAGATCACGATCCCAGTCGAACTGTCGATCACCCAACGCCGCCAGCGCCTGTGCACGATCGTCGAACCCACGCCGCCAGCGATCGAAGAGCCGCGAATCGCCTTCGAACGCGCGCCAAGCCCGGTCGAAGCGTCGCATGTTGACGTGCGCCTCGGCCCATCGCATGGCGACTTCGAAGCGCTTCGGCCCCTGCAAGCGCGTTTGGGTACGAAGCAGTGTATCGAAGTGCGCGATGGCCGCGTCGGGATGGCCCATCGACAGGGCGTGCAGTCCGCGTGCATAGCGCCATTCGGCACGCCAGCCAGGCAGGTTGCGCTCGTCAATGAGCCGACTCGCCGAATCCAGGAGGCGCCCCGCAACATCCAGCGCACCTCGTCGACGTGCCACATCGCTGCGCGCGATGAGCGCCGGCACGGCCTGCTGTGGCACGAGGCCATCGTTGCGCGCGACGAGTCGGCGCCAGCCCGCATCGGCATCATCGAGATTGCCGTGCAAGTGCATGAGCTCGACCTCGGCACGATCTACGAAACTCAACCCGGTCGCGTCCTGATTTTCACTTAGCAGTCGCCTCGCGGTGGCCAGCGCGGTTGCCGCATCGCCGTGCGCTCCCAGGTGCCGCGAGATGTTCGCCTCGGCCAGTGCCACCCACCCGTCGTTCCCGGCGAGCCCACCGGCGCGGCGACTGGCCTCGAGTGACGCGGCCAGATATCGGCGCGCCTCGCGATAGCGGCCGAGTTCCACCAGGGTGCTGCCCTGCCATTGACGGCTGGCGGCGAGGTCGGCCCAGAGTGCCGTGCGCTCCTGCATCTCGGCCACGGTGTCGAGCAGCGCGACGGCCGCGGCACCAAACCCCTGCGCCTGAACGTACTGCGCCCGCATGAAGAGACACTGGCTGGCGAGTCGCGGTCCGAGCGCACTGGTCTGCGCCGTCAATGTGGCCCACGTGCTGTCGGCTATGCGACGGCCAGCGCGCACATCGACCTGCGCGCGCACACAGGCCAGGCGTGCCGTCAACCAGCGATCGTGTCCAGGCAATATGGTGGTGGCGACACCAAGCACGGCGCGTGCCGAGTCGACGCCATGCACGCGCAGAATGGCCAGCGTGCGCGCGGCGAGCACTTCGGTCAGCCCGCTGGTGTCGGCCGCGCGCGACAGCAGCCGCGCCGCTTTCGCGAGGGTGTCGGCCATACTGGCGTACCCACCTTGCTGGCCCATAATGCTCGCTACGCCGGCTAATGCATACGGCGCCAAGGCATGCAGGCTGTCGTTCGCCAGCGTACGATACAGCGCAAGCGCCGGCGTCCGACGGTTCTGCAGACGGTGCTCCGTTGCATCCAGCAGCAACGTCAGACGGCGAGCCTCAGAGGCCGCGACACGCAGTCGAAGGTCGCGACGCGCGCGCTCTACGTGGCCGGAGTCGAAGGCCAACGTGAACTCACGGAGCGCCTGTGCCGGTGAAGTCTGTCGTGCGATTGGCTGCTGGGCACGCGCGCCATCAGGGCTGAGGCCCACGATGATCGCCGCTGCCAAGTTCCGAACAGTTCGCATTGCCATCATGCGCCAATTGTGCGGGATCGTTGCCTCTTTGTCGACGAACATTGCCAAGGTTTCATGCACCATGTACCGCAACGTCGTCGTCGCGAATCACGCGCGGTGAGAATAGCCGGGGTCCGTTGGCGTCTTCTCTGCTAGCCACGGCTCGGCGGAACGACTCCGCATGCCATGGGATGACCCTTCCTCCCGCTTCCGCATGTCACGTCTCAGGTCCATCGCCGCGCTAGCCTCTGTACTTCGTGCCGCCGTTCTTGGTCTTGGCCTGATCGTACTCCCACGCGCGGTCGCCGCGCAGAAGCCCGCCGTAACGGTGTTGCCGACGACGGTGTCGAGCGGCTATCCGGCGTCACTCCGCATTGACCTTGGCGTGCCGGCTCCGAAGGCTGGCGTGACATTGTCACTCCGGTCCGGGCTCCCGGCCGTTGCCGACTTCGCGGCCACCGGCACGGGGTCGCACACGATTACCGTGCCCGCGGGACAGCAGACCGCTTCCGTGGCGCTGCGAACCAAGGCGGTGGCCGCCCTGACGCGGACGGTCCTCACCGTGTCGTTCCTCGACAAGACGCTGCGCGCGGCTCTCGAGGTCCGACCGCTGCTGCCGGCGAGGGTCGTCACCACTCACAGTGCCGTTTATACCCGCGTGCTCGGAGAGTTCGTGGGGGTAACGCTCGCCGAGCCCGCCCCCGCGGAAGGGCTCAGACTGCAGGTGGTGCTCAGCCCGGGCAACCAACCCAGTGTGCCAGTCACGGTACCCGCTGGAGCTACCACGGCCCGAGTGACCACCAGCATTCAACCGGTCACGCAGTTCACGCCGGCCGTCGTTGGTGCCACGCATGCCGACCTGCCTCTGGAGGAAGCAAGAGGGCTGATCGGAGCCACCGCCGCACCGGCCGTTGCCCCCATCTTCCTGTATCCGTCACCCGAAATCCTCTCGATCACCCCGTCGGGGCGCACTTTGTGGGAGCAGAACATCGGCTTCCGCGTGCGGCTGGCCTACCCGACCGGGGCGAGCGGCGCACCGGTGCCGGGGCCGACCTTCATTGCAGTCAGACCGTCCGGCGTTTCCGCTCAACACTTTCAGGAGCATTCTTCGACCTTCACCTATGGCCAGGGTGAAGTCGTGCTTCCGGCCCGCGTGCTTTCGCCGCCCCCCGGCGAATTGACCGGGTACTCGGTGTCCATCGGAAGCGCCTTCAAAACGGGCTCCCTTGAGTTGGTCAGGCCTGTGCAGCGTGTGCTGAGTCTCGCGCCCGCACGCCGCACCATCGCCCCCGGCGATACGGTGCCCGTGACCGTGACCCTGGAGCGACCGGCTGGACCGGGCGGACTGCCGGTGCGCGTCTCGGCGCTACCTTCCGCGCGCGTTCTCAGTGGAGGCGCCGTCATCCCGGAGGGCGCGCAGACCGGCATTGCAACGGTGATCGCTGACGGCACCATCTCGTCCCCCATCACGCTGCGCATCTCGACGCCGGAATTGACGCCCGGGGGCGTCCTTGCTCCCGACGGCAGCGTCACAGTACGGCTGCCTTCGAGCACGCTGGTCACTACCGAGGTGCAGGTCGCGCCGGTCTTCCACACAGTCAGTGTGCAACCGGCGCGCACGACCATCGCCTCCGGCGACACCGTGACCGTCACCGTGACAATCGACCGGCCCGCACCAACGGGAGGACTCACCATTCCCCTCACCTCCACGGTGCCACTCGCGCTGACGGTGCCGGCACGCCTGACCGTGCTGGCGGGACGCAGCACGGCCACCTTCCTCGCGCAGGCGCAGCCCACGGTTTCGCAAGCCACGACCGTCAACATCAGCGCGGCAGGCACGCCATCGTTGGGCACACTCGTCGATGGGAACAGCACCACCATTGCCGCCGGTGAGGGCATCAGCAGTGCCGCCGTCCGCATCATCCCGCTGCGCGTCGCCGTCCTTTCCTTCAACCCACACCCGGTCTTCGGCGGTCAGGGTGACGTCGAGCTGACCGTCGGTCTGTCCGATGCCGCGCCAACGGCGCGCACGGTGGCGCTGCGTCTCGATGAATCGCCGGTGTCATCCACGTGCACCGTGCCGCCAATACTGACTGTGGTCGCCGGAAGTCGCGAGGTTCGCCACCGCCTCACGACACAGCCCGTCACCGGCAGCAGTGCCGTTGCCTGCAAAGTGAGTGCGGAGCTTCAGGGAACCACGATCTCCGCCGCCTCACCCAGCACGACGCTCCTTGTGAACCCGCTGCCCACCAGCCTGAGCGTGGAGACCAGCAACACCGAGTTCATCGGCGGCGGGGCATTGACCGGACAGGTGCGCTTCAGTGCCACGTCCACGCTGCAGCTGAGCAGTGGTACCGCGGCCACCGTCCCGCTCACGATCACCAGCGACAATGCGGCAGTGCGTGGGACGACCGTGTCGGTGCCGGCGGGAGTTGCGAGCGTCTCCTTCTCGCTTGGCACAGTGGCGGTTGATGCCCCGACGCGCGCGCACCTGACCTTCACCGTGGCCGGTGTCAGCACGGCACTCGATGTCATGCTGACCCCACCGCCGCCGCGTGTCATTGCGCTGCGTTTGTCCCGCACCAGCGTGCTCGGCGGCGACAGTGTGGATGCCACCATCGAGCTCGATCGTGCCGTCAGCGGCGCGCCGCTGCCCATCACGATGCGCAGCCGCAGCCTCACGGTCACGCTGCCGTCATCGGTGCAGGTGCCGGTCGGCGCGACGCGCGTGACGGTGCGCGCGGCCACGCGACCGGTGAGTGCGCCAGAGGTGGTGGGCCTTTCCGCCGTTGGAAGCGGCAACCTCGCGACCCTCGTCAACGCATTACTCACTGTCGAGCCCCTCATCCTCGCGTCGGCCACACTCGACCAGCCAGTGATGTTCGGCAATGTGCAACGGCCGGTATTCACGGTGCGCTTGAACGGGCGTGCGCCCGTGGGTGGGGCCACCGTGTCGCTGTCGTCCACGTTGCCGGGACTCGCTACGGCCGCGGGTGTGCGATTGCCCACCTCCGTGATCATCTCCGCCGGTAGCGACCAGCTCGCGGTCACGCTGATCACGCAACGCGTCGCCGCGCTTACCGACGCCCAGCTCTCGGCCGCGCTCATCGCATCAGCCTCCGTTGGCGGACTGGTCGACGGCTCGAGCAACACCATCGCGGTGGTCGAACAACGGGGCATCACGGTACCGATGCAACTGCTGCCCATTCCCGAACTCATGCGCGTGGCAACCGACTCGGCCAGCATTGCCGCCGGCGGCACGGTCAACGTGCTCGTGGAGATGGCGCCGGTGGTGACGCCCACGCTGCGCACCGCCACACCACCGACGTTGCGGCTGGTGATCACGAGCGCCAACACGACGCTTGTGCCGCGCACCACGGTGCAGGTACCGCCCGGTACCTCGAGCCTGCGCATCCCGCTGAGGGTGGGTACGCCCACCAGCGACACGCCCGTCTCCCTCACCATCACGATGGAAGTCACACGCCTCTCGACACCGCTGCTCGTTCGCGCGACGGTGCCGCCGAGCACTCCGCTCCAAGTGCCGCTGCCATGACCGGTCATCGCCACGGCTACCGCACGTTCTCGCAGTGCATACCTGCCTTGTGCATGGTTGCGCTTGGCAGCACGCGTGCGCTGGCGCAGGATGTATCGCCCGTACCGGCTCAGGATACGGTCATCGTGCGCGCCGACTGGAACGTCGCACAGCCACAGCCCTTCCGCCCGACACTCTCACTCAGCCTGTCGCGTCCACTGCAAACGGCGGACGGACGCCTGGCCGTGGTAGTGGGCCACCGCGATCTCACCGCGCTCATGGTGCAGCGCGGCCGGCAGCTCCTGCTGCCGCTCCGTCGCGAATCGTTCGCCGACGCCACGTTCGACGTGGCGGTGTATCTCGTTCAGGCCGATGGGCAATGGCATCCCAAAGGCTCCTTCACGGTACGCCGTCGCACACGCATCGGACTCGACAGCGCGTCGCTCCAGCCGCGTCTCGAAAGTCAAAGTGAGGGACAGCTGCGCCAGAACGGCGCCGCCGCTGCCCTCGGTTCACGCGGGCTGCCTTTTCAGGATGTTGCCTGGAACGGTGGCTTCGCGGGAACGCTGCGCCGCGGCGCGTTTCGCGCCGGGTGGGAGTCGATGATCGTCGCCAACCCGCGCCAGCCGCTGCGCCTGCGTGCCGGCTTGCTCGGCGAAAATGCGCCGGTGATCGATTTGGCGTCGTATCAACTGCAGCTCGCGCACCGCAGCCTCACACTCGAAGCTGGCCATGTGCAGGTGGGCACCGATCGTCTGCTGGCCAATCAGTTCCGCAGCCGCGGTGTGGTCACACGCGCTGCCCTGGGGCGCGTTGGCTCCCTCTCGGTAGGTTCGGTCGCAGGCTCGGAGCTTGTAGGCTGGGACGATCCCGTGGGGCTGGCGCGACCCTCGCATCGCGTGCAACTGGCCAACGTACAAATCGAAGCCGTGCCGTCGCAGCCCGGTGTCTTGCACGCGGAGTTCACCGCCATGGATGGCTCGCTGCAACCGCTGCCTGGCTTTGCGCAGTCCGCCGTCACCGATCGTGAACAGAGTCGTGGCTTCGGCGGGTCCATCAGCGCGGCGTTGCCTTCGCAGCGCGCACGACTCGCCCTCGGCGTGGCGCAGAGCCGGTTTACCAACCCGGTTGATCGGTTGCTCAGCGGCGACTCACCTATCGTGCCGGTAGCGTCCGAGACGCGCTGGGCGCGCTTTGCCGATCTCTCCGTCGACGTGCTGCGTCAACGCAAGGTGGCCGGCGTGACCTCGTCGCTTCAGCTGGCCGCGCGGCACCAGCACACCGATCCGCTCTATCGCAGCGTGGCGACGTTCGTGCAGGCCGATCGTCGCGAGGATGCGATTGAAGCCACCGGTGCCCTCGGCGCCGTGCAGTGGCAGGGCAGTCTGGCCGAAGGCCGTGACAATCTCGCCAACGTGCGCACGCTGCTCACCACACGCACGCGCACGCGCACGGCCAGCACTACCCTTCCGGTGGCCATGCTGGCGCGCCGTCCCGACGCCTGGTGGTTGCCAACACTCACCGTGTCGTGGCAGGGGAGTGGGCAGCGCGGCGATGTGCCCCCGGACAGCGCCGGCTTTCGTGATCCGGCGCAACGCCCCGATCAGTGGAGCAGCAACGGCACCGTGAGTGCGGCGTGGCAGCGATCCATACTGAACGTGGCCATGCGCGTGAATCGCTCCTTCGTGGACAACCGGCAGCTGCAACGCGAGACGTCGGATTTCCGCACGCTCGTGCAGGCATTGACGCTGGGCATCACACCGCACCCCACGATCTCGGTGAACGCCGATGTGTCCAACGAACGCCAGGAGTCACTCGAACAGGCCACGCGTTCAGGGGCACAACGCCTGGCATTGCAGGTGGACTGGCGCCCATGGCCCACGACGGCGTTCAACGCCGCGTGGTCCAACATGCTCACCAATGACGAGGCGGCAACCAGTCGTGGCCTCAACGACGAATGGCGCGCCGAGCTCTCACAGGGGCTGACGTGGCGTCGTCTCGGCGCGGGACGATCGGCCCGCGCCTTCCTGCGGTTTGCACACACGGCCTCGTCAACGCGGTTCGGCGGCACGCTCGAGCGCGTGCCGCCGCAACAGAACTGGTCTGCGGGCATGAGTGCCCGTTTCTTCTGAGAGCTACCATGAACGCATCTGTGTCCAATTCACCCCGTTCACGCATCATACGCGCGGCAACGGTGCTGGTGGCCCTGCCCCTGGCCGCATCGGTGAGCGCCGCCCAAACCGTGCGTCCCACAGGCGTCAATGTGGCCGCCCAGAGCGCCACCACGGTGTTCCTGACCTTCGATGGCCTCACCGCCACCCAAACAGCCACCGAGGCCTTCTGGTGCGGCGAGGTGGTGAATGCCACGCCGGCGCGTGGCCTACGCTGCGACCCCAACACGCTCTACGGTCGTCTGCCGCTGCGCTTCGATCTCTCGGCGCGCAACAGCACCACCTTCACCGACGTGATGACCATTCCCGCGTCGGTCGCGCGACGTGCCTACCAGGATGCAGCACGGGGGCGCGCGTCGGCGTTCTTCTACGTCCGTCGTTTCGTCGACCGCAATGGCGGACCCGATGTGTTCGTCGCTGTCACCTGCCGCCTGACGGTGGGCGGGGCCACTACGCCGCTCTCACTCACCGATGTGCAGCTCACCTTCGCGGCGGATGCGGCGGTGCCCGTGCTCTCCGCCGACGTGGCGCCTCCCGCGTGGTGGGCCGACATCACGTACACCGGTACCGGTCGTCTGGCCGGGCGTTGGGAAGTGGTGCGCCCCGGTGAAGACGCACCGTTGGCCGTCGACCTGCTCACGGAAGCATCACTGCCGCTGGAGGAGCGCGCGAATCAGCGCCGGTACATGCAATTGGGGCGGTTCAACGAGTTCCTGCCGCCCACCGGTCGCCTTCGCCTGGCCGGACCCGATGCGTCGCGCCTGCCGCGCGATGTTGATGGTGTGTATCTGGTGTTGCTGCGGGTCGAAGCCGGCGATGACCGCGACGGCGTGACCGATGCCTCGGGTATTTCGAGCGGGCCGGTGGCGAGTGCGGCCGTGGCCGGCTTTCCATTGCCGGTCCTGCGCTATGTCGTGGGGAATCCTGCGGCGGCCGCCGAGGCGCCGGAAACCGATCGGGCCGTTGCCGGTGGCCTACGGCGCATCGCGCTGCTCGTTCCGTCAGCCAACGCCCCGGTGCCAAACACACCGTGGACATTCGGATGGATGCCCGTGGCCGAAGCGTCCAGCTATCGCGTGGAGATCCGCACACGCGAGGGTTCACCGGTTTTCGAGGCCGTCGTATCCGGAGTAACGGCCGCGTATGCGCCACCGCCGTTCTTCTCCGACCGGGCCAACGGCGCGCCCATGACGTGGCGCGTGCGCGGGTACGACCTCTCCGGTCGGGAGATCGCGAGAAGCGCCTGGTGGAACCTCGTGCTCCCGGCGCCATAGGCGCGTTTCTCGTCTGCGCTACGGCAACTCCACACGGGTGGCGCATCGGAATCCCGGTACGCCACCTGCTGTGCCATAGGCCTCGACTCAGCGCAGGTCGAGCGCGTGCGTATCGACGTGATAAAAGTCCCCCGGTCGCCCCTGCAGCACATTGCCGCGCACGAAGTACAGGGTGCGCGCATTCCGCGAGAGGGTGGGGTGATACTCGTCGTCGGCCGTGTTCACGTGCGGGCCGAGGTTGCGCGCGGGCGTCCATTCTCCACCCCGGCGTGTGCTCACGTACAGGTCACCCATCCCGTAGCCACCGGGACGCAGGGAGGTGAATACCAGCGTGTGGCCGTCCACCGAAATCTCCGGGTTGAAGTCCCACGCGGCCTGCAACGAGGGATCGGACGGCGACGGCACCGTGTTCACGCCAGCACCGAGCACCACCCGCGGTGCGAACCCCTCTCCAGCGGGCGCCGCGCTGTAGATGTCGAAGTGGCGCCCGGGCTGCGGGAAAAACGGGCCGCTCGCGAAGTAGAGCGTGCCGAACGAAGGCGACGGCCGTGAAGGCCACAGAGGCCGTGATGGAGAAGAGCGTGATGAGAGCCTGCGATCGGGTACGACCGAGGCGAACAAGCGCTCGATGCCAGGAAAAGCCGGAAGAAGTCACGGCGCTAAATTACGGCGGCGCAGCGCGCGATGACGTCTCGTGTTCACCCGCCCCCTCCCGCGACCACCCGTTCAGTCGCCATGCATCCACGGTCCGTCCGATCCTCGCTCGCGGCCCTCACGGCGTTCGCGATCACCGCGTGCGCTCCCACGCCACCGCCGGCCAGCGGGCCGCGCGCAGACACATCCGCGTCGCGAGTCGCGCCGAACGTCGTCGTGCTGCTGGCCGATGATCTCGGCATCGGCGAGGTGGGCGCGTGGGGGCAGCGTGAGGTGGCCACACCGCACATCGACCGGTTGGCCACAGAGGGGCTGCGCTTCACGGAGTTCCGCTCCAGTGCCGCCGTATGCGGGCCGGCGCGCTGTTCGTTCATGACCGGGCTGCACAACGGGCGCTGCCGACTGGACGACAATGACATCGACTACCTGCGCGACGCCGACGTGACGCTCGCCGAACGACTCCGCGGCGTGGGGTACGCGACCGCGCTCGTGGGCAAGTGGGGGCTGTCCTGGGAGAGCCGTCCCGAGTCGTGGCCGCAGGCGCAGGGGTTCGACGTGTTTTTCGGATACCGGGACCAGGTCCACGCGCACAACTTCTACCCCGAGTACCTGCTCGACGGCACTGATTCGCTCCGCACGCGCAACGTCGTGCCGGCGCCGCGCGGCATGGGCAGCGGCAGTGCTAGCGTGCGCCTGGACTATGCGCCCGATCTCCTGCGCGCGCGGGCCTTTCGTTTCGTGCGCGAGCAGGCAGCGGCGAGGCGCCCGTTCTTCCTGTTCTGGGCGACCAATCTGCCGCACATCCACAACGAAACACGCACCACGCAACCCGACGGTGGCTACGAGACCCCGACGCTCGGTCCGTACGCCGACCGCCCGTGGTCGCTCCCCAAGCGCAGCTACGCCGCGCAGATCCACCGGCTCGACACCGACCTCGGCGCGCTGCGGGCACTGCTCGATTCACTCGGCGCGGCGCGCCAGACGATGATCGTGTTCCTCTCCGACAACGGTGCCACATTCCTGCGCGGGCCGCACGACGGCACCACGGAGATCATCGGACGCTGGTTCGCCGGCACCGCCGGCTACCGTGGCTTCAAGGGTGACCTGTACGATGGCGGGCTTCGCGTGCCAGGCATCGTGCACTGGCCGGGCGTGGTGGCGCCTGGGCGTACCACGGACGCCCGCGTGGATTTCACCGACCTGCACGCGACTCTCGTGGAGGTGGCCGGCTCGCGGGCGCCCACAGAGATCACGGGGCGCTCGTTCCTGCCGCTGCTCACGGGGCGCGGGTCGTATACGCCGCGCGACGTGCAGGTGTGGTATTCTCCCGACCGGCGGCAGTCGGCCGTGCTGGCAGGGCGCTGGAAGGCCGTGTGGATGCTCGATACCCTGCGCCTGTTCGACGTGGAGCAGGATCCCGGCGAGCGGACCGATCTGTCGGCGCGCGAACCCCGCGTGGTGGCGCGTCTCGACTCCATCCGTCGCGCGGAAGACCAGCGTGTGCGGCATCCGTCCCGGGCCGGCGGGGACTGAGCAGTAGCGAGGGACGTGGGCGGATGCGCGCTGCCGTCCGGCACGCCGACACGAGCAGCAGCATGGCCAATCGCACCAGCGGCTCGCACGTCAACGCGCCTCGATCGCCTGCATCGGCGGATGAAGATCCCGTAATACCTCGAAGGTCGGTTGCGGGGGCGCCAGAGGTTATCTGACGTACTATCGGTGCCGCACTTTCGTGGAACACTCGCATTGCGATGCGGACGCTGCCCACTCCCATTCGCCCCGCCGATGGCCGCTCACGTCAGTGACACTCCATTCCTGCGCCACCTCGTGCGCGCACTGCTCGCGCTGTTGTTGGCCGCGCCAGCAACGGCGGCCCAACTTCCGCGCGCTGTCCCCAACGACCACCGCTCGGCGGCCGGGCAGGTGATCGCCGGCGAGTTGCACATTGCGCTCGAGGCGGTGCTTGCCGAATGGCGCCCGCGCGGTGAGGCGGGGCCAATGCGCAAGGCACTCACGTTTGCCGAAGCGGGGCGCGCTCCATCAGCGCCGGGCCCGATGATTCGCACCGCAGCCGGCACCCCCGTACGCATCACGATCCGCAATACGTTGGCGCATCCGGTGCGGATGGCCGGGCTCGGCGATCGTGATGCAGCGCCGGCTCCGGATACGCCGCCCATAGGACCACGGTTCCTGCTCGCCACCTCGCTCACCATCGCGCCCGGTGAGACGCGACAGATCCGCTTCACGCCGTCACGGGCGACCACGTCGTTCTATACCGCCGTCCTGGAGGGACCGCCGACTCCGGATGTGGAGGTTGGTCTCTTCGAGGGTGCGTACATCGTCGATCCGGCGGGTCACGCAGCTCCACCCGGCGAGCGGGTGATGATGATCTCTAACCGGCGTCCTCGACGAGGACGGCCCGTCCTTCAAGATGTTCATCAACGGCACGTCGTGGCCACACACGGAACGCCTGATGTACACCGTCGGCGACACCGTGCGCTGGCGCGTGATCAACACGGCCGGGATCGTACATCCGATGCACCTGCACGGGTTCTACTTCAACGTGGACGCGCGCGGTGATGGTGACGTGGACACGGTGTATGCGCCCGAGGCCCGCCCCCACGTGGTCACGGACCGGATGAGTGGCGTCTCCACACTCCGGATGAGCCGGGTCGCCAGCGAATCTGGCAATTGGCTTTTTCATTGCCATCTCATCAGGCACATGGCCGACGCGCAGCGCTACGCCGCCGAGCGCACCGCCGGCCGCGCGCGCGCCGACGACGACCACGCGAACGCGCACGCGGAACACGATATGGCCGGCCTCGTCATGGGCGTGACGGTACGTCCGCGACCCGGAGTGGCGCGCGCGCCGGAACCAGTGCCCGTGCGACGCATCGACCTCTGGACCGGGACGCGCACGGGCGTACATGCGGAAGGCCCCGAGCTCGCCTTCGTGATGCAGCAGGGAGCCGTGCCCGCCGAGGACTCCACCCAGGTGCCCGGCAGTACACTCCGCCTGCGCAAGGGCGAACCAACACAAATCGTGGTTCACAACCGGCTGCATTTTCCGCTGTCGCTTCACTGGCACGGCCTCGAACTGCGGAGCGCCTATGATGGCGTGGGCGGATGGAGTGGAGATCCCGAGTCACCGCGTCGGCCAATTGCACCGGGTGACTCGATGGCCGTGCTGATCACACCGCCTCGTGCCGGCACGTCATGTACCACACGCACGGCGAGCCGGGGCACGAGCTCTCTCAAGGGCTGTACGGCGGCTTCATCGTAGATCCAACCGATGCCCCGTGGGATTCGCGCCGCGACCGACTGTTCATGCTCGCCTCGAGGGGAGCAGTACTGAATGCTCCGCCCGCCATCAACGGTCGTGTGCAGGCACCGACGGAGACCTTCGTGCGCGGCGAGGCGGTGCGGCTGCGTTTCGGCCACATCAGTGAGGACGAGCTCAAGGCCGTGCGCCTGTTACGGGATGGCGAGGCCGTGTCATGGCGCCTGCTGGCGAAGGACGGGGCCGAGTTACCCGCGCCGCAGCAGATCACGGTCCCCGCGCACGTCGTACTCGGCGTCGGCGAAACGCAGGATGTGGAGTGGACACCCACGGGACCGGGAGTGTACGTGCTCGAGGTGCGGACCACGTATTATCCGCAGCGCGGCGGCGCGCAGATTCAGCGCGTCCCGTTCGTCGTGGGGCCGGTGACCGATGCCGCGATCGCCGCGGCCATTCGCGGCACCGACTTGCCGTTGGTGGAACTCGACGCGGCCGCCCTCGGCGCCTACGCGGGCCTCTTTGCCGTTCCGGGCGACGATGCGACGCTGCCCCAGCGCCTGCGCCTGCAGGTCGTCAACGGCTTGCTCCTCTCGGACAAAAGCCATCCGGCCGACACGGCCCTCGACCGGCGGTACCTGATGCCGCTCGGCAACGACCTGTTCGCCTTCGGCCGCTTCGACGCAGGCGTGATCACCCAGGCGAACCCGACCCACCGCGCGCGGTTCCTGCGTGCTGACACGATGGTCTCCGGTGTGGAGATCACGGACAGCACGGGCGTCGTCATTCGGCTCGCCCGCGTCACCGAACGGGTCCTCAATGAAGCCGAGCGCGAACGCCTGCTCGGCGCGTGGGTCACGCCGGACGGCGGATTCGTCCTGCGTACGGAGCGCGAGGGGGCCGGACTCGCGCTCGTCATGCCCAACGGAGATCGCCATGCCCTGGTGGTTGAGTCGAGCATCCGTTTCGTGCTGCCGTCGCTCGCGCCGGGATTTGCGTTGCAGGCGGTGCTCGATGGCGACCGCGTGGTCGCCATCGAGCTCCTGCCACCAGGACAACCGGCCGCTCGTTTCTCGCGGAGAGAGCAGACGCACCGCTGACGCCTGCGGAACGGTGCACACCAGTGCCGGCTACGGTCCCGGCGTGCACCGCAGGTCCATCGACGCGGCACGACGCAATCGACGTACGGTCAGGGGTTCAAGTCGAGGGAAAGGTTGCGTGACTTGACCAGCGGCTCCGGGTCGTCGAACAGCACGTCGCACGAAGTGCCGGCGGTGCAGCGACCGGTGCCGTCGAACCAGCGGAAGTTCGACGACGTCTCCAGCTTGAACACGGCCGTCGAGCCGCGCCGCTGGCTCACGCGGCACAGTACCAGCAGCCCAAAGTCTCTGGAGCTGGAATATTCACAGACACCGCCGGTGTCCAGGCGAGTTAATCCCAGCGGGTCGGACGTGACTTTGGCGACGGTACCCGAGAAGAAATTCACCATCCGGATTTGCAAAGTTACGGTGAAGATCGGTGGACGGACGATGATCGAGAGCGTCCTCGTCGCGACTTCCCCTCCGGCGCTCGCTTGAACCGTGAAGGTGAACGTGCCGATCTGCGTTGACTTGCCGGTGAGCTCCCCGATGCTGCTGAGCGATATGCCATTCGGCAACGCCCCGGACACGATACTCCACGTCGGTGCCGCACTCGCGCCGATCACCCGCAGCCGCTCGTAATACACGGCGCCCGAGTCGGTGGCAGGAAGCCCCGACGAGATGATGGTGAGGGCCGGATCGATCCTGATGCCGTAGCTGCGGAACGTGCTCTCCCCCTCGCTCTCGGCCATGATGCTGACCAAGCGCGACGTGGCGTCGGTGGGCGTTCCGCTGATCAAGCCGGTCCGCGCATTGATCGTGAGCCCGGCCGGCAAGGTTGCATTGGGGTTGCTCCAGGTGATCGGGCCGCTGTTTTCTACGGCTTCCATCTGCACGGAGTACGGAAAGCCCACCTTGCCACGTGGCAGTAGTTCGGTCGTGATGCGGAACGACTCGCATCCGGTGCGAATGAGGCGATCGTTCCCCAGACCGAGACTGACGGTGGAGGTCTTGGCGCCGAGGACGGTGCCATCCGGCGCGAGCTTCGCGAGCTCAACGGTGTATTCGAGTTCGCTGGGGGCCGGAGCGGTCAGGACGACCCGCGCCGCTCCTGCGGGGGCGATCACTTCTTTCGTGTATGCCGCCTCGGGCTGAGCGAGTCGGATACGCAACCGTTCACCGGCTCCGAGGACACAAAGATCGGTGGCGATGTGGATGTCGCCGGAATACACGAGGTCGGCGATTTCGCTCGCGTCGTAGAGCGGATCCGAGAAACGCCGCTGGAAGACTTCGAGATCGGTCTGGTTTCCGCCACCCAGCACGGCGGGAACAGGCACCGCCTTTTCGAAGCTCAACTCACCGTCGCCGTTAAAGTCGCCCCGAGGATAGATCTTCTCCCGATCGATGCTGCTCACACGCCCGTCGCCGTTCAGGTCGCGCTTGGGGTGACTCGCACGACCATCGAGTGTTCGGCCCGCCACCGCTTCGGCGTCGAGGAACCAGTCGCGCAAGCGACGAAAGTCCCTCATGGTGGCCAATCCGTCGCTGCCAACGGTCTCGGAGAGATTTTCGACTTGCGACTGCACGTCCACGCGCGTGTTGCCGTCCAACGTGCCGTCGTCAATGTCTACCAACCCCTGGCGCGCACGATCGCTCACCGCCAGTGCGTCTGACTCCATCACCGCGTCGAACGCATCGATGAACGGCGCCATCCCGGCCTCTGCGGTGTAGGCCGTACGAAGCAGCAGATCGGCGACCGGATTGCTGGTGAGCGTAGGTTGGGGGAGTGATGGATGCAGGCTGTAGATATACGCGGCGACTCCCGCCACGAAGGGCGATGCGAACGACGTGCCGTTCGCGATTTGAGTCTCATTACCACGATCCAGCAGGCGCAATGCTTCTCCGGGAGCCGAAATCCGACCGCCGACCGACGAGAAGTACGCTCGCGTAAGCCTGCCACCGGGCTCTTGCCCGGCCGCTTCAACAACGAGAATGGCCGCGACTTGGTGCGTAGTCCCGGCGTTCTGGAAGGGGCCACTGAGGGCGGCCGGAAAGTCACGCGTTTGTGTGGCGTTATTCACACCCGCCACCGTTGACTCGTTCCCGGCCGACACCGTGATCAGCGGTAAGCGTTTCCCCTCGGCGAGCTGCGTGGCCAGCGCGTCCCGTATCATGGCGCCATGCGCATCGGCGAGCGCCACAGGATTCTCCGGTTCGATGTCCTCGTAGTTGATGCCCCAACTGATGTTCAATACGCGCACGTTCGATTCGACCCAGTCCTTGATTGCCGCGCCGATATACGACGCGGTGATGAACTCGAAGGCACCGAGTGCAACCGAGTAGTTGCCGACGACAAGGCGGGTAAAGGGCGAAACACCGTCGATCCCCCCATTTCCGTGCAGCGCCCCGATTACCCCCGCCACCGCGAGCGGATGGTCGCCTCCGAAGAGCGCCGATCGGCCAAGGCGCGGTTCGTAGCGAGCCAGGTCGATGTGGTCCTCGAAGGCCTTTGCTTCCCACACGCCGACTCGCGTGGCAATGCCATCGCGACGGACTATCTCGTTGAGATTCCACAACTGTGGGATGCGACCGACCTCAAACCCCCAGTTACCACCCAATTCGGCGCTCGAGGCCAACTCCCACGACCAGTCGGGGGCCACGGGAAGCGCGAGCTCCTCTGCCATCCGCGGTAGCGCATGATCGTAGGCGACCGCATCGGGCACCGCATCCAGCACGACCGCGTACGTCTTCACACGAGCGAGCGCCTCCGCCAGCGCCGCACGCGTCGTGGTGGGGAACCGCACCACCAGTAGCCCTGCCGTTTGTGCGGGCACACCGTGCGAGCCGCCAATGATGATGGCCCCGGTCTCCGCGAGCATCGCATTCACATCACCCACGCGTGCATCCGGCGCGATACGCAGCAGACCAATCGACACCGTGGCCAGAGTGGAGCCGTCCTGGATGAAGTCGCTCTCCCGCAGGTCGGGCAACGAGTCGGGAATCGCCGCCACTGCGGGCGACTCCGCGCTTCCTGGCAACAGCGGAACGGGCACCGGCACGTTGGTAATCCGGAACTTGATCAGCATCGGCTTGCCGGCCACGACCGCCACACCGGGCGCGGTAATTCGATTCGCATCCTGCGTGGTGCGTGCCACCCAGAGGTCGGCGCGGCCAATGACCTGTGCGCCATCGAGCACCTCAAGGCGATACGTGCCACCACCAATCGTCAGTGACGACGGCACCTGCCACAACACCGCATAGCTTTCGTCGGCGGTGTCCACGCGAATGCCGTCAGCGCCGGGTCCCATGGCGAACGTGGCCACCGACGGACACGACGGCCCACTCGGCGCGGTACACACCACGCGCACCGTTGGAGTGCGCGTGGCATCGAAGGTGCCCGGCACTGGTGCCGGTTGCTTGACCGTCGGCGGCAGGAAGCCGAAGCCAGTGATGGTGGCCGTCGTGCTCGACGCGACGGCCGTGAGTGCGTCGGGGCCGAGTCCGGCACTGCCGGTCGGGACATCGGAGCATGCACCCATGACGAACGTCAGGAGTGCGAGCGCGCGCAGACGTGATGGTTGCTTCATTTGAGAGGCGGCTGGAGGTGTGAAGTGCCTACAGCCGGGTAACGCACCGCGGCGCCGGAGATTCTCACCTTTGCCTGAATGGGGCCCATTCTGTTGCGTGCGGCCCACACGTTTGTCGATTACGGCATCTTCACAATGACCTTGCCGCGCGATCGCCCCGCTTCCTGATACGCCACTGCCGCCGGCAACTCGGCGAACGCATACTCGCGATCAATCACCGATCGCAGCACGCCGCGCTGCATCCAATCGCGCAGCATGGCCACGTCGGCCTTGTTTTCGTTGGCGGTGAACGAGATGAACG
>ERZ1645185.293-NODE-293-length-21207-cov-11.517209_pt1 | contig 21207 bp, 33 predicted proteins | sample MGYA00575351_ERZ1645185 | MGnify/ENA primary metagenome ERZ1645185 (study PRJEB40838, sample SAMN11284767) | freshwater sediment metagenome | isolation source: river sediment | host: Sediment | place: India: Jana village, Kanpur | collected 2015-12-17 ...
CGCTGGGCGTACTACTCCGGGAACCATCCCCGCATCTACGTCACCCCGAAGGTGGCGGAGACCTTCCGGGACCTCGCGGACTCCCTCGCCGAGAACTACTGCGGCCTCGCCGTGAACTCCCGCATCGCCCGACTGGAAGTGACCGGGTGGGACGGGCCGGGAGCGGACACGGCGGAGGCGCTGTGGACCCTCGGCTCGTTCCCGCAGCGGCAGGACGTGATGTACCGCTGGGGCCTCGTGCATGGCACCTGCTACCTCGTCGTGCAGGACGACCTGCTCACCGTGAACCCGGCGTCGCTGTGCTACGCCGAACCCGACCCGGACGACTGGATGAACGTCGCGTGGGCGGGGAAGGCGTTCGTGTCGGGCGGGTACTGGCGGGTCGTGCTGTGGGACGAGCAGGTCCTCTACCGTTACGACGGCCCCGAGGCGGTCATCAAGGACGGGGTGCGGGACATCCCGAAGCCGGACTCATTCACCCCGGCAGCGGACGGTGAGATGGAGTCGCACGGCTACTCGCGGGTGCCCGTGTTCCCCGTGAACCCGTTCGGCTACATGGGTCCGCCGCTCATCGACCAGATCAGTCCCGTGCAGGACCGGATCAACAAACTGTCCGCGAACAAGTTCGTCGCCGCCGAGTTCGGCGCGTTCAAGCAGCGCGTGTTCTTCACCCGGCAGGACGTGGACCCGTTCGACCTGCGGCAGCAGCCGGACGTGGCGATCGTGCTCGATCCCGGCGACAGTGACGGGCGTGCGTCCGTGTCCGAACTGGACGCCACCGACCTCACGAACTACGACAACGCCAAGAGCGCGGAGATCGACGCCCTGTTCACGATCGGCACGCTGCCCCGCCACATGCGGGTGAACCCCGGCACTCCACCGTCCGGTGAGGCGATCAAGGCGGACGAGGGGCCGTTCGTGGAGGCGCTGCGGGACCACCAGCGGGAGTTCGGTGGGGCGCTGGTGTCCGCGCTCGGGCTGCTCGGCATCGACGCGACCCCGCTGTGGCGGGACGTGGAGACTCACGACGACCTGACGAACGCGAACGTGGTGAAGACGCTGTCCGATGCGGGTGTGCCGTGGCTGGCGACCGCTCCGCAGTACCTCGGCTGGGACGACGACGATGTGGCGGCGGCGCAGGAGGCGGTGCAGGTGGAGGCGCTGGCACGGCAGGCTGGGGTGCAGGCGCAGTCCGACGCGTTCCTGTCGAACCCGTCGCTGAACGGGTAGCCGGGTGAAGGCCGCACCGCCACGCCCGCAGCAGGACGTGGTGAAGGTGTGGGAGGCGATCTGGCAGTCCATCGACCGGGACATCGCTGGCTGGGCTGTCGCGCTCACGGACGGTGACCTGCCTCTGCCTCCGGGGGAGGCGCGCCGCCTGTCCACCCTCATCAACGGGTACCGGACCGTGCAGGGCATGGACCCGGCGCGGGCGCAGATCATGGCTCGCCTCGTCCGTGATCTGGAGCGCGGCGTCGCAGCGTCGGACGACATCGTGGGGAAGGCGCTCGGCCCGCACGTGTTCGACGCGGGTGAGCAGGCCGCCGCACTCATCGGGTCGATGGACCTCGTGAACGAGCGGGCGTTGAACGCTGTCGTGTCGGGGGTGACGGGTGACATGGCGAAGGACTTCGCCCTGATGTCGCAGCAGGCGCAGCAGGCCCTCATCGCGGACCTCGTAACGTCCGTGGCGACCGGGGATGGGGCGCGGGACCTCGCGAAGCGGATCGCCCGCTCCATCGAGCCCACGTTCGGCACGGCGCAGTCACGGTCGCTGCGGATCGCCCGCACACAGTTGGCCCGCGCCTACGACGTGGCCCGGTTGGAGGTCTACGCGGAGGCGGGGAACGCCGAACTGATCTACGGCTGGGAGTGGGTGGCGAACGGGTCGAACACGTGCGACGTGTGCGCCGCGCTCGACGGCTCCGTGTGGCCCCCGGATGAGGACACGTTCCGTCACCCGAACTGTGTGTGCTCCACCGTCCCGGTGCTGTGGGGTGACCCGGCAGCGGACACCCCGTACGGGGAGAACGCCCGCTCGGACCAGCCGGGAACGACCGCCGATGTGGAGCGGCACACTAGCGCGTCGGGGTGGACGCATTGGCGTATGAAGCGGAAGCCGACGCGGGCACGTCCGAAGCCGAAGGGCCGCACCAAGAGGGCCGCACCGAAGACCCGTTCTACCGGGCGGGTGGGGAAGCGTGCCCCGGCCCCGCAGAGGCCCGTCAGCGTCGGCGACAGGCGCGCTCAGGCCCGTGCAGCGATGCCCGAGGACGCGGACCTGTGGGAGCGGGCGGACAGGGTGCGTGGTGACGCTGCCGGGAAGTGGCTCACCAGCGACCGCATGGACGACGTGATGGAGGTCGGGTCGAAGGCCCGCCTGTCGGTGCGTCGCCGCGTGCAGGAGTGGGCGGACGCGCAGCCCGTCTACCCGTCGGCGCGGGAACGCCGCCGCAGGCGAACGCTGGAAGTGCAGCGCACGGTCGAGGCGGGTCGTGGAACCCTCGACCGGGACGCGGTGCCGATGCCGACGCTCCACAGCGGGAAGGCGAAGACGAAGAAGGTCGCCGGGGTCGACTACGAGATGCGCCCACCCACCGACCTACAGGTCGATGCCGTGCGTGACGCGCTCGCCCGCTACCCCGCCGACTGGGTGGAGGAGTCCGCCGAGCAGTTGCAGGCCCTCACCCTGTACGACGTGGACCGTGGCTGGTTCTCGGCGTGGTCGAAGGACCTCGCCCTGTCCATCGACGAGCGCGGGTCGCGTTCCGCGTCGGCTGGGCGTGTCGCCACCCACGAACTCGGGCATCACATGGAGTCGCAGCGGCGGAACCTGACGATCGGGGAGCAGTTGTGGTGGGAGCGGCGTGCGGGAGCGAACCCGACGCTGGTGGCCCGCGATGGGGCGTACGAGACTGTCCTGCCGGATAACCCGACGCGTGACTGGTACACGATGAAGCGGTACACGAAGGACGGCTCGCTCGATTCCGCGTACGAGGTGTTCACGACGGGGGTGGAAGAACTGCTCGCCGACTCGCCGTGGGACCGTTTCGTGGACGACGACCTCATGGACTTCATCCTTGGAGGGCTGCTGTGCCTGTGATCGGTGATTGGGCTGCCGCGTTCCGTGGCGTCGTCTACTCGTGCATCGGTGGGAGGGTGAAGCCGCCAGCGTTGGCGCGGGCTGTGGAGCGGCACGCGGGCACGGTCACGTCGGGCGGTCGGGTGCTCCGCTGCGAGCCGGGAACGGACGCGTACCCCGAGGACGTGTATTGGATCGCGCGGGTCCACCTGTGGGATGGGCAGGTGGAGGACGAGTTGATCCGTTGGGACGTAACCGAGTCGAGCACGCCCACGGGCCGCTACGTCATGTAGGTTGCGACTGTGTTCGGCGTGGCGCTGGACACTCAACCACACGGGAGGCAGAATGAGCACCGACCTCGTACCACCGCAGGGTGACGAGAACGACACACCGCCGCAGGGCGATCCGCAGCCCACGCCGCAGGGCGACAGCGACACGAAACTCGCCAAGGCGATCGCCGAGTCCCGGAAGTGGGAGCAGCGCGCCAAGGCCGACGCGAAAGCCCTCGCGGACTTGAAGGCGTCGATGAAGGGCCTCGTGTCCCCGGACGAAGTGGCGTCGAAGGAGCAGCAGTTGGCGGAGGCTCTGGCCCTCGCGAACACGAACGCTCTGACCGCCACGAAGTACCGGGTCGCTCTCGCGGAAGGACTGCCGCAAGACCTCGCGGAACGACTCGTCGGCACGACCGAGGACGAGTTGCGTGAGGACGCGACACGGTTGAAGGCGCTGCTCAAGCCCGCCGCACCCGCGAGGGATGCGAAGGGTGGACAGGGCGCACAGACGCCGCCAGCGAAGCCGAACGCGAACGACCTGCTCCGACTCATCGCCAAGGGGTAACCCCGAGGCTCAACCCAAGGAGAACCCACAATGGCTGTGGACGGAATCACCCGCGCAGACGCCGAGGCCGCATTCGATGAGGCCCTGTCCGCCGAACTCATCAACGCCCTTCCCCGCCAGTCGGCGGCGCTGTCGAACCTGACGGTGATCCCGATGGGCACCCTCACCACCCGCATCCCGGTCCTGTCGGCCCTGCCGACCGCATCGTTCCTGTCCGCGGATCAGGCACCGAAGCCGCTGTCCGAGGTCGCGTGGCAGGGCAAGATGCTGACCGCCGAGGAGGTCGCGGTCATCGTGCCCATCTCGGAGACCGTGCTGGAGGACGCGAGCATCGACGTGATGCAGCGGACCACGGACCTCATCGTGCAGGAGTTCGGTCGCGTCCTCGACGCCGCCGTGTTCTTCGGCACCGGGGCACCGGCCACCTTCCCGGCTGGCGGCATCTACGGCGCTGCCACGGCGGGCCAGAAGGTCGCGGAGTCCGGGGTGCCGTCCACGGACCTGAACGCCCTGTTCGCCCTCATCGAGGACCTCGGGCTGGACGTGACGGACGTGTTCGCGACCCGCGCGATGAAGGCCGCGCTGCGCGGTCAGACGGGCGTCGGTGGCGTCCCGATCTACGTCCCCGAGGCGGGGATGCCGAACGTCGGCTCCATCTGGGGCGTGCCGACGGCGTACCCGCTCGGCTGGGACAAGACGAAGGCGACCGCGATCGCGGTGAACGACTCCGTGGCTGTCCTCGGCCTGCGTTCCGACGTGAAGACGAAGGTCCTCACCGAGGCGACGCTGACCGGGTTCGGCAACCTCGCGGAGAAGGACTCCATCGCGATCCGCGCGACGATGCGTGTCGCGTTCACGCTGGCGAACCCGGTGTCGATCGACAACCCGGACGGCACGCTGCCGATCGGTGTCCTGACCCCGGCTGCTGGCGGGCAGGCGGCTCGCTCGTCCAAGTAGTCCGGACGGTGGGGCGTGGTGCTCCCGTGCCACGCCCCACCTGTCCCCTGACCGGGGAGGCTCGATGAGTACGTCGTGGATGCCTCCGGGCATGAGCGAGGACGAGAAGGACGGGTTCGTCAGGGCTGCCCCGAACGATCCGCACATGGCGGCGGCGCTGGCGTGGGAGTCGTGGTCGGCGACGCTGGCGGCGGAGGCGTCGGTCGCGTCGGTGTCGACGGGCGCGCAGTCGGTCACGTACCGGGGTGGCTCGTCGCCGTTCGATGTGGCGGTGGAGCGGGCGAACTGGCATCGGTCCCGTGCCCGTGTGAAGGCCGTGCAGGTGGGGCCGAAGCATGGGTACGGCTGGGTGGAGTCTCCGCGTGACATCGCGACGTACGAGTCCGCGCCGATGCCGGTGACGGGTCGCGCGCAGATCGTCCTGCCGACCGGGGTGGTCGGCCCTTCGGATGCGGACAATCATCCGTGAACGTCCTCGTCCGCCCGAACACGATCGCGGTGTGGCTGATCGCCACGACGCTGGATGAGCATGGGTGGGCGACGGAGCAGGAGCGGGTGCCTGCGGGGACGCGGCTGGGGACCGTGCAGGAGCAGGCCCCGGTGTTCGATGCGGCGGCTGCTGGGCGTGGAGGGGCAGGCCCGAACGAGCCGCTGCACAAGGCTCGCGCGGTCGCGTACCTCGACGGGGTGGTGCCCACGGGGTCGCTGCTCGCGGTGACGGACGGTACGGGTGCGACGCGCTGGTGGCAGGTCGCTGGGGTGCGGCTGGTGGAGGACCCGCGACCGGGCGTGACTGACCTGACGTGCTGGGTGGCGGACTGTGTGGAGGCGTCGTGAGCAGGTTCGTGTTCACGCACCCGGAGCGGTTGCCTGAGCAGGCGGAGGCCGCTGTGCGGAAGGTGGGGCTGGAAGTGCTGCGGGACACGGTGCGGCTGTGCCCCGTGGACCTTGGCACGCTCGCGCAGTCGTACACGATGGTCGTGGACAAGGACGCCCGCTCCGCGACAGCGCGTGTCGGTACGAACGTGTTCTACGCCCCGTTCGTGGAGTTCGGGCATGGGGAGATTCGACCTGTGCGGAAGCGGTGGCTGCGGTGGATCGGGAAGGACGGGGTGCCCGTGTTCGCGAAGCGGGTCGGGCCGATGCCTCCCCGACCGCACCTGCGGGAGGCGCTGCGGCGTGCGAGGGCGAGGTACGGATGAGCGTCGATGCGTCCCGGCACGCGCCGCTCACCCCGGATGTGGAGGCGCTGGTGTTCGACGCGCTCCACGACCTCGGGGGTATCACCGTGTGGTCGCTGGGCGCACAGTCGCCGTGGCCTCACGTCACGGATGTCGTGGACGTGCAGGTCGACGTTCGCGCCAGTAGCAAGAAGCGCGCCCGAGACAGGGCTTACGAGGCACGGCGGCTCATGCTGCTGCTGCCCTTTACGGCGGCTCCGGTCGCCAATGTGGTGGTGGTGGGTGGCCCGTTGTGGTTGGCTGACGACGACGGCGCTCCCCGCTACTCGATGACGTTCGCGGTCACCGTCCGGGCGGCTCGCGGCACCTAGGGAAAGAGAGAACAGCATGTCTCAGAACGCACTCCTGCCGGACAACGTGCTGATCGGCACGGCGAACGGTCCCGGCATCTGGATCGCCCCGGTGGGCACCGCTGCCCCGGTCGATGCGGATACGGCGCTGCCTGCCGCGTGGTCCACGCTCGGCTACCTGTCGGAGGATGGGGTGTCCTTCGGGCAGTCCGTCGACTCGGAGTCGATCACGCCGTGGCAGTCGAAGGCCCCGGTCCGCACCATCGTCACGAGCCGTGAACTGTCGTGCGAGTTCACGATGCTGGAGTTCTCCGCGCAGAACGCGGCGCTCTACTTCGACCAGCCTGCCCCGGTGGAGACTGATGGGGAGTTCGCGCTCACCGTCCGCTCCGACGTGCCCCAGCAGATGTACGCCATTGTCATCGACGTGAAGGATTCGGTGTCGGCTGTCCGCTACCACTTCCCTCGCGCGTCGCTGTCGGAGGCGGGCGATCTGGAGGTCACGGCGTCGGGTGCGATGGGCCTGCCTGTCACCCTGTCGGCGCTGGATGATGCGGGCGTGCTCGCCAACATCTTCAAGTCGAACACGGCTCCTGTCGCGGTGGTGAAGGCCGCGGCGAAGTGACGGCGACGGTGTTCGACCTCGACGCTGCGAACGCTGCACGCCGGGAGGTCGAAGGGGCGCGGTTCACGTTCACGTGGCAGGGCCGTGACTGGTCGTGTGCTCCTGCGAAGGAGTGGCCGATCGCCACGGCGGGTGTGCTCGCGAAGGGTGACCTTCCGGGTGCGCTGCTGCTCATCATGGGTGAGGACGAGGGGCAGGCGTTCCTCGACACGAAGCCGTCGATGGGTGACGTGGAGGCGCTGATGGATGCGCTGGCGGCGTTCTCCGGGGTCGTCGACTCGGGGGAATGATCGCCGTCGCGTCCGCGATGTTCGACCCGGACGTGGAGGAGGCCCTGTTGCGGGTGTACGGGATCGACCCGCACAGGGCCACCCTCCGCAGGGTGCGGGTGTTGGCGCGGCGGCTGCCTCCGGGGACGTGGCACAAGGGCAACGGGCCGGGGTCGTGGACCACGGAGGCGTACCTGTTGGCGAACGTGCTCGACGCGATCAACTCGCTGACCTACGTGCAGGTGCAGAAGGCCAGCAAGCGCAAGGTGAAACCGCCGAAGCCGACGTGGAGGCCGGGGCAGAAGCAGAAGCGGAAGATGTCGTGGTCGGAGTTCGGGGCCGCGCTGGGCGGGACGGAAGGGGTGAGGCTCCATGAGTCTTAGCGGCGGTGGTGAGGTCGGTCGCCTTTCCGTGACGGTGACGGCGGACACGTCCCCGATGGAGCGGAAGATCGCTCGGGACGCCAACGACATCGGGGACCGTCACGGCAGGTCGTTCGGGCAGAAGTTCGGCATGGCTGCCGGGATCGGTGTGGGGGCGATCGCGGGTGGTGTCGGCATCGCCGCTGCGGGCGTGGGTGCGCTGACGGCGGGCATGTTCAAGATGGCGCAGGCGGGGCAGGAGTCTGTGCAGGTCGGGCAGACGACTCAGGCGATCTTGAAGTCGACGGGGGCGACGGCGTGGACCTCTGCCGCGCAGGTGGACGCGCTCGCCACGTCCCTGTCGAACAAGACGGGCGTGGACGATGAGGCGATCGCGACGGGCGCGAACCTGCTGCTGACGTTCAAGCAGGTGCGGAACGAGGCGGGCGAGGGTGCGGCGATCTTCGACCGTGCGACGACCGCTGCCGTGGACTTGTCGAAGGCTGGGTTCGGGTCCATCGACTCGGCGTCCAAGATGCTGGGCAAGGCGCTGAACGATCCGATCAAGGGCGTGACGGCGCTGTCGCGTGCTGGTGTGACGTTCACGGACCAGCAGAAGGAGCAGATCAAGACCCTTGTGGAGTCCGGCAAGACGCTGGAAGCGCAGAAGGTCATCATGGCCGAGGTCGAGTCGCAGGTCGGTGGTGTCGCGGAGGCGACGCGTTCCCCGATCGAGGCGTTGCAGACCGTGTTCGGCAACTTGCAGGAGGGCATCGGGAAGGCGCTGCTGCCTGCGGTGTCGAAGGTCGCTGACCTGCTCATCCCTGTGCTGGACGACTTGCAGGTGCCGTTGGCGGCTGTGGCGTCCACGATCGGTGAGGGGCTGGTGCAGGCGCTGTCCGCTGCCGCCCCGCTGCTGGGTCCGTTGGCGGACCTGTTCGGGAAGGTCGCGGGCACGCTGGCGGGTGTTCTCACGTCGGCGTTGAACGCGCTCATGCCGGTGTTTGAGGCGCTGTGGCCTGTGCTGGGGAAGGTGGCGGAGGCGTTCGGTGCGGGCCTGTCGCGGGTGATCGACGCGCTCGCTCCGTCGCTGGGTCCGTTGGCGGAGTCGCTGGCGGCGATCGCTGAGGCGCTCATCCCGATCGTGCCGCTGGCGGCGGACCTGCTGGTCGCGTTCGCTCCGCTGATCGAGGTCGTGGCGGAGTTGGCTGCGGAAATGGCCCCGCTGCTGGCGCAGTTCATCCAAGGCGCGATCGACTCGGGTGTGCTACAGGCGGCGATCGGCCTCATCTCGGGTGCGGTCCTCATCCTCGTTCCGCTGATCCGTGACATGGGTGAGAAGTGGGTTGCGGTGCAAGGGATTCTCGTCCGCGTGTGGGACGCGATCTTCAAGGCCGTGAAGCCTGTCATGGACTGGATCACGGGTACAGCGGTGCCGTGGATGAAGGAGTTCGCGACCACGCTGTCGGAGAAGTTCACCGCGACGAAGGAGTCGGCGCAGGCGACGTGGGATGCGATCGGTGTGGCGGTGGAGAAGTTCGTCGCGTTCTTCGGCGGCATCGTGCAGTCGGTCCGTGATGTGCTGTCGAAACTGGCGGCGGCGTGGGATGGTGCGAAGCGGAAAGCGGAAACGGTGTGGAACGGCATCGTGGACTTCTTCGGCGGCATCATCGACTCGTTCGTGGGGATCGGGCGGGACATCGTGGGCGGGTTGAAGCGCGGCATCGAGGCGGCGTGGGGTTCGCTGACGGGCTGGTTCACGGACAAGGTGGGCGGGCTGATCGACGGGGCGAAGGGTGTGCTCGGCATCTCGTCGCCGTCGAAGGTGTTCATCGGGATCGGGTCGAACGTGGTGGACGGGTTCCAGATCGGGCTTGCGGGCATGGACTCGGCGCTGGCGGCGTCGATGCCGTCGATCCCTGCGGTGGGTGGGGATGGTGCGGTCACGCCGTCGTTCACTCCGTCGCAACTGACGCGGCTGTACGCGCCGATGCGGGACGGGTCGGTGGTTGCCCCGTCGGTGCAGGTGTTCATTGGGGAGCGTGAACTGACGGACATCGTGGATGTGCGGATCGGTGAGGCCGATGCGCGGTCGTTGGACTACGTGCGGTCGGGGAGGCGGTTCTGATGCTGGGTGCGGTGGCCTTGTCGGCTCAGGTGGAGGCGTCGCGGCGGTGGGTGACGCTGACGGTGGAGGCGGAGGGCATGAGCAGCGTGTCCGTGTTCCGTGTGACACCGGATGGGACGCAGGCTGTTCGCGGCGCGATCGACAAGGAGGTCTCGTCGACATACGCGGTGGTCGCGGACTATGAGGCTCCGCAGAACGCTCCGCTGTCGTACTTCGCTCGAGCCTCGGATGGTGTGGTGACGCGGGACTCGCCTGTGGTGTCGCCTGAGGGTTCGGTGGATCGGGGTGGGGATGTGCTGTTCTCCCTGTCGAACCCGTTGGCGTGGCTGCGGGTGCAGGTGGTGGCGTTCCCGGAAGTGAAGACGCGTGCGCGGCGGGCGATGGTGGATGTGGTGGGGCGGGCGGACCCGGTGGCGGTGTCGGATGTCCGCATGTTGGCGGCGGGTGTGATGACGGTGGCGACGCTGACGGAGGCGGAGCGGCAGGCGATGAATGCGCTGCTCGCTCCGGGTGCGGTGGTGGCGTTCTCCCCTGCTCGCCCGACGTACGGGTTCGCGGACGTGTGGTACCTGTCGGTGGGGGATGTGACGGAGAAGCGGGTGGTGCGGGCGGCTGATGAGCCGTCGCGCTTGTGGTCGCTGGATGTGCAGCGGGTCGCGCCTCCGCCTGCGGACTTCGTGGGTCCGGCGTTCCGGACGTGGGGTGAGCCGGTGCAGGACGGGGTGACGTGGGCGGAGTGGTTCACGCAGGGTAAGACGTGGCTGACGGCGATGGTGCGCTGATGCTGTCGGCGTCGAGCAAGTTCATGGCCCATCTGCGGTCGCCGCATACGCGGCTGGCGCGGGTGGGTGTGTGGCTGCCTGTGGGCGGGGTGTACGAGTTCCGTGGCTATGTCGGGGTGGTGGCGGGGTCGCTGTCGCTGGATGGGACGCGGCAGGTGCGCCGTCAGGTGTCGGGGTTGCAGGTGGCGTCGTTGGAGTCGACGCTCGGGGTGCGTTCGACTGCTGCTGCTGCCCGTGATGACATCGCGGCGCTGACGACGGAGGCTGCTCGCCTCGTGGTGGAGTGGGGTATCCGGTTCCCGGACCTGTCGGAGGAGTGGGTGCCGGTTGCGACGGTGCGGGTGGAGGAAACGACGCTCGACTCGATCACGGGTGCGCTGACGGTGGCGTCGGCGTTGGACCTTGGGGCGATCGTGACGGACGCGACGATCATCGTGCCGTTCGTGCCGTATGTGGGTGCGGTGCCGATGACGGTGCTGGCGGCGATTCGGGCGCTGGTGGATGACGCGTACCCGCAGGGGCAGGCCCCGGAGTGGTCGGTCGATCCGCGGGTGGATGCGGTGCGGCTGGTCCCGGAGGGGACGGTGCTCGTGGGGGACAGGTGGACGGCGATCCAGAACTTCGCGTCGGCGTTGAACGTGGACGTGTTCTGTGACCATGCCGGGGTGTGGCAGGTCCGTCCGATAGAGCAGTCGCGGACGGTGGCGTGGATGGTGTCGCCGGGGTCGGATGGTGTGCTGGTTGGTGAGGTGTCGACGTTCACGCGTCGGGACACGTTCAACGCTGCCGGGGTGCGGTGGGAGTCGCCGGACGGGTTGAGTGGGCTGGTGTTCGTGACGGACGATGACCCGTTGTCTCCGACGTTCTGGCAGGGGCCGTTCGGGAAGAAGCCGCGTCCGGAGGAAACGAATCAGACGATCGTGTCGGAGGAGCAGGCGCGGGCGCGGGCGGTGACGTTGCTGGCGGCGTCGCAGGGTCGGGCGCGGGGTATCGCGCTGACGGCGTTGCACATGCCGCTCTTGGAGCCGGGGGATGTGGTGGGTGTGCTGCTGCCGAATGGGACGGCGGAGCGACACGTGATTGACTCCATCGCCCTGCCGTTGGGTCCGGGTGGGACGATGACCATGCAGACCCGCCTCGTCCGTGGCGGTGTGACGTACAACGAGCCGGGAGTGGTGTACGAGGACTCCCGCTTCACTTACAGCGGAGGCGCATCGTGAGCAACTTCCCGGCATCGTTCGACGATCTGCCTGTTCCGGGGGCCGATGACGAACTGGACTCGCTGCTGGTGCCGCACGCGGACGGGCATGGCGAGATCGGTGCGGCGGTCATGGCGACGCAGCGGACGTTGGGGACGAACCCGCAGGGGCCTCATCCGAGTGTGCGGGCGCGGCTGGATCACATGGAGGGGCAGATCACGGACGGCACGGTCGGTCCTCCCGGTCCGGTGGGTCCGGAGGGGCCTGTTGGTCCGGTGGGTCCTGCTGGCCCGGTGGGTGAGCAGGGTGAGCAGGGTGAGCCGGGGCCGATGGGTCCGCAGGGGCCGGTCGGTCCGGAGGGTCCGGTCGGGCCGGAAGGTCCCGAGGGCGGTCAGGGTCCGGTGGGTCCTGCGGGTCCGGTGGGTCCGAAGGGGGAGCAGGGCGAGCCGGGTCCGGCTGGGCCTGCGGGTCCGCAGGGTGATCCGGGTCCGGAGGGGCCGAAGGGTGACAGGGGCGATGTCGGCCCGGAGGGTCCTGTGGGTCCTGTGGGTCCGGAGGGTCCGCAGGGTCCGCAGGGTGAGGCGGGGACGAGTGTGCGGCTGCTGGGCACGGTGCCGACGGTGGGTGATCTGCCTGCGGGTGCGGAGCGCGGCGATATGTGGCTGGTCGTGGAGACTGGCGACGCGCACGTGTGGAACGGGTCGTCGTGGGACAACGCGGGGCCTCTACAGGGTCCGCAGGGTCCCGAGGGTCCGCGGGGTGAGCGGGGCGAGATAGGCCCGCAGGGGCCGTCAGGGGCGCAGGGGGAGCCGGGTGAGCCGGGTCCGGCTGGTCCGGTCGGTCCGGCTGGTCCTCAGGGTGATCCGGGGCCTGCTGGTGGGGTGGGTCCGCAGGGCGATCCGGGGGAGCCGGGTCCGGAGGGGCCTGCTGGTCCTGCTGGTCCTGCGGGCGGTCCGGGTCCTGCTGGGCGTGCGGCGCGCTGGTACACGTCGGGCCAAGAGGGGTTCGTGGACGTTGGCGACGTGACGGGGATGGAGTTGGGTGACCACTTCTTCTACCCGAACTCGGGTGACGTGTTCGTGTTCGATGGTGGGGAGTGGCGGTGGGCGGGGTCGATCATGGGTCCGCCCGGTGCTGATGGTGCTGCGGGTCCTGCGGGTGCGGACGGTGCTGCGGGGCCGATGGGTCCTGCGGGGCCTTCGGAGTCGCGGCTGTTCATCCAGAACGCGCCCTACCCGGACTCGTCGGATGTGCCGAACCCCGGCATGAACGACATCTTCCTCTACACGAACAGTGGCGACACGATGCGTTGGAACGGGTCGTCGTGGGTGTGGGGTGGCAACATTCACGACCCGGCGAACGCGGACGTTGCCCGGTTGGGTGGTGCGGCGTTCACGGGGACGGTCACCGCGCCCGGTCGCGGCCCGGATGCGGGTGGCGCAGTTCGGACGACGTTCTTCCTCACCGCTCCTCCTCCGAACACGCTCGGCAACGACGGTGATCTGGCTGTGGTGGTGAACTGACGGTGGCGCGGACGATGTGGGCGAAGATGTGGGGCGAGTGGTTTCAGGTGTTCCCGCATGTTCCGCTGCCGCCCGCTGTCCCGAACACGATGCCCGCGCCGAACGTGTCGCCGGGGGAGAACCGGCTCACCGTGTCGTGGATGGTCGGCAGCATCAGCCGGGGCAGCATCGTCGGGTACGACGTGCGGCTCGGGACGGGCACACCTGTCCGCACCGGGGCGAGTCCCCGGAGTCACACGTTCACCGGGCTGACCGGAGGACAGGCGTACACGGCGACGGTGCGTGCCGTGTCGGATCAGGGTGAGGTCGGGGCGTGGTCGCCGGGACGTAACGGCACTCCCACGTCACCGCCGCCGCCTGCGTGGAACGGTCGCCTGCCGCTGCCTGCCGGGTCGCGGACGGAGGACTTCACCGACGACTACGGCAAGCGGTCGGACTTCGCTAACGCGCAGGTCCCGTTGGCACCGTTGGGGAGCGGCGGGGTGCTCCGGTTGCAGGAATACACAACCGAGTGGGACACCGGCCCGGACGACGATATGTGGGGATGGTTGCAGGCGTACGACGGTGGCGTCGGCTGGGTCGAACGGGAAACGTGGTTCTACCCGGACGGCGCGTACTGGCCCTTCGTCGTCGGCACGCAGTTCTTCGTGTGGAACGACGGCCCCGGATGGATGTCATGGGCCGAGCCGGTGCAGGCGAACGAAGGGCTCGTCCAGTCGTGGGACACGAACGGTCTGGAGTCTCCGGGGCAGTGGGGTGAAGACGCGATCGTCATTCCGCCGCACCACTACGTCCAGTTGCAGGTGCTGACGGGCGGCACCGTGCGAGTCGTCGCAATCGAGCAGGGCGGGTAGGAGAGCCATGAGTCTGCATGTGAAGGTCGATGGGTCGTGGCAGGAGATTCAGGCTGCGGGCGGCGGCGGCGGTGGTGGGGTTGGCTGGGCTGCGCTGGAAGGCGGCACGGTCACGTCGTACACGGACGGCGACGGGGTGACGTGGAACGTCCACACGTACACGGCGAGCGGCAACGTGACCGTCACGCGGGCGGGCCTCGTGCGCTGCCTGCTGGTCGGCGGCGGGTCTGGGGCGCAGATGTTCTTCGCGGACGGCGGGCAGGTGCAGGAGGGCCTCGCCCTCGCAACGGAGGGAACGCACCCGGTCGTCGTCGGCGCTGGTGGCAACGATCCGACCGGGGTGCGCGGCGAGTCGTCATCTGCACTCGGCATGTGGACGGGTTCCGGGTTCGGCGTCGTCACGCAGGGGCCGACCTCGGGCCGTGGCGCGGGCTACCGGAACCCGATGCCGCTGAGTGAGTTGTGGACGGGCCGGGTGTCCACGATCACGGGGACGGCGGAGGACTACGGGCGGGGTGGTCGGCAGACGATCGCGCCGCGCCCGAACCGGGGCGACGGGAACGTCGGCGCGGGGGCGACAGGTTCGGCTGGCATCGTGATCCTGTCGGTGCCCGCATGACCCGCCGACTGACGGACCTGCTGCTCGACGAGTCCGTCGAGGCGGCGCGAGCACGGGCGCTCGATGAGACTGTCGTGCTCCGGTTCGGGAAGGTCACCGCCGTCCACACCGCGACACGCACGATCACCTGCACGATGGGCGGGGCCACGCTCCGTGACGTGCCCTACCTGCGGTCGTACACTCCCACCAACGGCGACGTTGTGTGGCTGCTACATCAGGGGTCGGTCGCGGTCGCGATCGGCGCACACTAAGGAGGAACGATGCCGCAGGACTACTCGCCGCCGGACACGGACAACGAGTTCACCATCCCCGCGTTCCCGGACGTGCTGGACGGTGAGACCGCGTTCCGTGGGTTCGCGGACTCGATCGACTCGCCGCCCGCTCCGGGGTCGCGTGGGGTTCGGCTGACGTTCGTGTCGCCGAACGACCCGACGAACGACCTCGGTGCTGACGGCGACGTGTGGTTGAAGTACGTCTGATGAGCCACGTCCGGGTTGCGGGTGCGTGGCGGTCGGTCGCCAACGGCTACGTGAAGGTGAACGGGTCGTGGCGGCTGGTCGTGGCGTCGTCTGTGCGGACTCCTTCCGGGTGGCGTCCCGGCATCCTCGGTCGCCCGCCTGCTGTCCCGGTGATGGAGCACACGGGCTACGGGAAGTTCACGATCACGAACCATGACCCGCTCGCGGTCTACACGCTGACGCGGGTGTCGGGTTCGGGTACGGCGTCCCGCAGCGGCGCGGTGGTCACCCTGTCGGACGTGAACGCCCGCTTCTCGATCGTCGCGTCGTACGCGGTCGGCGCTCCCGGTTCGGCTGCTGGGTTCATGGAGCGGAAGGCGTACACGTTCACGCTCGTGAACCGCCCGTACCCGTGCGGCACGCACCAATGCAACTGCCGTCAGGAGTGGGGGTCGTGCGGTTGCGGTGGCTGTGGTGGCTTCCCGACGCCGAACTCGCAGTCGTGGGGCCAGTGTGGGTGTCCCGGCGATATGTGCTGGTACAACCCGACGACGGTGTGCGACACCTGCACGTCGTACTGCGACAACTGGGTGAACGAGAAGAACCCGACGCCTTCCGGGTTCGTGGACAAGTTCGGTGAATGGAGCCGTGTCACATGACCGCCATTGGGTTCAGGATGCCGACCGAGTACGTGCGGTGGGTGCGTGACCGCACCGTGGTCCGCTGCTTCGATGAGGGTGGGCGTGAGGTTGCGGCGCTGGACGGGTCGACGGGGCTGGCGTGGACGTTGGACGGTGACACGTGGGCGATCGACGAGTCGGTGCTGCCGCCCGGTCGTTGGGTGTTCGACGGGGTGTACCTGCTGGGGTCGGGGTCGGGGGAGAGGCACACGGCGGTCGTGCATGACGAGGGCGTGGCCGACAACGATGGGTCGGGTTACGCGGAGGTCGTGGAGCGGTTGGAGTCGCTGGTCGAGTCGCCGTGGGACTACACCGCGGCTCCGCGCATCTTCGCGACGTGGCGGCAGCGGCAGGACCGGCTCGCGGTGTGTCGTGGCTGCCCGCTGTTCGATCACGCGTCGGGTGCCTGCACGGTGGATGACTCGTTCATGGTGATGAAGACGATCGACGCGTCGCAGGAGTGCCCGGAGGGGAAGTGGGGCGTGACGGACGACTTCGACCCGGTGGAGGCTGCTCTGCGGGCGGACAGGTCCGTGGTCATGGTCCCGGTCGAGGGGCCGTTGGAGGGGCAGGACGCGTTCAACGCGGAGTGGGAGGCGCGTCGTGCAGGTCGTTGAGAAGGAGGTCGCGTTCGCGCGGCTGGACGTGTGTGCGGAGTGCCCGCGCCTGTTCGCTCCGACGTTCACGTGCAAGGAGTGTGGGTGCTTTATGAAGGTGAAGGCGCGGCTGGCGGGATCGTCCTGCCCGCTGGGGAAGTGGGAGGCGCATCATGGATGAGAACGACCTGCTCGACGACAGCATCGTCGCGGACCCGGACGATCCGGGAGAGGCGTACACCCTCGTCGAGACTGCCGACTTCGACGATGACCCGGAGGACCCGGACGCGGACGAGTCGCCGGACATCGAGGGCGTGGATGGGGAGGACGGCGATGAGTAGGTTCCCGACGAACGTGTCGCCTGCACAGTTGCGGGCCGCGTTCAACGACCATCGGGTGAACTTCGTGACGGACCCGCGGACGAGCAACGGTCGGTCGCGCTGGTCGCAGGGCCTTCGTGGTGTGGCGATGCACCACACGGCGGGGAAGAACTCGCTGGGGCACGTGTTCTCCACGAACCTGCCTGCGTACAACTCGCTGATCCAGAACGGCAACTACAACGGGCGCGCGAACGATGGGCGCATGGTGATCTGCTCGTGGGGTGACGCGTGGCACACGGGTCAGGGCGGGCCGTGGTCCGGGGTCGCGTCGCGGAACTCGGGGCATCTGACGCTGTGGGGGATGTCGTTGGAGTCGCTGGGGACGCGGAACGATGTGACGGACGCGATGCTGACCACGGCGTCGCGGGCGCTGGCTGCGCTGGTGGACCTCGGTGTGCCGGTGGGCAACATCATCCGGCACGCGGACTGGACGAACGCGACGGGCGGGGTGACGGGGCCTGCGGAGCGGCCCGGTCGGAAGATCGACACGAACCAGCAGTGGTTCCCGACCTCGCGGTGGCGGGACCTTGCCCGCAACGCGTCGCGGCATTGGGATGGGCACGTGCCGCCGTTCGACAACATCATGCGGTCGAGTGAGGCCCCGTCGCCCGAGGACCGGACGGCGGCGTCGTGGCGTGTGGCGTGCAGGCTCGCCGATATGGGGTTCTTCTCGGGGACGCCGCAGCCGCGTGACGTGCAGGGCTATCCGAGGAACGCGGTCCGCAACTGGCAGCGGTCCATCGGGGTGCTGGACACGGGCAACTGGGGTCCGAACGCGCACAGGCGCATCTTCGGCGTGGAGCCGTAATGCGGTGGCTCGATGTCCGGACGATCCTCGCGCTCGCTGTGGGCGCGGGCATCTTCCTGTTCGGGGTCATCGGGATCATCGCGACGGTGCAGGGTAGGAGCCTTGGTGGGAGCATCCCGATCATGGTGGGTGAACTGCTCGCGATGATCGTGGGTGGGCTCATCGGTGGGGCGGCTCTAGCGTCGAAGGACAAGGACGACGGTGGAGTGGACTGAACTGTCCGGCGTGGCTGGTGTCGTCGTGGTCGTGGGGATCATGGCGTGGCTGGTTGTGCGGATCGTTGAACTGCTCCGCGACAAGGAGTGACCCGCCGACGCGTGCTTCCCCTTCACGTCGTCGGCGGGCCACGGTCACAGTAGCGGGCGCGTCACCGGGCGGGTCGCCACTTCGCGATGGTGGAGCGTCGCCAGAGCGGGGTGCGCCCGTACATCTTGTCGGGCTTCGGCATCTTCCCTCGGGTGCGGTGGGCGGTGAGGGTGTTCCGTTGGACGCCGAGCAGCACGGCGACCTCGGTGAGGGTGAGCAGGTCTGAGGGCTTCTCGTCCATGCCGGTCACAGTACCATCCTGTCCGCTGCTCACGATGCGGCCTTCCACTCGGGCAGGCAGTTGCACGCCTGCGGGTGACCGAGCGCGCAGTCCACGCACACGCGGAGTTCGACCAGCCGCTTCCACGCCTGCTCCGCCTTGTGCTCGGCGCGGGCGTAGCGGGCGGAGTAGACATCGGTGGACTTGTAGTTCATCGCCGCCATGCGCGCGTCCTTCCACGCCCACGTCATCGAACGGTCGGCAGCGATGTACGCCTTCGCCGCAGCGCGGGCGGTCGCCTTCGAGTAGTCGTGCATCGGTGCTCCTTCGGGTTGGTGGACGGGGGCCTTGCGGCCCCCGCCCGTGGGGTCAGAACTTCTTGGCGCAGACGGGGCCGATGCCCTGCTCGACGCTCTTGGGGTCGGTGAGCAGCGCGCCGCAAGCCACACAGAACTTGTGGGTGCGCCCGTACTCCTTCGCCTGCTCCAGCGACAGCCGCATGGACTCGGTGAGCCGGTACATCGCGCCCTTCTCGTAGCGCCACGTCCCCTTCTTCATGCCGGGGGCCGCGAGGCTCATCGCGTAGTTGCGGCCCGTGCTGCGGGACGGCACGACCTTGTAGATGGTGCCCTCCATCGCGAAGTAGCCCGCCGTGACGAACACGTGCTCGTCGGCGGCGCGCTGGGCGCGGGCTGCGCCGAGGTCCTTCTTCGCCTTGAGCAGGGAGTCGATCCACGCGCTGGCGGTCTTGGTGGTCCGCAGGTGGCCGAGTGCGGCGACGTTCTCCATCGACTGCTCGACGTGCTCGCTGCCGATCATCTCGGCGAGGAGGCGGCGTCCGAACGCGATCTGCTTGTCGCTGGCTCCGATGGTGGTGGTGGTCATGGCTGGTGCTCCTTCGTGTGGTGGTGGTTGCTTGCCCTGCAAGGGTCGCACAGTCTCGTGCTGCGAGACAAGTTCAGCAGTTCGTGGGGCACGTCGCGGAGCACACCCGCCCGCTCTCCGCCCCGCACTCCGCGCACGGCTCCAAGGACACCTCGCAGCCGTACATCGCGCACAGTTCGCCAGCCGCCGTGCCGCACCCGTAGCAGTTCATTCCGCGCTCCTTCGCTCGTTGGACCCCCACCATCGCACAGTCTCACGCTGCCAGGGAAGTCGGGGTCACCACCCGCCCGCAGGCCGCCGCTCGACCGCCACCCACCGATCCGACCTCACCGGGCGCTCGGTCACCCGCCACGTCCGCGCCGCCGCCGTCCCGCCACCGGACTCCACCAGCGCCGCGAGCCACGCGTGGTCGATCCCGTGCGCCACCGCCCACGGTGCCCACTCGTGAACCCACGACGACGGGACCTCGACCGTGAACCGCACCGCCGCCTTGTCCGCCGCCCCACCGTCGAGGCCGTGCCCGAGCAGCGGCACCGCCTCCGTCGTGAACCACACCACGTCCGGTCCCGCGTGCTCCACGACCGGGTGCAGGTTGGACTCGGTGCGCCGCAGCACGCCGGACCGTTCGATCGCGGGCAGGTGGACGGGTGACGTGAAGTGGTAGAGCCGCGTCAGCGGGCGCACAGGCGCGGGCCGGTGGCCCACCGTGGGCTTCACGGCTCCCGCCAGTAGCCGTAGACGCATCGCGTCCCGTCGCGGGTCGGGTCGCCCACGTCGTGAACCACGCCGTTGATGACCGCGCACAGGTGCCGCGACAGCGACACGATGAGCCGACCGCTCGGCAGTTCTTCCTTCCGCATGTGAACGGTGGTCCCCGAACCGATGCTCATGGTCGGGGTCCACTCCCAGCCGAGGCCCGCGAGGTAGGCGCGGATCACGGGCATGTGAACGCCGTTGCGGGGCGACGCCTTCCCGCGAGCCGCCTTCGCTGCCCTGCTGCGCGAGGTCTCGGACCACTCCCGCTGCGCCGCGAACAGGTCGTCGTAGACCTGCTGGTACGGCTGCCGGGTCGCGATCGCGATTGCCCGCGTCACGCAGTCACCCGCCCGTCCACGGTAGCCCGCAGCGATGCGCCCGCCGTCGTTCCACACGTACTCCATCAGATTCCCCTCTCGTCCGGGCAACCAGCAGCGATCCACGCGGCCTCGGCCTGCCGCATCCGTTCGCGGGACGCCGCCGCGCGTGCGGGCGCGGACTCCGCAGCCTCGACGCGGGCGGACAGTCGACCCAGCCACGACCAGCCGAGCCACGCCAGAACGAGCGCGAGCGGGACGAGTCCCAGCAGGTTCTTCATCACGCCTCCCATCGGTCGGTGTAGTGCGGCATGAGCACGTCGATCGTGACCGACACGCCCGGAACGACCTTCGACTGGTAGGAGACCTCGTGCCGCCAGAACGAGTGGATGAAGCACGGAGCACCCGACGCGGCGTAGAAGCGGCGCATGTTCCCGTCGTGGAGCCGGATCAGTTCGGCGACCCGGCTGCCGTTCCCGTTGCGCTCGTCCTCGCAGCCGGGGCAGTCCTCGGTGCAGTCCGTGTCGGACAGTTCGTACCCTGCGGCCTCCTGCGCCTCGTAGTCGGCGCTGTTCGACTCGGCGGTGGTGAACGGCCCCGTCCAGAAGCGGTAGCCCGTGTCGGCCTCCCACTCGTGGAGTACGTGGTGGTTCCTGCTCATCGTGCGTCCTTCCCGTGCTGCTCGGCGGCGCGTGCCGCGCTGGTGGTGGAGTTGAAGCCGTGGTCGGTGTGCCCGCAGACGCACTCGTACCCGTAGTGGTTCGGGCCGTGACGCTCGATGAGCGCCACGTGCCCCGCCAGCGTCGCGATCATGCGGTCACCTGCTCCCAGCCGAAGCGGGCGACCTCGTAGGTCGTGTCGTCGATGGTCACGTAGTCGCCGCGACCGAACACGACGGAGAGCGCGGTGTGGCTGCGGCCCTCGGGGAGCGGCTGCGCGGCGTCCCAATCGGCACCCTCGTACAGGTTGGTGGCGCGGAACAGGTCGCGGAGCACGTCGGCGTCCTTGCGGTCGGCGCGCTCGATGATGAACG
>ERZ1645185.294-NODE-294-length-21193-cov-6.262276_pt1 | contig 21193 bp, 19 predicted proteins | sample MGYA00575351_ERZ1645185 | MGnify/ENA primary metagenome ERZ1645185 (study PRJEB40838, sample SAMN11284767) | freshwater sediment metagenome | isolation source: river sediment | host: Sediment | place: India: Jana village, Kanpur | collected 2015-12-17 ...
TCTACTGGCACGGCGCGCTCGGCAAGGCCAAGGAAGACATGGACCGCGCCGCCGCGGCGTTGCGCGCCAAGCTGGCGCCGCTGCATGGCGAGGCCAACGTGGCCGTGCTGAAGTCCGTGGTCACCCAGGCCTCGGCCGCCATCCCGGTGATGCCGCTGTACATCTCGATCTGCTTCCGCGTGATGAAGCAGATGGGCCTGCATGAAGGCACTGTCGAGCAGATCGACCGCATGTTCCGCACCGAGCTGTATGGCGCCGGAAATGACCGCGACGACCATCAGCGCATCCGCATGGACGATTGGGAGCTGCGCGATGAAGTGCAGCACGCGGTGAAATTAATCTGGCCGACGGTAACCACCGCCAACCTGTTTGAACATACCGACTACGCCAGCTACAAGTCCGAGTTCCTGAAACTGTTCGGCTTCGGCGTGGCTGGCGTGGATTACAGCGCCGACGTCGATCCGGTGGTGCCGTTCGACGTCATCGAACTGGCGGAGTGACATGAGCGGCCGTGGTCCGGACGCTGCCGGGTTACTGCGGCCGCCAGTCCACGCGTTGCGCGCTGTAACCCATCTGGGTGTATTGCGCCGCCATCGCCGACAGCGCCATGTCGATGTCCGTTTTGCTGTCGGCGCTGAAGCAGGATGCGGTTCCGGAATGGACTGGCTTCTGGCTCGAGGCGATGTAGGCCTGGAAGCCGTCCGGTATCCCCTGGATGACCTGCAGTTGATCTGCGGCATCGTGGCCCGGCAGCTGGATCGCGGCGCTTTGCCATACCGATTTACCGACCACATCAAGTAGCGAACAACTGATGTGGAATGCGTTGGCCGGCCCCTGCGGCGGTGCGCTCGGCATGGCGCCGTCGGTGGATGGAATCCAGCTGTCGGCCACCGGCGAAATCCTGATTCCGGCAGCGCCCCGGTCGGCATAGGCGAAAGCATGCATCAGGTTGGCGCGCAGCAGCTCAAGGTCCAGCCTGCGCGCGTTCGCATAACAGCCGGGCACGGCATATTTCATTTTCCCGGTCGGGTCGCGGTGCCTTTCGTATTGCTTCCGATAGCCGACGGCCAGTCGGGCAAGATCGGCGTTGCCGGTGTTCCCTATCTGGAAGGTCGGCGTCATGCTGTGGCTGTAGGCTCCGGCAAGGCTGCCGTGCATATGGCAGAAAGCGTATGCTGTCCCGGTGATCGGGGCGACGGACAAGGCCACGGCGGCCCCGGCGCCAGCCGGTACCGGTGGTTTCGTTACTTCGGCGGCGGGTTTGGCCTTGACGGTGGGCTGCGCGGCCGGCGGCGTAGCTACCGTGCCGGACGCTGCGTTAGCGTCCGGGCGCCAGGGTGCATCGACCCAGGTCAGATTGAAGCCGCCGAACAGTTTGCGGTAATCGCGCAGGCTTTTATCGGCCTCGGCGAAACTGTCCTTCAGGATGCAGGACGGGTGGGCGTCCGGCAGGCCATGGGGCGCCAGCACATCGCGCGTGAACTGCCGCTCGTAGGCGGCCATTTCAGTGCCGAAATCCGGGTCCGACATCGGCGGCATGCTGACCGCGATGATCGGCGAGGCCACCGATTTGCGTACATCGGGGTCCATGTCCGAGCTCCAGCAGTACAGATACCTCGGCTGCCTGCCTGCCGCCGCGGCAGCCAAGCCGGGCGACCACGGCTCCGGGGTGAATGCCACCGTGTTCCAATCGGCTTTCCACAGCAATACCCGCTTGGTCCATTGCGCACGTTGTTCGTTCAGCACCGTTTCCAGCTCGGCACGCGATGGCGAACCGGGAAAACAGCTTTTGTCACCACCGCCGCCGCTGGCGCTGACCTGCGCATGGAATTCCGCAGCCAGGCTCTGCGTCCGGTTGAATCCGGCCATGGCGTCATCGGCGGGGTAGTCGTACGCGAACACCGGCGAGGCCCAGATGGTGTGGCCGACGATATCGGTGACGGTGCAGAAGGTGAATGCGCTGGCTGTCTTCGGCGCAGCGCCGGTCTGTTCCGGAGAGGCCGTCGGCGGCACCGCCGCCAGCAGCATGAATGCGGCGCCCTGCATGGCGAAAGATGATCTGCGGTACATGGGCAACTCCAATGGCGTGCGGTGGCAGGCTGGCAAGGTGATGCGTCCGGGCAGCCGAGGCAGCGGCGGCCCGGACGCACTAGGCGGACGCTTTCACGTAGATCGATTTCGAGGCCACGCCCGGCGTACTGCGTTCTTCGACTGAAAAGAGCTTCGGGTTCTTCTTGAACAGATCGCTCAGCTTGCGGAAGCCGTACAGCCGCGAGTCGAAGTCCGGCCGGATCTTGGTCAGGTACGAGCCGACCGCGCCCAGGTGCGCCCAACCGGTTTCATCGGACTCCTCTTCGATGGCCTGTCGGATCAGCTCGATCGGCAGCGCCGTCGCCGCCGCGAGTCCGGCGGGCTGTGCTTTCGGGCTGGCCGGCTCGGCGGCCGGCGTGGCCGGCTTGCGACCGGCGTTCTTTTTGGCCGGTGCGGGCCGGCTGGCGGGAGCGGCGTCCGCTTCCGGACGCAGCACTTCGCTGTAGATGAATTTATCGCAGGCGGCCACGAACGATTCCGGCGTCTTGCGCTCGCCGAAGCCGAACACGGTCAGGCCTTCCTCGCGCAACCGCTGCGCCAGACGGGTGAAATCGCTGTCGCTGGATACGATGCAGAAGCCGTCGAAGCGGCGCGTGTACATCAGGTCCATGGCGTCGATGATCATCGCGCTGTCGGTCGCGTTCTTGCCTGTGGTGTACGGGAACTGCTGCACCGGATTGATGGAGTGCTTCAGCAGGCTCTTCTTCCACTTCGCGGTGTGCGGCGAAGTCCAGTCCCCGTAAATGCGCTTGACGCTGGCCACGCCGTAGCGGGCGATTTCCGCCAGCAGGCCTTCGATGATGCTGGCCTGCGCGTTGTCGGCGTCGATCAGCACCGCCAGCCGGCGCTGTCCGTCCTCGAGTTCGTTCTTGCCGTTGCCGCGGAGTTTCATGGGATTTTCCGTATGTGCTTGAAAGGTGCCGTCAGCCACCGCGCTTACGGCCAGAAGATTTCGTCGATGGCCCGCGGCATTTCACCGATGACGGTCTTGACGATGCGGTTGTCGCCGTCGACCAGGATGATGCGCGGGATGCCGGCGTTGGCGAATTGGTTATAGATCACTTTATCGGGATCCGTGACCAAGGGGAAATTGGTCCGGTACTCCGCCTCGAACTGCGCCAAGGCCTCCGCGTTTTCGCCGCGGCCGATGCCGATGATCCGCAGCTGCGGATCCTTGGCCAGGTCAGAGGCCATGATCTGGCTGACGGCGCGTTGTGAGTCGTGGCACCAAGTGGCGAACAGCAGCACCAGCTTGCGTTTGCCGGGCTCATCCGCACGCACCGGCTGGCCGCGGAAGTCGGTCAGGCCGGTCAATGGCAGGGTCTGCCCGGCCTGCACGTAGGTTTCATACACGGGCTTCCCGGCCGGCTTGGACGCCGTGGACGTGCAGGCGCTTGCGGCGATAAGCAGGGACAGGAGTAAAGCGGCACGGAACATGTTAATCCTTCGCGTAATTGGCTTAGGCAGTTTACCCGATGCGGCCGGCTACCGGTGCGGAACCGGTGAATGGCGATTGTGCTGGAAATGCCCGTCCGCACCGCTATAATCAATTCATATCGAGGGATGGAGAGCCGGCCGGCGCCGTGCCAGTATTCGTCACTCCGTTCGGCAGGCCGTTCCGCGGCAAAGGACATGCATGATTTGGATAGTAAGCGGCTTCGTGCTTTGGCTGTTGATCGCATACAGCAGGCAGCAGGACCGCATACAGGCCATCGAGGCCGAGCTGGTCAAGGTCCGTAACACCTTCAGGAAACTGGCCGAAGAACGCAAGGCCGCCCAAGGTACGGCCGACACAGCGCCCACCGGCAGCCTGCCTGCCGACGCACCGTTGCAGGCGCCCGATGCGCACACTGGCGTCGGCCCCGTCGAGCCGCCGCCGCAACCCGCTGCCGTGGCCGAGCCGGTGGCCGAAGCGCCCGCCCGCCCGCCGTCATCGCCGGCACCGGGACCGGGCTTTCCCGACCGCATCGCCGCCATCGTCAAAGGCTGGTTCACCGAGGGCAATGTGCCGGTCAAGGTCGGTGTGGTGGTGACCTTTTTCGGCATCGCCGCCCTGCTGCGCTATGCCTATGCGCAAGGCTATTTCAATTTCCCCATTGAATACCGCCTATTGATGATATCCGCCGCGGCTTTGTCGGCCTTGGCGTTCGGCTGGCGGGAACGCAGGCGCAATGCATCGTTCGGATTGAGCCTGCAGGGCGGCGCGATCGGTACGCTGATGCTGGTGGTTTTTTCCGCCTACAGGCAGTTCGATCTTTTGCCGGCAGGCTTGAGCTTGGCTTTGATCGTTGTGCTGGTGGCCGGTGCGGCTGCGTTGGCGGTCTTGCAGAACAACGTCTGGATCGCCTTGCTTGGCTTTCTGGGCGGCTATCTGGGGCCGGTACTGCTCAGCACCGGCAGCGGCAACCATGTGGCTTTGTTCGGTTACTACGCATTGTTGAACGGCGCGGTGTTCGCCATCGCCTGGAAAAAATCCTGGCGGGCGTTGAACCTGACCGGTTTCGTGTTCACCTTCGGGGTAGGGACTCTTTGGGGCGCCGAATACTACCGGCCGGAATTATTCAGCAGCGTCGAACCGTTCCTGATCCTGTTTTTCCTGTTCTATGTGGCCATCGGCCTGCTGTACGTGCTGAAACAATCCGAACACCGCCGGCCCTGGGTGGACGGCACGCTGGTGTTCGGCACGCCCTTGCTGGCGTTCCCGCTGCAGGCCAAGCTGCTGGAGGACAACCGTCCTGCCCTGGCGTTCAGCGCCTTTGCGGTTTCCCTGCTGTACTGCGGCTTGCTGTACATCATCCACCGGCGCCGCAACGAGCGTCTGCTGGTTGAATCGTATGCGGCCTTGGCGCTGATTTTCTCCACCTTGGCGGTACCCTTGGCGTTCTCATCGGCGGTGACTTCGTCGGTGTGGGCGCTGGAAGGCGTCGGTGTGGCTTGGCTCGGTCTGCGCCAACGCCGCATGAGCGCGGTTCTGGCCGGTCTGGCCTTGCAGGTGCTGGCTGCCGGCGCCTATGCCGTGTTTGTATTTGACGCGCGTTTTGAACACACCGACGCTTCGCTGCCGATACTGAATCCGTTCTATTTCGGGGCCGCGTTGATTGCGCTGTCCGGTTTCGCGCTGAGTCTGCTGTTCGGGCGTCTGGGAGATTCCCGGCGTGCGGCGGCGGTCCTGTTCGTGTGGGCCGGACTCTGGTGGTTCGGTGCCGCGCTCGGCGATTTCGGCCGGGCCCGGGCGGGTATCGGCATCTGGCCGTTCGGCATGCTGTATCTGGCGTTCACCATGGCGGTGGCCGGTGTCCTGAACAGCAGGTTGGCTTGGCCTGCGATGTGCAAACTGGCGGCGTTCTGCATGTTGTCGGCGCCGATGGCGGTGCTGTGGGCCGCCGAGTATTTCGGGGCGCCGTTGCTGGCACCGACCTGGACCTATTGGACGCTGTTTGCGGCATCGGCCCTGTATGCACTGTGGCTGTCGGCACGCGGGGGCGGTGTTGTCGCGCCGGAGATGCGCCTGATGCACCTGATCGGACTGTGGACGGCGGCATTCGCGCTCAGCCTGCAGTGGCATTATCAGCTCGATACGGTCTGGCAACTGGCGCAGGGCTGGTACGCCTCGGCGATCTATCTGCCGCTGGCGTTGATGTCGGCGGCGCTGTGGCGCGTACCGGCGCTTGCCGCCTGGCCGATGCAGGCGCATTTTGCCGGCTACCGGTCGGCGTGGTTCACCCCGGCGTTTGTCCTGCTGACGCTGGCCTGGCTGTTCGGACTGTTTCTGGAAGGCAGCGCCAAGCCGGTGGTTTACGTACCCCTGCTCAACCCGCTGGAATTGAGCCTGATGGCGCTTGCCTGCTTGTTGGCGCTGTATGCCAGACAGGCCGGCGGCGCATGCAACAACCTGCTGAAATACTGGCCGTACGCCGGGTTGGCGTTCATGACCCTGGCCACTCTGCGCGCCGTGCATCACCTGGATCATCAGCCGTGGAGTATTTCCATCCTGTCCACCGGCATCACCCAGACCAGCCTGACCATGGTCTGGAGCCTGTTGGGCGTGGCCGGCCTGATCATCGGCTCGCGGCGCGGCGACCGCCGGCAATGGATCGGCGGCGGCATGCTCATGCTGGTGGTCTTGGCCAAGCTGATCCTCATCGACCGCACCTACATGGGCAACATGCCCGGCATCGTGTCGTTCATGGCGGTCGGCCTGCTGTTGCTGGCGGTGGGCTATTTCGCGCCGCAACCCCCGAAGGCCGCCGCTGATCAGGCTGTTGGACCGTAATCCGGAAACAAAACCCCTCACAGCGGCGAGGGGTTTTTCATGGCTCGGGCCGTTCCGCCGGAACTACTTCGGATACAGCAGGGTCAGCACGAAACGTACGCCCCAATCCGGGCCGCCCTGCGGGGTTTCCGCATAGCCGCGCACGCCTCCGGCGTAGCTCACCAATTGGTTGCCGATCCTGGATACCTTTGAGTAGGTGAAATTGATCGGCACATTCCATTGTTCGGCTTCCCAGTCATAGGTCGACTCGGTGTTCAGCGCAAGCGTGCGGCCCTTGCCGAGGCTCATCGAAACGAACGGCTGCAGGAAGGTGGCATTGATCTCGGCATCGCCGCCGACGTCGACCAGATGGTTGGCCAGCGCCCCGACGGTCCATTTGCCGTCCTGCTTGAGAACCACAGCCGTCGGGCCGACGGCCCAGGTATCGGCGCCCAGGTAATCATTGCTGGCGGTAGGCAGCAGGGCGACCGGCCCTATGCCCCAGATCAGTCCGGACGCCGTCGGAGCTTTCGGTGAGAAGAACACGCTCTGCACGACATCACCGAGACCTGACTGGTCGGTTCCCGGGATGACATCGTTCTGTGAAATGATCGGCAGGATGGTGCGCGAAATCAGGTTCCAGTCCTGCGAAATCGAGATCGGAATCACTGGCTGGACATTGATCAGATGCCTGCTGCCATCGGTGCCGAAGGTTTCGTCGTAGTTGTACTGGATCGGTACGCTGATCAGCGCAGCGACCGGATTGGATAGCTGGCGCGCGAGATTATCGGCGTTTTCGGCAGGCGCGGCTGCCGCTTCCTGCGCTGAAATCGATGCGCTGGCCGAAAGCAGCATGATTGTGCCCAGTATTTTTGCCGTTGGGCGCAGTGGAGTATTCATTGGCGGTTTTACCTGTGGGGGTCCCGTAATAATATCCCACTTGCCGCCGTCACGATTGTTTCATGGCTTGACGGCCATGATGCTTTTATACGTAGTGATGCTTGCCTGACCAAAACGGTCATACTGAAACTGGAGAAACTCGGCAATCTATAGGGTTATGGATACGAATTCAACTTCAGCTACCGCTACCGCTATGGCCGGAACTTGAGCACGTCATGGCCCGGCCAGGAATGCAACCTGGCACCGAGGCGGCAGGCGATGGCCGTTTGCCGGGGGACTGGAAAAAATCCCTGCTGTGGCTGGTGCTTGCCCTGGGCGCCGGCGGGGTGATGCTGATGGTGTACAGCCTGCTGAAAAAACCGACGGCCCGCTAAAGATCCCGGCGCGTAACGAAAAAAACCGGAGCCAGGCTCCGGTTTTTTTGATCGCGCCAGCCGCTTACGGTTGCCGTACTTCCACGGTGACTTTCGGGATGTGGCCGGTGAACTTGGATTTGGCTTCAGCGCCAATCGCCTCAACCACCGGCGTGCCGAGGTCGATGCCGACATCGGCGGTTTCATCGGCCGAGAACAAGCCCGCCTCCGTGTGCTCAATCCGGCCTTCAGCGACCTTTTCGCCGTTCACGAACAGGGTGCCCATGCCGCCCTTGCCCGGACCGCCGCCATCATAGGCGAAATCGTAGCGGATGGTCGCCTTGCCGGCCGGCAAGGGTTTCGATGCGGTGATCGTGGTGCTCTTCATGCCCAAGTAGTTGTAGTCATACGCCGGCACGCCGTCTTTGACATACAGGGCCCAGCCGCCGAAGCGGCCGCCTTGAGCGAGGATGGTGCCGTTCGCCGCGCCGGCCGGAACGTCGACGTCCGCGGTGATGGTCTTGGAACGGTTCTTGATGTTGATGAACACGCCTTCCATCATGCCGGTCATGCCTTCGGCCAGGGTCAACGAGGTGCGTTTGCCCATCAGGTCCGGCCGGCCGACCGCCACGGCGTCCAGCCGCTCGAACACGCGGTCATCCATCGGCAGCACATGGTGTGCTTCGGCTTCCCGCAGGAAAAGCTTCTGCATTTCCGCCAGCTTGTCCGGGTGCTTCGCGGCCACGTCATCGGCCAGGCTGAAGTCGGACCGGACATCGAACAGCTGCCATGCGCTGTTGTCTTCGAGCGGCCGGCGCGGCTTGGCTTCCCAGGGCGCCCGGTGGATGGTACGCGCGAACCAGCCGTCGTGGTAGATGGCGCGGTTGCCGGTGATTTCGAAATACTGCGTGGTGTGGCGTTCCTTGGCTTTGGCGTTGTCGAAGGAATACAGCAGGCTGGTGCCTTCCATCGGGATCTGCGGCGCGCTGTTGACCACCTTCGGTTCCGGCAGGCCGGCAGCCTCGAGCACGGTCGGCGCGACATCGATGACGTGGCCGAACTGGCTGCGGATATGGCCCTTGGACTTGATGCCCTTCGGCCAATGCACGACCATGCCGTTACGGGTGCCGCCGAAGTCCGAGGGCACCTGCTTCATCCAGCCAAACGGCGCGTTGAGCGCCACCGCCCAGCCGGAGGCCATGTGCGGATAGGTTTCCGGACCGCCCCATTTGTCCAGCAACTTGAGCATGTCCGGCACTGTTTCCTGCACGCCGTTGAAGTAGGTGTATTCGTTGAACATGCCGTTCGCGCCACCCTCACCGCTGGTGCCGTTGTCGCCGGCGATGTAGAACACCAGGGTGTTGTCGGCTTCGCCAACATCGGCATAGGCCTGGAGCATGCGGCCGATTTCGTGGTCGGCGTACTCCGCATAGGCGGCGAATACTTCGGCCTGCCGGGCGAACAGGCGTTTTTCATCAGCGGAAAGCTTGGCCCAGTCCTTGATCGCTTCGGGTTTCGGCGCCAGCTTGGTGCCTTTCGGCACGATGCCCAATTTGATCTGGCGGTCGAGTGACTGCTGTCGGATGACGTCCCAGCCTTGGTCGAATTTTCCCTTCCAGCGCGCGATCCATTCCTTGGGTACATGGTGCGGCGCATGTGTGGCGCCCGGCGCGAAATACACGAAGGACGGCTTGTCCGGCGTCAGCGCCTTCTGGTATTTGATCCAGGCCACGGCTTTGTCGGTCATGTCGGCCATGAAGTGGTAGTTGGGATCATCCGGCAGTTCGACCTGCGTCACGCCGTCGTACAGATAGGGCGCCCACTGGTTGGTCTCGCCGCCGATGAAGCCATAGAATTTTTCGAAGCCCTGATGCGTCGGCCAACGGTCGAACGGGCCGGCCACGCTGGCCTCCCAGGCCGGGGTTTCATGCCACTTGCCGAAGGCACCGGTGGCATAGCCGTTCAGGCGCAGGGTTTCCGCCAGCGGCGCCGTGGCGTTGGGGATCTGCCCGGTGGCGCCCGGCAGTCCGGTCGCCATTTCGGTGATGAAGCCCATGTTGACCGTATGGTGGTTGCGTCCGGACTTCAGCGCCGCGCGCGTCGGCGAGCACAGCGCGGTGGTGTGGAAATTGTTGTAGCGCAGGCCGCCCTTGGCCAGGCCGTCCAAGGTCGGCATCGCCACCGGGCCGCCGAAAGACGACGGCACGCCGAAACCCATGTCGTCGACCAGCACGATCACCACGTTCGGCGCGCCGGCGGGCGCCTTGACCTCGAAGCGCGGCGGTATTTTGACATTGCGCGCGTTGATTTCGCTGTACAGCGGGCGCGCGGGCTCGATGATCGGCAGGACGCTGCGGTCCATCGGGTATTGTCCGAACGCGGCCGGCGCGGCGGCAAGCAGCAGGGCGGACGCAGCCAGTGCGTGACGTAATGGGTTTTGCTTCATGAATTGTTCCCCTGGGTGAAATGCATGTGCCGCCGGTCGGTCCGGATCATGGCAACGCGTACAGCATAGCAATTTATCGGCTCCGGTCAAATCACATGCAGGGTGATCGCCTTAAGCACTGCGCGCGTGCGGTCGCGGGTACCGAGCTTGTCGAGGATTTCCGATACGTAATTCTTAACCGTACCTTCCGACAGGAACACCGCCTTGGCGATTTCTCGGTTCGAGTAACCACCGGCCAGCAGGCGCAGGATGGCGATCTCGCGTTCGTTGAAGGTGTCGGTCGGTGCGCTGGTTTCACGGTAGGCGAAACGCGAGCGCACCGGGTCGGTTGGCACCGGCGCCAGCAGCGTTTTGCCGGAGGCCAAGGCCAACACCGCATCAAACAGGTCTTCCGGCGAGGCGTCTTTCAGCAGGAACCCCTGGGCGCCGCATTCGGCGGCGCGCAAGGCAAGATCCGGTTCGTCGAAGGTGGTCAGCAGCAATACCGGTGTTTTATCGCCGGCGGCGCGCAGGCGCTGCACCAGCGTGAAACCGTCACAGACCGGCATGCGGATATCGGAAAGAATGACATCAACCGTTGAACCGGCGAGCCGCGCCAGCAGCTCTTCACCGTTATCCGCTTCCAGCGCCACCTGCAGTCCATCAATGCCGTTCAACAGCGCAATCAATCCTCTGCGTACCAGCGCCTGGTCATCAGCCAAAGCCAGGCGCAAGGGCGGTTTCATCCGCGTACCGGCCATGTCGCTTTCAGCGGCATGCCAGGAACCGCGCTCCAGTCCAGCATGCCGCCCAGGCTCTCGAAGCGCTCCTGCATGCCGCGTAAGCCGCCGCCGCCGCGGACTTCCGGGGATTTATCGCCGTCGTCGCGGATGTCCAGTCTCCACAGCGCACCGTCGCGCTTCAGCATGACGGTCAGACGCTGCGCCGTGGAATGCTTGGCGGCATTGGTCAAGGCTTCCTGAACGCAGCGCAGGACGGCCTCCGCTTCCGGCACCGATATCCGCGCGGATTCCGCATCCAGCCGCAGATCCAGTTCCAGGCGCGGAAACGGCGCGGCCAAGGCCGACAGGGCCTCATGCAGCGGCAGGCCGTCATGCAGCCGGAGCTGCTGGACCACGGCGCGGATATCCTGCAGCAGCTCATCGGCCAGTTCCGCCGACAGCTGCAGTTCCGCCGACGGCGGTATCTGCGGATTGCGCTGCAGCACTTTCAGGTTGAGTTTCAGCGCGGTCAGTTTGTGGCCGGCCACGTCATGCAGTTCGCGCGAGATGCGCAGCCGTTCCGAGTCGCGCACGCTGGCATCGAGCAGGCTGCGGGTGCCCAGCAGCTCGGCATTGACGGCGGCCATTTCATCGCGGGTGCGTTCCGCGCTGACCGCATACCAGGACGTGATAGCGGCGAAGGCCTGGAAACTCATGTACATCAGGGTCATGATCATCGGCGACCCGGCCCGCCAGGCGAAGGCGTAGATGCCGTACACCAGCAGGTTGATCGCCACGATCAGGCCGATGGCGGTGCGTGCCGGCCAGAGCTGCACGATCTGCGCGACCACGATGATGAGCAGGATGGGCAGCGAGAAGTTACGGGTCAGCAGCATCAGCGCCAAGGCGGCCGCTAACTGCCCGATGACCAGCGCACGGGTCTTGCCCGGCCACAGGAACAGCAGCATGAACAGGCCATGCAGGCCGAGCAGGGCGGATTTCGGCACCGCAGCGCCGATCCAGGCCGACGGGCCGGGATTGCCCGCGGCCAGCTCCCAGCCGATGGCGCCCCAGGCCATCAGGCCGGCCAGGTTCAGGGGTGCGAGCAGGGATTTCAGGCGTGCATTCATGGTGACAGCATGGCCGGTTTCGCGGGATGGCTCAAGGGCCGATGCCAAGAAAGTGACTTCCGGCAGGTCGAACTGATGACGCCCGGCACCTGAGTCCGACGCCGGTACGCGGCAAACTGGCGTCCTATCCAAGGAGATTGGCATGGAACACTACTACCTCGTTAAATATGCGCACGCGGTCATCGGAACCCTGGCGTTGGCGACTTTCTGGCTGTCGGGCCTGGCCCGCAAGGGCAGCCCGATGCATAAGGCCTCCGGCAGGATCTACCTGCTGGCGATGACCGGCATCCTGATATCGGCTGTGCCGATGACCGTGGCCTTCACCACCCGTCAGCATCCGGTGGCGGCGGCCTTCCTGGCCTATCTGCTGGTGATTACCGCGACCAGCGTCTGGTGCAGCTGGCGGGCAATCCGGGATAAAGCCGACAGGGCCCGCTACACCGGCCCGGTTTACAGCACGCTGATGGTGCTGAACGGCCTGAGCGGATTGGCCATCGCCTATATCGGCCTGTTCGTCACCAATCAGATGGCGCTGATCTTCTCCGCTTTCTCGCTGATCGGCATGATCAACGCCGCCCGCATGTGGCGTTTCCGGCGGCAAGCCGCACCACAGCCCCGCTGGTGGCTGAAGGAACACATCGGCGCAATGATCGGCAACGGTGTAGCCACCCACATCGCGTTCCTGTCGATCGGCTTGCCGAAACTGCTGCCGATGCTGTCCGGTCCGCTGCTGCAGAACGCGGCCTGGCTCGGGCCATTGTCACTTTCGGTCATCGCCGGCGTTTACCTGAACCGGAAGTACACGATGCCCCGGACCTCGAAGGCCAAACCTGCCATGGGTGTTTAAAGTGTGCGCAGGGTTTCGTTCGGCGGCGCCTGGGTGACTTTGCGCGTCGCCCACAGGCCCGCTGCCAAGGCCAGCAAGGTGCCGCCGATGATGCCATACAGCAGCAACGAGGTTTCGAAACGCCACGGCAGGTCGAACACCTGCACCGTGATCAGGCCGGCGATGGTGCTGGCGGCCAAGGCCGCGACGGTGCCGGCCAACAGGCCCAGCGCGCCGAATTCGGTGGCCTGCGCCAGGCGCAGCTGGCGCTTGGAAGCACCCAGCACGCGCATCACGCCGGCTTCCTGCAGACGCTCGTCCTGCGAGGCCTGCACGGCCGCGACCAATACCAGCAGCCCGGCCAGCAGCGAGAAATAGAACACCGACTCGACCACCCGGCTGACCTGGCCGACCGTGCTGCGCACCTGCGCCAGCACCGCGTCGATGTCGATCACTGACAGGTTCGGGAAATCGCGCACCAGGGCGTCCATCGCGGCCTGTTTGGCTTCCGGCACGTGCAGCGCCGAGATGTAGCTGGCTGAAAAGCCCTGGATGCCGCCCGGTGAGACCACCACGAAGAAATTCGGCTTGAAGCTTTCCCACTCCACCTGGCGCAGGCTGGTGATGCGCGCTTCCAGCGGCGTGCCGGCCACGTCAAAGCGCACGCGGTCGCCGATTTTCCAGCCCAGCGTGTCCGCGAAGCCTTCCTCCACCGACAGCTCCGGCGCGCCGGTATGGCCGGCAGGCCAGTATTTTCCGGCAATCAGCTTGTTGTCGCTGCCGAAGGCGGCCGTCGAGGACAGGTTGAATTCGCGTTCGGCCAGGCGTTTGGCGCGTTCGCCGGCCTGCACATAATCCGCGCCGCTGACCGGTTTGCCGTTGACCGCCTGCAGGCGGGCGCGCACCATCGGGAACAGGGCCGGCGCATTCAGGCCCTGTGCCTTGGCGAAGGCGCTGACGCCCGCGACCTGCTCCGGCTGGACATTGATCACGAACCGGTTCGGCGCATCGGCCGGCAGCGTCTGCTGCCAGCGGCTGAGCAGATCGGTGCGCACGAACAGCAGCAGTAACAGGGCCATCAGGCCGAGACCGAGCGCGGACACCTGGGTCAGGGTCATGCCTTGGTGGCGGCTGAGGTTGGCCAGGCCGTAGCGCCACGGGCCATGCAGGCCCTGGCGTGCGTTTTTCAGCCAGCGCAGCAGCAGCCAGGCCACTCCGGCCAGCACCAGCGTGGTGCCGGCGATGCCGCCGAGGATGATCGCGCCGAGCGTCGCCGAGCCGGCCTTCCACCACAGCAGGGCGGCCAAGCCGCCGACGCCGAGCAGGCCGACCGTCCAGGCGCTCGGTTCATTGACCGGCACATCGCGGCGCAGCACGCGCAGGGCCGGCACCTTGCGCAGGGCCAATACCGGCGGCACGGCAAACGCGGTCAGCACCGTAAAACCGACCGCGAAGCCGGCCAGCGCCGGTTGCCAGCCGGCCGCCGGCAGGGCCACGCCCATCGCCTGCGACAGCCAGGCGCCGACGCCCCATTGCAGCAGCCAGGCAAACGCCACGCCGAGGCCGGAACCGACCAGGCCGAGGAAAAACAGTTCGCCCAATTGCAGGAAGGCGATGCTGCCCTGGCTGGCGCCGAGGCAGCGCATGACCGCGCTGGCATCCAGATGGCGTGCGCTGTGCCGGCGCGCCGCCAAGCCGATGGCGACCGCAGCCAGGATCAGCGACACCAAGGCCGCCAGCGACAGGAAGCGGTCGGCGCGTTCCAGCGCGGAACGGATTTCGGGGCGCGCGTCATCGGCGCTTTCCAGGCGCTGGCCGCGGCTGAGCTTGGCGCGCAGGCCGGCGCTGAAGCGTTTCACCGCCGGCGCGTCGCCGGCCACCACCATCCGGTATTGGATGCGGCTGCCGTTCTGCACCAGGCCGCTGGCGTCCAGATCGGCGTAGGCGATCAGCACTTTCGGTGCGACATTGAAATAGTCCAGCGCGGCGTCAGGCTCGCGCAGCAGGGTGGCGGCATAGCGCAGCTGGAGATTGCCGACGCCTACCGGTTCGCCGATGCGCACGCCCAGCTTGCGCGCGGCATCGGCCGACAGCCAGAGCGTGCCGGCGGCCGGACCGCCCTGAACTTTACGCACGGCAGCCCCGGCGCCATCCTGCACGTCGAATTCGCCGCGCAGCGGAAAACGCGCATCGACCGCGCGGATATCGGCCAGGGCCACCGCCGCGCCGGTCTGCACCATGCTCGGGAAGCTGGCGGTCTGCGCGTGCCGCAGGCCGAGCGCCTCGGCCTGTGCCGGCACATCGGCCGGAATCGGGGTATCGGCGCGCAGTGCGGCATCACCGCCAAGCAGGCGGTTGGCCTCCTGCTGCAGGCCGGTTTCGGCGCGGTCGGTGATCATGCCCACGGCGGTGACCGCCATCACCGCCAGCATCAGCGCCATCAGCATCAGGCGGATTTCGCCGGCCGCCAGGTCGCGCTGGGTCTGGCGCCAGGCCAGGCGCAGCCATCTCATGACAGCAGGCGCCCGGCGCTCAGGCGCAGCTGGCGCTGGCAGCGCGCGGCCAGGCGTTCGTCGTGGGTGACCAGCACCAAGGTGGTGCCGCGGGTGGCGTTCAGGTCGAACAGCAGGTCGGCGATTGCGCGGCCGGTGTCGGTGTCGAGGTTGCCGGTCGGTTCGTCGGCGAACAGCACCGCCGGATCGACCACGAACGCGCGTGCGATGGCGACCCGCTGCTGCTCGCCGCCGGAAAGCTGGCGCGGATAGTGCTGCAGGCGGTCGGCCAGGCCGACTTTGCCGAGGATCCCGCGCGCCGCCGCTTCCGGATCGGCGTGGCCGCTCAGTTCCAGCGGCAACATGACGTTTTCCAGCGCGGTCAGCGCCGGCAGCAGCTGGAAATTCTGGAACACGAAGCCGACCGAGGCGCCGCGCAGCTTGGCACGGCCGTCTTCGTCCAGCGCGTTCAAGGCGGTGCCGAGGATTTCGACGCCGCCTTCACTGGGGATGTCCAATCCTGCCATGAGCGACAGCAGGGTGCTCTTGCCTGAACCGGAAGCCCCTACGATGGCGGCGGTTTCACCCCGCGCGAGCGCAAAGCTGACATCCTCGAGGATGCGCAGTTCGGATTCCGGCAGACGCACGCGCTTGCCGAGCTTTGTTACCCTAATGGCTGTATTCACGGATTGGTTTCCTGGAGATTCATGCGAAATCGCTTTGCTCGTTACCTTACTGGAGTCTGCCACACCCAATATCAAGGATTTGTGTTGTTGGCGCTACTGCTGTTGGTCATGTCCGGCCCGGTTGCGGCGAAACAGACGCTGCTGGTGATGGGCGATTCGCTGTCGGCGGCCTACAACCTGCCGGCCGAGCAGGGCTGGGTGGCCCTGACCGCCAAACGCATGAAAAGCACGCACCCGCAGTGGACCGTGGTCAACGCCAGCGTGTCGGGCGAAACCACCTCCGGCGGCCTGTCGCGCCTGCCGGCGGCCCTGAAGCAGCACAGGCCGAAGCTGGTGATCATCGAGCTGGGCTCCAATGACGCGCTGCGCGGCCTGCCGCTGGAACTGTCGCGCCGCAATCTGCAGAGCATGATCCGCATGGCCAAGTCGGCCGACGCCAAGGTGCTTCTGATCGGCATGCAGATGCCGCCGAATTACGGCAAGGCCTACACCGACGGCTTCGCCGGCAACTACAAGGCCCTGGCCAAACAGGAGAAAACCGCGCTGCTGCCGTTCCTGCTGCAGCCGATTGCGCTCGACCGTTCGTATTTCCTGCCCGACCAGGTGCACCCGAATGCGAAAGGGCAGCTCAAGCTGCGCGACCACGTGTGGCCGGTGTTGAAGGCGCTGCTGTAATCACTTCGCTTCATCCACCATCTTGATGGTGGCCAGCTCGACTTCTTCCGCGGTTTTCAGCAGCTCGGCGTTCTGCGACAGGCCGGCCAGCATTTCCTGCGGCTTGATCAGGCCGATCAGGGTGTTGCCGTGTTCGGTATACACCGAAATGCGGCAGGGCAGCGCCATGTTCAGGCGCATGTCGGCGGCCAGCACTTTCGCGGCCTGCTTCGGATTGCAGACTTCGAACACGCGGCATTGCTCGGCGAATTCCAGGCCCTTGCTGCGCAGGGTCGCGCCCAGGTCGTGGATATGCAGAACCCCGAAACCGTTGCGGACTACGGCGGCTTCCAAGTCGCTTGCGGCCTGCTCGAAGGGCTTATTGGATTTGGCGATGTAATACATGGTGGCTCCTCACGGCTTGCTCTTATGCGCCAGTGTATGCGCATTGGCTTCCCAATGGCTGCCGTCAAACGGCACGATGCGTAAATTTCTTGGCGGTACATCCAAACAGCGCACGTTCACATCCACGCCATCGGGGTTTGAGCGCGGAATATAGAACGGCTTGATGCCGCAGGTTTTACAGAAATAATGTTTTGCAACACCGGTGTTGAAGGTGTACTGGCTGAGGTTTGCTTCGCCGAAAAGCAGGGTGAATTTTGATTTCGGCACGATCAGGTGCAGGAAGCCGCTCATCCGGCAGATCGAGCAGTTGCAGTCTTCCGCTTCCACGTCCTGCGGCGCCTCGACGGTGAAGCGGACCGCACCGCAATGGCAGCCGCCGGCATGGCGCATCGGTTCAGTTGCCCCCGAAATAGCCGCGCACCAGCTGTGCGCGCAGTTCCGGCGGCTGGCTGGCGAGCGTTTCATACAGCTGGTGCAGTGCGGTGCAGCGTATGTCCGGACTGGCGTTTTCGTTGCCCATCAGCTCGTAGCGCTTCAGGCTTTCCGGGCCGTAGATGTCCGCCATCCGGCTGACCAGCCGGCGGATGAACAGGCTGTTCTGCCCGGCCGGCAGGGTGCGTGGCCATTTGCCCTGGGCGTTGACGACCAGCGCGGTCAGCGCCTGCTGAAGCTCCGGGCGGTACTTGCGGTAGTTCTTCTCCATCAGCCACGGCAAGGCGCCGGCCTGCTCGACGCGCGCGCTGGGCGTGCCCAGCAGCAGCCGGCACAGGCGCGGATCCTGCTGGGCGTCGGCCAACAGGCGGCGCTGCTGCTGGAAATAGCGGTCGACGCTGCCGTCGTCGGCGGCCGACAGGTAGTCATTGCCGGCATGCATGGCCAGGCCCAGCGCAATCGATTCGTTGAGCTCGCGTTCGCGCTTTCCCGCGCCGACGATCAGCTGCTGCCTGAGCTGTTCGCGCCAGGTCGGAACGAAATCCGCCTGCCGCTGCGCCATGATGGCGTAAGCGGGAATCTCCTGCAGGGTCCGCTCCACGGCGCGGCCGGCCTGCTGCTGGTAGTCTTCCGGGGTTTTGGCGGTCTTGGCGGCCAACAACCCTGCGAATACAAGACAGGCCATCAACACGAATGCGCGCATGGATGTGCCCATCAGCGCCGCCTGCGCTGGATCTGGTCCAGCGAAATCGCCGCCACTTCGCCGTCAACCGCGGCAAACGGCGCGTGCGGGCGCTTGAAGGCCATCGCGTTGATCACTTCCCAGCTGCTGCCGATGATCCCCTCCTGCTGCGGGTATGCCGCCTGCAGGGCCTGCCAGCGGTGCTTGCCCATCAGGCCGCGCCTGCGTGCGCTGCGCGCATCGGTGGCGCCGATGGCGTGCAGTTCCTTCATCAGCGCGCGCAGGTCGGTGTAACTCATGCGGTAGGTTTCCCGGTCGAGCACGTTGTTATGGAAGCCGCTGCCCTGCAGGCCGTCGCCGACCTGCTGGATGGCGGCGAACGGCGACAGCGCCGGCGTTTCGCCGATGGCCAGATAGGCCTCGCGCAGTTCGATCAGGGTGTCCGGCCCGAACGTGCTGAACGCCAGCATGCCCTCGGGGCGCAGCACGCGGCGGATTTCCCGCAGCGCCTCCGGCAACGGGTGCGCCCATTGCAGGCACAGGCTGGAAAACACGAAGTCGAAGCGCTCGTCCTGGAACGGCAGCTGCATGGCGTTGCCGCACACCCGCTGCACCGGCCGCCAGAAGCGCGTGTGTTTCGGCACCTGGCGCAGCATCGGCAGGGCCAGGTCCATGGCGACCACCTGCGCTTTCGGCCAGCGCTTTTTCAGCAGGCCGGCGGCGTTGCCCGGTCCGCAGCCCAGATCGAGGATGCGGGCCGGTGCCGAGGGCAGGTAATCGGCAAGCTCCAGCAGGCGCGCCTCCACTTCCTTCTGCAGGGCAGCCGCGGCAGCATAGCTTTCGGCCGCGCGGCCGAAATGTTGTTTGACATGCGCCAATTGGAAAAGGCTGTCGGTGTTCATGGGCTTCCGGTGAGTGCCACGATGCGCTGGATCACATCATCGGGATGGGTGAGGAACGGCGCGTGGCCGCCGCGCTCGAACAGCGCCCAGCTGCCGCCGCAGGAATCGCAGGCCTGCCGCATGGCTTCCGGGCTGACCAGTTTATCGCGTCTGCCGGCCAGCCATAGGCTCGGTACGGCCAGACCGGCCAGTTCGCCGCGCAGGTCGCTGCGTTCCAGCAGGTGCAGGCCGTCGCACAGCACCTGCGTCGCCGGTTGGCCGTAACTGAACGCGGTGCGCTGCAACAGGCGCAGGTCGTCGCGCAGATGCTCGGAACCCTGCGCCTCCAGCATGAAGAAGCGCTGCAGGGTCTGCGCGTAGTCGCTCTCCAGGTCGGCGGCGAACTGCGCGAATACCTGTGCCGGCATGCCGTATGGCCAGTCCGGGCGATGCACGAAGCACGGGCTGGCGTTCTGCATGATCAGCCCAAGGCAGCGTTGTGGAAAGCGCGCCGCGCCATGCAGCGCGAACAGGCCGCCCAGCGACCAGCCCATGAAATACGCGGGCGTAGCGAGGCGTGCCGCGATGTCGTCCCAGACCGCGTCGAAGTCCAAGGCCAGTGTGCTGTGCAGGCTTTGCCCGTGGCCGGGCAGATCGACGCAGTGCACGCGGAAATGCCGGTTGAGGCCGGGCAGCAGCGGTGCGAAAATGCCGCTGTGCATGGCCCAGCCGTGCAGCAGGATCAGGTTCGGCCCGTGCCCGCTGGTGCTGATATGCAGGCTCATGGCCGGCTACCGATGGCGTGCAGGGCTTCCACCAGACGCTCGATGTGTTCCGGCTGGTGCAGGGCGGTGAGCGTGATGCGCAGGCGCGCTTTGCCGTGCGGTACGGTCGGCGGGCGGATGGCGCTGAGCCAGAAGCCACGCTCGCGCAGGCGTTCGGCCATGCGCAGCGCGGTTTCATTGCTGCCGGCTATCAGCGCATGAATGGCCGACTGCGACGGCAATACCGGCAGACCGGCTTCGGCGGCGAGGGCGCTGAAGTGTTGTATGGTCTGTTGCAGGCGGGCGTGGTGTTGAGGTTCCTTCTGCAGGCACTGCAAGGCCCGCGACAGGGCGCAGGCCATGGCCGGCGCCGGTGCGGTGCTGAATAAATACGGCCGCGCGGTTTCCACCAGATGGTTGATGATGTCCGCGTTCGACAGGATCAGCGCGCCTTGCCCGCCCAGCGCCTTGCCGGCCGGAACGACCTGCAGCGGCACAGCATCGGCCGTCAAGCCTGCAGCCTGCAGGCTGCCCAGGCCGGTGCTGCCCAGCACGCCGACGCCATGTGCGTCATCGACCATCAGCACGGCGCCGGTGTGCTTGGCGATGCGCGCCAGCTGCGGCAGGTTGGCGGCGTCGCCGTCCATGCTGAATACGCCGTCGCTGACCAAAAAGGCCAGGCTGCCGTCGGCTTCGGCGCAGTGTTTTTCAGCGGCCGCCATGTCCTGATGCCGGTAGCGCTTCACATGGCAGCCGGAATAGCGCGCGCCATCCAGCAGGCAGGCATGGTTCAGTTTGTCCTGCACGCAGACGGCGTTTTCGTCGAGCAGGGTCTGCAGCACGCCGATGTTGGCCAGATAGCCGCTGCCGACATACAGACAGGCTTCATAGCCGAACAGTTCGGCGGCCTGGCGTTCGAGCGCCTGGTGGGCTGAAAAGTAACCGGTCACCAAAGCCGAACCGGCGCTGCCGACACCGTATTGCCGCGCGCCGCGCAGGAACGCCGCGTTGACTTCGGGGTGCTGCGCGAAGCCGAGGTAATCGTTGCTGGAGAAGTTCAGCAGCCGTTGCCCGCCGATCTCCGACCAGACCCCGTCGCGCGCGGCATGCACGCGCCGCTGCCGGCGCAGGTGCCGTTGCTCACGCAGCAGCGCGCTGGCGCGAATCGATTCAAGCAGGTTCATGGTTCAGGCGGCGCAGTCGCGCTCCTCGCACAGCACATCGGCGTGCACGGTTTTGCTTTCCTCGAAAACCGGCATGCCTTCGATGCCCAGTTTGGCGAACAGGGCCTGGTCGGCCTCGACATCTGGGTTGCCGGTGGTCAGCAGTTTTTCGCCGTAGAAAATGGAGTTGGCGCCGGCCAGGAAGCACAGGGCCTGCAGTTCTTCGCTCATCTCGGCGCGCCCTGCCGACAGGCGCACCATCGAGTCCGGCATCAGGATGCGCGCGGCGGCGATGGTGCGTACGAATTCGAACGGATCGAGCAGGGCGGTGCCAT
>ERZ1645185.295-NODE-295-length-21175-cov-8.521922_pt1 | contig 21175 bp, 16 predicted proteins | sample MGYA00575351_ERZ1645185 | MGnify/ENA primary metagenome ERZ1645185 (study PRJEB40838, sample SAMN11284767) | freshwater sediment metagenome | isolation source: river sediment | host: Sediment | place: India: Jana village, Kanpur | collected 2015-12-17 ...
AGCACCGGTGCGTTCGGCGATCCCAAGGGGCTCGAGCAGCTGCAGAGCGCCATGGTGGAACGCCTCAAGGATTTCGAGTTTGCGCTGTACCGCGCCGTCGCTGGTGGCGCCGAGGGGCGCCCGGCGGTTGGGGCACGGGCTGCCGCGCCTGCCGAATACCGGCAGATGGTGGAGGAATACTACCGGGCGCTGGCGGGCGGGAAGCGGAAGCCGTAAGGGCTGGAGGGCGGCACGGCTTCAGGCGTTGCGTCTGAGGGCGTCATGTCTGAGGGCGCCATGCCTGAGGGCGTCATGGTGACGGCTGGACCCATAACAGCGGGGAACTACGGGGTGCGCCTCGATCGCTCGCGTTCGTGCGTGTACGCTTCCTCTTCGTCGAGTGCGCGCAGGAATCGCGTGAGCATTTTGCACACGAGCACGCGTTTGTTCTCGCAGCGCCAATACTGCGTATCCGCGATGGCGCCGGTATCGCGAGCGACGCGAAGGTGGACGCCGACTTCATCGGCAGAACCGCGCGCGATGCGCAGGTAATTCGCGAACTGTGCGCGACTTCCCCGCGCCCCTTCGGCAATGTTCGCTGGCACTGAGTCCACGGCGCGCAGCAATTGCGCGCGAATGCGCGGTGCACGAGTCACGTCGAGAAGCTCAATGTGGTCGTGCACCGTGATGGCAAACTGCAGCGCGGCCTCGAGCACGCGCAGGTTTCGTGGGTCGGTCATGATCCACAGTAGCAGTGGCCTGCGCTGGCCCCTTCATCGTTTCTACGCGCATCCACTCACCACTACGCGCCGTTCCCGCTATTACCGGTCCAGCCGTCACCGTGACGCCGTCAGACATGACGCCCTCACACATGACGCCCTCAAGTGCCCGCAGCCCCCCGCGCCGTTACCCCTCGCTCTCCGCCCACAGCTTCCGCGTCACCTGCAGCAGCACCACGCCGCTCACCACGCACACTCCCGTAAGCATCCAGGCCGCACCCACGCGCGACGGGTCGCCCGACGCATACAGGAAGTTGCCGATCGCGAACAGTGACGACCAGATCACCACGCATCCGCTCACCCAGCCGAGCAGCGACGCACCCATCGCATTCTCGCGTGCCACTTCCGCGTCGCTCACTCCCGCCTCGGCACGCTGCGCCGTCCAACCTGGGCCGGCCGGCTTCACCTGACGCACGAACGAAAGCAGTGTCGCGCGATCGGTGGTCGGTCCGACGTAGGCGGTGATCAGCCACGCGATCGTGGTGATGCCCACCTGCACGATGGTGGTCATCGCGAAGCCGGCATCCGGCAACAGCTTCGGTACGGCCAACGACGTGACCAGTGACATCACCATGGCGACGATCTCGCACCACGCCGACACGCGCCACCAGAACCAACGCGCGATGTACAGCAGCCCCGTGCCGGCGCCGATCGACAGCAGCACCTGAAATGCCTGCTGCGCGCTGCTCATGGTGAGACTCAGCAGAGCCGCCACCACGTACAACAGGATGGTGCTCACACGACCCGCGTTCACATAGTGCGCATCGGGCGCATCCTTGCGCACGAAGCGACGATAGAAATCGTGCACGAGGTACGACGACCCCCAGTTGAGATGCGTGAGGATCGTCGAGGAGTTGGCCGCAATGAGGCCGCCGATCATGAGCCCCACGAAGCCGACCGGCAGGAACTTGAGCATGGCGGGGAACGCCGAGTCATGGCCGATGAGCGACGGATCGGCTGCGGGAAACGCCGCCTTGATCGAAGCGAGGTCGGGATACACGATGATCGAGCAGAGCGCCGTGATGATCCACGGCCACGGGCGCAACACGTAGTGCGCGATGTTGAAGAAGAGCGTGCCGCCGAGCGAGTCCTTTTCCGACTTCGAGGCCAGCATGCGCTGCGCAATGTACGATCCACCGCCGGGCTCCGCGCCCGGATACCAGTTGGCCCACCAGCTGATCGCGATCGGCATGATGAAAATCATCAGCGCGAGTTCGGACATGCTGAAGTTGGGCATCATGTCGAGAATGGGCTGCCCGAGGCCGTCCTTCACCGACATCACCGGCTGGGCGTCACCCGCCCCCTGCACCACCTGCTGATTGGCGAGGCGCTCGACCAGTAGCTTCATGCCCAGCCAGCCGCTGTCGCTGTTCCCGAGGCGCTTCGCTACTTCGACAAGCGAGAACCAGGCGGCGGCGAACACCGCCGTCATCTTGATGAAGAACTGGATCATGTCGATGACGAGCACGCCCCACAGCCCCGAGTGGGCGGCAAACACCACGTTGAGGACGCCGGTGAGCAGAATGGTCTGCCACGGCGCCAACCCGAAGAGAATGTTCGCGATCTTGCACGCCGCCAGCGTCACCATGCCCATGATGAAGCAGTTGAAGAACAGCCCCAGGTACACGGCGCGGAAGCCACGTACCAGCGACGCTTCGCGCCCCGAGTAGCGCAGCTCGTAGAACTCGAGGTCAGTGAGCACGCCGGAGCGCCGCCAGAGCCGCGCGAAGAAGAACACCGTCGCAATGCCCGTGAGCACGAAGGCCCACCACTGCCAGTTGCCAGCCACTCCGTACCGCCGGACCTGCTCGGTCACCCAGTTGGGGGTGTCCGACGAAAACGTGGTCGCCACCATCGACAGGCCGGCCAGCCACCAGGGCACCGAGCGCCCCGACGCGAAGAATTCGGTCGTACTGCTCCCCGACCGCTTGGCGAGGAAGAGCGCCGGCACGAAGCAGACGAGAATGGACAGCAGGACGATGACCCAATCGATCCACGAAATGGTCATGCGGGGGTCACCGGACGGGGAGGGCGAAGGCAGGGGAAGGACATGAGGCCGGAATGTGGGGGGCGACCCGCCGTGGGGCAACGACGGGGCTCGGAGTTCGCGGTCGCCGTCACGGTCGCGTCCCGGTTCATCCCTCGTGACCATCTGGGCCGTTGGGGTGACGATTTGCCCCGTTCCCGATGGTGCGTACGGCTAAAGTCCCACCTGACCGCGTCGAAGCTCAGGGAAGCGATCATGGTCACCGTCGATGTGGATGGTGGCGCTCGCCCCCGAATGCGTTTCCGCCGCCGTTCCAATGCCACTCGATACGACAACCCGCATGCTGGCCCCGTTCCTCGATCGCCTGACCGACGAAGAACTGGACAGTATTCCCTACGGCGTGGTCCAATTGGACACGGAGGGCGTCGTCCGCTCGTACAACCGGGCCGAAGCCGAGAACGTGGGAGGCATACCGCGCCCCCTCGGACGCCGGTTTTTTTCCGAGGTATGCCCGAGCGCCAACGTGCCCGAACTCTGGGGACGCTTCCGGCAGGCCGTCATCGATCACCGTCTGGACGAGACCTTCCAGTTCACGTTCTCCTGCGGCCCGCTGCCTCGGCGCGTGCAGGTGCGCATGTACTACTCGGTGCGCACGCGCTCGGTGTGGCTGTTCGTGGCCAAACCCGATGGCTCCCCGCTCGACCGTGTCGGTGTGGCGCAACCCAGGCTCATTCGCCCCACGCCGTCGCACGGCATCGACCTGCGTACTCCGCGGGTAGCCTGACGCTGCCGGGGTTAGTGCGGGCCGTTGCTCCCCGGTGACGGGCGCACCACACCGCGCAGCACATCGAGTCGCAGTTCCACCCACCCGCCCACCTGCACGTACTGCACGCGTACCCGATGCGTGCCGCCACGAATGGTCGCGTAAGCCGGGGCGGTTTCGTGCGGGGTGAAATGGTCGATCACCAGCGAGTCTCCCACCCAAACCCGCACGGCGTCGTCGCTCAACGTGCGGAGCGTGTAGACACCGGCGGGCAAACTGAGTGACCCGGTAGCCTCCATGACAAAGCGCTCCGACGGAATGGCGCGGTCACGCGGCCGCGACCAGAACCAGTCGAGACGCGGCGCGCTGCGCTCGAGCAGCGGCGTCCCCCGCAGGAGCGCCGCGAAAGCGGCCGGCGCGGTGAATGGACTGGTGCTGTCTGCATACGCAAACACGCGCTGCGTCCACTGCTGCGCGGGCTCGAACCGCTCGTAGGCAAACCGTTGCGGCACGTTGGCAGCCGAACGCACACCACGCGGCGAGACCGTACGCTCGCCGCGATACTCCAACTCCACGCGCCAGTCGCCCACGGAGTCGGCATGCGGTGTCACCGTGAGCGTATCGCCCATGCGTCCGCTTCGCCCTGACAGGCTGGTGAGCCCGCGTGTGGCCACCACGCGCCATCGCCCCGTGGGGCCCAGCACCCGCAGTGGCAGCGGCATGGCCCGAGTGCTGTCGCGGGGCCAAAGCTTGGGCGAGCGCCAATCGTAGGGCCCCCATTCGTCCACGACGATGGCCTGACGGTCGCGCGTCGCGTTGAGCGCCTCTGGCCACCGCAGCGGTGCCTCGGGGATCTCGGGCGTGCGCCACCAGGCCGTTGTCGGTACGATGCGCGCCGGGTCGCACGGCGCCTCCGGTGCGTCGACAATCACGTTGCGGCTGCTGTCGAGCACCGAAGTGTTGGCCACCCGCAGTCGCTCCTTCACGCCAACGAAACGATTCTCCACGATGCGCCAATCACGACTTCTGGTATCGCGATGCTTGGGATACCCCCAATCACTCGGCTCAATGGAGTCGGCCCAGAGGCGAACCGCCAGCGTATCGCCCACGAAGTGGTTGCCGCCCACAAGGTTGTCCTGCCCATGTTCGATCGCGATGGCAATGCGGTTGTTCGCAAAACAGTTGCCCACCACGCGCGAACCGAAGCTGTAGCCGCCCCACAATCCGTGCGTGCTCCCTTCGATGCGATTGCCGATGAACTGATTGCGACTGAACGTGGCTTCCATGCCGTTGGTTGGCGCGAAGCTGAAGTCGTTCATGAGGAACAGGTTGTCATTCGACCCACCCTGCCCCGTGTCCATCGTGTGCTGGCCCGCCCACAGGAACAGGCCGTCGCCGCCGTGCGTCATGCTGTTGTACGCCACGACGTTGTGCGAGCACTGCTCGAACATCAGCAACGCCGCCGAATCCTGCCCCCGCTGGTAGAACCCATGCGATGAGCCACGCACGTTGTAGTCGGCCCGGTTGTCGACAATACGGTGCCAACTGGCCCGGTACATGCCGATTCCCAAACCGGAGTTGTAGGAGAAGTCGTTGCGTCGGATATCGAGCGAGTCACTGTGCGAAAGCAGCAGGCCGTTCATCGATTGCCGCACGGTGTTGCCGGTTATGCGACCGCCGTGCACGCCACGCAGATAGATACCGGCACCAAACCGCAGCCACTCGTCGTTCTCATTCTTGTGGTACGACAACCAGTCGTTGAGGCTCTCGTGCTCCACCACGCTGAACAGGCGCGGCTTCCAGTTGTACGACAAATCGTTGTCGTCGAGCACCAGACTCCGCACGTCGCGCGCAAGGATGCCCACGCGATACCCACGCGCCGTGAGTCCGCGTACGCGAACATCGCGCCCGCCGAGAATTCGCAGCGCTGTTCCGTGCGCGGCATCGGGCAAACTGTCAGCCGACATGCCCACCAGCGTCACGCCGCGCATGTCTACCGTTATTCCATTGCCACGCACCGTGAGCACCGAGGAGTCGGGCGACGTTGGCGCAGGCAACCGATAGGTGCCCGGTGCGATGCGCACCGACCTGGTGATCACCATGCCCGCCACCGGACGCACAACGGGCACGGGCTGCGCGGCCGCAACCAGTGGCACACCCATGACCGCCACTGCCAACACCCGCCGTAGCGCTTGCCACCACATGACAGCGCGCGTCATAGCCACCTCCGGACTCGATTGCAGTACGCCGCATACGCCTGCGGGAATGCGGCCTGCAGATGCCGTTCTTCCCGCGCGATAACCAACGAGTGCAGCAACCACAGCACCAGTGGCAGCAACATGAGGGCGGCCAGCGAATGCAGGAGCAGCGCCCCACCGAGATAGAATCCCGTCAGTCCCACGTACATGGGGTTGCGCGTATGCGCATAGATACCATGATCCACCACCTGCGACGCGGGGCGGTTGGGATACACCGCAGTACGCGCGCGCCGGAAGGTGATGATGCCCGTGTAGACCATCGCCAAACCCGCGGCGCCCAGCACCATACCCGCCACCTCCAGCGTGAAGGCGGCGGGGAGGCGATAGGCTTCAGGGAGTAGGCGGTCGAGCAGCACGCCGGCGCCGAGCCCGCCCACGAACAGCACGGGCGGCGGGAATTTCACATCGGGGCCACGATCCTGTGAACGGTCCTGAGACATGGCCCCAAGCTACAGCACGTTCAGTCGCCCGGTAGCATGACCCAGAGTGCCGGTCGCCCCACATTGCAGTGCACCGCCCGGGAGATCGGGCTGAACGTTCCCCACCCGAGCCACAGGGCCTGCCGCGCCACGTTGTGGGCGTGCAGCCACCCCAGGGAAGTGCGGCGCGCCTCTCCCAGCGCTGCGATGCGGTTGGTGCGCGAAGGCACCGGGTGAAACACACGCTCTACGGTTGGCGGTCGCTTGGGCTCGTCGTCCTGCCAGGCATCGAGGCGTTCGATGCTGGCCTTCACCGCCGCCGCCCCAACTGTCGCGGCGGCCGCGCTGTCGGCGGCATACACGGCCGCCCGCGACACCGTGGGCAACAGCAACACGCCAAGGAACGCCCAGAGCGTCATGCCGGCCATGATCGAAACCAGCCCGGCTGAAGTGGCAGGTGTTGCACCAAGCAATTGCTGAACGACAACGAAGCCGAGCGTATTCCACGAAATAGCCGCAAGCACGCCGCGCATATGTGCACCACTGGCCGCGACAGCCTTTCGTCGCACCAGTTGCGCCGTGAGCACATCTACGGACAGAAGCTCCCAGCGACGCGGAATCACCAGCGTGCGCGGCACGATGCTGCTCCATCCGCCTACGAACCCTTCGTCGGTCGTATCAACAACCTGCAGGCGGCGCGCCTCGACACCGGCCCGCTCGGCCGCCTGCAGCAGCACCGGCGATGCGGCAACGACCGGCAATGGGGCGACGATTCGCGCCATGCGACCGCGTAAAAGCGCGAGCAGCAGTTGCACCGCGGCGAAGACGCCCACCGTGGCCACGGGGCCGACTGCGCGGGCAGTCGCCATGAGTGCCGCCGCAACCATCATCCACACGGTCCATTGCAGCGCCACTCCACGCACCCACGAAAACATCCACACCGGCGCGTCGCTCTTGCGCCGAATGAACCAGGCGCCACCAAGCAGATCGAAAATGAAGAAGAGCGCCGGGGCCATGGCGAAGAAGATGCCCAGCGAAAACAGTGAACGACCAAGCGACTGCTCCACGGACGTGGAGAAGCCGGTGGCCGGGATGTCGAAGTACAGCAGACACACGGCGGCGACCACCGCGGTACCGACCCCGGAGATGCCCAGGTAGAGGCGCGAACGAGCGTAGCTGAGGGGACCGAACCCCTCTCCGGCAGAAAGCGAAGGTGACGTCATGCTCAGGTAACGCCTTGGTGCCGACTGTTGGTTTCGGGACCCTTTCCCCTCCCCCTGCGGCGCAGATGTCGTAGGCTACAGATATGGACCGCCGCCTCTTCGTTTCCGACCTGGCCCGCTACGCTGCGCTCTGCGCCGTAGTCCCCAACGTATGGCGCGTGACCTCGCGCCCACACTTCGCCGATGACCCGTTCACGCTGGGCGTGGCGTCGGGCGACCCGACCCCCTCCGGCGGCGTGTTGTGGACCCGGCTGGCGCCCCGTCCCTTCGAGCCGGATGGCGGGATGGAGGGCATTCGCGTCACGGTGGATTGGGAAGTGGCCGACGACGAGGCCTTTACGAAGATCGTGCAGAAGGGGCGCGCAACGGCCGCACCGGAGCTGTCGTTCAGCGTGCACGTGAACGTGGAGGGGCTGCCGGCCGATCGCTGGTACTACTACCGGTTCCGCACGGGCGATGCCGTCAGTCAGGTGGGCCGTTTCCGCACCACGCCTGCCGACGGGGCTATGCAACCGCTGGCCTTCGCGTTCGCCAGCTGTCAGCACTGGGAGCAGGGGCTGTTCACCGCGTACGAGCATCTCGCCAAGGAAGAGCTGGACCTCGTCGCACATCTTGGCGACTACATCTACGAGTACGCCGGCAACAGTCGCAACCTGCGCATGCATCACGGGCTCGAGGTGCGCACGGTCGACGACTATCGCCGCCGCTATGCGCAGTACAAGACCGATCCACTGCTGCAGGCGGCGCATCGTCGCTGCCCTTGGATCGTCACGTGGGACGACCACGAGGTCGACAACAATTACGCCGGACTCATTGGCGAGAACGGCATGGAAAGCACCGAGCAGATGCGCGCTCGCCGGGCCGCTGCCTATCAGGCCTGGTGGGAGCACCAGCCCGTGCGCGTGCCGCGTGTGCAGTCGTGGGCCGATCTCAACATCACCCGCACGATCAACTGGGGGGCGCTCGCGCGCTTCTGGGTGCTCGACACGCGTCAATACCGCGATGATCAGGCGTGTGGCGACGGAACACAGCCGATTTGCGCTGAGGCCCGCGATCCGCGGCGCGGCCTGCTCGGTGCCGCGCAGGAGCAGTGGCTCGTGAATGGGCTCGGGGCCTCGCGCTCACACTGGCAGGTGCTCGCGCAGCAGATCATGATGGGCCCCTACGACGCCGCGCCTGGCGACGAAGTACGCAGCAGCATGGACCAGTGGAGCGGCTACCCCGCCGCACGCGATCGACTGCTCAACGAGATTGCCAAGCGGGCTCCCAATCGCACCGTCGCCATTACCGGCGACATTCACACCAATTGGGTGAACGAACTACGCAGCGATTTCTCACGCCCGGACAAGCCTGTGGTGGCCGCCGAGTTCGTGGGTACGAGTATCGCGTCGGGTGGAAACGGCAGCGAGGTGCCGCCGGCGCGCCTCGATGCCATGAAGCGGGATAATCCGCACCTCAAGTGGTTCGAGAACCGCCGTGGCTACGTGAAGTGCTCGGTTGACACCAAGGCTTGGCAAGCGGAGTACCGGAGCGTGCCGTTCGTTGACAAGCCAGGAGCACCAATCGTGACCGCCAGCCGGTGGCAGGTGGAGCACGGCCGAGCCGGTATCACCGCGATCTAGTTCGCGATTCGCGCCAACGTCAGCGCTTTGGCGCAGCGGTCTCGGGGCTCGTCATCATCACCTGCGCGAATTCGTGGGTGTGCATGCGCCCCCCGCCGCGCAGTTGCGCAATCACATCGTCGGCCCGGTCGTCGTCACAACCGGCCGATCGCAAGGCGTGATACGCCATACCAAAGGCCAACTCGCGCTCGCCCATAAGCGCCTTGTTCACGCCGAGCCGTTCGAAGAATTCCTGCTCGGTATCGGCGTGCGTGCGCACGATGATGTCGATGTGCGGGTTGTGCTTGCGCACCAGTTCGATGATGTGCCTGGCGTGGTACGGATCGGGCGATGCCACCACGAGCAACTTGGCGAACTCCGGCCGTGCGTGTTCGAGAATGCCGGGACGGGTGGCATCACCGTACACCGCCGCCACACCCAGTGTGCGCATGGCTTCCACGGTGCGACGATCCTGATCGACCGCGACGAACGGCAGCCCCACGCGCTGGAAGGCTTCACCGATGGTTCGCCCTACTCGACCGTACCCAATGAGGATGGCATGGTTGGCCGGTGTGGCCATGAACATGTCCGTGGCCACCATGCGTGGCGCCTTCTGGCGCTCAAGCCGATCAAGCAGCTTCGGGTAGCGCGCCACGAAGCGAATTGCCTGCTCCGCCGCCCAGAAGAGCAGCGGATTGAGCACAATGGACACCAATGCCGCCGCGAGGATGAGACTGCGTCCCTCCTCGGCGAGTACGCCGAGCGACACGCCGAGTGCGGCCATGATGAACGAGAACTCGCCGATCTGTCCGAACGCCGCGCCAATACGCACGGCAGCCGCGAAGGGATGCTTGAGCAGTACCATCAAGGCAGCCGACCAGAGCGCGTTGCCTATCAGAATCACACCGAGCACCGCCACGAGTTTTCCTGGAGCCTGCAGCAGCACCTCGGGATCGAGCAACATGCCCGTGGACACGAAGAAGATCACGGCGAAGGCGTCCTGCATGGGCAGCGCGTCGGCACCGGCGCGATAGCTCAGGTCGGACTCACTGATCACGACACCGGCCACGAAGGCGCCGAGCGCGAACGACACGCCGAACAGCGCGGCCGCACCCATGGCGACACCAAGCGAGACCGCCAGTACGGCCAGCGTGAACAGTTCGCGGGATCCCGTGCGCGCCACGTGTGTGAGCAGCCACGGTACCGCGCGCCGCCCAATCACGCCCATGAGCGCGATGAAGCCCACGACCTTGGCCACGGTGATGGCGACCACCTTGGCGATTTCGAGGCTCGAGCCGCTCGCGCCATTGCCAGAGACCGCGCCAAGGATGGCGGGCAGCAGCACGAGCGCAAAGACCACACCCAAGTCTTCAACAATCAACCAGCCCACGGCGACGCGACCGTCGATGGAGTCGAGCATGCCGCGATCTTCGAGGACACGCAGCACCACCACGGTACTGGCCACGAAGAGCGAAAGGCCGAACACAATGGCCGCGCTGTTGGACCACCCCCACCAGAGCGCGAGCCCGGTACCGAGTGCGAACGACACAACCATTTGCAGGATGGCGCCTGGCACCACGATGCGCTGAACGCGCTTGAGATCGCCCGGTGAGAAGTGCAGCCCCACGCCGAACATCAGCAGAATCACACCGATTTCAGCCAGCTGCCCCGCCAGCGACACGTCGGCAATGAACCCCGGTGAATGCGGCCCCAGTGCCACGCCGGCCAGCAGGTACCCCACGAGCGGTGGCATCCTGAGCTTCGTGGCGATGAAGCCGAACAGGAAGGCCACACCAAAGGCGCCGGCTAGAGTGGCGAGGAGGGCTGTCTCGGGGTGCATGTCGCAAACTACTCCCGAACGGCGGCCTGGTGCATACGCTCGAGGAGGCGCTCGCCTAGCCGGCGAGCAACGCCAGCAGCGCGAAGGTGGCGAGCCAGTGCTCACCCATGTAGTCACCCGCCACGTGGGGCAGACTCGCAGCGAGATGCTCGTCGGCGGCCCGGCGTGCCACGGCGATGCGGGTATCGGTGGCCGGCAGCGCTGCGGCAATTCGGCGCCAACACCAGGCCCGAGAGAGATTGAGCCCGTCGAGGTGGGCGATCTTGCCGTCGGTGCGATCGCTCACATGGGCCGGCGCAAACAATGTGGCGGGCTGCTGTGCGGCCAGATCCGGGAGGAACGCGTCGAACCACGACACGAACGCGTCGGGGCCCAGCACGACACGCATGCACTCGGCTTCCATGAGCGCCGACGACAGAAAGTCGTCACCGCCGGGCTCCCACGCCTGACAGGCGCGATCGTGGCCATACCAGCATGTGGCGGCATCTCGAAGTGCAATGGCCAACCTGACGTCGCCAACCTCGTCGGCGTACTCGAGGGCAAGCCGCACGGCAAAGGCGGTGTTGAAATGCGTGCCGACGCGAATAGGGTACGTGGCCTTGGGGAGAAAGGCGAGAAAGCGGCCTGCGAAGACGTCGGCAAGCGGCTGCAGGACCGCTGCCCAGCGGGTTGCCTGCGAGCTTGTGTGCCGACGCAACTCGGCTTGCAGCATGAGCAGCCACGCCCAACCATACGGTCGCTCGAAGCCACCGCGCGCAGGGTGCGAGGCGTAGGCGATCTCCACCGCCATGCGTTCGGTGGTGAACTGCTCATCGAACAGGCCGATGATCTGGGCCGCATTTGGTATGTCGGGGGTGTGTCGCAACACGGTGGCCAGCAACCAGTAGCCGTGTACACACGAATGCCAGTCGAAACTGCCGTAGAACACCGGATGCAACGCGGCTGGCCCACGCAGATCGTCGGGGCCGAGTAACACGTGATCGAGCTTGTTGGGATACTCGCGGCGCACATGCGACAGCGCGAGTTGCGCGAACTTCTGGCTGTGAATCACGCGAAGCGTGTGTGAGGTGCGGTCAGGGGAAAGCAAAGAGCGACATGATGACAATGTTCGCTGCCAACAGGATGAGTGCCGTGGGCACCTGGGCCCGAATGACGCCGTACCGGTCCTTGAGGTCAAGCAAGGCCGCGGGCACGATGTTGAAGTTGGCGGCCATCGGTGTCATGAGCGTCCCGCAGAAACCGGAGAGCATACCAATGGCGGTGACGATGACCACATCGCCGCCATACTGTTGCACCACCAGCGGCAACCCGATACCCGCGGTCATCACGGGGAAAGCGGCGAACGCATTGCCCATGATCATGGTGAAGAGCGCCATGCCTACGGCATACGCGGCCACGGCAGCGATGGGTGAACCGAGGGGCAGATATGTAGTCGCGAGGGTACTCACCACCTTGCCCACACCGGCCATGGCGAACACGGCGCCGAGCGCGGCGAGCGACTGTGGCAACACCGCAGCCCACCCGACACTGTCCATGAGCCGCCGCGCCTCCACGATGGGCGCGCTGGCTGGCGGACGCAGCATCGCCAAGCCAGTGCAGAGCCCAAGTACCGTGGCGAGACCGAGGGCAATCTGCGTGACTTGTTTGGGGTCGACGAGTGGTTGCCCGGCCACGGTAAAGTCCTTGAGCAACACACTGCCCAAAAACGTGGCCACGGGCACGACGAGCACCGGCACGAACAATCGATTGCGATGCCGAATGGCCGACGCGAGGCGGTCGGCAATCGAGACACTTTCGCGCGTCCCCTGCCCAAGGCCGCTCGCAGCGGTTGCCACCATGACCAGCACTAGCCCCCCGTTGGCGAGGTCGCCCAGATACGATCCGGCAAAGAACAGCAGCGCGTACACGCCCCAGAAGAGCGTGTTGCGCCATCGGCGCGGATTGCTGTCGTCGCGTGCATTCACCACGGCAATGCCGCCGGTGAGCAGTCCCATGAGCACGTACACGGCTTCGAGCTTGATCACGGCGTTGGCTCCGTGCTCGTGGCTTTGGCCGCGCTCACTTCACGAGCGATGCGACGATCAAGGCGCAGCAACCGCGTGCCGTGCACGGCGAAGGCCACCAGCGCCGTGGGGATGGCCCATCGCGCCAGTTGCAGTGGCTCCACGACAATGCCGTTCTGCTCCAGGAATCCGCGGATGAGCAGAATGGAGCCAATAGCCACGAACACATCTTCGCCAAAGAACATGCCCACGTTGTCGGCGCCGGCCGCCATGGCCTTGATGCGATCGCGGGTGGCGTCGGGGAGTGTGCCGTGCGTGTTCTCGGCGGCGCCTTCGGCCATTGGAGCCACGAGCGGCCGCACCATCTGGGCGTGTCCACCGAGGGAGACCAACCCGAGGGCCGACGTCACCTGCCGGAGTGCGAGGTACACCAGCAGCACACGGCCAGCGGTGGCGGCCCGGATGGCGCTGATGACTTCTCGTGAGCGTTCCTTGAGCCCGGAGCGCTCAGCGAGGCCAATCACGGGGAGGGCGAGCCACACGATGGCGATGTAACGACTGTCGACGAACGCCTTGCCGAAGGCCGCGACGACGTCGAGGAACGACTGCCCACTGGCCATACCCGTCGCGATTCCCGCCACGGTGACGACGAGCAGGGCGTTCAAGCGCAGCGCGAAACCGACGATGACGATGAGGATTCCCATGAGAGGCAGCATGGCCCCCACGATAGCACGGCGCGCTGCGCGCGGGAACGGCGTAAGGGGTTATGGGTTGCCGCCAGCTGGAGGGCGGTATTCGGGGACCTCCAACTGGCGGGGGGTATTTTGAGGGGATAAGGCTAGATTCCCTGATCGGCCTGATTGCCAGATGTTGTCCGCCCTTTTTCCGACCGCACATGTTTCGGCGTTCTGCTTCCACCTTCGTGCTTGGTGCGCTTGCCCTGTTCACCACGGCCTGTCTTCCGGGTGGCCGCAAGGTGTACACGGCCGAACTCACGCCCGACCCGGCGCTGCGCATTTTCGACAGCAAGGCCCGCGGCTTCGTGACGTTCAAACAGTTCGCCGACGCGATTGCCACGAAAGACCTGGTGTTCTTCGGCGAACAGCACAACGACCCGGCCACACATTCGGCCGAACACGCGGTGCTGGCGGCGCTCGGCGAACGTCGGTCACACGTGGTCGTCACGCTCGAGATGTTCGAACGCGATGTGCAGCCGTTGCTCGACCAGTATCTCGCGGGCACGATTTCCGAGGAGAATTTCCTCGCCGGCTCGCGCCCGTGGGACAAGTACGCCACCGACTATCGCCCCATGGTGGAGTTGGCCCGCGTGCGTGGTTGGCCGGTGATTGCGGCCAACGTGCCGCGTCGTCTGGCCAGTGCGGTGAGCCGACGCGGACTGGCGGTACTCGACACCATGAACGCGCGCGATCGCGGATACATGGCCAAGAACCACTCGTGCCCCAAGGACACGTACTACGAGAAGTTCGCGGAGACGATGAAGGGACACGGCGCCGGTGGCGGCCCGCCGACGGCGGCAGATGCCGCGGCCATGGCGCAGATGACCGACCGTTTCTACGAGGCGCAGTGCGCGAAGGACGAGGCCATGGGTGAGGCCATCGCCGACGCGTTCACCCGCGCGCCCAAGGGAACGGTGGTGTTCCAGGTGGATGGCGCCTTCCACAGCGATTACGGACTCGGCACCGCCGAGCGTGCGCGCCGTCGTTTACCGAAAGCTAGCAGTGTGGTGCTCTCGGCCATTCCCGTGGCCGACCTGAGCAAGGCGAAAGGCGACGAGCACGCGGCGAAGGGCGACTACATCCTGTTTACTCGCGCGCCCAAATAGCGGCGCGGCGCGCAGCGCCGCGCGGAACGGCGTAAACGGTTAGGAGTTGCCACCTAACAACACGGCGCAGCTCGGGGGTTGGTAACCGAACACCGCCTTGATGTTGGGGGCAACTCTTCGCTCACTACGCTGTTCTGCGCGCAGCGCTCGTTCGGTAGTGCGCGCGTAATTCTGGTGACACACCGTGTACAGATGACGCTTACGGTGCGTCATGACCGATCTTCGCAATCTCAAAGTGCTCGACGCGGCCTACTGCCTCGTCGATGCCGTGCACGATGCGGCCAGTCGTATCGATGGCCAGCGGGTCCCGCGCCTACGCAATCAGCTGTTGCGTGCGACCGCTGCCGTTCCGGCCAACATAGCCGAGGGCGCGCGCGGCTCTCGCCCGCAATTCGCGGAGTGCTTGCGCGTTGCACTCCGCTCCGCCGATGAATCCGGCGCCCACCTGATGGTGGCCATGCGAGTTCGCGCGCTGCCCATAACCGACTTCCGTCGCTGCGAAGCTCGACGCGCGGTGGTGTGCAAGATGCTCACGCAACTTATCCGTACAGTCGAAGAGCAGCACGCGCGCGGGGAACGGCGTAAAGGGTAACGAGTTGCCACCTGACTGCACGGCGAAACTCGAGCAACAGCGCGCCGAGCCCCGCCCGCTGGTCAGGTGGCAACCCATTACTCTCTACTCATTTCGCCGTTCCGCGCGCGCAGCGCGCCTCTACGCTTGGTATCCGCGCTCGATCAGGAAGGCCCGTACCTTTTCCGGGTTCCGCTCCACTTCGATCGAGCCCGGCTTGAGGCCGGTGCGAAACAGCATGCCGCGGCCGGCGGTGCTGGCGACCACGAAGGCGTCAGTGGTGACGCAGACCACTTCGGCGGTTTCGGAGAGCTGCCCCGGATGGCCCGAAAAGGACATTGCCGACGATTCGGTCACCCCCTCGGCCATCATGCTGCCGTGCGGCTCGCTCCACGTGACGCCGGTGAACAACACCACATCGTTGTCGCCGTCGATGAAGTCCTCGACCGGCACGCCGAACACGCCGCTGTTGGCTTCGAGTTCGGCCCGGAAGCGATAGGTGTCAAAGAGCCCTTCCACGTCGGCGGCATCGAGCGCCACGCGCACGGCCTGCCCGTCACGCAGGACGATGGTGATTTCCTGTTCGGCAATCGAGATGCCGCGCCACGCGCCGCGCAATTTGCGCAGGGCTTCCATAGTGTCGGCCGTAGCCTGAAAACGGTATTCGCGCACAACTCCTCGTTCGGTTGGTCCCCGAGGAAATGTCGCTATTCGGCCCGCCGGAACACATAGGCTTCACGAAACGTGAAGTCGCCATCGGCCTCTTGCACGTCGGTGCGGATACGCAGGAAGCCCGTGGACACGTCGATGACCTGGCGAATGCGTTTTGGCTGCGGCTGGTTGGTGCTCGCCGACTCGAGCACCAGCTGCAGCGGTGCCCCGTCGCGCCCGCCGGCCTGCTCGACGACGCGATAGGCCATCTCCCCACGATCATCGGCTCCGCCCATTTGGGCCGTGTCGAGGGCCAGCGCGAAATGCCAGTGCCCGAGGCTCTGCTGCACCGCGTTTGTGCTCCCTGGCTGGCGGTAGCGCAACTCTAGGCCATCGCGGTCGGGCGCCGGCACCACGACCAGGTCGGTAGGGGTGAAACGCCCGAACGCGGGGTTCGAGCCGGCCACCACGTGCGTCCCGCTCCACTTGCCCACCATGCCGCTGTACAGCACGTCGCGCGGCTGCTCCTCAGCGAAACGCGCCGGAGCGCGCACGCACGAAACAACCAGCAGAGACACGACGAGAGCGGAGAAGAGATGTCGCACGTTGGGACGGGAGGTGGGATGACTACTACGTAAGACGCATAGCCGCGCCGAAAGGTTGTACGGGAGTGACACGGGGCGCCGGGGGGACCCTACGGGTCCGCAACGGCGTAGGGAGTGATGGGTTGCCACCCAACAGCAAAGCGGGGGTCGGGAAACAGCAACGGGTTGCCCCCCACGCAACTCGGCCGAAGACCGCGGTGCTGTTGGGAGGCAACCCGTAACGCCCCTCACATTACGCTTTTCCCGTCAGGCGCCGGCCATGCCGGCGCCTGACGCCCTACTTCCGCACGCCGTCCTCTTCGAAGCCAAACGGATTGGCCCCGCCTACGCCGCCGGTGTTCTCGACGCGCAGCGTGGTCTTCTGGATGGTGTTGCCAATCTGCAGCACGATGCCGTAGTCGCCCGTGGTGGCGGTGCCGCCGAAACCACCGAAGCCACCAAAGCCACGGCCGCCCTGCGCGGGCACGGGCAGGCCGATCAGCTCGAACACCTTCCGCACCGCCGGGTTGCTGGCCGCGCCCTGCATCTGCTGCGCGCGCTGCTGCAGTTCCGCGACGTTCGGCCCGCCTGCGCCACCCGCCGGGCGCGGCGTGGCTTCGGCCGGACGCGCACAGAACGCATCCCACTGCGTGAGCGGGCGCTCACACGGCCCCTGCGCGCCACGACCACCACCGCCGCCGCCACGGAAATTGAAACCACCCGCCGGCGGGTTGAGCAGCTGCTTGGCCAGCGCCAGCGCCGTGCTGTCGTACTTGGCCTTGGCCAGCGAATCGAGCACCTGCGGCATGCGTACCGCGCGCAGAATGCTGTCACGCTTTTCGCTCGGCGAAAGCGCGGCACGCGGCGCCGGACGACCGGTGACCGCGTAGTTCCACGTCACGGTGTGCAGGCCCACGCCGCCCGGGCCCGTGATGGTGGAAACGGTGTCGCCCACGGCGTTCAGTACACTGATGCGCGCCGGTGAACCGGCCTGCGTGATGCGGTACGAGATGTTGGCCCCGTACGCCGGGTTGGGCGTCGCGAAGAAATTCTGCGCGTTGCCGTTGCCGCTGGCTCCACGCAGCGGCTCTTCGCCCCACTGGAAGGCCATGCGCGGCGTGAACAGATGCACCGGCTTCTCCGCGATCGCCTTCGTCATCTGCGAGAGTGGCGCCACGTCGACAATCCAGAAGCCACGGCCGTGTGTTGCGGCAATGAGCTCCTTGTCACGCGGATGCACCTGCAGGTCGTACACCGGCACGCTGGGCAGGCCGGCCGCCAGCTTGAACCAGCTGCTGCCGCGATCGATGGACGCGTACACGCTGAGCGACGAACCCACATACAGCACGTCGGCGTTGTTCGGGTCTTCACGCACGACGTGCAGGAAGTCCGCGTTGCCGTCGGCGGGGAGGTTGTTCACGATGCTGCTGAACGACTTGCCGCCGTCCTTCGACATGAACAGGTACGGCTTGAAGTCGCCGTTGCGATGATTGTCGAATGCCACGTACACCACGTTCGGATCCTTGGCCGACGCTTCGATACGCGTGACGTACACCTCACCGCCATTCGGCAGCCCCACGATGTTCTTGCCGATGTTCTCCCACGAGCCGCCGTCGTTGCTCGTCTTCCAGACGTTGCCGTCGTCGGTGCCGGCGTACAACAAGCCGGGCTTGGCCGGGCTCTCTTCGAGCGCCACCACCGTGCCGTACGTCTCGGCGCCGGTCGCGTCGAGCGTGATACCACCGGTAAGACGCAGCGCCGTATCGAGCTTGGCGGTGAGCTGCTTCGACAGGTCGGGCGAGATGACCTGCAGATCTTCACCGCGCTTCGACGACTTGAGTACGCGGTTGCCGGCGAAGTAGATGACCGACGCGTTGTGCGGTGAGATGAAGAACGGCGAGTTCCAGTTGTAGCGGATGCTCATGTCGGCCGAATCCTTCGCCTGTTGCTTGCGCAACGCGGCGATGGCCGTGAGCTGCGCCTTGGTGGCCGGCTTGAGCGGGTCACCGCGCACGACCGCGATGCTGTCTTCCCACGTCTTGTACTGCGGCTGCCACGACGGCTTCTGGAACGCGAAGCGCTCGCCCGTCTTGAGGTTCAGGCGCGATACGTTGCCGCCCTGCGACTCACCGTACACGATGTTCGGATCGGTGGGGTCCATGGCGGCATAGAAGCCGTCACCGCCCGAGATGGTGTACCAGTAGCCGAGGCTCGTCTGGTTCACACGACGACGGCTGGGGCCGCACCAGGTGCCGTTGTCCTGTGCACCACCGCAGATGTTGTACGGCACGGCCATGTCGAAGGCCACTTCATAGAACTGCGCGATGGGCAGGTTCTGCGGCTGCGAGAAGTTGCCACCGGCGTCGTACGTGATGGCCACGCCGCCGTCATTCGCGAGGAACCAACGCTGCGGATCGTTGGGGTCGATCCAGATGCCGTGATCGTCCACGTGCACACCCTGCGCCGCGTTGCGCGACGTCTTGCCGCCGTCTTCCGACAGCTGCAATTCAGTGCTTGAGAAGTACACGCGATTCGAGTTCTTCGGATCGCTGCGCACCTGCGAGTAGTAGAACGGACGCACGTTGATGTTGTTCATCTGCGTCCACGTGGCGCCGCCGTCGGTGCTCTTCCACAGGCCGTTGTTCTTCGGGCTGCGCTCACCCACGATGGGGCCGGTGCTGTTCGACGCCGCCTCGACCATCATGTAGATGACGTCGGGGTTCGACAGGTTGATGTCGAGGCTCATGCGCCCCTTGTAACCGGCCGGGAAACCGCCGCCCTTCACTTCGGTCCACGTTTCACCAGCGTCGGTGCTCTTCCAGAGCCCCGAGCCCGGGCCGCCGCTGAACAGCGAGTACGGCGTACGCCGACGCTCCCAGCTCGTGGCGAAGATCACGTTGGGGTTCTTCGGATGAATGGCCACGTCGACGAAACCCGCCTTGTCGCTGATGAACTTCACCAGCTTCCACGTCTGGCCACCGTCGGTGGTCTTGTACAGACCACGATCGGGGTTGGCACGCCACGTGGCACCCAGCGCGGCCACGTACACCACGTTGGGGTTGGTGGGGTGCACCGCGATGCGGCCAATGTGCTCGGTCTTCTCGAGCCCCATGGGCTTCCAGGTCAGCCCGCCGTCGGTGCTCTTGAAGATGCCGCCGCCCGGCTCGATGGAGTTGCGGGAGTTGGGCTCGCCGGTGCCTGCCCACACCTGCTGGGTATCGCTCGGCGCAATCGCGAGCATGCCCATCGAGATGATGCGCTTGTCGTCGAAGGTGGGGCGCCAGGTGATGCCGTTATTGGTGCTCTTCCAAATGCCGCCGCCGGCGGCCGCAACGAACACCGTCTTGGAGGGGCTGGGAATGCCGACCACGTCGGACAAGCGGCCCATGAAATTGGCCGGACCCACGGTGCGCCAGCGCAAACCGGCCACCGTCGCCGAATCGAGCGCTTGGGCGCCCAGCGACGAGGCCAGCAGCGCGCCCTGCAGCACGAGCCCGCCGGTCACCGCACAAAGGCGCGATGGCGCGAGACGCGGGACGAAACGAGAGAAGGACATGGAGAGGGTGCAAGGGAAACGAGGACGTACCACGCATCAACGCGATGCGACATTGTACGGATGGAAAACGCGCGACCCCAACGACACGTTTAACGGACTATGATACCTACCATCGGCATTGCCGCGCACGACGCGGCCGGACCGCTCGCCCCGTGGCGCTTCGAGCGTCGCGACGTTGGCGCACATGACGTGCAGATTCGGATTCTGTACTGCGGAATCTGCCATTCGGACCTCCACACCGTACGGGGCGAATGGGGCCCCTGCAGCTATCCGCAGGTCCCTGGGCACGAAATTGTGGGACGGGTCGAAGCGGTCGGCAGCGCCGTAACCGCCTGGAAAACCGGCGAGCTCGTCGGTGTCGGCTGCATGGTCGACAGCTGCCAGCATTGCCAGCCCTGTGCCGACGGGCTGGAGCAGTACTGCGACAACGGTATGACCGGCACCTACGGCAGCATCGAAAAGGAAACGGGTCGTCCCACACAAGGCGGCTATTCGACCGGCATCGTCGTCAACGAGAAGTTCGTCTTGCGTGTCCCCGAGAACCTCGACCCGGCAGCGGTGGCCCCACTACTCTGCGCCGGTATCACCACCTGGTCGCCGCTCCGCCAGTGGAAGGTCGGCCCCGGGTCGCGTGTGGGGGTGGTCGGCATTGGCGGGCTGGGGCATATGGCCGTCAAGCTGGCCAACGCCCTCGGCGCGCATGTGGTGGTCCTCACCACGACGCCTTCCAAGGCCGACGACGCGCGGCGCCTCGGCGCCCACGAGGTCGTCGTCTCGCGCGACCAGAACGCCATGAAGGCGCTGCGCAATTCGCTCGACGTTATCATCGACACCGTGGGGACGCCCCACGATCTCGACGGCGAAATGCAGTTGCTGCGCCTCGACGGCACGCTCGTGCTGCTCGGCGGATCGCCGGAGCCGCACCCCGCCCCCGGCGCGTTCACGTTCATCATGAAGCGCCGTCGACTGGCCGGCTCGCTCATCGGTGGCATCGCCGAAACCCAGGAGATGCTCGACTTCTGTGGTCAGCACGGCATCACGTCCGACATCGAACTCATCAAGGCCGACGCCGTCAACGAGGCCTATGAGCGCATGCTCAAGTCGGATGTGAAATACCG